>JACYYK010001939.1_pt6 | contig 19619 bp, 20 predicted proteins | sample 8236871 | NCBI WGS metagenome assembly JACYYK01 (sample SAMN14103087, study PRJNA606662) | landfill metagenome | isolation source: landfill solid waste inoculated with endophyte fungus Paravalsa indica | place: India:New Delhi, Okhla landfill site | collected 2017-11-05 | reverse complement strand
CGGTTGGACGAGGCGACCAGGCTCGGGGTAACGTTGTGCGTCGGCGGAGATCCCCGGGAACTTTTCGGAGATCACCCTGCACGGGCCTATAGCTCAGTCGGTTAGAGCGCTGTCCTGATAAGACAGAGGTCGCTGGTTCAAGTCCAGCTAGGCCCACTTCGAGGATCGGAGGAACTCATGAAGAAGTTCATCGCGACCACCGCTGTCGTGCTCACCACGGCCGTCGCCGGGATCCTCACCTGGCGGAAGGTCGAGTCCGACCGGATCCGCAACGATCTGTGGAACGAGGCGGAGCGCGTCTCCCTCGAGCAGGACATGGCGGCGCGGAAGCAGGCGCAGCACTCCTGATCCGCACCGGTGCCGCAGCGGGTACGATCGGCACCACCCACGGGGACTTAGCTCAGTTGGTAGAGCGGTAGCTTTGCAAGCTTCAGGTCAGGGGTTCGATCCCCCTAGTCTCCACGTAAAGTTGAACGTTCGAACCTTGCCCCGCTTGATCGCGGGGCAAGGTTCTTTCGTTGTGTGGCCTGGTCGCGGCGAGGATGGCGGCGATGGCCTGCTTCGGTTCGAGGGCTGCGTGGTCGTCGTCATCGATGGTGATGCGGTCGAACAGTGCCCGGTTGAGCATCCGGCGTTCGGCGGGTTCGGCCTTGGTATAGATGTCGCCGATGTCGGTGAGGAGTCCGAGGATCGCGTCGAGTCCGATCGTGGCCTTGTCGTAGGTCGTCTCCAACGTGTGGGACTGCTGCACGCGTAGGTGACATCTGATCTGGCTTGCCCGCAGGGTGGCCTGGAAGGATGTGCACCATGCCCGCTCCCTACCCTCAGGAGTTCCGCGAGGACGTCGTGCGAGTGGCCCGGTCCCGTGAGGACGGAGTCACTCTCGCGCAGATCGCTAAGGACTTCGGCGTCCACGAGATGACGCTGCATAAGTGGATCCGCCAAGCCGACATCGACGACGGCAACCGGCCCGGCAAGACCCGTGAGGACTCGACGGAACTACGCGAGCTCCGCCGCCGGAACCGGCTGCTGGAGCAGGAGAACGAGGTCTTGCGCCGCGCAGCTGCCTACCTGTCGCAGGCGAACTTGCCGGGAAAAGGACGCTTCTATGCCTCCGTGTCAAGCCATCCGGGTCCGAAGCTCCCGAAAGAGAGAACGGCAGACGTATCGCTTGAGACACCTTCGGATCTCGCGCTTGGATAGCCCTTCCGCGCGCCGGCGTTCAACATACTTGCAGGTGGCAGGGTCGTAGCTCATCCGCGTGCGGACGACGACGTCGACGGCCCGGTTGAGTTGCCGGTCGCCCGAGCGGGAGAGCCGGTGGCGACTGGTGTTGCCCGAGGAAGCCGGCAACGGGGCAATGCCCCCGAGCGCGGCGAAAGCCGCTTCCGAGCGCACCCGTCCGTGGTGTGAGTACGACGCCACCAAGATCGCTCCTGTGACCGCGCCGACACCCGGGATGCCCTGGAGGCCCGGGGCGAGAGCCTCGGTCAGCGCCGACAGCGCCTGGTGGTTCTGCTGGAGTGACCGGGTCTGCTCGATGATCGCCTTGGCCAGCCTTCGTGCCTCCTCACGGAAGATTCGATGTGATGGCTCATCTCGCCCGGTCCGCCAGGCCGCGATGGTGGAGATCTGCGCGTCGGTGAGCGGTTTGCGCGCATCGACTCCGACGTCGGTGGTGCGCAGCAGTGCCGTGAGCGCGTTCTTGTTGGCCGTGCGCTGCTGATCGGTCAGTGACCGGCTCGCCAGCAGCACGCGGAGCGCCGCGCGGTCACCAGAGCGGCGTGGATGAGCGAGCTTCTCAACGTCGGTGGAGAGCGCCGTTCGAGCGGCTGCTTCTGCATCCAGGGGGTCTGACTTGCCTGTTCGTGCTCGGGAACGGCGGTAGAGAGCTCGGATCTCGGCCACCTCGATCTCCTCGGTCAGAAGGGCGGTGGTGATGCCGGCACCGTACGAGGAAGTACCCTCCACGGCAGCGAGCACCGCCGTTCCGCGAGTCCTTCGTCGAATCCAGGAGACCGCACGCTGCATCCCGGGGGCAGTAGTCGGGAACGATCGCGTATCGACCATCGATCCCGTTCGAGAGTCGATGATGCAGTACGTGTGGGTACGCGCGTGGGTATCGATCCCTACGACGTGCTCGTAGCGTTCAGTAACGGTGGCCATGGTGAGTCCCTCCAGTCGTCAGCACATCAGCGGGCTGGCCCGGGTCGCTCAGAGTCACATCTGTAATGAGTCACGCCCCTGGGGACGGACAGGCTTCTGATCAAGGCATCTGCGCGGAGAGACCGAGCCGAGGCTCGGACGAGGACACGTCCTTTTGAAGACATCGCGAACTGTTCACGAGTCGGTTCTACCCGGAGTCACTCGGCCGAGCTACGGCTCAGCATCCCAGCCGGCCGCAGGCCCGCCAGAGGCCATTACAGTTCTACCCGCTCGTGAGCGAGCTCGCCGAGGACGGGATCCCCGTCGCGGTGTCCCTGCGGGTCCTGAAGCTCTCGCGCCAGCCCTACTACCGCTGGCGCAAGCACCAGGTCACCGAGGCCGAGCTGATCGAGGCGTATCGCGCCAACGCCCTGCTGGACGCCCACCGCGACGACCCCGAGTTCGGCTACCGGTTCCTGATCGGTGAAGCGGCGGAGGCTGGCCAGGAGATGTGTGAGCGGACGGCGTGGCGGATCTGCCGTGACAACCAGTGGTGGTCCGTGTTCGGGAAGAAGCGGGGCAAGAACGGGAAACGCCCGGGACCACCGGTCCACGACGACCTGGTCAGGCGGGACTTTTCCGCTGATGACGTCAACGAGCTGTGGCTGACAGACATCACGGAGCATTGGACCGACGAGGGCAAGCTCTATCTCTGCGCGATCAAGGACGCCTTCTCTGGCCGCATCGTGGGCTACTCCATCAGCGACCGGATGAAGGCTCGCCTCGCGGTGAACGCCCTGGACAACGCGGTATCCCGGCGACGCGACGCCGCCGGTTGCATCGTGCACTCGGACCGAGGGTCCCAGTTTCGAGCGCGAAAGTTGGTGCACGCTCTGAACCGCCACCATCTCATCGGATCGATGGGCCAGGTCGGTGCCGCCGGCGACAACGCGGCGATGGAATCGTTCTTCGCACTGCTCCAGAAGAACGTCCTGGACCGCAAACGGTGGCGGACCAGAGAAGAACTCCGGATCGCGATCATCACCTGGATCGAACGGACCTACCACCGACGCCGCCGACAGGCCCGCTTGGGCCGATTGACCCCCATCGAATACGAGACCATCATGAACCCCGCCGTGGACATCGCGGCCTGACAACCCCAACTGTCACCTGAACGTGCAGCAGTCCCCTGGGGCACCAGTCCGGTCTGGTCGGGTTATGTGCTCACCATCCACACGGTCTGGAGCATGCTCGTCCCCATCGTGCTCACCGAGCAGCTGTTCCGCACCCGCGCGCACCGACCCTTGCTGCGCACTCCCGGAACGGTCGCCGCGGTACTCGGGTTCCTGCTCGGGGCCGCAGTGGTCGGAATCGGCAACTACGTCACCTACGGGTTCTTCCCGAGCACAGTTCAAGGTGTCGGGGTGCTGGCTCTGATTGGCGCGCCTGTCGTGGCCGGGCTACTGCTCCGGCCCTCGGCCGGCCCCGGTCTGCCGGGCAGTGCCCTGTCACCCCGTTCGACGGCGTTACTCACCGCGATCTGCAGCGCCCTGTTCGTGTTCAGCCAGGATCCGGTCGGTATCGGCTGGTCGGTTCCCCTCGCGGTCACGCTCGCGGTGATGGCCGTAGCCGCCGCTACCGAAGCAGTCAGCATCGGCCTCCTCGCGCGGCGCGAGGGATGGACCGAGCGGCACAGCCTGGCGGCCGCGACCGGCGCCATGGTCACCTACTGCTGGAACGGGTTTCTGGTGCAGTTCTCCATCCACGGCTTCACCGCGGCCGGGCTGGCGGCTCAGCTGGTGTTCGTGGCCCTCGCCCTCGCGCTGCTCATCGGGGCGTGGCGGCGGCAGGCTGCGGCCAGGCCTGCATAGCTGTGCGGACAGACGCCTCCAGGTCCGCGCGCGCCGCACCGTCACGAGCGAGAAGAGCGAGCCCCTGCCAGACGGAGACTGCATAGGTGGCGAGGCGGTCGGGATCGGCGTCCGAGGGCAGCGAACCTGCGGCGATGTCGGCCCGGATCCGCTCGCTGATCCGGTCCCGGACATGTGCGCGCCGCTGCCGCAGCCCGGCGGCGGTCTCGGCCGAGGCTGGGCTGTAGTTGGTAGCTCCGCTGATGATCAGGCAGCCGGGCGGGCGCCCGGGAAGGGTCTGCTGCCGCACTGCCCCGATCAGCAGCTGGGCCACCGCACTGCGAGAGTCGGGCTCATTCTGCAGTGCGGCCTCGATGTAGCCGCCGTAACGCTGGGCGTAGGCCTCAACCGCCTCCTCGAACAGGACCCGCTTGTTGGTGAAGGCGTGATACAGGCTCGGAGCGGCGATGCCCATGGCCTCGGTCAGGTCGCGGGTGGTCACGGCATCATACCCGCGCTCCCAGAACAGCAGCATCGCGCGCTCCAGGGCCGCGTCCCGGTCGAAGCTGCGTGGTCGTCCTGGTCGTGGCGTCATCCCCCTATTCTATAGCGTTTGGTCAATAATCGTGTATCGTCGCTCTATATCGATCGCTACACAATGGAGGAGACATGCGACTCGACGGTAGGACGGCACTGGTGACCGGCGGTGGACGGGGTATCGGAGCGGCGATCTCGAAGCGACTGGCTGCCGAAGGTGCGCGCGTCCTGGTGCACTACGCCACGCATGCCGAGGCGGCAGAGGACACTGCGGCCGCGGTACGCGCGGCCGGTGGCAGAGCCAGGACGATCGGCGTCCGGTTCGGCCTGGGTGACCCCGAGGAGGAGGCACGAGACCTCTGGCAGCGAGTGGACGCCGTCGCGGACGGGATCGACATCCTGGTGAACAATGCCGGGATCGCTGATCCGCGCGGAACGATCGAGACCACTGAGGCGACCGGGCTGGACCGGCTCTGGACGATCAACACGGCGGTGCCGTTCTTCGTCACCAAGCACGGGTTGGAGCGGCTCGTCGACGGCGGCCGGATCGTCAATCTGTCCGCTCACCTCACCGCGGGGGCTGCCCAGCCGGACCTGATCGCGTACACGATGACCAAAGCGGCGATCGACGCGTTCACGGCTGCTCTGGCCAAGCAGCTCGGTCCGCGTGGGATCACGGTCAACGCCGTGGCGCCCGGGCCGGTGGACACGGAGATGAACGCAGCCTGGCTCGGCGGGGCGCGGGAGATGGTGGCCGGGCTCTCGCCATTGGGTCGGCTGGCCGAAGGGACCGACATAGCCGACATCGTGGCGTTTCTGGCTTCCACGGACAGCCGCTGGGTGACCGGGCAGCGCATCGATGCCTCCGGTGGAGCATTGCTGTGACCTCGACGGCAGTGCGTGCCGAGCGGCGCGCCCGGGCGGGCTTCGTTGTGCTCGGTAGCATCGAGTTCCTCACCGTGATGGATGCCTCCGTCGTGAACATCGCGCTTCCGGTACTCCAGGAGGATCTCGGCTTGCGGGGATCGGCGGTGTCCTGGGTGGTGACGTGCTACCTGATCCCGTTCGCGGGAATGCTGCTGCTCGCCGGCCGCCTCGGGGATGTGCTGGGCCACCGCCGGCTCTTCCTCGCCGGTACGGGACTGTTCACCCTGGCCTCGGCCGGCTGCGCGCTGGCGAGCGAGTCCTGGCAGCTGCTGGTGGGGCGGGCCGTGCAGGGGGCGGGTGCGGCTCTGGTGGTTCCCGCCGCCTTGGCCCTGATCGCCACCTTGTTCGCCGACGGTCCACAGCGGCACCGAGCGCTGGCCATCCTCGGTGGGATGGGCGGGATCGCGGCCCCGGTCGGTCTGGTGCTCGGCGGCCTACTCGCCGATATCGACTGGTCCTGGATCTTCTGGGTGAACGTCCCCCTCGGCGTGGTGGTGCTGCTGCTCGCCCGGCGGGTGCTACCGATGCCCCCGCGGACACCGGCGCGGCTGGACGTCCTCGGTGGGGTGGCCGCCACCGCGGCGGTGGCGCTACTTGCCCTTGCCGTAGCTTCGCTCGCCGATCCGCTGCCTGTACCGGGAGCATGGGCTGCGGCCGGGGCGCTGGTGTGCGCCGCGATCGTGGTGTGGCGGCAACGCACGGCGGCCGAGCCACTCATCCCGCGTGGATTGCTGCGGCGGCGATCGGTGGCCGTGGGTGGAGCGCTCTTCGTGGTGGTCGGCACGATCCTGCTGGCCACGTTCTACGTGGTCACCCTGTACCTGCAGCAGGTGCGGGGACTGAGTCCGTCCGCCGCTACCGTGGCCTATCTGCCGCTGCCATTGGCCATGTTCGCCGGTACTCAACTCGCCCCGCGGCTGCTGAGGCGGGTGACGCCTCGCAACGTGCTCGGCGCCGGACTGGTGATCCAGAGTCTGTCCCTCGCGCTGTGGGCACAGACCAGCACGGCCTCGGGCAGCCTGGTGACCGCCCTGCTGCTCCCCGCGCTACCGTGGGCGTTCGCCCTGGGACTGTCCATCGTGACCTCGTTCGTGGTGTGCACGAACGGCATACCGGCATCGACTGCCGGAGCAGCCTCCGGCCTGGCGACCAGTGCCTACCAAGGAGGTGGCGCCGTCGGGCTCGCCCTGATCGCCGCGCTGGCCGCGGCCACCAGCGAACGGCTCGGGAACACGGCGACGGCGGAGCTCGCCGGGCACCACTGGGCTCTGTGGGTCTTGGCGGTGCTGGCCGTGTTGGGTGCCCTGGGCACCCGGGCATTGCCGGGGCCGCCTTCTGGCACCGTGCCCAGCTGACTTGCCACATATCTGGGACGTCGGTCCGGCTGAGGCCGCACCACCGGGCCCTGTGCCTCGGGCTACCGGGCTGCTTGTGCCTCCTGCACGGCTCTCCGTGGTTCGTGGTGAAGGTGCCGGCCGCGCCGTAGAGAGGGAGGGGCTCGTGGCCCTGCTGTGATGGGTGTTGTCGGACATCCATCGAGTAGCGAGGACCACGAGCTGTGAATGAGCCTACGGGCTCGCGGCGTGATGCCGCGAGCACCATCTTCCACCTGCCCGACTACCGCGTCATTGATGCGGTCGACCTGCCGGGCGGGGGTCGGCGGATCACGATCGCCTCGACCTGCCCGCCGGGTTGCCCCGAGTGCGGGGTGATCGCCGAGCGGGTCCATTCCCGCCGGGTGCAGTGCCTGCGGGACATCCCGGTCGCTGGCGCGGTGGAGGTCTGGTGGGCCAAGCGGCGCTGGTTCTGCGATGAGGACCTGTGCGGGCGGGGCACCTTCGCCGAGGCCACCGACCAGGTGCCCAGATTCGCCCGCTCCACGACCCGGTTGAAGGACCAGGTCACCGCGGCGGTGATCGATGCCGGGCGTGCGGTCGCCGAGGTCGCCCGCGCCCGCGGTGTGTCGTGGCACCTGGTCCAGGCCGCGCTGAGCGCCGCGGCTGCCGTGGTGCTGCCCGATGTCGACGACGTGCCCGTGACGCGGCTGGGCATCGATGAGCACCGCTACCGGTCGGTGCGCTTCTTCCATGACGAGACCGGCACCTGGCGGCGGTATGAGCCGTGGATGACCACCCTGGTCGATCTGACCACCGGGCAGGTCCTGGGGATCGTGGACGGGCGCGACTCGGCCGCAGTGGGCACCTGGCTGTCCGCCCGGTCCCAGGCATGGCGGGACCGCATCGAGGTCGTCGCCATCGACCCCTCCGCCGCGTTCCGCAAGGCCCTGCGGACCTACCTGCCCCAGGCCGCGGTCTCGGTCGACAAGTTCCACCTGATCAAGCTCGCGAACGACGCCGTGACCCGGGTGCGCCAGCGCTTGACCCGCGACCAGCACGGGCGCCGGGGCCGCAAGCGCGATGCGTCCTGGGCCAACCGCAGGCTCCTGCTGCGCGGGGCCGACACGCTCTCCGCACGTGGCTGGGCACGCCTGGATCGAGTGTTCCGCGAGGATGACCCCACCGATGAGCTCTCCGCCGCCTGGGGCATCAAGGAGCAGCTCCGCCGGCTGTTGGCCACCACCACTCTCGCTGATGCGTGGCAGGAGCGAATGCGCCTGGGCTACTACGTGATGGTGGCGAACATGCCAGAGACCGACCGGCTCTACGACACGATCATCGCCTGGTGGGAGGCCATCGAGGTGCTCATCGTCACCGGCGCCACGACCGCGAAGGTCGAGGCCGCGAACACCGGCATCAAGAACATCAAACGCACCGGCCGCGGATTCAGAAACGCCGGCAACTACCGAACCCGTATCCTGCTGACCAGCGCCGCGAGAATGGCGGCGTGAACAACCATCACAGCAGCCCATTCACCACGAACCGCGTAGAGCCAGTATGACGAGCAAGCGCTGAAATCAATTCGTGAACTCGCCGAATCCACTGACTTCTCGATCTTCCAGTCGCTCGAACTTAACGAGATGCTCGACATACATCGGAAGACGCAGTACTTCGCCGCAAGGTTTGGGACTGCGCTTCCTGCTCGACCTCCGGTCGAACAGGCCCCGGAAGTTCCTGCGCCAAGCGAAGCGATCTATGTAAGGAAGCTTGTAGACGTCTATAACGAGCAGGACCCCGCATCCTGCTCCGATGTCGAATCGGTCGCTGCGCATGCCAAGCACGGTCCGCACCTCCAGAGGCAGCGAGAGGCCTTCTATTCCGCCGAAGCGCTTCGCCTGTACGCGAGGGACTCGGTGCCCGACGGTACGTATGAACTGCTCCAAGACGACGTCTACATCGGCGTAATCGATACCGCAGAAGCGAATCACTCCAGTGGCCTTTCCCGACTCCGAGCTCTGCTTACACAGTCTGGCCAACTCGACCTTGGAGCCCACACGCTTATCTCGATGTCGAACCTCAAGGACCGTCAAGGTATCTGCCACCAGCTAGCCAACGCCGACAAGCTGACGTGGGTGGAAGTCGATGAGTAATCCCCTCAACAGTCCTCTTGAAGTGGGGATGCGTGTCCTGATGATCCTCGTCGAAGCTTTTCCTGCTCATCTGGATATCAACCGCCTTGTCCTCCTCGACCACGGCTTACTACACAGCGCGGACCTCAACGGCCCCGAGAGCCTCCACCCTCCTATCCCCGTACGAGTCGGTGAGCTCGGGGTGAAACGACAGCACATCGAAGATGGCCTCCATGTCATGATCCGAGCTGGACTCGCCGAGGTGTCACCGGAGGACAGTGGTATCGAGTTCTGGGCTAGCGAGAGCTCCGAGAGCTTCCTGAAGCTCCTTGAATCTGAGTACGCGCGCGCACTCCACGACCGTGCGCACTGGGTTGTTGAAGAACTCGGCGCCGTTGATGACGCGCGCCTGCGAGAGCGCATGAGGGAGATCTCTTCGCATTGGGCCGAAGAGTTCGAAGTCATGCAACACGAGAGCGGGAACGACATCTGATGGGACGGCTCGCGCTTTCGCACTTGATATTCACCGGCACAAATGCCGCCCCGGCCTCGGTCGACTTCAGCCCGCACGTCACCGTCATCCATGGGCCCTCGGACACCGGCAAGTCATTCATCGTCGATGCGATCGATTTCGTCCTCGGCGCCAAGGAGCTCAAGGAGATCCCGGAGCGGGAAGGGTACAGTCGCGTCCTGCTCGGGCTGGAACTCCCCACCGGTGAACGCATCACGCTCGCACGGTCGGTGGACGGCGGCAGTGTCTCCCTCTACAGATCCGACATCCGCGTCGAGCCCTCGACCCCCGCGGATGAGACGCTCGCGGCGAAGCACAGCGCAACGAGCACGAAGAACATCTCCCGGTTCCTCCTCGACCAGGTTGGTCTCGACGAGAAGCAGGTGCGGAAGAACGCGCGGAACGAGACTCACATGCTCAGCTTCCGCGACTTGACCCGCCTGTGCCTCATCGGTGAGACAGAGATGCAGGCCGAAGAAGCCCCTGGCCTCAGCGGCAACCCAATCAACAAGACCAAGGAAGTCTCGGCTCTCAAGCTCCTTCTTACGGGAGAAGACGACTCTGCGTTGACTGCGGTTCCCTCGGCACAAGAGCAGAAGCGGCTGCGCGGCGCTCGGCAGGAAGTTGTCGAGAGGATGCTCAGCCAACTTGAGTCGCAGCTCCTAGACGTTGCTGAGCCGACAGAACTTACGACGCAGCTCGGCAAGCTGAACAGCACAATTGACGAGCACAGCACGATGATCGGTAGCCTCACGGAACAGCGTGGCCAGCTCCTCGTTGCGCACAGCAAACTTCAGTCCGCCGACAACGCCCAGCGGTCGGAGTATTCAGATGCGGCGGCGCTCCGCCAGCGGTTCACTCTCTTGCAGAAGCAGTACNNAGAGTGATCTGGCACGCCTCGAAATGATCGCAGAGGCCGGGAACCTGCTTGGGTACTTTAGGCGCGGGACCTGTGTCTTCTGCGGTGCAGAACCGGCCAGTCAGCATCTCAATTTGGATTGTGAGGGAGATGCGACCAGCTTCGGCGCCGCCGTCGAATCCGAGACTCGGAAAACCCAGGGCCTTCTGGATGATCTTCGCGTGACCATCGAGAGCCTCGATGCGCGAACCGAGGTGCTTCGCACATCGATCAAGACGACTCGTCGAGAAGCCTTGTCGTTACAGAAGCGCATCGAGAATCTGGACGCGAGGATGAACCCAGAGGAGGGGAACCTCCGGGAACTTCTCGCGAAGCGTAGCGAGATCGAGAAACACCTCGGCCTCCATGAGCAAGTCAAAACCTTCGAGGACATGATTCGACGGATCGCTGACGAGACTGAAGCGGAGGTGGCAACAGCGGTTGCGGGATTGAGCCTCACCGCCGTACGGGAGTTCTCGGCGGAGATTTCCAAGCGCCTCGCCGAATGGGACTACCCGTCCGCAGCATCTGTTCGTTATGACCGAAACGAACTCGACATTATCGCGGGCGACCAACGGCGCTCGGCGCACGGCAAGGGAGTACGCGCAGTTCTCCACGCCGCCTTTACGCTCGCCCTCGCCCAGTATTGCTTTGACCGGGAGCTGCCGCACCCTGGATTCGTCGTGCTCGACTCGCCCCTCGTCACCTACCGGCCACCCGATCAATCAATAGACGCCGACGGCGAGCCACCGGAGGGCGTTATCCGGGCCTTTTACCGTGACATCCAGGCCAACTTTGACGGCCAGATTATCGTCATGGAGAACACTGATCCGCTGGATCCTCTCGGACCCGATGCGCGCGATATCCGCTTTACGAAACACATCGACGTGGGAAGGTACGGCTTCCTGCCTGTCGTCGACGGCGCGGAGACCACTGACACCCTCGTGATCGAAGGCTGACCGGCGGCAACGGCGAGGCCCGTTCCACCTAACGTTCGCGGCCGTGGGGATCGCGGAGCGCCATCCCCGCGCGGAGCAGGTACACCCGAACAGAACTTGGATTGAAGCCGAGCCTCTCGCCGACCCTCGCCAAGGACTCGCCCTGCTCGTAACGCAGGCACATCTCGCGCACCTGCTCAGATGACGGCTTCTCACGGCGCAACCGCACACCTCGCGCCCGCAACCGCTCAGCGAGACGCTGACGGCTCATCCCCAGATCACCCGCGATCACGCGCAGGATCTCGCCGTCCTTGTAGCGGCGCTCTGCCTCATCCAGCATCGCCGCCGTCAACTGCGGAACTGGTCGCGGCAAGGGCCGCGAGAAGGCCGGGCCTGACCCTGCCGACCTACGGCGACGCCGGATCGCCCGATGCGACGAGACCGCCAACTGTAGAGCCGGGGCAAGGTTAGAGCACTGTCGCGCTACCTCCACCAGGCAGGACAGACGAAGGCCCCTCCTCCGGGAGGGGCCTTCTGCGTATCCGCTGGGTCCTGTAGAAGCGCTTCCGAACAAGGCGCCTGGTGGGAAGCACTTCTCACCGACGATCCCGGGCCGTGCGCCCTCGACGGTCGACGCATGTCACTCAGCCGGGGAGCGCATCCCGGGAGGGCGACGGAACGGCGACGGAGGCATCACCGACGGATCGGCCTGCCCCAGGTCGTCGTGGTCCGGTCCGGTGGAGCTGGATCGTCGTGCATCTCTCCGAAGCGTGCCAGCTCCTCGAGGGACGGGGGTTGTGCGCCGGCACGCCCCACGGTGATAGCGGCGCACCGTGATCCAGCGAGGGCCCAGCTCTCGCAGACCTCCTGAGGCAGGTCCGTCGAGCGGAGACTGGTGGCGAAGGCGGAGCTCGAGATGGCGAAGAGAAGTCCCGACATGAAGGCGTCTCCGGCCCCGATGGTGTCGACGACAGAGGTGGAGAGAGCCGGGAGATCGCTGCTCCACCGAGTCGTCGACAGCGTGCAGCCGTGCGCTCCACGTGTGACGACGACCAGTTGCACCCCCAAGGAGTGCAGACGAGTGCACGCTTGCGCGATGGACGAGCCGGGGTAGAGCCAGGCCAGATCCTCATCGCTCAGCTTCACCAGGTGGGAGGTGCGGGCGATGGATTCGACTCGCGTCCGCACGAGCTCCGGCGGCAGCCCGAGGCTGGGCCGTACATTCGGATCGACGCTGATCAGTGTGCCGGGCTCCGCGGCGGCGAAGGCCTCGAGCACCTCGGAGGCCCCGGGCTCGAGAACGATCGCGAGCGAGCCGGTGTGCAGCAGGCGGACGGAGCCGGGTCGGAAGGGTCCCGGGTTCCAGTCCAGGGTGAAGGTATATTGCGCCCCGCCGTCGGCATCCAGCACCGCCCGAGCGGTCGAGGTCCTTGCAGGAGGGGCCGTGGCCGGGACGCGCAGTCCCACGCCGGCCCCGGTCAGGTGGGCATGGAGCGCTGCGCCCTGCGCGTCCGCGCCGAGAGTGGTGAGCAGCTCGGTGCGGACCCCGAGGCGAGCCAGCCCGACGGCGACATTGGCGGGGCTGCCCCCTGGGCGGGAGGTGACCTCACCGTCGGCCGCGAGCACCTCGTCGATCAGTGCCTCCCCGACCACCAGGGCCGTCGGCGCGCTCATGCGATCGGGGTCAGGGTCACGCCGACCTCCGAGGCGCCGTGGAAGATCTGCTGGGAGATCAGGGCGCGCCCGCCGTCGAGCTCGACCTCGACGCAGGAACGATCCACCACCAGGTCGATGGTGAGATCCTCCCGTCCGGGGTCCGGGAGATACGGCAGGGACCGGGCGTGCTCGACGGCGAAGGGCTCGGCGTGCGCCGCGGAGCGGTCCAGCACGACGCCGCGCTCGGGGTCTGAGGAGAGCACGAGGTCATGCGGCTTCGCGGGGTCGCCGAAGCGGAGCACGAGGGTCCACGAGGCGTGGGCGGGCAGGATGCCGCGAAGGATGAACGGTTCCGTGGCGTCCAGGACCACCGGCGAATCGGCCGCTGCGACCTCCGACAGGTCCACGGTGGCGATCCGATCCGGGACCACCAGGTGCTGGTGCACCTCCAGGGAGCCGTCGGTCGATGCCACGAGCCGCAGCGTGCGGGCGAGCGTCAGCGAGGAGCGCCAAGGGGATGTGGGGGTTCGGTTGACGTACTCCCAGTTGTTCATCCACCCCAGCAGGACCGGGTCGCCGTCCACCCCGGAGAAGGAGACGGCGGCGTAGCAGTCCGGGCCCAGGTCCAGCGGCTGCGGGGAAGCCTGTGCGGTGAAGCGCTCGCCGTCGAAGTCCCCGATCAGCGCGTAGGTGCCCGAGCCGCCCGCCGGCCCTCCGGGGTTCGTGCTGAGCACGAGCACCCACCCCTCGGCGTCCGTTCCCGCGACCTCGCTTCGCACCGGGACCCGCAGCAGGTCGGGGCACTCCCAGATGCCGCCGTCGATCTCCGGATGCGTGAAGACCGAGGTGAGCTCCCAGGTCAGCAGGTCCTCGGAGGTGTGGATCAGCAGCTGCTGGTCCACCGCCTCCACGGCGACCATCACCCAGCGGCCGCTCTCCCCGTGCCAGAACACCTTCGGATCTCGGAAGTTCCTCGAGCCACGGTCCAGGACCGGGTTGTCTCGGTGGTGGGTCCAGGTGGTGCCGCCGTCGGTCGAGAAGGCGATGGACTGGGCCTGGATGCCCGCGAGCGTGGGGTGGGCATCTGTGTACGCGCTCGTGTAGAGCGCCACCAGCGGGCCCGGCGCGCCCGGCTCCGCCAGCCCCGAGCTGTTCTGCGCGTCGTGGACGACGCTGCCGGAGAAGATCTGCTCCTCCTCGGTGAAGGACAGTGCGAGGGGCTGGTGCGCCCACGTCACCAGGTCGTCCGAGACGGCGTGCGCCCAGGAGAGGTTGGCGTGGTCGCTGCCGAGCGGGTTGTTCTGGTAGAAGGCGTGCCAGCGGCCCGCGTGCCGGATCAGCCCGTTGGGGTCGTTCATCCATGTGGATTCAGGCGTGAGGTGGTGTCGGGGGCGGAACAGGTCGGTGCGGGACTGGGAAAGGGCGGTGGGGGTCATGTTCTCTCTGTCGACGAAGGGGCGGACGACCACGGGATCGGCGCAGGGGTCAGGCGTTCTCGGCGAATCGGTCGTAGGCGGTCTGGTACACCTCGAGGACCTCGCTCAGGCCGATGGAATCGAGCTGGGCGACGTAGCCGTCCCATTCGTCCTCGATGCCGCCCTTGACGATCCAGGTCGAGACCTTCTCGTCGACGAGCGTCTGCAGGTCCGTCTCCACGGTGCTGATGCGGTTCAACTCCTCGACGGACAGCATGACGGGCGGGTACTTCTCGTTCGCGCGGTGCGGCTCGTAGTGCTCCTTGATCTGTGCCTGGCGCTCGGCGGCGCGGGGTTCGGGGAGCACGACCGTCCTGAAGTCCTCGGCGGTGATGATCTTCGGGCCGCCCGGCGCCACCTTCACCCGGCGCTCCTGCTCGGTCTCGCCACCGGTGACGGGGATCTGCTCGAGCATGCCGTCCGCGTTCATCTCCTGGGAGACCCCGAGCGGGCCCCAGTTCGCCTGAGCGCTCATGACCGGATCGAAGAGCATGTCGGCCCAGCGCAGCGTGGCGGCGGCATACTGGTTCGTGCGGCTGATCGCGAAGGCGCCGCGGCTGATCTCCTGGTTGTTCGCCACGCAGGCGCGCTGCACGCCGTCGGGGCCGGGGAAGATCGGCACGATCCCGTACTCGTCCGCACGCTCGGGCCCCACTACCTCGGAGATCTCCCAGAAGTAGAAGGAGCCGAGGACCTGGGGCTCGGCCGTCCCCTTCGCGATGAACTTGACGTAGTCCTGCGCGAAGGACTCCTGGTCGATGAGGCCCTCGGTGTACCAGGTGTGGAGGGTGGCGATCGCGTCGCGGTAGCCGTCCTTGTTCGCCGTATAGATGACCTTGCCGTCCTGGACGATGCGGTGGTCGGGGTTGTCTGCCTGGCCTCCGATCGCCGCGATGAGGTCCGCGATGGCGCCGGCGCCGATGAAGGACAGCGGCAGCACGCCGGAGCCCTTCGACTCCTTGAAGGCCAGCAGCGCCTCGTGGTACTCCTCGACCGTGCTGGGCACGCCCATCCCCAGCTCGTCGAGCCAGACGGTGTTGATGAAGAGCATCGTGGGGAACTCCACCAGTCCCAGCTCCTCGACGCTGGGCAGTGTGTAGATGTGGCCGTCGCTGGCGGTGATCGCGGAGCGGATGTCGGGCCGCTGCTCGAGGATGCCGTGCAGGGTCGGGGCATGCTCGGGGATCATCTCCTCGAGCGCGAGGAGGGTGCCGTTGTCGCCGTACTTGGCGACCTCCGCATCGGAGAGCCCGGTGTTGAACAGCGCATCGGGAAGCTCGCCGCTGGCCAGGAGGAGGTTCTTCTTCTCCGCCCAGACCTCGTCGGGCTCGTTGTTCCAGACGACCTCGATGCCGGAGTCCTCCTGCCAGGTCTGGACCAGCTGCATCGTCTCGTAGTCGGGGGCGAGCGCCGACTTCGCGCCGCCGAAGGTCAGCGACAGCTCCTCGGTGACGACGGGCAGACCGGACTCAGTCAGGCCCACCTCGGCGGAGAGGTCCTCGGTCTCCGCTGCGGACGGGCGCCCGCAGGCGGCCAGGCCCAGGGCGGTGACGGACAGGGCGGTGGCGCCGAGGGCGAAGCGGCGCCGGGTCAGGCGGGTGGGGGTCGACATGAGGGACTCCTTCGTCGGGGTCGGGAACTGCGAGGGTCGGGTCCTGCGGGTGAGGTGTGGGAGTGCGGGGGACGTCGGCTCCGCGGTGATACGTATGACGGTCGCTGCGGGGCCGACGGGTCTCAGCTCTTCAGCGCGCCGAGCGTGGCGCCCTTGACGAAGTGCCGCTGGAGGAAGGGGAAGGCGATGAGCAGCGGGACAGTGGAGACGACGATCATCGAGTACTTCAGCAGCTCGCCCATCTTCTGCGCCGCGGCGGTCGAGTCCATCGAGGCCATGTCCATGCCCCCGGCAGAGGCCTGCGACTGGATGAGGACGTTGCGCAGGATGAGCTGGAGGGGGTACTTCGACTCGTCGGAGAGGTAGATCATCGCGTCGAAGAAAGCGTTCCAGTTCGCCACGATATGAATCATGGCCATCAGCACGATGAGCGACTTCGACAGCGGCAGAGCGATGCCGAAGAAGAATCGGAAGTCGCCGGCGCCGTCGAGCTGAGCGGCCTCGTGCAGCTCGGGGGCGAGGTTCTGCTCGAAGAACGTGCGGGCTATGACCAGGTTCCAGACGCCCACGGCGCCCGGGAGGACCACGGCCCACATCGTGTCCAGCAGGCCAAGCTCCTTGACGACGAGGTATCGGGCGATCATGCCGCCGTCGAAGAACATGGTGATGACGAACAGGATCATGAAGAGGTTCCTCCCGGGCATCTCCTTGCGCGAGAGAGCGTAGGCGCCGAAAAGAATCATCGACACGCTGATGACGGTGCCGACCGCGGTGTACACCACCGAGTTCAGGAAGCCGCGGACGATGGTCGAGGTGCCGAAGATCGTGAGGTAGCCGTCAAAGGTAATGCCCCGAGGGAAAAGGACCACCTTCCCCTGCTGGACCAAGTTCGGGTCGGAGATCGACGCGATGACGATGAAGTAGAGCGGGTAGATGATGAGCACGATCGCAACCACGATGATCCCGTAGGTCACGGCAACGAAGAGCGGATCAGCAATGCGATCGACGATAGTGCGGCGGCGCGGGACGAAGCCGGCCTGACGCGTCTTGAAGGTGCTGGACGGAGAATTCATAGGAATCACCACAGGCTCGACTGGTTGGCCTTCTTTGCGACCCAATTAAAGGTCAGCAGGAGGATGAGGTTCAGGACGGAGTTGAAGAGCCCGATGGCCGCTGAGTAGCTGAACTGGGCGCCCTGCAGGCCGACCTTGTAGACGTAGGTGTTGATGACCTCGGAGGTGGGAAGGTTGAGGTCGGTCTGCATCAGGTAGACCTTCTCGAAGCCGAGATTGAAGATGTTGCCCACGGCGAGGATGAACAGGATCGTGATGACCGGGAGGATGCCGGGGACGTCGATGTGCCGGATCCTCTGGAAGCGGTTTGCCCCGTCCATGCGCGCCGCCTCGTGCAGCGAGGGGTCGATCGCCGTGAGCGCGGCGAGATAGATGATCATCGAGAAGCCGGCGTTCTGCCAGACGTCGGAGCCGATGTAGAGCGGACGGAACCATTCGGGGGCACCCATGAAGAAGATGGGCTCGCCGCCGACGAGCGTGATCGCGTGGTTGACGAGGCCCGAGCTCGGCGAGAACAGCAGATGGATCATGCCGACGATCACCACCATCGAGATGAACGATGGTGAGTAGAGGACCGCCTGTGTGAATCGTTTGAACCGCTCGCTGGGAAGCTGGTTCACGATGAGGGCGAGCACGATGGGGATCGGGAAGGCGATCAGCAGCCCCAGGGTGTTGATCGTGAGCGTGTTCGCGACGATGCGCTCGAACTGGAAGCTCGAGATGAAGGTCTCGAAGTGCTCAAGCCCCACCCATGGGCTCCAGAAGAAGCCGTCGACCGGGTTGTAATCCCGGAACGCGATCTGGGCGCCATACATCGGCCAGTACTTGAACACGACGAGGTAGACGACCGCAGGAGCGAGTAGTACGTATAACTGCCAGCTCTGCAGGCATCGGCGCAGCAGACTGCGCCGCGGAACCGGACTCGGGGTGCTCGCGGCTGGACCGGCGTCCCTCGTGGAGGGTGGTCCGACGGCGGTGTCGGTGGCCATGCTTCAGCGTCCTTTCGGGGGAGCGACGGATCCACGGTGGATCACGGGACAGGGGATGGTGTGGATCGTGACCGGGGCGGTCGGGTCCAGGACGAGAGCGGCCGCGCGATCGCCCATCTCGAGGAAGGGGAGCTGCACGGTGGTGAGCATCGGATGGAAGTAGTCCCGTAGCACGTCCTGGTCGTCGAAGCCGACGATCGAGACGTCCTCCGGGATCGTCAGGCCGAGCTCGTCGAGCGCCTGGTACGCCCCGAGAGCTGTGCGGTCGTTGCCGCAGAAGATCGCGGTGACCGGCTCCTCGAGTGCGAGCAGCGCGCGGGCACCGTCGTAGCCGGAGCGGTGGATCCCCTCGCCCGGGCGCACCAACGTGGGCTCCGGGGTGATGCCAGCCTCCGTCAGTGCGCGCTCGAAGCCTCTGCGGCGGTCGCGGGCGGCCGGGATGCGCTCCTCGGGCTGAATGTTGATCATGCCGATGCGGGTATGTCCGGCGTCGAGCAGGACCCGCGTCGCGTCGTACCCGCCCTTCTCCTCGTCCGGGATCACGCAGGGGGTGCGGCCGGAGATGTCGCGGGCGTTGAGGGTGACCGTCCGGGTCTCAAGCGCGCCCTGCGGCACATCGAGCTCGCGATGGTACATCGCGGTGTAGAGGATCCCGCGCACCTGGTGGGACAGCATCGTCTCGATGGCCGCCGACTCCAGCTCGACGTCACCCCCCGTGTCGACGGTCATCAGGGTGTTGCCGTCCTCCCACGCGCGGTCCTGAGCACCCTTGATCATCTGGCCGGAGAAGGGCGAGGTGGCGACCTCGTCGCCGAGCAGGCCGATGATCTCCGCGACGCCCGTCTTCAACGTCTTCGCCTGAAGGTTGGTGCGGTACCCGATGCTCTTCGCGGCAGCGCGGATGCGCTCGGCGGTGGTCTCCGAGGCGCGACCGGAATATCGTCCGCTGAGCACGAGCGACACCACGGCCTGTGACACGCCTGCCTTGGCGGCCACGTCGTGCATGGTCGGTCGCTGCATCAGAACGCTCCTCGTTGAGTTATTCGTATGACGGAGACTATCGTGCGTCTGCGTCGGACCTGTCAAGACGTTCTCTCCCACGGATTCCGCGAGGAGGGGTGCCGGGATCGGGGGACACGGCGGTCGAGGGCCTTCCGCGGCGGCGGGCCGGTGACGAACGGAGCGCGTTCCTGCGGGGAGGGCCCTCGTCGACTCGGATCCTTCCCTGCACGGACGTGAGCGGCTAGATTCTCCGTTCATGACACTCGACCCCGTCATCCGCCTCCGACTCTCGACGATGATGTTCCTGGAGTTCTTCGTGTGGGGCGCCTGGTTCGTCACGCTCGGCACGTACCTCGCCGCGGACCTCGGCGCGAGCGGCAGCCAGATCGCGCTGGCCTTCCTCACCCAGTCCCTCGGCGCGATCCTCGCCCCCTTCATCGTGGGCCTGATCGCGGACCGCTGGTTCGCCGCGCAGCGCATCCTCGGCGTGCTGCACCTGTTCAGCGCCGTGATGCTCTTCCTCGCCGGCAGACAGGGCGA
>JACYYK010003962.1_pt1 | contig 19656 bp, 7 predicted proteins | sample 8236871 | NCBI WGS metagenome assembly JACYYK01 (sample SAMN14103087, study PRJNA606662) | landfill metagenome | isolation source: landfill solid waste inoculated with endophyte fungus Paravalsa indica | place: India:New Delhi, Okhla landfill site | collected 2017-11-05 | reverse complement strand
TGTCAACGGCACCGGCACGCTCGGCTCGATCCGCACGTGCGGGCGTCCCTCGTCGTCGGCGGGGAACCGCATCCGCAGCGCCTCATGCCGTTCCGGCAGTGCCCGCAGGGCAGCGTGGAGCGTGCCGGTGTCGAGGGGGCCGGTGAGCCGGATCGAGATCGGAATGGAGTAGGCGGCGGTCCCTGGAGCGAACTGCTCCATGAACCACACGCGCTCCTGCTGGTAGGACAGCGGGACGTCGGCGCCGTCGGGCCGTCGTGGGATCGTCGGCGCCGCGGTGGTGCGGCGACGGAGCCGTTGTTCCAGCAGCGCTCGGCGCGCTGCCGCGCGGGCCGGGTCGTCGATGGTCGTCATGCGCGCTCGTTTCCCTGCTCTTCGGCCAGCAACCGCTGGACCTCCTCGTCACTGAGTTCGTCGAGAGCGGCGAGCATCCGCTGTTCCACTTCGGCGGCGAGTCCCGCCACCGTGGACAGCGAGAACAGCTCGCGCACCCCCAGTTCGACAGCGGTCTGCCGCATCAGGCGCGCGAGCAACCGCATGGCCGACAGCGAGTTGCCGCCGAGGGCGAAGAAGTCGTCGTGCGCCCCGACCCGGTCCGCACCGAGCACGTCGGTGAACAGCTCGGCCACCAGTTCCTCGGCCGCTGTGCGGGGCGCGACGAACGGCTGCCCGCTGCCACGCTCGGGTGTGGGCAGGGCGGCCCGGTCGAGCTTGCCGCTGGGAGCCACGGGCAGGGCGTCCAGCACGACGTAGCCGGTGGGCACCAGGTAGTCCGGCAGCACCTTCCGCAGTGCCGAGCTCCACGCGGCCACACCGTCGGGGTCGGCGGCCGGGGGTCCGACGAGGTAGCCGACAAGGTTGCCGTCGCGGACCGCCACGGCCGCCTCCCTCACACCCGGCAGCGTGCGCAGGGCGGCTTCGACCTCACCGGGCTCGATGCGGTAGCCCCGCAGTGCGATCTGGTCGTCGCCACGGCCGAGGTAGTCGAGGGTGCCGTCGATCCGCCACCGTGCCAGGTCACCGGTGGCGTAGACCCGTCCGCCCGCCACCTCCAGCTCGGGGAACCGTTCGGCGGTCAACTCGGGGCGACCGAGGTAGCCGCGCGCGAGCTGGGGGCCCGCGACGTACAGCAGGCCCACCACACCGGGCGGCACCGGACGCAGTCGCTCGTCGAGCACGTAGGCCCGCACGTTCGGCATCGGCCTGCCGATGCTCACCGGTCCGGGTGGGAGGGGCTCACCCGGGGTGAACCGCGCCGCCACACATCCCACCGTCGCCTCGGTGGGACCGTACTCGTTGGTGATCGTCGTGTCCGGATACCGCTGTCGCCACGCGGTGACGGCGTCACCGGTCAACGTCTCACCGCCGAGCACGAGGTCACCGGAGGGGAACTCCTCCTCGGACAGCAGCGCGAGATGGGTGGGAGTGGCCTTGACGAACGTCGGCCGCCCCGCCGCCGCGTCCACGATCGTCCCTCCCGCCAGCAGTGGGCCGAACAACGTGGTCACGGTCAGGTCGAACGACGCGGACGTGTGCAGCAGGGCCCGGCCGGACAGGCCCGGGTACTGCCGGCACGCCCACGACAGGTAGGCGACCACGGCGCGGTGTTCGACCTGGACACCCTTGGGCCGGCCGGTGGAACCGGACGTGTAGAGGACGTAGGCGAGGTCACCGGCCCGCGCCGTCGGCAGAGGATCGTGCTCCGGCAGTTCCGCCCACTGACCGGGATCGTCGAGGGCGAGGACGGTGGGGCCGCCCTGCTCCGCCGGATCGGACGCCGCCCAGGCGGGAGGCAGCTCGACGGTGCCGGAGGTGAGTACCGCGCCCACGGCCGCGTCGGCCGCGATCAGTGCCTTCCGCTCGGCGGGGTGGTCGGGGTCGAGCGGCACGTAGGCCGCCCCGCTCTTGAGCACGCCCAGCAGCCCGACGAGCAGGTCCGCCGAGTTCGGGGCGCACACACCGACCACCGTGCCCGGAGCCGCGCCGAGGCCGCGCAGCCGGTGCGCGACCCGGTTGGCCGCCGCGTTGAGCTCGACGTACGTCAGCTTCCGGCCGCCGAGTTCGACGGCGACGGCGTCCGGAGTGGACCGTGCCCGCTGCTCGACGAGCCCGTGTACGGTGGCGGTGTCCGGATACGGTGCGGCCGTGTCGTTCCACGTGTGCAGTACCCGCTCGCGTTCGGACTCCGACAGCAACGGCAGGTCGGACAACGCCAGCCGCGGGTCGTCGAGCGCGGCTGCCAGCACCCGCAGGTAGCGCTGGACCAGCGACTCGGCGGTCGCGCGGTCGAACAGGTCGGTGCGGTACAGCAGCCGTCCCCTGTCGCGGGTCAGGTCGACGGTGAGGTCGTCCTGTGCCGTGGCGTAGGGGATCGGTTCCAGCCCCGAGTCGGGGATGAAGTTGAACCCCAGCTGGTACAGCGGCTGCACTCCGGCGTCACGTTCGGTGACCACGGTCTGGGCGACGAGCTGGAAGGGCGCCTGCCCGTTGTCCATCGCGTCGAGCAGTACCGTCCGCGCCCGGCCGACGAGGTCGGCGAACGTCGGGTCACCGCCGCAGTCGACGCGGATCGCGAGCTGGTTGACGAACATGCCGACCAGCGGTGCCAGCTCGGGCAGGTCCCGTCCCGCCACCGGCACGCCGACGACGACCTCGTCGGCGCGGGAGATCCGTGACAGCAACGCGACGTATCCGGCGAACAGCACCAGGAACGGGGTCGCCGAAAGGCGGCCGCCGACGTCCGTGGCCCGTTCCAGCAGGCCCTCGGGCAGCACGAAGTCCACCTGGTCGCCGTCGAACGTGACCTCCGCGGGGCGGGGCCGGTCGGTGGGCACCGTGTGCACGGCAGGCATCCCCGCCAGGTGGGCACGCCAGTAGTCGAGCTGCTGCGCCAGCGCACCCGCCTCGACCTGCCCGCGCTGCCACGCCGCGTAGTCCGGGTACTGGATGGCCAGCTCCGTCCACCGAGGTTCACGCCCCTGGTGGACGGCGTCACACGCCTCGTTGAGGTCCCGGGCGAACACCACCACCGACGTGGCGTCGAAGACGGCGTGGTGCACCACGAACGTGAGCACCCACTCGTCCTCGGCCAGCCGGCACAGCAGCGCCCGCCACAACGGCGCGGCGTCCGTCGGGATCGGCCGCCGCGCCACGGCCAACGCCAGCTCCGCCGCCCGCTGTTCCCGCTCGTTCTCCGGCAGCGCACGCAGGTCGTGCACCTCGGGCTCGATCGGGACGTCGGCCCGCACCACCTGCACCAGCGCATCGCCGTCGAGCACCAGGCACGCGCGCAGGATCTCGTGCCGGTCCACCACCAGGCCGAGTGCCCGCCGCCACTGCTCCGCGCTCAGCGGCTGGTCCTGGCGGATCTGGCACGGCAGGTTGTAGACCGCCGACGTCGGGTCGAGCTGGTTGGTCAGCCAGATCCGTTCCTGGCCGAAGGAGGCCGGAAATCTCCATTCCTTCGTGTTCTCACTCATGTCGCCGCTACCGCTTTACCTTGGGGATGGTGGTGGTCTGCTGCTCCGGCTGGGTCCGCTGCGTGGCCCGTTCCGGCGCGGGGTCGGCCTCGGCGGTGAGCTCCTCGATGCGCGCGGCCAGCTCGGCCACGGTGGGTGCTTCGAACAGGGCTTTCATCGCCAGCCGTGCGCCGGTCGACTTACGCACCTGGGCGATCAGCTGGATGGCCACCAGCGAGTTGCCGCCGAGGGCGAAGAAGTCGTCGTGCAGCCCGATCCGGTCGACACCGAGCACCTCCGCCCACTGGCGGGCGATCTCGATCTCCAGTTCGGTGCGGGGCGCGACGTAGCCGTCGGCGTCCTCCTGGCCCGGTTCCTGGGTGGCGGGCGCGTCGGTCTGCCCGGCCTGCTCCAGTTCCTCGGTGGTCACGCGACGGGCGAACAGGTCGCTCACCGGGCGCGTGTTGACGACCACCTGCGGTCCGAGTTCGGACGACAGGGCCCGCAGGAACGCCTCGGCGCCGTCCACCGGACGAATCCCGCCTGCGTCGGTGTCGTTACCTGGTGTGGCCGGGCGGGAGCTCAGCCCGCTGTTCACGGCCGCCTGGTCGACACGCCGGAGCACGAAGTCGGCGATCTCCACCACGGTCCTGCCCGACTCGTCGCGCAACGTCACGTCCGCCGCGATCACCTCGTCACCGGCCGAGTCGCGGTAGGTGAGGTGGCTGGTGAACGTGGTGGGCAGCGGGCCGTGCACGACGATGCGCCCGTAGCTCAACGGCAGGTAGGTGCCGCTGCCCCGGCCCCGGCCGAACGCCGTGGCCACGTCCAGCAGTGCCGGGTGCAGACCCCAGGCCCCGGCGTCGCCCGCCGCCGCCTCGGGAGCGCTGATCTCGGCCAGCTCCTCCCGCTTCCCCAGGTGGTGTGTGCGCAGTGCCGCCCAGCGTGGCCCGAAGGTGACCATGCTGGTGCGGCCCATGCCGAACGCGTTGTCGTCGTCGAGCACCCGGCAGCGCGCCGTGATCTCCGCGACGTCCACCGTGTCCACGGTGTCCACTCCAGACTCGCGCGTGGCCGCGACCCAGCCCGCCGAGCCCTTCACGTGCACGGTGGTCACTCCCGCGATCCGGCTGGTGACCGTGAAGTCGGCTCCGTCGAAGTCGACGCGGTACTCCGCCGAGGCACCGTCCGGCACCGCGAACGGGTCGAGGAACACCACGTCGCGCAGCTCCACGACGTGTCCCTGTCCCGGTGAGGGCAACACCTCGGTCGCCGCGGCCCGCACGGTCTCCAGGTGCGCGGTCCCCGGCACCACCGGAACACCGCCGATACGGTGTTCGTCCAGCACCCAGTGCGTGGCCGCCGACACCAGGCCGTGGCAGCCGGACTCGGTGCGGGCGGTCAGGATCGGGTGCTCGACCACACCACTGGCCACCGAGCCACCGGAGGTGCGGATGGCGGTCGGCGCTGCCACCTCGGCGGCCATGCCGACCTCGGCCCAGCCGCCCCAGTTGTGGGAGACGACGCGGCACCGCCACCCGTGGTCACCGCGCGCGTAGGCGTCGAGGAAGTTGTTCGCCGCGCAGTAGTCGACCTGGCCGAAGTCGCCGGACACGGCGGTGACCGACGAGCACAGGGCGACGAAGTCCAGCGGCAGGTCCGAGAACACCTCGGCCAGCGCCACGGTGCCCGCGAGTTTCGGGGCGAGCACGGCCTCGGCCACGGCCCGCTCCTTGACCTCCGCGACCCCACCGCCGGGCACACCCGCGGCGTGCACGATCCCGTCGAGTCCACCGAACTCCGCCTCGACCAGAGCGCGGATCTCCCGCAGCTGACCGGTGTCGGCGACGTCGGCCGCGACCACCCGCACGACCGAGCCCGCCCTCTCCATGCGACGGATCGCCAGGATCGCCCGCCCGGTGCGGCTCGTGCCGCCGTGCTCGGCGAGGTGGGCGTCCCACTCGTCACGCGGCGGCAGTCCGCTGCGGGTCACCAAGACCAAGCGGGCCCGCACGCGGCTCGCGAGGTGCTCGGCGAGGGTGATGCCGATGCCGCCGGTGCCGCCGGTGATCAGGTAACGGCCACCGTCCCGCAACGCGGGTGTGACGCCGTCGGTGCTCGGCACCTCCACCTGGGCGTAGTCGAGCGCCCAGCGGCGGCCACCGCGCAGCGCGACCTCGGCCACCGCGTCGGCGGGTCGGAACAGCTCGGCGACCACACCGGCCCGAAGGTCGGCCGGGTCGAGGTCGATGCGGCGCACCACCGTGCCGGGAATCTCCAGCGGCACCACCCGCGCGATGCCGGCCAGCGTGGCGTGTTCGGGCCTCGTCAGGTCGGTACCGGTGACATCGGCGGTGCCCGTGGACAGGATGTCGAGCCGCGCCGGCTCACCTCCCAGAGCCTGGACGAGCGCCAGCAGGCTGAAGAAGCCCCGCTCCTGGGCGGCCATCACCGGCTCGCCCGCCTCCGGCACCGCCCACGCGTGCACGATCCGGTCCGGTCGGTCGTCCCCCAGCGCGGCCAGCAGCGCGTCGTAGTCGGCTCGCTCCCCCGGCCGGACGGTGAACCCGCCCTCCGTGGCCGCGAACGCCTCACCGGGCCGCACTTCCACCACGCTCACTCCGGCCTCGCGCAGCAGTTCGGGCAGCACCTCGTCGTCGACGAACGCCAGGCAGCGCTCGAACGGCTCGCGCCGCAGCTCCGGTTCGGCCTGCCGCCAGGTCGGCACCGCGAACCACTCGCTCAACGGCAGCGGCCCGCTCGGTCCCTCCGGTCGCCCGGTGACCGCCGGGGTGCCGGTGGTGTCCGGGTCGATCCAGTAACGCTTGCGCTCGTAGGGGTAGCCCGGCAGCGACACGCGGTGGCCGCCGGACTGGAATGACTCGGCGTCGAGTTCGACTCCGGCCGTCCACAGTGCACCGGCCGTGCCGTAGAGCGTTTCGACGTCGCCGAGCCTGTCGGTGCGGCCGGGCAGACTCGGCTGCGGCACCGGCATGCCCTTGGGCACCTGGCCGCGCGCGAGCCCCACCAGCTGGTGGCCGGGACCGCACTCGACCAGCGCCCACCGTTGCCCCGACTCGAACAGCGTGCGCACGCAGTCGCCGAACCGTACGGCCTGGCGCAGGTGCGCGGCCCAGTAACCGGGATCGGTGGCCTGGGCTTCGGTGACCCAGTCGCCGGTGAGGTTGGACAGGAACCGCACGGTGGGAGCCTGCCGGGGCACGGCCGCGACCGCTTCGGTGAACTCGTCGAGGATCGGCTCCATCATCGGCGAGTGGAACGCGTGCGAGGTCACCAGTTCCCGGCTGTTCACGCCGGATCGCTTGAGCTCGCCCGCGAACGCGGCGACCGCGTCGGCGGGTCCGGCGACCACGCACGTGCCCGGGCCGTTCACCCCGGCGATCGACAGGGTCTCGGGCAGCCGTGCCGCGACGGAAGCCTCGTCGAGCTGCACGGCCAGCATCGCGCCCGGCGGCATGGACTGCATCAGCTCACCCCGCCGCACCACCAGGTGCAGGGCGTCGGCCAGGGAGAACACCCCGGCCACGGTCGCGGCCACGTACTCCCCGATCGAGTGCCCGATCATGGCCGCCGGTCGCACACCCCAACTGGCCCACAGCCGGGTGAGAGCGTATTCCAGCACGAACAGCGCGGGTTGGGTGTAGCGGGTCTCGCGCAGTGTCCGCTCGTGAGCGCGGTCGAACATCACCTCGCGGATGTCGGACAGGACGCCACCGCTCGCCAGCAGCGCGGCGCACTCGTCGACAGCGGCGGCGAACACCGGTTCGCTGCGGTACAGTTCCGCGCCCATCCCGGCGTACTGGGCTCCTTGCCCGGAGAACAGGAACGCGACCTCGGTGCGCGTGTCGGTGACGACCCCGGTCGTCAGGCGGCGCGGGTCGCGCAGGCCGTCCACCGCGTCCTCCGGGTCGCGCGCCACCACCACGGCCCGGTGCGGGTACTCGGTGCGCCCCGCTCCCAACGTGTAGGCCACGTCGGTCAGATCGAGGTCGACGTCGGCGGCGAGCCTTTCGGCCAGCGCTTCCACCGAGGTCGTCAGTGCCGTCGCGGAGTTCGCCGACAGGCGCAACAGGTACGCGGGCCTCGGCTCCCTCGTGTGGTACGTCGGCGGTGCTTCCTCCACGACCACGTGGGCGTTGGTACCGCCGACCCCGAACGAACTCACCCCTGCCCGGCGTGGCGTGTCCCCGGGCTCCCACTTGATCACCTCGGTGGCCGGGTAGAACGGGGTGCTGGGGAAGTCGATGGCAGGGTTGGGCCGCCGGTAGTTGATCGTCGGTGGGATCAGCCCGTGCTCCATCGCGAGGACCGTCTTGATCAGTGAGACGACACCGGCCGCCTGCGACAGGTGCCCGATGTTGGACTTGACCGACCCGATCGCGCACCACCCGGTGTCGGACACTCCCTCCGCGTACACTGTGGACAAGGCGGTGATCTCGATCGGGTCGCCCAGCGCGGTTCCGGTGCCGTGGCTCTCGACGTAGGTGATCGTGCGCGGGTCCACACCGGACATCGCGACGGCGTCGGCGATGGCGTCGATCTGACCGGACACGCTCGGCGCCGAGAAGCCGACCTTGGTGGCGCCGTCGTTGTTGATGGCGTTGCCGCGGATCACGGCACGGATGTGGTCGCCGTCGACGAGCGCGGCGGACAGGCGTTTGAGCAGCACGACCCCGGCACCGCTGCCCCACACGGTGCCGTTGGCGTCGGCGTCGAACGCGCGCACGTGCCCGTCCGGTGAGGTGAAGCCGTCCACCCCGAGGTAGCCGACTCCGTGTGGGATCTCCAGGTTCACCCCGCCCGCCAGCGCCATGTCGCACTCACCGTTGCGCAGCGCCTCGCATGCCAGATGCACCGCCACCAGCGACGTCGAGCACGCCGTGTAGACGGCGAGACTCGGGCCGCGCAGGTTCAGCTTGTACGACACCGACGTGGTGAGGTAGCTGGGCTGGTTGCCGGTGGCGATACCGATACCACCGTGCTGGGAGTCCATGATCCGCTGGTTCCGGAACAGGTTCTCGATCAGGTAGGACGTCTGCCCCGCGCCGCCGTACACGCCGATGGAGCCCGCGTACCGCGCCGGGTCGTAGCCCGCGTCCGTCAGTGCCGCGTGGCAGGACTCCAGGAAGACCCGGTGCTGCGGGTCGGTGATCTCGGCTTCCCTGCTGGTCATGCCGAAGAGCTCGGCATCGAAGTGGTCGAACTCCTCCACGACGGTGGTGGCGTTGACCCAGCTCGGGTCGTCGAGGTCCTCGGGCTTGGCGCCGCGCGCCAGCAGTTCCTCACGGCCGGCGGGGGTGACCGATTCGACGCCGTCGACGAGGTTGCGCCAGAACTCGGTCAGGTCGGCCGCCCCCGGGACGCGGGCGGCCATGCCCACGACGGCGATCGGTTCGACGCCCGGCTCGTCGGTGTCGACGTCGGGCTCGGGGTTCGGCTGGGTCACGTCACTGCTCCTTCTCGGGGGTGCTTCTCGGGCGGCCTGCCCGTCGTGGTCTTCGGGACTGCAGGCGGTCGCGCCGAGCCGCCAGTCGTCCAGCCGTGCGCGCGGTCCGGTCAGCGCGGGCGGTTCCGTGCAGGTGGGCGGCCAGCGCCCGGATGTTGGGGTGGGTGAACAGGTCGACCAGCGGGATCGCGCGACCGAGCTGGGCACAGACCCTGGCGTGGACCTCCGCCATCGCCATCGAGTGACCGCCGGCGTCGAAGAAGTTGTCGGTGGGACGGACGGAGGCGACCCCGAGGACGTCGCACCAGATCGCCGACAGCATCCGTTCGGTGGCGGCGACCACGGCCGGGTCGGCGGTTCCCGCCTCGCCCGTCCCCGCCTGCCGCGCCGCGGGGCGGGTGGCGCGGGCGCCGGGTGCGAACTCCCGCACCGCCGGGCGCGGCAACTCCGGCACGCCCTCACCCACGGGACGCTCGGGCGCGGTCGCGAGCGCGGCCACCATCTCCAGGTAGTCCTCGGCCAGTCCCGCCATGCGGGCGGCGTCGAACAGGTCGGGGTTGTACAGCAGTTCGATGCCGTGCTCGGTGACGTAGACGGTGAGGTCGAACGGCGAGCCCGGTTTGTCCACCGGCACCCATTCGGCCCTCGCCCCCGGCAGGTCCAGCCGTGGTTCGGCGAAGTTGAGGACGTTGAACATCACCTGCACCAGCGGCGCGCGCGAGGCGTCGCGGTCGACACCGAGCTCCGTGACCAGTCGTTCGATCGACGCGGCGGGGTGCGCGGTGGCGGACACCAGTTCCTCGCCGCATCGCCGTGCCTGGGTGACGAAGCTCGCCGTCTCGTCCGTGTGCAGCCGCACCGGCAGGATGTCGACGAAGAATCCGGCCACCTCCTGGCAGGCCGCGAGCTGCCGGTCGGCGACGACGGTGGCGACCAGGTGGTCCGTCGAGCCGGTGAGCCGGTGCAGCAGGTGGCCGAACCCGGCGAGCAACACCCCGGCGACCGTGGTGCCCGCGGCGTTGGCCACCTCCCGCACGGCCTGTGCCGCACCGTCGGGGAACGGTCGGGACAGACTCGCGCCACGGTAGGTCTGCACGGCGGGACGCGGCCGGTCCCTCGGCAGCTCCAGGGTCGTCGGCGCGCCCTTCAACCGGTCGACCCACCACGCCAGGTCCACCGGTTCGCGCCGCCGGTCCCGTTCGGCCCGCCAGGTGGCGTAGTCGGCGAAGCCCACCTCGGTGCGGGACAGGGACCGGCCGGTGTAGGCGGCGGCGAGGTCGGCGCACAGCAGGTTCTGTGACCACCCGTCGAACACCGCGTGGTGCAGGGTGAGCCCGAGGACGTGTTCGTCCGCTCCGAGCCGGTACAGCGTGGCCCGCCACGGCGGTTCGCTGTCCAGTCTCACCGGGGTCGCGGCGTCGGCCGCGAGCCTGCGCCGCACGACGGCCGCCCGGTCACCGCTGTCGTCGAGCGAGACGACGAGCAAGGGGACGTCGGTCACCGGGAGGCACTCGGCCCGCGGCACCCCACCGGTCGAGCGGATCCGCCACCGCAGCACGTCGTGGCGCTCCGACACCGCCCGCAACGCCGACCGCAACGCGGTGACGTCGAGGTCCCCGGTGATCCGGAAGGCCATCGCGATGTTGTACGGCGCGGCGTCCGGTGCGAGCTGGTCGAGAAACCACAGTCGTCGTTGCGACGGCGACAGCGCCGGCGGGTTGCCTGTGCTCAGGTCCGGCCCGGTGAGGGCGGGTGCGTCGGCGACCCGCCGCGTGAGGCCGGAAAGCGTTCGCCCGTTCAGGACGTCCTCGACGGTGACGTCGGTGGCGAGTTCGGCCCGCAGCGCGGCCACCAGACGCATCGCCGAGATCGAGTCGCCCCCGGCGAGGAGGAAGTCTCCGCCTGCGTCCGTGCCGAGCACGCGGCTCCACACGTCGGCCACGACCCGCTCGATCGACGAGTCCGTGCGAGCGACCACGGTGTTCTCGCCGGTACCGTCGCCGCTCGGCAGAGCCTGCTCCGCCATGGCCCGCAGAGCACGGCGGTTCAGCTTCCCGGACGCCGCGTCGTACGGCAGGGTCGCCAGCCGTCGGATCACGGCGGGCCGCATGGCCCCGGTCAACCGTCCTCCCGCGAGAGCGTGCAGGTCCTCGTCGGCCGGTGCGCTCTCCGGCGCCACGAACGCGACGAGCCGGGTGCCACCGCCCCCCGTGACCGCCTCGACGGCGGCGGCGTTCACGCCCGGCACGTCCGCGAGCGCGGCTTCCACCTCACCCAGCTCGATCCGCTGGCCTCGTACCTTGACCTGCCGGTCGGCCCGGCCGACGAACTCGATCAGTCCGTCACGCAGTCGCACCAGATCACCGGTGCGGTAGACCCGCTCACCGGAGAATTCGGCACTCGGATCGGCGACGAACCGTTGCCTGGTCAGCTCCGGATTGCCGAGGTAGCCGTGCGCCACACCGGGGCCACCGATGAGCAACTCCCCCACTTCGCCCGGCGGCACGGGCGTGAGGTGGGAGTCCACCACGTACGCGCGGTGGTTCGGTGTCGGCCTGCCGATGGGCACCGGATCGACCGGTGTGTCACCGACCTCGTGGGTCAGCACGACGACGGTGGTCTCGGTGGGGCCGTAGGCGTTGACGAATCGCCGTCCCGGAGCCCAGCGTGCCGCCAGCTCCGCGGGCACCGGCTCACCACCACAGGCGATGGTCCGCCAGCCGGGCACGTCGGCGGGGTCGAGCAAGGCCAACAGTGTCGGTGTGATGAAGCCGTGGTCGACCTCGTGTTCGGTCACGAACCGGCGTAGCCGTTCCGGGTCGGCCCGGTCGGCGGTTCCGAGTAACTGCACGGACCCGCCCTGTGCCAACGGCACGAAGACGTCGATGGTGAACGCGTCGAAGTTCGGCGACGCGATCCCCAGTCCCCGTGTCGCGGGTCCGACCCCGAACACCTCGGCCCAGCCGGTGACGAACGCGACGATGTTGCGGTGCGTGGTGAGCACTCCCTTGGGGCGGCCCGTCGACCCGGAGGTGTAGAGCACGTGAGCGATGTCGTCGGCCTCCGCCGGACACTCGAACGGCTCGACGGCCCCGTCACGCGGCAGGTCCACGGCGCGCACACCCGGCACCGCGCCGAACTCCGCCACGGCGGCGTCTCCGATCACCAGCGACACGCCCGCGTCGGTCAGGATCTCGGCCTGCCGGACGGCCGGGCCATTTGGTTCCAGGGGCACGTAACAGCCGCCTGCCAGCAGCACACCGAGCACAGTGGACACCAGCGCGGGGGTGCGGTCGTTGCACACGCCTACGCGCGTCCGGCGTCTCACCCCGTGCTCGCGCAGCACACCCGCGACCCGCCAGGCGTCGGCCACGAGTTCGCGGTAGGTGAGCCGGACGTCCCACTGGCGCACGGCGAGTGCGTCCGGGGTCCTGGCGGCCTGCGCGAGGACCAGATCCGCCAGCGTGGTCTCCGGAAAGGACAGCGGCGCCCCTTGGGCGGCCACCATCGGTGTGGTCTCGTCCACCCACACTCTCCCTGTTCGTTCGGATCGGACTCGGGACCGCTTCACTCCTCTCGCACCGCGACGGCGCCGCGCAGATCGGCGCTCAGCGCGGCGACCAGCTCCTCACAGGACTCGCGCAGGAAGAAGTGACCGCCGTCGAGCACGGTAAGGTGGAACCCTGCGGCGGTGTGCGGCGCCCACGCGCGCACCTGGTCCAGCGACACGGCGTGGTCGGTGCGCCCGGCGAAAGCCACCACGGGCACCTCGATCGGAGGCCCGGGTACGTACTCGTAGTCGTCGATCCGGGCGAAGTCCGCCCGCAACGCGGGCAGCACCAACTCCATCAGCTCCGGTTCGGCGAGCACTTCCGCCGGGATCCCGCCACCCTCGGCGACATGGCGGACGAGCTCGTCGTCAGGCAACCGGGACAGCCCCAGGAACGGGCCCGGAGTGCGGACGTGCGGCGCCCGGCAGGCGCCGGCGTACAGCCGGACCGGCAGCCGCGCGCCGGTGCTCCGCAGCCATCGGATCACCTCGAATCCGACCAGCCCGCCGAGTGAATGCCCGTAGAGCGCGAACGGTCGGCTGTCGTCGTGGGCGGCGAACGCCTCGGCCAGCTCGGTGAGGTCGAACTCCGGGTCCTCACCGAACCGCCGTTCCCGGCCGGGCAGGGCGACCGCATGGACCTCGACGTCCGGCCCGACGAGGTCGGACCAGTCATGGAACACGCTCGCCCCGCCACCGGCATAGGGCAGGCAGTACAGCCGGACAGCGGCGTCCGGCCTGGGTCGGCGAGTAAAGAACCAGCTATCCACGAGCACCCTTCACCGGTGGGTCGATCCAATGTCTGCGACGTTGAAACGCGTAGGTCGGCAGCGGAATCCGGTGGGCGGAGCGGTCCTGCCAGTGTGCGGCCCAGTCCACCTCGTCGCCCGCCACCCAGCGGGCAGCCTCGTCCGACACCGGTCCCGCTTCCCCGGCGAGGTCGGTGTCCTCGTCGAGGAGCCGGTCGAGAGCGGCGATCGCGTCGGGCAACGTCTCCGCCACCACCGCGGCCCGGCAACCGAAGGCTCGCCGCCCGACGGCGAGTGTGTAGGCCACGTCGGCGAGCGCGGGCGGCGGCGCGGTGCTGGCGAGGTGGTCGCGCAGCCGGGTCACGGCCTGCCGGAGCGCGGTGCGGTCCCGTGCCGACAGGGGCAGCACGTGTGGTCCCGGCGCGGTGACGGCGGGAGCGGGTGGCGGGGCCTGCCGCACCACCACGTGCACGTTGGCGCCGCCCACGCCGACGGAGTTCACGCCCGCCACGCGCGGCTCGTCACCCGTCCAGTCGATCGGTTTGGTGGGCACCGAGAACGGGCCACCGTCGAGCCGGACCTCCGGGTGCGGACTCGTGAAATGCAGGTTCGGCGGGATGACCCCGTACCGCACCGCGAGCACGGCTTTCATCAGTCCGGCGATGCCGGAGGCCGCGTCGAGGTGACCGATGTTGGTCTTCACCGATCCCAGCGCACGTTCCCGTGTGGGCGCGGCTTCGGCGAAGACCCGGTTGAGGGCCTCGACCTCGATCGCGTCACCGAGCGGGGTGCCGCTGCCGTGGGCCTCGACGAAACCGACCCGGTGTGGCTCCACCTGAGCGATCGCCAGCGCTTCGGAGATCGCCGCCGCCTGCCCCGCCGGGCTCGGCACCGCGTAGCCCGCGCGGTTCGCGCCGTCGTTGGTCATCGCCCAGCCCGGCAACACCGCGTAGACGTGGTCGCCGTCGGCGAGCGCGTCGGCGAGTCTGCGCAACGCGACGACGCCGACCCCGGACCCGAACCCGGCGCCGTCAGCGGCCACGTCGAAGGCCCGGCACCGGCCGTCCGCCGATGTCATCGGCCCTCGCCGAGACCGGGGCCAGGTGACGCTCACGCCCCCGGCGAGGGCGAGATCGCACCGGTAGTCGGCGAGGTTCTGCGCGGCCGTGCACACCGCCGCGAGCGAACTGGAGCACGCGCTCTGCACCGCCAGCGTCGGGCCGGTGAGTCCCAGCCGATACGCCACCTGGCCCGGAAGGTGGTCGGTGAGCTGGCGCCCCAACAGGTGCGCCTCCCAGTCGTCCGGATCCGCGTGGCCGGTGACCTCGGGATTGCCGAACAGGTGGAACAGGAAGTACCGGTTCACCGAACTCGCCGCGAACACCCCGACCGGGCCCGCCTCGGTCGCCGGGTCCCGGCCCGCGTCCTCCAGTGCCTGCCAGGCGGCCTCCAGGAACAACCGGTGCTGTGGGTCGGTGAGGGCGGCTTCCTCTTCGGTGAACCCGAAGAACCCGGCGTCGAACTCCTCCAGCCCGTCGAGCCACCCACCCGCTCTCACGTAGTCGGGGTCGGCGCGCAGGGCCGTCCCGATGCCGAGGGCGTCCAGTTCCTCGTCGCTGTAGTCGTGGATCGAGTCCACGCCCGCGCACAGGTTCCACCAGAACGACGCCACGTCCGGAGCTCCGGGGAACCGGCCTCCGAGGCCGACCACGGCGATCAGGTCACTGGGCGTCTCACCGTCGCCGCCGTCGTCGCCGTCGCCGAAGGCCGGTGTCGGCTGACGCTCTTCCGGAACGAACCCTCCGGCCATCACCTCGTCGAGATGGTCCGCCTGCGTGGTGACGGTGGGATGCGCGAACAGGTCCACCAGCGCGACGTCCACACCGAAGCGGGCCCGCAGCCGAACCTGCACCTCGCCGAGCAACAACGAGTGCCCACCGATATCGAAGAAGCCGTCCGACAGACCTACTCGGTCCCGGCCCAGCACGGCACACCAGATGTCGTGCACCTGCCGCTCGGTCTCGGTCATCGGTTCCGCCGGAGCGTCGGTGCCATCGGCGCCATCGGTGCCGCCGTTGTCGAAACGAGGGTCGGGCAGGGCCCGCTCGTCCACCTTGCCCGTGACGGTGAGGGGGAACGCGTCCACGACGGTCACGGCGGCGGGCACCGCGTAGCCGGGCAGCCGCCGCGCCACGGCCGCGCGCAGGTCGGCCGGTGCCGGACGGTCGACACCGTCGGCCACGGTCACATAGCCCAGGAGCACTCCGTCGCGCACGATGACCCGCGCTGACGACACTCCGCCCACCTCGGCCAGGCATGCCTCGACCTCGCCGGGTTCCACCCGGAAGCCGCGCACCTTCACCTGGCGGTCGAGCCTGCCCAGGCAGACCAGCGTCCCGTCCTCCTCGCGCCGCCCCAAATCGCCGGTCCGGTACCGGCGGCGACCGTCCTCGGTCGTTCCGAACGCGGCGGTGTCACCGTCGAGGTAGCCGGTGAGCAGGTGGTGTCCGCGGACCTCGATCTCCCCGGTCTCGGGGTGCAGGTCGAGCGCGAAACCGGGCAGGGCCGTTCCGATGGGCAACGGCCCGCTCGCCCGGGGGTCGAGTTCGGCGACGGGCAGGTGGTACTGCGCCGCGAAAGTGACCTCGGTGGCGCCGTAGCCGTTGACGAACACACAGTCGGGCGCGAACCGGTCCGCGCCGCGCCGGACGTCGTCGTAGGTGGCTTGCTCGCCTCCGAGCAACACGGTCCGCACGGCCGGCAGCCGGTCGTCTCCCAGTGCGTCGAGCAGGTACCGGTACACCGTCGGCGTCGAGTGGTAGACGGTGACGGCGTGCCTGGCGAGGACGCGCACGGTGTGGTCGATCCCGTGGGTACGGACGTCCACCGGGACCACGGTGGCGCCGGTCAGCAGTGCCGGGAAGAGGTCGGGGATCGCGGCGTCGAAGGAGAACGACGCCAGCAGGCTCAGCCGGTCGGACTCGGTGATCGCGAGGCTTGCGATCTGGTTGTCCACCATGTGTGCCAGGTTGCGGTGGGTCTGTGCGACCGCTTTGGGCCTTCCCGTGGAGCCGGACGTGAACAACACGTACGCGAGCTCGTCGGCGGCCGTCCCGGGCCCCTCGGCGGGAAACGGAGCGGTGACGTCGGCATCGGCGACCACCACGCGGCGGTCGCTGCCGTGTGCGAGGGCGGCGGCCACCGCCGCGCACTCCGGCGTGGTGAGCAGGACCTCCACGTCCGCCGCGGTGAGCTGGTGTTCGAGCCGGGCGGTCGGGAACTCCGGGTCGAGCGGCACGTAGACACACCGGGCGGCCAGCGTCCCGAGGATGGCGGCGATCGAGTCGGTGCCGTGTCCGGTGACCAGACCCACCCGGGCACCGGGCCGCGCTCCCGCGTCAGTCAGGAGCCGGGCCCGCCCACCAGCCAGTTCCGCCAATCGGGTGTAGGTAACCTCGCCGGTGTCGGTGGCGACCGCGGTGTGCGTGGCGCAGCGGCCAACGGTGTCGGCGAACTGGCCGACAATCCCCCCGGCCATCGTCAGCCGCGTCTCAGAGAACTCTGTGAGCAGGGCAAATCAGGGGATGCGGTCACTCTCATTCGGGCTCCTGGGCACGCTCAGGACGAAAAGTCAGGCAAGACTACGTCCAGAGAATTGAAAGCGGGACAGCTACGGGAAAAATGAGTGCCAGTGACGGAGGGTCACTAGCCCGCAAGCCAGATCACCCATTAAGCCGAATGGTCCTACTATCCGTAACCAGTCACTGCCCGAACACGATCCGTGTCCTTCCCATCCCCTCGACACCAGCGGAACGCCCGCGCAGAGACGCGCTGGAGGCTGGATCCACTGCGCTGAGCCAGTTCCCGCTTCAGCACCGCCACATCCGACGATCACTGAACTGGAACCGCTTGCCGTAGCGGCAATCGACGTGGGCGAATCGGGCAGATTCGTTGTGAATGTGCTCGGTCCAGGCTACTTTTGCGCACGATCACGCAGGATCCAGCGAAGGAGCGCGGATGCCGGGGCTTGCCAGGAGACACACCGTCAGAGTCGTCACCGCCGCCCTGCTGGCGATGGTTCCCACCGTGGTCCTGCCCGGTGGAGCGTCGCTGGCCGAGGGAACCACGCTCCCGGCCGCCGCGGTGCCCGGCCCGGCGTGCGAAGGCCTCGCTCGCAGCCTGACCGCCCGGGCCACCGACGTGGAGAAGGTCGGCCAACTGTTCGTTCCGTGGGTGACGCAGCCGACGGCGGACGGGCCGACGGAGCTGGAGCGACGCCGGATCCAGGAGCGCGGCTACGGTGCGTTCAACTTCAACGGTGGAACGCTGCACGGACCGGAGCACGCGGCTCGCTACACCAACACGCTGCAGGAATGGGCGGCTGACACCCGGCTCGGCATCCCGGTGCTGCCGACGATGGACATGGAGATCGGCGCCGCGCACAGGTTCTCCGTCATGGGGCCCGGCCAAGGCATGGCCACCCCGCTGCCCTACCCGATGGGACTCGGCGCCACCCGGGACACCGCGGCGGGTGCGACGAGCGCACGGATCACGGCCCACGAGGCACGCGCCGTGGGGTTCGCGATGAACATCGCGCCGGTCGCCGACGTGAACACCAATCCGGAGAACCCGGTGATCGGGGTCAGGTCGTTCAGCGAGGACACCGGTCTGGTGTCGGAGATGATCGCCGCGCAGGTGGAGGCGTACCAGGCGAACGGCGTGATCGCGATGCCCAAGCATTTCCCCGGCCACGGTGACACCAGCCTGGATTCCCACACCCACCTGCCCACGGTGTCGTACGACCGCGAGACCCTGGAGCGGGTGCACCTGGCACCGTTCAAGGCCGCCATCGACGCGGGCGCCGACTCGATCATGACCGCGCACGTGGTGGTCGAGGCCGTCGATCCCGAGCTGCCCGCGACCCTTTCCAAGAAGGTGCTGACCGGGTTGCTCCGCGAGGAAATGGGTTTCGACGGACTGATCGTCACCGATTCCATGTCGATGGCCGCGATCCGCGAGCGATGGGGCATGGGCGGCGCGGCGGTGATGGCGTTCCAGGCCGGCGCGGACATGATCATGGCCAGTGACGACGAGTCGTACGACGCCATCCTCGCCGCGGTGCGGTCGGGTGAGATCTCCCGGAAACGACTGGACCAGTCGGTGCGGCGCGTCATCGAGTTGAAGTGCGAGTACGGGTTGTTCCGCGACCGGTACGTCGACCCCGCACGGGCCGCCGCGGCTTTCGGCACGCCCGAAAGCCTGGACGCGGCCGAACGCATCAGTCGCGAGTCGGTGACCCTGGTCGCCAATGACGGCACCCTGCCCTTGCCTACCGACGGGTCACAGCGAATCGTCGTCACCGGCGTCACCCACGGCGGAACCGCTGATCAGCTTCCGAACCTGGTGGCCGAGACCCGGGCCCGGACCGGTGGGACAGTCGCCGACCACGGCTGGCGGTTCGGCAGTCAACCGAGCGAGGCGAAGATCGACGAGGTGGTGCGGGCAGCGGAAGCCGCCGACGTCGTCATCGTCGGAACGTTCTCCAAGGCCACGCCACCGGCCCAGCAGGTCGAACTCGTGAGGGCGCTGGCAGCCACCGACACACCCGTCGTCGTGCTCTCGCTCGGACTCCCGTACGAGCTCACCGACTACGGTGACGTGGACGGGGCGGTCGCGACCTATGCCGTCGACCTGTGGGGCTCCCCCTCCCGGAGCGCGGTGCTGGCCGGCCTGGACGTCGTGTTCGGCGCCCGACCCGGTGGGAAACTGCCGGTGACCCTCGGCGAGCACTACCCGTTCGGGCACGGGCTCACCTACTGAAAGCCGGTCGCCTTCGGTATCACCACGGTTCGGTGGTCACAGTGGACACCGACAGAGCGTTGTCCAACGCCCGGTCCGTGGCCGACGTGGTGGAAACACCTCACCACGTCGGTCACGGACGGCAGAGGTCTACTGGTCGAGCACCAACCTCGCGCAGCCCTACTCCTCGCGGGACACAGATCATTCACCGTCTCGTTCGCGTCCTGCTTGACCGGCGTCGGAATCGAGCGGCTACCCCGTCACCGCCGAGCCGTCGCCCGTGCGGCCGGATTTTCGGGGCGACGCTCCACCTGCACTCGCGGTCCGAAGCGGACGCCGTGGAACTCGTGCGTGCCCGCGTACCGGGACCGCGCCCGCTTACGTGGTTGCGACGCGCTCACCGCCTTGGAGTTCACGGCGATGGAACAGGCGCTCACGAGACGGCGGTCGCCACCGATAGCGGCTGTTGGAAATGCTCGACCCGCCACAGCTGGGGCAAGTCGTCGCACGGCCGGGCCGGTGGGCTGACCGGCAGGGCGTGGTCGTCGAACTCCCGGTGCGGGTGACGGCGGACCACCACCCGCACCGGGACGGACTCAGTTCTGCCGGGAGAGGTCGTTGTCCTTGGTCTCC
>JACYYK010001211.1_pt1 | contig 19897 bp, 24 predicted proteins | sample 8236871 | NCBI WGS metagenome assembly JACYYK01 (sample SAMN14103087, study PRJNA606662) | landfill metagenome | isolation source: landfill solid waste inoculated with endophyte fungus Paravalsa indica | place: India:New Delhi, Okhla landfill site | collected 2017-11-05 | reverse complement strand
ACCAAGGTTCAGGCTGCTCTTATCACTTCTCGTCTTGTTGGTGGGGCGGCAATCTACATCAACACTGGAGCATCAGATCCCACGTCGCCCTTGATGCCTGGCGAAGAGATTCGCTCCCTTGTTGTCCTTAGCAAGGACCAGTTGACGGCCAAAGAGGTCGTCAAGGATATCGATAGCGAGTATTTCGGCAAGGCAGAGATTTACACTCTGTTCAATGGTGCGACTGGCGATTCAAAGTCGGTCGACATTCACGCCAGTCGGTTTGCACTCTTCACTGGAAACCATGTTCCCGGATACCTTCACGGATTCTCTGGGCATGACAGCGTGTGGGGTGACTCGGTTCTACAGAAGTCCATGAGCGCCGTAAAGAGCACAGACAGCGCAATTGCGAACATCGCATCCATGCTATACGAAGCAAACGTAGACGTGATGAAGGTGCAGGGCTTTGCCGATCTTCTCAGCAACCACAATGACGATATTATCCTTCGCCGCGCACGGCTTCAGGCCGCGATGAAGGGTATCAACGGCATGCTGATGATCGATGCCCAAGACGACTATCAGAAGAAGTCGGCCAACTTCTCTGGCCTTGATGCGTTGCTGGGTAAATTCTTCGACTGGGCGTCTGGCGCGGCAGGAATCCCCGTTACTCGCCTGTTCGGTCGCGCAGCCGCTGGACTTTCTGGAGACGGGGACGGCGACGAGCGCGTCTATTACGACCGCGTTGAAGATGTTCAGACAGACGACATCTCTCCTGCCATCGCGCTGCTTGATGAAGTGATGATCACCCAAGCACTGGGAAGTCGTCCCGAAGAGATCCACTACAGCTGGAATCCGCTTCGCCAGAAGACCGAAGTTGAGAACGCCGACATCTTCACCAAGTACGCCTCTGCTGCTCGATCGCTGGCAGGCACGACAGGCGGTGAGATTGTCCCAATGGATGCGCTCAGCGACGCCATGGTTAACGCGCTCACGGAGGCAGGAGTTCTCCCTGGTCTTGAGGGATATGTGGAAACATACGGCACGCTTGGCGAGCAGAACAGCTTTGTAGGAGGTGAAGAAGAATGAGAGTAAAAGTAGGTAACGAATGGTTTGATACCAAAAATACGCCTGTCGCAGTGCAATTTACCATGGAAGAGTTGGAGTATATCAAGTCCGAGATGCCAATCAATGAAGGTAATCGAAAGTTTGCGGCGGTCAAGGGGCAAGACCGTGACAAGGTACTGGCTTGGCTACGCGATGAGGTGGAGCTATGAAATTCACAGATAGCGCCAAGATTGGCGGAGTAAAGCAGACCAAGGAGGGCTACCTTGTCGCTACGGCGCGGGTAGCCCGCACTGGTGTTCAGCATTACCTTGCGTCTGAGTTGGGCGATATCGCACTAAACGCAGGATTCCATCCGAACGACGTTGTGCGGGTAAACCGTCCAGAGTCAGAGGTTTTTTCCCAAGACTCTCTTAACACGCTCACCAGATTGCCAGCCACTGTTGGCCATCCTGCTGAGCAGGTTACATCAGAAAACTGGTCAAAATACTCAGTGGGCGACGTGGGCGACGCCTATACCCGGGATGGCGAATGGATTGTTGTGAATCCAATGATCAAGGATGCCAACGGCGTACAGGCGGCCCAGACCACACACAAAGAAATCAGTATGGGTTATACTGCTAATATTGTAGTGGCAAGCGACAAGTCCATTGCTGACTTTGAACAGACTGACATCAGGTTTAATCATCTAGCACTAGTGCCCGCCGGAAGGGCTGGTCACGAAGCACGTATCGGCGATTCATGGGGAGCATCCCCGGTGGTCGATAATCAACCGGGCAGCACGCCCAAACCCGAGAGAGGAGGTCGCATGAGCGATCAACTGAAAACGGTTGTCCTGGGTGACTCTGCCGTCCAGGTTGCCGTATCCGATGTGTCTGCCATTGAGCAGTTCAAAACCGACTCAGCCAAGGCCCTTTCAGATGCCAAGGCCGAACATAAAGCCGCCATCGATGCGAAAGACGAAGAAATTGGCAAGCTGAAGACCGAGCTGAAGCCCGCTCAAGACGCTGCCAAGATGGACGTTGACAAGCGCGTTGCGGAGCGTTCCGAGCTGGTCGCCAAGGTCAAGGCTATTGACGCCAAGATTGACCCGACTGGCAAGACCGATGCCGAACTTCGCAAGGCTGCCGTTGCTTCCAAGCTGGGCGACGAGATGGTTGCAGACGCTGGCGAAGCCGAAATCAATGGCATGTTCAAAGCCATCGCCAAGGACGCCAAGCCTGCCGACCCGGTTCGCGATGCGTTCAACAAGGTCGCTGACCATGACGTGAATGACGCGTACTCTGATTACGTCGCACGCCTCACCCGCCAGAACAAGGAGGCCTAAATCATGGCTCTTATCCCGCAAGCTGCTAATCGCTTCAAGCCAGCACGTGGCATCATTGGCACCTGGGCGAACATGGAAGAAGACAATGCCCGCACGGGTTTTGCCGAAGGTCAGTTCACGCCAGCTATCCCTCTCATGAAGGGTTCCGGCGAAATGGGTGTGACCCCGCTGACTGGTGGTAACCGCTTCGTCGGTATCTCACTGCGAGGCGTCGATATGTACGGTACGCGCCCTGATGGTGAAGTCGCTTACCAGATCGGCGATATCATGGGCTACGCTGACATGGGCACCGTGTTCGTACTGGCCGGCGAAGGTGTCGAGGAAGGCGCCGTACCGTTTTATGAAGCGTCTACTCGCAAGTTCCATGGCGAGTCCGCTGCCGGTCGGCTGCCGCTGCCGTCTTGCGAATTCGACGAGTCTGCTGCCGACGGTGAGCCGGTTGCACTTCGTATTCGTATCATCCCGGGTGATGAACCCGTAACTGCTGTCGCTTAAGGAGCGCTAAAATATGTCTCAGATTCTAAACGACGCGCAGGCGCTCAACTTTTTGCGTCAACAGACGCGAGTTCTGTCTAACCGCGCATTCAACGTCGAGTACGATATCGTCGATTACGCCTCACTGGTTCCTGTCAACACCGACTATCCCGAGTGGGCTAGCGGCGTAGACTTCCAGGTTGGCGATATCGCTGGTGCCGCAAAGTGGCAGTCTGGCTGGGCCGAGGACGTGCCGAAGGCTGACGTTAGCCTGATCAACGTTGGCGTCGACTTCGCCATGTACTCTGTCGGCTACGGCTACAACGTCGAGGAAATCGGCAAGGCCATGCACGCTGGCTTCCCGCTGACTGCTCGCAAGGCTATCGCTGCCCGCCAGGCTGCTGATATCTTCGTGGCAGAGACTGCGCTTTATGGCGGTGGCCATCCTGGCTGGTCTGGCCTCATCAACCTTTCTGGCGTTACCCCTGTCGCTGCTCCGGCAACTGGCACTGGCGGTACTACCAACTGGGTTGACGCCAATGGCGTCGGCCAGAAAACACCTGAGCAGATCGTGGCCGAGCTGAATCAGCTGCTGATGGGCGCTCCGAGCGCTTCCGGCATTCTGTCCAGCCTGATCGGTGATACGATCCTGCTGCCCCCGCTGGCCTACCAGTACATCGCTCTGACCCCGTATGGTGTCACTTCGCCGAACTCCACTATTCTCCAGTGGTTCATGGCGAACAACATTTACACCACTCGCACTGGTCGTCCGATTACTGTCCGCGAGCTTCCGGCTCTGGCTGGCGCTGCTACTGAGGCAACTGTTGAGGGTCAGGGCCGCGCTGTCGGCTATCGCAACTCTCAGGATAGCCTTGAGCTGCCGATGCCGATGCCGTACAAGTTCCTCGACATCCATCAGCATGGTCCGATGCAGTGGCAGATTCCGGGCATCGGTCGAGTCGGCCAGCTGACCCTGGTTCGTGACGGTGCCGTACGCTACCTGGATGGTGTAAGCCCAGCTCCTGCTGCCTAATGGTGTAGAATGAGAGGGGCTGGCTTAGGCTGGCCCCTTTTTTCTTATGGAGGCCATATGCACATCAAGAACCTCACAAACAGTCCTTATGAGCTGTTCACCGCCGATGGCGGCAAGTCAATGCTTCCCGCACGCGGCGAAATCGACATCGATCCGCATGAGTTGTACGAATCATATTACCGCCAGTGTGGTTATTTCGAGATCACAGAATCATCCGCCACGCCGGATCCTTCGCCAGTCGTCGAGGAGAAAGACCCCCGCGACGCACTGCGCGAACAGTACAAAGAACTGTCAGGCGAGAATGCCGACAAGCGATGGAGCGAAAGCCGCCTTCGTGAAGAAATCAGAAATCTATCGGAGTGATGGACAATGGCTAGGATTGCGGGAAAGAGTAGGGTAAACAGACCTTATTTTTTCACTGACGTCAATGGGGATCGCGTGGAAATACCAGCGTTCGATTCCGGGCGGGGAGAGCTAGAGGGGAATGAGCTTTCCAGGTTCATGATGTACAAAAGAGCCCGGCAGATTGAGGAGATATCCTCCGAGAATCCTCCTCAAGACAACGTGCTGAAAGTCGTCTACGCCATTGGACAGAGCTTGAGCGTAGGAGGTGGTCAAACATCCAACTCTGAGACGCCAGAACTGGCCGTAGTCTCTAATCCCCCGCGTCCTTACAGCGAGTATTGTTTGATGCTAGACACCGGCGCACGCGGACAGTATGCAAGCCCTAGCAGTGATCTTGACGCGCCGCGCATTTCTGCCAATGACTTCACGGGAATCTACGAAGTCTACAACGGCAACAACCTTGGCGAGACTCACGGAACTGGCCTGCTTGAGCGGTTGATTGTAGCAGGAACAGAGGGGCAGCGTGACACATGGGTGTTCCGAAGCGGTGGTAGAGGTGGTCAAGCATACGCGGATCTGGCCAAAGGAACGGCAATGTATGCGCATAGCCTTGAAGACATGCAAGAGATCGTAGACTTGGCTGCTGGCAGGGGCTGGACTGTTGAAATCGTGGCCATGACGGTAACCCATGGCGAAGCAGACCGTAACGCGGGGACTGAAGACTATATCAGCCTGTTACGGCAGTGGAAGACGGATTACCAAGCAGATGTGCAAGCAATCACGGGGCAGGCGTCAGGGCCGTTATTCTTTGTTGATCAAATGTCGAACCCGTTCAACGGCGCTCCCCTTGCGAATCAGATCACGCTTGATCAGTATGATTGGGCGGAGGAAGACCCAGAATGGTTCATGGTTGCGGGTAAGTATTACCTGCCCAGTATTGACGCCTTGCACTTGCGTGCACCAGGTTACCGTGCGCTGGGGGAATATCATGGACGGGCTATTCGTTCAGTGCTTGATGGAAATGGATGGGAGCCGCTTAAACCTGTGTCGCTGAACCTGACGGGAAACGTTGTCGATGTGGTGTTCAACAACAGCACGCCGCTGGTTATTGACACGACCACAGTTGAAGAGCAAAGCAACTACGGTTTTAGCTTCCCGTACCAACAGGCTAGCGGCATTGCAAGCGTGGAATTAGTCGGCACCGACACGGTTAGACTTACGCTTAATGAAGCGCCCCCAGAGCCAGCTGGATCATATTTCTTGAACTACGCTTTCAACATTCGCAAGGGTAACTTACGGGATTCTTCCTCCGATGAGGCGCTGACTGACAGTCTTCCGCTTCACAACTGGGCAGTTAGCTTTCGACTTCCCGTCACGTTCGTTGCGGCCTGATATAGGAGTCAATCATCATGGCGAAGCAGCCCCTTGGTGTTACCTTCGTTGACCCTGCCACCAGGGGCGCGCTTGGCGTGTACGAAGCACCCAACGGCATTGAAATCATCGAGCAGAGCGGACCGTACTTGCTCGATGACGGGCGCACGTTAGTCACGCCGGTTGAAGTATTTGCTGTGACGGGCACTACCTTCGTGGATGCTGACGGGGATTTGCATCAAGCCGTACCTGTAATCGGAGCGTCCGAGACGCCGCCAGACGGCGGTATTACGTGGGACGCCAACACAACCTGGGATAACTCAACCTACTGGAGCTGACGTATGGCCTACCCGACATCCGCCGACATTGATAACGCCATTCCGGTTGATGGTGAGCCTAGTCGTGCGTTGACAAATATTGCGGTAAAGCAAATATCATCGGAGGGGCAAGCTGCCGCCGCAAAGCTGGCCGGAATTGAGGAAGAAGCAACCAAGAACGCGCCTGATGCCAATCTTCTTGACCGAGCCAATCATACTGGCGTTCAGGCTGCCGCTTCGATTATTGATCTGCCCGACCTTTTGGCTGACAAGGTGGACGCAGAGTCTGGCAAGGGTCTTTCTGACACGAACTTTACTCAGGCCGAAAAGGACAAGCTGGCGCTGCTTGAGGACGGCCATTTTAAGGGCGTTTTCATGGGGCTCCCGGCTCTAGAAGACGCGCACCCTGCGGGCACGCCTGGTGACTACGCGGTCGTCGATGATGGCGTTGATTTGGCGTGGTACCAGTGGGACACGTCGGCATGGGTGGCGCGCCAAGGCGAAAGCACGGACGTCACCCCAGCGCAGATCAAGGCTTATTACGAGTCGAACCCTGACACCAATGCGTTTACTGACGATGAAAAGTCCGGCCTAGCGAACCTTCTGGCCAGTAACCGATTCACTTTTCGTAGGCGCGGCACCTGGAATGCCCAGACCAACACACCTGAGTTACTGAACGGAACGGGGGTTAACGGGGACTTCTATGTTGTAACTTCGCCTGGAACAAGAGACTTCGGCGTCGGACCGTTCAATTTTCGCGTTCAAGACTGGGTTATCTATGCGGGAGGGGTCTGGCAGAGGTTGACTGTTGCCGATCAACTGCTTGATTGGGCTGACATACAGAACAAGCCGAACATTCAAGCTATGCGCGGGTCTATCGGCGCACCGGTGCCAGCTGTCAGGCAGTACCTTGCGACGAACCAGGAGATTCCTGTTTCAACCAACACCCAGATATCAAACTGGGGAGATGGATACGACCATTTTGGAATGCGGGTAGACGGCAACTTTATCGTGCCGTCATGGGCGTCTTATGCGCGGGTTACGTGCGCTGTATCGTCAGACTATATTCAGTCTGGACGATTCCTTCACGTCGAGATCCGTCGCAACGGAGCCTCTGTAGGGGATGGTGCCTGCCCCGGTATGGCATCCCTGAAATACCCTGTAGCGCGCGCAGATACTGGTATTATGTCTGTATCGCCCGGCGATGTTTTCATGGTTGTCATGTGGCACAACGCCGACAGCCCAAAGAATGCCAGCAGCGGTGCTAGATCAATGATCAACATCGAACTATTCGAGAGCGTCTAATATGGCATTTTACGGAACCGAACAAGGCTTTACTGACTGGTTAGCGGCGCAGGGGTTGACCCTGCCCCCCGAAGCGCCCGCACCTGCTGTATTGATGCAGATTGGGTCTAGCTACGTCGATGCTGCATACGAATGGCGGCTACAGTGCAGCCAGAGGGCGGGAGGATTTTCCCAAGAACTAGCATGGCCCCGATCTGGCCACTATATCAACGGCCAGCTTGTGCCGAGCGACCTTATACCGCAGGCGTGGATATATGCCAGCTATAGGGCGGCATATCTCAACGCAATTACGCCGGGTTGGTCTACTGATCAGGTTACGCCAGGTCGACTCACGCGCCGAGAGAAGGTAGATGTCATCGAGAGGGAATTCTTTACCTCCGAGGATGCAGGTGGTGGTGGTGACGCTGCACCAGGCTTCCCGTCCGATGCGGTTATCAACGGCATGTTGCTGCCGTGGTTGTGCAGTCAAGGGCGCAGCGCTGCATCATTGTTCAGGGTGGTGTGACCATGGACAACAAGGGCAAGAACGGACTACCCACAAGCTGGATATGTACATGTATATCCAGCGGAGAAGTTTTCGAGGTTTTTACACGAAAAGATCTAGAAAAGATCGAGGCCACTGGACTTTTCACCGTTGAAGAGGCTGGCGATTACTTGGGAAGGATAAACGAGGAGATCAAAGCCAATGGCTGAAGACTTCTACACATCCATGGGTCGTGTGGCCGCAGAGCTACTCGCCCCCACCAGCCAAGGCGGATTGGGGCAAGGAAATGTCGTCCTATCCCGCACCATCCCCGGAACTCCCAATCCTGATGCCCCATGGGAGCCAGTAGAAGACACCTACCAGACGGAGACGCTAAGGGCTGCCGTTCGTGGCGTCGGAAAGCAGTTGGTTGGAGTAGAGGTTGGCGGAACCATCATTCTGGCCTCTGACCGACAGGCCATATGCGCCCCCATCGCCATGGGATACACGGCAGGTGATACACTGGTGGTTGACGGCAAGCCAGTTCACATCATATCGGTGGAGAATATCCCGGAAGCCGGTATTGTTTCAGCGGTCAGATTCATAATCAGGGGCTAGCATGGCCACACGTTCGCAAGCAAGATTGTTCGCCCAACTGCTCGCAGAGTATGAGCCTCGCATCAGGCGTGCATTCATGGCCTCTGTCACAGACCTATCCGCCAGCGTGGACTGGAGCCTGCTTCTTGATCGCCTCGCCGCACGAGACGTAGAGGGCGCTATCGATGCGCTTAACATCTCCCCTGCCGCATGGTCTCAATATTCTGCTGCCGTAACCGAGACCTTCGCAGCGTCCGGGGCTGCCCATGCCGCGCAGATCAAGGCGTCGGGGATTGGCTCCATCGGCACTCGATTCAACATGACAAACCCCCGCGCCGAGCAGTGGATTCGAGAGAACGTGGGCAGTTCCATTACATTCTTCAATCAAGAGCAGATCGAGGTAGCCCGAGAGACAATCCTCTCTGGATACGCAGAAGGCAAGGGTCCGCGCAACATCGCCACAGACCTTGCAGGGCGCGTTACAGGGCCGGGAGGCCAAAGGCAGGGCGGAGTGCTGGGTCTAGACTCTCAACGCGCTGACAGGCTGCGTAAGGTGACTGACGGAATGGCAACGCCAGAGGGGGTGCAGAATCTCGTCATCAAGCACCGGAACGGCAATCTGTCTCTACGCTATCGAGTCAACCGGGCCACAGCTAACCGCATTCTTGCCGCGTACCGCAAGGGCGAGGCAGTGCCCGCCGCACAACGCACAGTAAGCGAGCGACAGTATAAAAACGCTTTGCTTAGGGATCGCGCCAATACTGTTTCCGAAACAGAGACGGCTAACGCAGTGCTGGGTGCGCGTGATGAAGAATGGGAACAGCTCATAGAATCTGGCGACGTCCCTCAGGATCAGGTGCGTAAGACTTGGCGTCACATTCGGGGTGCTTCAGAACATCATCGAGCAGACCACCTTGCCATGTCGGGAACTACCGTCGAGGGCATTGATGCAACCTTCAACTTCCCCGACGGAACGCGCATGAAGTATGCCCATGATCCGGCAGGTGGTGCCAAGCACAACATCAGATGCAGCTGTCAGACTGAATATACCGTGGCCAGGAGGGTGAGATAATGGCCAGCTTCTCGAAACAAATTGGCGCATGGGCGAGCGCTACGGAAGAGCGTATTGATGCGGTGCATAAGCGCAGCCTTGAAAAGCTGGCGCTAGAGATGACGAGGACCAAGGCGGAAGGCGGCACCGTTCCATTCCAGACGGGTAATTTGTCGCGCTCCCTTACGGCATCTACCAGCGGGTTACCGAAGACTACCGACCAGCCTTCGTCAGGATCGAATGCCAATGCTGTGATTGCAACGCTCAGTCCTGGGCAGGCAATTTTCCTTGGATATACAGCAGGTTACGCCAGAAGAATGAACTATGGATTCGTCGGCGCAGACGCACTAGGCAGAGTGTATAATCAGGAAGGAAATCATTTCGTCGAAAGAGCCATTGGCATGTGGTCTCAGTTGGTATTCGAGGCTGTCACGGAGGTAAGATCAAATGCCCTCAGTTGAGGTTAAAATATGGCTCGCGCTCAAGAAGCGGCTTGAATCCATCCCCCTGGCATTCGAAAAGGCGTGGCCAGCCGAAACGTTTACCGCGCCTAACGATGGCAACCAGCTTTCTCCATACCTTCGAATTGGCAGAGTTACTGTTGATCCTGTACCAATCCTGCTGGATACGGGTAAGAAGCACAACAGAACGGGGACGCTTATGGTGACTCTTGTTCACCCTATCGGCCAATCGGTGGAAGTCTATGACGAATACGCTGGACAGATCGCTTCCCATTTCGCCGATGGCACCCAGATGCGGTACAATGACGTATGCGTGAGAGTTACGGCGCAGCCACATGTCCAGCCGGGATTTGAAGATAATGGGTACTGGACCGTACCAGTTTCTATCCCATGGCTCACATTTGCGTAATGAGGTGCTCAATGTCGTGCAAAGAATGTGCTGAGCGTCGCAGGTTGGCTAGAGATGCCTTGCTGCGTTCTGCTGTTGGTGAGGCCGCTGTCCATGTGGCTAAAGGTGCCGCAGAGGTAGTTGGTATCAAACCGAAAACCGCCAAGGCCGACCGAAAGAAGGCTGAGGCAAAACGCGAATCCGGCGCTGCCGGGCAACAGGCCAGCTCGGCCAAAACTGCGCAGGAGTAATACATTATGGCAGATGAAATGATTTACACAATGGCCAATACCAAGATTTTCATTAGTGAGAATCCGGTACAGGCCAAGCTGGAGGTGACGCCGGAGGACTTCGCGGGCGTCAACTGGATCGAAATGAAAGGCTTGTTCAGTGTTGGCGAGCTGGGCGGCGATCAGGCGATCAACGAATATGAGCTGATCAACTCCAACTGGACCATGAAGACCAAGGGCGTGCGCAACGGCGGCACCATGGCGAACGTGTTTATCCCGTTGTATCTTGATCCGGGTCAAACGAAGTTCCGCGAAGCCATCGAAGACAACTGCCGCCCGTACGCGTTCCGCATTGAGCGTGGAGCGGATTGTGCGCCTGAAGCTGAAGTTACAGTAACTGTTGCTGATCCTGCTGTTATCACCTGGACGGGTAGTGAGTTCTCTGCGGGGCAGCCTGTCATGTTCTCTCCAGATGGCCCTGGCACCATGCCTACCGGCATTACTGCTGGCACGGTGTATTACGTCCTGGAGGAAGGGTTGACAGCGGACGAGTTCAGTGTCGCTGAAGAGCCAGGCGGTACACCGGTTGCTGTCACCGAGGCGGGTACCGCTACCATCGTTGGTACTGCCCCGCCCGCTGGCATGACCGACATGTTTCAGGGTCTGGCGACTGACGGTGCCAAGTCTGGTGGCGAGCGTAGCGCTCAGTTTACAGTGACCTACAACATTGCTGTGAACGGTCGCATCATCACTATCTAAAGAATCCCCGCAAGGGGCTAGGGGCTTGGCGGGCCTGGTTCACCCGCCCGGCCCCGCTTTTGAACCAGAACCGGAGATTCATAAATGGATATCAACGATCTTGTATTGAGCGACAAGGCCCTGTCCGTAATCGACAAGGGTGAATGGATGGAAGCTGGACCGGAGGCGCCAGGAGTTGAATTTCTCGTTACGGGCATGCAGTCCGAGAGTGCCACCAAACTTATGAAGCAGAAGATGGCGCACGCTAGAAAGATGTCTCGAGGCAAGGCGCTTACCAACGAGCAGCTTTCCACAATTACCAAAGAAGTCTTGATCGAAGATGTCCTTAAAGACTGGAAGGGACTAGAAAGCGACGGTAAGCCGCTGGCTTATAGTCAGGAACTGGCCCGAAAGTTCATTCTTTCCCGAGGCGGCGACCGGTTTACAGGCATGGTCCTTAATGCCGCGCAAACCTTGGACGAAACTGCAAGCTCGTTTGTCGAGGAAGCCACAAAAAACTAGTGGCCTGCCTTCGCTGGCATATCAATAACCCGGATGGCGGTCGGTTGATTGCGGCTTACCGCCATCACGGAGTGGAGATCCCAAAGGGCCTCGAACAGCCAGAGTTGAAAGACGTTGAATATTACTACTGGCTTGCCTTTTGTGATGTTTCCGGCGACAGGCAGGACGGGGGAACAATCCCCTGGACAGCAATACGGCGTTACTGGGAGGTTGATGGTTTTGGAGACTTCCCCTCGCTAAAGAAAATAATCGGCGTGTTGGATAGCGTGGTTATTGAATCCCGCAAGCGGAAAGAGGGCGGATAATGGAAGTAGCCACACTCGGTCTGAAGGTTGATGGTAGCCCGGTAGATAAGGCGTCTACCTCGCTCGACCGGTTTACGAAGTCTGCCGACAATGCCGAGCATGCCGCTACTGACATGGGTCGGGGTGTTGACAGAGCGGGAAAGCAGGCTCAAGACCGGCTCAAGAAAGTCGATGATCGTGCCCGAGCACTGGGTAACCGATTCAAGCTAGTCGCTGCCGCTGCCGTTAGTGCGCTGGGCGGAATTGGCGTTGGCCGTTTGGTCAGCGAAACGGCCTCGTTCGAGCAAAGCCTATTGGGACTTCAGGTTGTTTCTGGCGCGACCGCCGCGCAGATGAAGGAGCTTGAGGACCAGTCGAGATTGCTGGGCGCTACGTCAATGTTCAGCGCCCAACAAGCCGCCGATGCTCAGAACTTCCTGGCGATGGCTGGCTTTGAGGTCAATGAGGTTTTAGGTGCCACACCTGGGCTCCTGGAGCTTGCGGCAGCTGGCAGCATGGATCTTGCTAGCGCTGCCGACCTTGCTTCAAACGTGTTGGGCGGATTCCGTCTGGAGGTGGAAGAACTTGCCCGAGTGAATGACGTTCTGGCCGCGACTGCCGCCGGGTCAAACACCAATATCCAACAGCTTGGCCAAGCGCTTTCATTCGCCGCGCCCATAGCTGCTGGTGCTGGTGTGAGCATTGAGGAAACTGCCGCTGCTATTGGCGTACTGTCCGACTCTGGTCTGCAGGCGTCTCGTGCTGGTACTGGACTTCTGGGCGTCATTCGGCAACTGTCAAACCTGACACCAAATGCAAAGGCAGCGCTGGCGGATTACGGACTAACTGCCGAGCAAGTTAACATAGAGACAGAGGGGCTGTCGACAGTTCTAGAGAGGCTCAGTGAGGCAGGGATCAGCGCGTCAGATTCATTTACCATATTCGGGTCAGAGGCCGGACCCGCTGCTCAGATTCTGGCGGCTGGCGCTGTTCGCGTCAACGAGTTTACTGGAGAGCTTGAACTTGCAGAGGGAACCGCCAGGCGCGCTGCGCTGATACTTGGATCAGGTCTGACAGGATCATTCCGATCGCTGGGCAGCGCGATAGGTGAGTCAACGCTCCAGCTTGGCCGCGACAGTGGCTTGAGTGCTGTTCTGCAGGACGTAATCGATAGCGCTACAGGCGTAATTTCTGTCTACAACGGAATGCTCCCCGAGTTCGCGGAAGCCAACGACCTGACCGACGAGCAGGCCGGTAATCTGCAAACCGTAGCTGGAGCACTTTCGGCAGCTGCTGGTGCAGCTGGCGCTTTGGGCATTGCGTACACAGGGACAACCGTTGCCGTATGGGCCTTCCACGCGGCCCAGAGGGCTTTGAACATTGCTGTCAGGGCAAACCCATACGTAATCGCTGCATCCGCCTTGGTGGCCATGACGGGGGCTCTATACAACGCAAGAAATGCGACGGTTACGCTTGCAGATACCACGGTAAGGGTAAAGGATTGGATCCAGGCAGCGTGGATCGAGGCAAACGCAACCCTGATCAGGTCAACCGGTGCGGCCATTGATTCGGCAACCGGGTTTTTTGGTACATTCGGGGAAAGCGTAGGCTCTGTCACCAACTACCTATGGGAAACTTTTCAGGCGTTGATGGGAAACATCGCGGACGTGGTCCAGTGGGGCGTTAACCGAGTCATCGGTTACTTCGTTGGCCTCCCACAGATCGCTGCCGAGGTAGCGAGAGGCATCCTTGCTCAGTTCGAGATTGCCTTCACTAACATCGGTGAGTTTGCGGCAGCTATCCCCGAAGCCATATCCTCGATGTCTACGGACCCCTTCAAGAGGGTAGCCACAAGTGCCGCAGAGGGCTTCAAGAGTAGCTGCTCAAACTCTGTCTCGGGCATAGCTGGAATCGTCGAGGAGTCAATCTCAAGGGACTACTTGGGAGAGGCGTCGGACGCTATTAGCGAGTCCTTTGCGTCGTTCGGTGAGCGTGTATCTGACACTGCCTTCCGTCTTCGCTTCCTGAACAACCAGACCGAGGAGGCAGCCAAAGGACTTGGGGGGCTTGGAGGGTCATCTAACGATGTAGAGGTTGACGTTAATGACCTTGGTAACACAGTTGACGCGCTGGGAGAGGCAACGAAGAAGGCCCAGAGTGAGGCAGAGAAGTTCGAGAGCTCGCTGCAATCCCTAATGGATACGCTGTTCCCCCTGCAAGCCAATCTAAGGGAGTACCAAGAAGATCAAGCCCTCCTTAATCAGGCATATGACCAAGGCCTGATAAGTCTCGACCAGTACACCGAAGGTCTTAAGCGTCTACATGAACAGCGCCTGCTTAGCCAGGATCGTCCCGACCAAGCCTACGACATACTTGCTGGACCAACGGGGATGGGTCAGGGCGAAGACGAGGAACAGGGAGGCTGGGATAAGTGGCTGGAAAGCGCGCAGACTGCCTTCACTGACTTCGATTCCATGGCGGCAAGCACTGCCGAGAACTTCCAGCGTGGCTTTGGCGATGCGTTTGAGTCGATGATATTCGATAGCCAGAGCTTCCGGGAATCAATGTTCAACCTGTTTGACGGGATTGCTCGCTCTCTGGTTATCGCTCTTGGCGAGATGGCGGCCCAGTGGGTTGCCTATCAGGCTGTACAGGCAACTCTGGGACAGACAGCTCAGGCAGCCTCGGCAGCCAGCGCCGCCGCCACTGGTACGGCTATCGCCGCAGCATACGCACCTGCCGCAGCTATGGCATCACTGGCGTCGTTTGGTGCCAACGCTGCACCTGCTGCTGCCGGGATCGCATCAACTACTGCTCTAAGCCAGTCGTTGGCTTCTGCGGGTAGCTTCGCTGGCCTATTCGACAATGGCGGCAACATTCCTGCGGGCCAGTGGGGCATCGCAGGCGAGCGTGGTCCGGAGATCATCCAAGGTCCCGCCAACGTCACATCTCGCCGGGACACGGCTGCGATGTTGAGAGGCGGAGGAGATAGCGCGCCATCGGCTGCCCCCGTAATCAACGTCACCAATAACGGAGAGCCAAAGCAAGCCACTGCACGGTCTAGGATGGAAGATGGTAAGATGATCATTGATATTCTTCTGGAAGACTTGGCGGGCGATGGTCGCTATATCACAGGGCTCAGGAAGTCGACCAACGTGCAACGCAGGGGGCGGTAATGGCTGACATCGATTATCCAGAAGGATTGCCGCTTCCGGTAAGAGACGGATACGGAATCAATCACGTCAATCCCCTGATGCGATCCGACCTAGTTAGCGGAAGGGCTAGGCAGCGTCGCCGGTTTACCTCTACGCCGTCAATCATCAACCTGACATGGCGCATGAACGAGGTTCAGACAATTCTTTTCGAATCCTGGTTCCAGTCAGTAATCAACGATGGCGCTTCGTGGTTTAACTGCCCCCTACGCACCCCCATGGGCACGCAGCCTTATGAAGCAAGATTCACTGGCATCTACGGACCGTTAACACCTGATGGATTGTGCGGGTGGATGTTCAGCGCCGAGGTTGAACTTAGAGAGAGGCAGACACTATCAGGGGACTGGGCCGAAGTACTGCCCGAATACGTTCTGAATATGGATATATTTGATATCGCTATGAACAGGGAATGGCCGGGAGAGCTAAAGCAATGATCGATCCAGTAAGCGAGCTTCTCGATATAGCAATGAATAGCCTATGGCCTGAGCCCAAACCGGAAGAGCCTGAGTGGACACCCTGGCTTATTGACGCCGACATCATTGACCTTGCATTGAACTGTGAGTGGACATGACAGCCATATCGATCCTCTATGCCTCTGCCCCGGACAACGAAGTGGCCATATCAACGCTGGAGATCATGCATCCAGCTATTGAGACTATTCGAATCTGCGATGGTTACGAGAACCATACCGTTACGCTAGAGACCGGACAAGTTGTGACATTCGAGGCGTCCGGGCTAGATGTCTCCCTGCCCAAGCGGGACGCCACTGGTCAGCAGAACCTGACGTTCGCCATCGAGAATGTGACTGGCATTGCCCAGAACTCGATAAGAAAAGCCATGGAAGCAGGCGGTCTAGTAACGATTACCTACCGCATGTATCGAAGCGTTGACCTGTCAGAGCCTGCCGAGAGACCTATCTCGATGGTTCTTATCAATCCAAGCTTCAGGGGAACAACGACCCAAGTTACATGCAGTTACTTCGACCTTATTAACTTCGCGTGGCCGCGTCGTCGATACACCGTCGAATTCGCGCCGGGACTGAAATATATTGCCTGATGCCGGAGGGTAAGATGATTGATAAATATCTAAGGTGTCGGCATGTCTTTGGGGGAAGAGGGCCTGACGAGTACGATTGTTGGGGACAAGTTCGCGACGTTAGGGCCAATGTATTCGGCCTTCCTTGGCTGCCCAGTTATGGGGCAGTAGGTGACGGCGATAAGGAGGCATTAACAGAAGCCTGTCTTCGTGAATCCCGAAACTTCAATATCGTCGAGCCATGCCCCGCAGCTATTGCCACCGTATGGAAAAGCCGCCTATGCGTCCACGTCGGCGTATGCGTCGAGATAGATGGTAAACTGGGAGTTCTGGACACAAACCCAGGCATCGGCCCCCAGTGGAAGACAATTCGCGAGTTTGAGCGAAAATACCTCAAAGTGGTCTATTACCATGACGCATAACCTTCTATTCTACCCTTCAACGCTGCCGGGCGAGCCTCTGGAGCGATATTGCGTCGAGGGTAAGACCCTGCATGAATGGATGTCTCAGAACGTCAAGGGATACAGCGCTGGTGCTGATCACCCCATCTCCGCCACTGTAAATGGTGTAGTAGTAGAGCCATCTCAATGGAATGATGTCCATCTTGGTAGAGACACGCTTGTCGAGCTTCGCCCACAGCCGCAAGGCGTTGAGACAATTATCTACGCCGTGGTTGCCGCTGTCGTGGCCGTGGCTGCATCTATCCTTCTTAAACCAGACATCCCTTCACAGTCTAATAAGAGTTCAGGCCGAGGGGCCAAGCTTCTCGAAGTCAACGCCAGCGGCAATAAGGTAAAGCTGGGCGATGTCATCCCAGAGCTTGCCGGGCGCTTCAAGCGGTTCCCGGATTATCTGAACGCACCGCGACGCAGGTACACATCGCGTGACGTCCAGACAATGTATCTGATGCTGTGCGTCGGTGTTGGCGAGTACGAAATCAAACCAGATGAGGTATTCATTGGAAACACACCCATCAGTCAGATGGGGTCAGATGCGACTTTCCAAGTCTTTGGCCCGGGCGAGAGCGTTGTCGGCGTACCCAATCATAGCAACTGGTACAACTCGCCCGAGGTAGGGCCATCAACCGGATCCGCAGGCTTGCGTCTTGGTTCCCTGAGAGACGCCCAGCAGTCGTGGGATGGGACACTGACATATCAGGGCGACACGATCACATCGTCAAGTATTCCTTCTGGATGGAATGTGGGAAGCAATGTTGATGTTCGAATCCCCCAAGGTGTCCAGATCACGAAGGGTGCAAATGGCGGGCCTGACATCATTCGCGGGAATATCGGGTGGTTATTTTTGCAGACAGGTTCACCCTTAAAGATTCCTGAAGTTGCTGACACGGCGTGGGATATGCGAGTTCAAAGTTACACGGACCTTTCCACGCCCCAAGAACCATTGCTTGGAGAAATGACACTTGAGTATCTCCGGTTTGGCGCATGGACCCCTATCGACCACCTGAATGCAGGCAATATGTATATCTCCATGTACAGGGAAAATCTGTATTGGAGAGTTAGGGAGATACTTAGCAATGGCTTTGCTTTCGATGCCATATTGAACGGTTCAGTACAGGCATCATGGGTAGGTTTCCCCGCTGGGGCATGGACCAACTCTACTGTCAGAATCCGCGGCAACCTAGGATCAGGCTTGTGGACGCTTCCATTTGCCGCCTGCCCAGTCGGTGAAGTTTCAGACCTAGTAGAGATTGACATCCTGTTTCCAGAGGGGTTGGTAGAGCGCGGGGAATCAAGCGGCAATCTGTATGACGCATCTGTCAGGTTCCAGGTGCAGTATAGGGAGTCGGGCACATCGTCATGGACGACAGGCATTGACACCACCATAACTGACAACACACCCGATCAGATCGGCGTAACACTGCAGTTGTCCTTGCCTTCATTGATGCGGCCTGAAATCAGGATGCGACGCGTCAACGAGGAATCTGATTATCCGCTCAGAAGCGACCGCGCAGAGTGGTATGGCATGCGTGCGAGGATTCCTAATGCTCCCTCAAAATATGAGGGCGTGACGACAATGGCCGTGNNTTCAGATCGTATATCGACGCAGACAGACAGCCAGATCTCCGTCATCGCCACTCGGAAGATACCCACGCGCTCCAATGGCCAATGGACAGCACCTCAAGTCACCAGAGACATCGCGCCATGGTTCGCCTACGTCGCTAAGTCTGCTGGGTACACCGACGCTGATATTGACCTTGATGAACTAGACCGTCTGGACGCTATCTGGAAAGCCCGTGGCGACAAGTTCGATTACATCGAGGCCGAAGATTCTACAGTTAAAGAGTCAATGGTCCGAGTCCTCCGCGCCGGGATGGCAGAGGCAACTATACGGGATGGCCTCCTGACTCCGGTCAGAGATGGACCTAGAACTCAGGTAGAGCATGTCTACAGCGCACAGAACTTCACAGAAGAGTTCACATATGACATCAACATGCCGCATCCTACAGACACAGACGGTGTGGATGTTGAGTATGTGAGCAGCGATACGTGGACGGATGAAGAGGTTAAGTGCAGGCTGCCGGGGGACAACGGCTTCAAGACAGAGAAGGTAAGGCTCGATGGAGTAACGTCTAGAGAGCAAGCTTACCAGATCGGAATGCGCGAGCGGCGCAAGCTAAAATATCGTCGCAGCTCTTTCACGTTCTCCACAGAGCTTGACGCACTAAACAGCCGATATATGGGTTACAATGCTATTGTCTCTGACGTTCCGGGGCAAGGTCAGTCAATGCTTTGTGATGGTGTTCAGGTGATCGATGCCAATCGCGTCACGGTTCAGGTAACAGAGCCTCTTGACTGGTCAGAAGGTGGTCCACACAAAGTCGCATGGAGAAGACCCGATGGAACGATGTCAGGACCATATGATGCCATTCAGGGTGTCGATGACTTCGAAGTAACCATGTTCTCCAGCGAGGGAGTAGAGCCGCCAGTCGTTGATGTCCATATGGAGCCTCCTCATGTCTACTTTGGACCCGAAGAAACATGGAGGCATGATGTTCTCATCACATCCATTGAACCTCAAGGACTAGAGAGTGTCAGCGTTGAAGCCGTCAACTATGACGAAAGAGTTTATCTTGATGATGAAAGCCAGCCACCCGTTTAGCAACCCAAGGAATGATTTATGACTACCTATTCAACCGGAAACCCTATCGGCTCAACGTCCCCGAAGGACCTGTACGATAACGCAGAGAACTTTGACGAGCTGGTCAATAGTCAAACGAAGACAAGTCATCCTGACCGGTTAGGTAACCCTCGGTGGACATGGCACGGGATCGAAAAAAGAGTCGACGAGTTTCTGGCAAATAGTGGCTATGCCCCGGCTAACGGCGGGCTTAATGATTATGATGCAGATAGCCCATTCTCCATCAACTCATATAATGAGTATGTGATCAAAGACGGAATTCCTTATCGTCTATCCCCAGCAGCCACAATCCCCTACCAAACAAATGGAAACTGGGCTGAGCAGAGCGGTGATTTCATTGCCCTGGAGGCTAACCCGCCAGCGAATACGGTGCCCGTCAATCGTTTTGGGGTTTCCCACAACAATCGATCTGCTGCGGACATCAATAGTGATGCGATTAATGCTGCCTTGGTGTTCTGCGCAGAAACAGGTCAGGATCTTGAGTTGGGGTCTGGGGTTATTTTCTGCTCCAAGCCTATCGTACAAAGAGGTCCCGTGAATGTCT
>JACYYK010001542.1_pt2 | contig 20079 bp, 20 predicted proteins | sample 8236871 | NCBI WGS metagenome assembly JACYYK01 (sample SAMN14103087, study PRJNA606662) | landfill metagenome | isolation source: landfill solid waste inoculated with endophyte fungus Paravalsa indica | place: India:New Delhi, Okhla landfill site | collected 2017-11-05 | reverse complement strand
GAAGGCACTGCTGTTCGTGGGGGACCGCTATCCCGACGGCAAGGAGGAGGACGGCCTGCCGAAGTTCGACTTCCGTGGCAATCCCACGCCGGACGGGGGGAAGACGATCCACCGGCTGCGTCCGTGGCGCGTCGAGATCCCCAATGGCGCCACGAGTGGAGCGCTCTACTACGAATATCCCAAGCCCGACGACCGCTACGAGTACTACGGTTCGCTGGACTTCGTGTACTGACGTGGAAAGAGGGGTGGGGGGNNCGACCTGGCCGCCGTCGAGCGCGGAGCTGATGCTCGTGGGCACACCCTTCACGATGTCCACGATCGTTTTGCCCACGCCGCCCTGCCATCCGTAGAAGGGGTCGGTGAGTGTCTTCACGGCCGACTCGAGCTTCTCGACGTTCTCCGCACCGATCAGCTTGCTCAGCTGCTCCTTGGGGAGGTTGGCGATCTTGTCGAACTTCTCCGCGAACTCGGGACCTTGGCCTGCCTCCATCATCTTCTGCTTCACCATCTCGGTGAGCCGGTCAGGGAAGGTCGGCTTGGGCTTCCCAGCGTCGGGGGTGTTGGTCGATTCGCCCGGTGACGAGTCACCGGAATCCGGCTTGGACTCGTTGTCGGGCTTCGACTGGCTGTCCGGCTTGGGTCCGTCGTCCGGCTTGGGCCCGTTGTCTGGTTTGGGTCCGTCGTCCGGCGCGGAGTTGCCACCACTCGCCGGGGGAGCGCCCGGTGTGTTGCTGTCCGCGGGGGGTGAGCCGGGCGCGCCGCCGCCTTCGGGAGCGTCACCCGGTGTGTTCGGGGTGGGCTCGGGGGTGCCGGTGGTCGACGTGCTTATGGCTGGGGGAGGGTCCGTCGGCGTGGTGTTGCCGCTGGACGGCGTGTTGCCCGGCGGAGGTGTGGAGGGCGTGGGCGTGTTCGCCGTACTACCGCCGGGAGGAGGCGGTGTGCTGAGCGTGGGACCACCGGCCGGCGGAGGAGTGGGGTTCGGGCCCGGGGTGCTGGACGTCTGGGCCGGTGGCGGCGTCGACGCCGGGGGTGGGGGGCAGGGTGGTCCACGCCCCGGGGGCCGGGGTCACGGCACGTACGCGTCGGTCCACGGCCTGCGCGGGGTCGTCCCAGCGCACGCGGGCGTCGTCGGTCGTGATCTTGGGTGCGACGCTCGCGCCGTCGGCGGGCTGTGCCTGGGGCCGCAGGGTGCCGTCCTCGAGGGCGTCGAGGGTGGCNNGCGGCGTCGACGCCGGGGGTGGTGCCGATTGTCCGCCGTCCGGTGCGGGTGTCGCTGTGCTGGTGTCGGACGGGTTCGGGGACGGGTTGCCGCCTCCGCTGCCGTCCGGTTTGGGTGACGGAGGCGTGGAGTCGGGTCCGTTGGCCGACGAGGTGGCCCCACCGGCCGGGGTGCCGGATTCGTTCGCCGGAGGCTTCGGCGCGCCCCCGCCGCTCGGGCCACCACCGGCCGCCCCGCCACCGGTCTTGGTGGCGGTCGCGCTCGACCCCACGAAGTCGTCTCCCGCCTTGCCCAGCGTGGTCAACGACGAGTTCAGACCGGTGAGCTTGTTGGTGAGTTGCGCGATCTTCGCGCCGATCTTGCCCAGAGCGGTGGCCACCATCCCGATCGTGGTCCCGATGAACGCCGCGATCGACGCTCCGAAGGTGACCGGTGCCAGAGCCGCAGCGATCAGCGCTCCCTTGATGATCGCGGCGAGCACCATCGCGATGATGTCCCGCACGATGCCACGGAACGCTCCCACGATGCCGCCCGCGATCTCCATGTGCTTCGCGGCAGCGTCGATGTAGCCGCCAAGGGACGACAGCTCCTGGGCGACGGCGTCCATCTTCGCCTTGAACTTCTCGGCGGTCTCTCCCGACCAGCCTTCCATCAGGCGCGTGACGGCATCCGTGTGCTCCGCGGCCCACTGGTCGAGCTTCTCGCGCTCGGCCTTGATGGCGTCGGTGGCGGCCCTGATGCCGTTCGGGTCGCCCATCAGGAAGTCGAGTGGCCAGCGCAGCGGGTCACAGTGTTCGATGATCCAGCCGATGCCCGCCGTGAGAACGCTGCCGATCGGGTCGAGAATCATCCCGAGCGCTTCCAGCGCCATTCCGGCCGAACCGATTCCGATAGCGACCTGGTCCTGCTTCTTGACCGCTTCGTCAAGCGACAGGGCGGATTCGAAGAAACCCGCACCGGCGCGCCAGTCCTCGGCGCTCTCGAATTCGTGTAAACCGAGGTCGTTCGGCTTGTAGGTGACGTCGTCGCTCATACCTGGTACCTCGAGATGTTCAGTTCGGCCTCGTCATCTCCGGATTCGTAGGCTCTGGCGGCCTGGCGTAAGTCCTCGGCGCACCGGGAAATGTCCTCGGAATAGGAGTTGAGTTGGTCTCTCGCCTTGGCGCAGTGCGCGCTCGCGCCGGCGCCGAAAAGTTGTCCGACCAGGCCGAATATCCCGACATCGCCTACGCATCCCCCGACGACCCCGGCGGTCGAGTCGATGTTGTCGCGCAGCGTGTCCAAGTGATCGGCGAACTTCGTCAGGTACTCGCTCTCTACGCGGAATCCGGTGCTCACCACGGCCTCATCTCGTCTTCGCCGTCAGAGGCCGCGGGCCTGCGGCGGCGTGGCGTGGGGCGTGGCGAGGCGGCCGGCGCAGCGGGGGGCGTGGGCTCCGGTTCCGGCGCCATGCCGGCGGCGAACTTCTCCTGTGCCGCTTCCTCTTCGGTCGGCTCTTCGACGGGAAGGAACGAGCGCACGAGTTCGGCCGTCTCACCGTCTCCGTTGATGAGCGTGAAGGAATCCGACACTCGGCGGGCGGTCTGCCGCTGCGCCTCCCGCACGGTTTCCATGATCGTCGTCGTGAGCCTGGCGGGTCCGAGTTCGCAGGCTCGGTGGCCGAGCTGGAGGTTGCTCAGTGCGCCGTTCGGCTCCACCGTGACAGTGACCGAGCCGTCACGGGAGCTCACCGTCGTCCCCGCTGCGGAGAACGCCTCCTTCAGCGCCGCGGCCTTTTCCTGCATCTCCCTGACCTGTTTGTCGAGGAGGTGCTGGAAATCTTCTCCTGATCGAACGTTCGGTTGCACTCCCACTCCTCGAACAGATTTCTGGCATGCGGAACAAGCGGACATCATTGTCCGCGGCGCGGGTGAAAGGTGTCAGCTCGCGATGCGCGAGAACGGATGCGCGAATGGGGACGGACAGCCGCTCTCTCGCGGAGGGTGCTCAATGTAGCGGGCAGGGTGTGTGCTGGTCCAGAGTGGGTCCCACAGGGAACCCGTTGCGCTCAGGTGAGCGGAAAACGTACCCCGCGTTGTGGCATGAGCCGGGTGTGTGATCAACTGTGCTTGTCCCGTGCCGAGGCGGCACCTCGTGCTTTCCCTGTCGTGCACCTTTTCCCGGAAAGGCGGCTTTCGGCGACGTGTCCGAGACATTCGAATTCGTGTTGGGCAGTGTGGAGGCCGACGTCGTCGGGCAGGCGCTCGGTGTCGATGTCCGCCGGTTTCCGCTGAGGTTGCGCAACACGACCACCGACCCGGCTCGGCGGGTTCGGTTGGCAGCGATCGTGGGGCAGCGGCTCGTCGAACGCGGGTTGTCCACCGGAACGGCGCTGCATCCGTCCCTGCGTACGACGTTCGGCCTGTTCGCCGACTTCCGGGTCAGCGTGGCCATCAGCGGTGTCGACGGTTTCGGTTCCGACATCGCGGTTCTCGCCCTCACCGACGGTGCCCAGGCTCTGGGCGTGACCCAGCACGCCGGTGTCGACGAGCTGCTGTTCTCGTTGTTCTCGGACGACGAACTCGTCGAGGTGCTCTCCGGGGTGCTGCCGCAGATGCCGCCGGCTCCGGGGTCGACGGTCACCGTTCGGGGCCGCGTCACCGAACACGCGACGGCGTGGGACGCGCGCAAGGCGGCTGAACGGGCCGAGGACGAGGAGGAGACCAGCGCCTTCGGCAACCTGGAGGTGGTGGGCACCGTCGACGCCCCACGGCCGCAACGGCGCGGGTACCGGATGGGCGACGAGGACCGGCTTCGTCTCGCCCTGTCCGGTCGGCGACTCGGTGGTGGGCACATCACCGTCGACGGCCGAGGCGCCACCGGCTCCCAGCCGTTGAGCTGGCTCGACACGGAGGAGGGGCGCTACCTCGTGCACGCGGAACGCAGCCAGGGCGAATGCGTGGCCACCTACGAGCCGGCGGGCCGTGCCGAAGTCGCGCGCGCCATCCGGGAAACCCTCGCTGGCGCGTACTGAAAGGTCCGGAGTGGAGAATGACTGACAACAGTGACCAGGTGGAGGCGGCACCGCTGCAGGCGATGCGCCGCGCGCTCAGCGGAGTCGAACTCAAGAAGCTCGCCGCCGGGCGCGGGTTCTCGGTGGACGACACCACCGGCGAACGAATGATCCGTGCTCTCCAGGACATCGTGGACCTCCTGGAGGAGCGCTGGCCCACCCTCGAGAAACTCGCCTCGAATCCTCCGTTGAGCGTGACCGCCACGGCGCGGTGGACCGCGCAGCGGACGGTCTCCACGGCCGCCGACGAGTACGGCCTGCTCACCCGGCTGAGGCAGGCGCGCGACGAACTGCCGCAGTACATCGAGGCGATCCGCGCGGCCAAGCGCGGCTACAGCGAGACCGAGACGGCACACCGCAAGGCGATCGACGGGCTGTCCCCGTCCTGAACCCTCCGCAACCCACTCGACGAGAACGAGGAGTCCTCGCGTGTCCACTCCGGACGACAAGGTCCGCGCGGTGTCGGACCCCACAAGCCCCGACTACGACCCCGACAGCCCTCACTACGACGTCACGGCCGACTCGTCTTCGCCGTTCTACGTCGGTCCGCTCGAGAACACGGCCATGTCCGGTGACCAGATCCGGGAGTTGGTCACCATGTTCGCGAACCCCCTGACCGCGGAGTTGTCCGAACGGGACAAGGACGCGGTCATCCAGAAGCTGTACTCGGACACGCTGGTGAATGCCCGGGACGGTCTCGACGAGGGGCTCGAACTCCGGCCGAGGGACGAACCACCGCGCACGCTGTGGGAGAACGCCTCCCACGAGTACATGGACGTGGTCATCAACACGGACGCCGACTCGGCGGCGATCGCCGAGACCTCCGAGGAGTGGGTTCGGCTCGGCAACGAGTTGGCGCTGCACCAGAAAGCGATCGCCGAGGCGATCGAGGACAGCATGGGCAACTGGTCGGGCGAGGGTGGCGACGCGGCCCGGCAACACCTCGCCGAGGTCGCCCGGTGGCTGGGACGCACGGCACAGGGATCGGTGCTGACCGGGCGGCAGCAGCAGATCCACTCGCAGACNNAGACCCAGAAGCAGATGGCGGCGAACCCGCCCGTGCACTTCTCTCTCGAGGAGGCCAACGCCACGCTTCAGCAGATCACCGATCCGGTGCAGTACGCGCAGGCGGCGGGTCAGGCGATCGCCACGATGGAGGCGCAGCGCGCGGCACGTGAGCAGGCGGCCAGGCTGATGAAGCAGTTCGACGACACGATCGGCGAGGCCGTCGACATGCCGTACTTCACACCGCCGCCGAAGCTCGCCGCCGGAGGGGGTTCCGCGGCGTCCGGTGGATCCGCCCCGCTCAGTGAGAAGCGGGTGGATGCGATGCGTGCGGAGACCGAGCCCCACCTGCAGGCGCGGAAACTCGGCACCGTCGACGGCGCCGACCTGGGCCTGCCTGACCGCGCCAACATGGCCCTGGCCGACGGCGGCAACGTGGGTCTGCCTGACAACGCCGTCACGGGGTTCGACCCCGCGACGGCAGGCAGCGGAGACTTCGCGCCGGGAAGCACTCCGGCGATGCCGACTCCGCTCGCGTTCGACGGGGCTGCCGGAGGCTCCATGCCCGGAGTCTCGGGCCAGCAGAGCCCGGGACACTACACCCAGCCGAAGCTGGAGGCCCCCGAGTTCCCGTCCGGTGGGACGATTCCGGATGCTCCGATGTCGGTCGGCGGTGGCCTGCCCGGCGTTCCCGACCTGCCGGAGTACGAGCTGCCCGACCAGTCCGGCACCACGGTCTCGTCGTACACGCCGCCGGAGATCCCCCAGTCGAGCACCGGCCGGGGGATGCCGGGCATGCCAGGCGTGCCAGGGTCTCCCCATCTCCCCGGTGACTCCCTCAATCAGCGTTTCGGGCCCGGGGCCGGACCGTACCCGGGTGGCCCTCCTGGCACCATCCCGCCGCTCGGTCCGACCACGGTGTCCTCGCCGAGTCAGAAACTCGGAGGGTTCGGTGGTAGCGGTGTTGGTAGCGGCGGCGTCGGTGGTAGCGGCGTCGGTGGTGGAGTACCGGGAGGCGCCCCTGGCGGGGGTGTGGGGGGTGGTGGCGCCTCCGGTGGGAGCGCGCCGGGACAGAACTCCGCGGCGATGCGGGGGCCCGGTACAGCAGCCGATGCGGCGATGCGGGCGGCCCAGCAGGCGCAGGGGCAGGGAATCCGCGGAGGTGCCATGCCGATGGCCGGTGGAGTGCCTCCCGCCGGTGGTGCCCGTCAGCAGGAGGAAGACAAGGAACACCGCGTCGCGGCCTATCTGACCGACGAGGACGGCATCTTCTCCCCGGAGGAGATCATCGCCCCGCCGGTCATCGGCGACTGGAGCAACAAGGATTGGAAGTAGGGCCGAGACCGGTCGAAAGTGGGTTGTTCACCGGCGGAGTGTCCTGTTCGCTCGTCCCGACCGACGATGTCGTCGGCAGGGACGAGAACCATCGACGCGGAGAGACGAGCTGCCATGGGGAACAGGGCGAGGACGGTGCCGAGCCGGGCGGGTGCGGTCGTGGGAACGGTGTTGACAGCCGCCACGGTGGCACTCGCCGGGGCCGGCACGGCGTCCGCGGCGAACTACTACTACGAGCTGCCGTACCCGGCGGGGGAGGCCTACCAGGTCACGCAGGGGCCCGAGGGAACGTTCTCCCACGTCGGCCCGTACAACGAGTACGCCTGGGACTTCGGCCTCCCGGCCAACTACGAGGTGTCCGCCGCGCAGGCGGGCACGATCGTGTACTCGAACTGGTCACCGTACGCCGCCAACGGCATCGAGGTGATCATCAGACACTCGAACGGCCAGTGCACCCACTACGCGCACCTCAACCGCGCGATCTACAACGCCGGTACCTGGGTGCCGCAGGGCCGCGTCGTCGGATGGTCGGGCAGCACGGGCAACTCCACCGCCCCGCACCTGCACTTCCAGGTGATCGACTGCAACACCCGCGTGGGTCTGCCCGCCACGTTGCAGGGGTGGACGCCGCCCACCGGTTCGTGGCCGGTGAGCGTCAACCACTACGCCTGACAAGACTGCCTGACCACGCGGCCCGAGTGCGGCCGCCGCGTCGTCACTCGCGCCCGACGCCGTACACGGCGCGGGTGGCGACCGCGCCGAGCTTGTCGGGGTTCGCGACATTGTGGACGGCGATGATCCGGCCACTGTCGTCGAGGTCCAGGGTCAGCGTGGAGATCACGCGGCCCGCGCCGACGAAGACGATGCCCGGGCCGCCGTTCAGCTCCGTGACCTCGATGGCCATGTCGGCGGGGTCCACGCCCTCGTACGACCTGCGCGCGATGCCCGCGAACCAGGCCGCGACGCGTTCGGCGCCGACCACCGGGCGCATCGCCTGACGGACCCTGCCGCCCCCGTCTGTCCACAGTGCTACGTCGGGGGCGAGGAGTCCCATGAGTGTGTTGATGTCCCCTCCCGTCGTCGCGGCGATGAACCGTTCCGTGACCTCGCGTTGCCGGGCGCGGTCGGTGTGGAAGCGGGGCCGCCGTGCCCGCACGTGCGACCGCGCCCGGTGCGCTGCCTGGCGCACGGTGTCCTCCGAGCGGTCGACGGCGTCGGCGATCTCGGCGTGGCTGAACCCGAAGGCCTCCCGCAACACGAAGACAGCGCGCTCCAACGGGGTGAGCGTCTCCAGTACCACCAGCAGCGCCATCGACACCGACTCGGCCGTCGCCACGTCGTCCGAGGCGTCGACCGTGGTGAGGATCGGCTCCGGCAGCCACGGTCCCACGTACGTCTCCCTGCGGCGTTGGGCGGACCGTAGGCGGTCCATCGCGACCGACGAGACGATCCGCACCAGGTACGCCTTCGGGTCAGCGACCTGGGAACGGTCGGTCGACGACCACTTCACCCACGCGTCCTGCACGGCGTCCTCCGCGTCGACCGCGGTGCCGAGGATGCGGTAGGCCATCGAGAACAACAGCCGCCGGTGCTCGGTGAAGACGGTCGCGTCGGCCTGGCCGGACCCGGTCATCGTGTGTACCTCCCGCCACGCCGCCAGGCGAAGGAACCCGACCGCGGCATCGTGCGCATCCGTGCGAACGAGGGCCATGGCGCCGCGCTCACCGTCTCCTTGTACCAAACGGCGCGACGCCCGGTCAGCACGAGCCGTTTCGGCGAGTTGTCGGGCCGGGTGAACTGCACCACCGCGTCGTGCCTGCCCAGGCTGACGGGGGTGTGGAGGTAGCCGAACCGGAACACCTTCGGCTGCTTGCCCTTCAGCTCCGCGGCGATCGACACGGCAGCGTGCACGCCGGTCGGCATCCCGCTCTGGCAGGTGCCGTGCAGAACTCCGAACTTCTGCCGGACCGCGGCGGCGTCACCCACCGCGTAGACGTGCGGGTGAGTGACCGATCGCAACGAGGAGTCGGTGACGATGCGGCCGAGTTCGTCGACCTCGAGTCCGGCCGCCGACGCCAGTGGCGACGCGGTGACACCGCTGGTCCAGAGCACCACGTCGGCGGTGACGCTCTCACCTCCCGCCAGTTCCACGGAGCCCGGCAGCACCTTGACGATCTCGGCCCGATCGCGCACCCGCACGCCGAGCCGGTCGAGCGCGGCCCGCACGTAGGCCCTCGCGCGCTCACCGAGCGTGGCACCGGGTTCCTGCCTGCCGAGCAAAACGACGTCGGCCGCCGGGTGCTGTTCGGCGATCTCGGCGGCGGCCTCGACGCCGGTCAGTCCGCTGCCGCACACGGCGACCGTCAGGGCACCCGGCTCTGCCAGTCGCCGTGCGAGCAGCTCGGCGTCGTGCGTGCTGTCGAGCGTGTAGGCGTGGATGTCGGCTCCCGGAACGGTCGAGGTCCGCGCCACGCTGCCCAGCGCGTACACGAGCGTGTCGAACTCCAGCACCCGCTGGTCGTCGACGCGGACGGTACGGGCGGTGGCGTCGAGGCCGGTGACCCACCCGCGTACGAACTCGACGCCGGTGTCCCGCAGCAGCTCGGGGATGCGGAAGTCGGCCACCCGCTGTCCGGACGCCACCTGGTGCAGCCGCAGCCGTTCGGTGAACCGCTCAGTCGCGTTGACGAGCGTGATGCGCACGTCGTCCCGGTGTTTCGTCCGGGCGGCCAGGTTCACCGCCGCCGTCAGGCCCGCGTATCCCGCACCGAGCACCACGATCTTGTTCATGTTCTCGTCCCTTCTCGCTTTTCGAACTCGCCGGACACCCGCATGACGAGGTGGGAGAAGCGGACGTGAAGTCGAGTGACGTGCATCACAAGTCAGTCAGTCCGTGGTGGGTGGCAACCCTTCGAGAGTGCCCAGCAGGGCCGCGAGGCCGCGGGTGAGTTCCTCGCGTCGCTCGTCGGGCAGAGGGTCCAGTACCCGCTGTTCGGCCGCGAGGTTGTGATGGAACGCCCGGTCGATCACCTCGCGCCCGAGGTCGGTGAGGTGGACGTAGGCGACGCGCCTGTCTCGCTCGTCGGTCGTGCGCTGCAGCAGGCCGCGTTCGGAGAGGTTGTGCAGGCGTTTGGTGGTCGCCGCGCCGGAGGACACGGTCTGCTCGCCCAGCCTGCCCACCGTCACCGGGCCTCCGCTGCGGCGTAGCGCGCACAACAGGTCGAACTCGGCGCGGTTGAGGCCCTCTTCGGCGAGCACCGTGTCGAGTCGTCGTCGCAGTACGGCCGCCGCCCGGAACACGCGGCCGATGACGTCCATGCTGCTCGTGTCCGTGTCGGGGTGGACCTCTCGCCACTGTTGCCTGGCCGCGGCGATGAGGTCAGGTGTTCGATTCATCTCACTAGTGTTTCACTAGTGAACGAAATCGGTATGGTGGGGTGACGTGCCTCGAAGCGTCCTGTTCCGCGATCTCTCGCACACCTTCCGCATCCGCCGGGCCGGCCCGCTGTTGTGGCCGGCCTGCCGCGCGTTGCTTTCGGTGAGCGTTCCGCTCGTCGTCCTGCTCGGGCTCGACCGGCTCGACCTCGTGGCGGGCGCGGTGTTCGGCGCCCTCACCAGCGTCTACTCGCGTAACGACCCGTACCGGCGCCAGGTACGCACGCTCGCGGCGGTGGCGGTCGGGATGGTGCTGGCCGTGGCGATCGGCGATCTCGTGGCCGTGGTCTGGGGTGGGTCGACGTGGCACGTCACCGTCGCACTGCTGGCCACCGCACTCGTGGGCGCACTGGCGACGATGGCCTGCACGGCGGTCAAGGCGGGCGCGCCGGGAGGGCTCATGTTCGCGTTCGCCACCGGCGCGTGCGCCCACCTCCCGCTGTCCGCGGGTGATCTTCCCGCCCACCTCGGTGTCACCGCGGCCAGTGCGACGTTGGCGTGGACGGTCTCCTACGTGGGAGCGCGCGTCCGCGGTCTGCGGCCGCAACGTGAGGCCGTGGCACAGGCGCTGGAGGCCACTGCCGCGCATCTGGAGGCTCCGTCCGGTCTGCCGACCCGGCACCGGGCCGCCGTGGCCGTGGACCGCGCCTGGAACAGCGTGGCCGAGGTGGGCAAGCGGCATCGGACGAGTTCCGTACTGGCCGACCTGGTACGGGCGGTGAGCACGTGCGAGTCGGTGCTCGTCGACGACGAGTCCCCGGAGGCGACGCCCGCCGACCTGCGTCGCTCGGCACACGCCGTCCGCCGCGGTGAACCGTCCCGCCCTTCCGGCAAGGGGGAGCGGGAAGAGCCGCCCGCGCAGCGGGTTCCCGAGTCGCGCTGGCGGACCCTTCGCGGGCTGGGTGTCGCCGCCCTGCGCCCCGGCCAGCACCCGAGCGCGTGGTTGCTCCCCTACGCCGCCAGGGTCGGCGTCGCGGCGTTCGCCGCCGGTGTCCTGACCCATCTGCTGGGGATCGGACACGCCTACTGGGCGGCGGTGTCGGCGGTGTCGGTGCTCCAGGCCACCAGCACGTCGACGTCCGTGCCACGCATGGTGCAGAGGGTCTCGGGCACGGTGTTCGGGGTGCTGGTGGGTCTCGCGGTGCTCAGCGCCCACCCCGCTGCCTGGGTCGTCGTGCTCCTGCTCGCGCTGCTGCAGTGGGGCGCCGAGATGACGGTGACGGTCAACTACGCGTTCGGGCTGTTCTTCGCCACCCCGGTGGCCCTGCTGGTCAGCGCGCTCGGCTCGACCTTGCCGCCGCACGAGCTGGTCGCCGACCGGGTGTGGGCGACGCTGGTGGGCGCGGCCGTGGCCGTGGTCGTGGCGCGGGTGGCGCCGAAGCGCGCGTGGCTGTCGCGAGTGCACCTGGCTCTCGCCGGAGTCCGGCGGCTGAGCAGCGCCGAGCAACCCGATCCGGCGAGGTTGCGGGCGGCGTTGCTGGAGCTGCACGAGGCCTATGACGTCGCGGCGGGCGAGGTGCCGCCGGAGCGTTTGCCGACCGAGGACCTGCTCACCGTCTCCCACCACGCCTACCGGGTGTTGGACGGCCGCGAACCGGTCATGGGTGGCTAGCGGCCGCCCGGACTCAGCCGTCGAGTGGACCCGTTTCGAGCAGCCGACCGTCGGACAGCCGCAGCCAGCGGTCGATCCTGATCTCGGCGAGGAAGCGCTGGTCATGGCTGACCACCACGAACGCGCCCCGGTATGCGTTCAGCGCGCTCTCCAGTTGGCCCACGCTGACCAGATCGAGGTTGTTGGTCGGCTCGTCCAGCAACAGCAGTTGCGGAGCGGGCTCGGCGTGCAGGACGCAGGCCAGCGTGGCGCGGAGCCGTTCGCCACCCGACAACTCGCCCACGGGGAGCTTCAGATGGTTCTCCGTGAACAGGTACTGGGCGAGCAGGTGCATCCGCCGGGTCCGCGACATCGTGGGCGCGGCGTCGGCGAGGTTGTCACCGACGGTGCGGTGCGGGTCCAGCAGGTCGAGCCGCTGCGAGAGGTAGGCGACGCGGCCGTCGGCCACGCGGGTGAGGGAGCCCTCCGACCGCAGCTCGCCGCCGATGAGCCGGAGCAGCGTGGACTTGCCGCTGCCGTTGGCTCCTGTCAGCGCGATGCGTTCGGGCCCGCGAACGCCGAGCGTGAGCCCGTCACCGGCGAACAGCGCCCGCCCGTCGTGGTGGACCTGGAGGCGCCGGCCCTCGAACAACGTGCGTCCCGCGGGCACAGCGGTCTCCGGCAGGTCCACCACGATCCTCTGCTCGTCGCGCAGCGCCCTGCCCGCCTCGTCGAGGCGCTCCTGCGCCTGCCGTACGCGAGCCGAGTGCGTTTCGTCGGCCTTGCCCGCCGACTCCTGTGCACGGCGCTTCATCGCCCCCGCCACGATCTTCGGGATCCCGGCGTCGCGGATGTTGCGGGCGGCGTTGCTCGTCCGCCGGGCGGCACGCTCACGAGCGAGTTGCATGTCCCGCTTCTCCCGCTTGACCTCCAGCTCGGCCTGGCGGAGGTTGCGTTCGGCGGCCTCCTGCTCCGCCCGGACCGTGTTCTCGTAGGCCGTGAAGTTGCCGCCGAAGAACCGCAGCTCGTCGCCGTCGAGTTCGGCGATGCGGTCGAGGCGATCCAGCAGCTCCCGGTCGTGGCTGACGACCACGAGGCAGCCGTTCCAGTTTTCGAGGGTGTCGTAGAGCCGGTGCCGGGCGTCGAGGTCGAGGTTGTTCGTGGGCTCGTCGAGCAGCAGGACGTCAGGACGCTTCAGCAGTTGCGCCGCCAACCCGACCGAGACGACCTGTCCGCCGCTCAGCGTGTGCAGTGGCCGGTCGAGCGTGATGCCGTCGAGGCCGAGCCGGTCGAGTTCGGCCCGTGTGCGTTCCTCGATGTCCCAGTCGTTGCCGATCGTGGTGAAGTGCTTCTCGTCGGCGTCGCCGGACTCCACGGCGGTCAGCGCGGCGAGCACGGGCGCGACACCGAGTGCCTCGGCCACGGTCAGCCCGCTCTCCAACGGCAAAGTCTGCGGGAGGTAGCCGCAGACGCCGTTCACGGACACGGTGCCGCTCGTGGGGGTGTACTCGCCGACGACGAGTTTCAACAGCGTGCTCTTGCCCGCGCCGTTGGGGGCCACGAGGCCGGTACGCCCTGCGCCGATGCTGAAGGACAGGTCGGTGAAGAGAGGAGTGTCGTCGGACCAGTGGAACGACACACGGGAACAGACGATGGATGCGGACATGAAAGACCTCGATGAGGGAAGGACGTACCGGTAGGCGGTACGGGAGCGGACGACGATGACGAGATCGCGGCCCCGGTGGCGCTTTCGCCTGCCGGTGGCCGATCATGCTCCGGTATCACCCGGAGATGTCGTCGTCACTCACCACGTCGGCTCCTCATCGATCGTCGGCAGTCGCCGACGGTGACGATAACACCCGCGGGGACCTCGACGCAGGTGTTTAACGAGCGGCGGCCGGGCCTTTGGTGGCTTGGGTGCGGGCCCGGCGTCCATCGACCGGATCGGCGCCGGCCGACCTGGGCCGATCGCCGCCTCAGACCGGCGGGCGTAGTCCGCCGCGGCGGCCGCTGTCCTCGCACCAGCGGCACGGTCGTGACACGACAACGGTCTGCGGTACACCGGCGATGACCGCGACCTTCGGGTCGGAGACGCGTCCCTCACCCTCGCAGGAGCTGCACAGTGCACCCAGCTCGAAGTCGTTGTCGTCCATGCCGTTCCTCTCGCAGTCCGACCGCTACCGTCGCACGGCGACCGGACCCGACCACAACCGCCCTGTCCGTCCGTTGACCGGCGTGGAGGATCGCCTTGAGGTCGTCGCCCCGGACGCCGGTGAAGACGGGAAACAATCCTAGATGACTTGTCTACTAGGGTTATGGTTCTGTCACGCATCATCCTGGGGTTGCTCGCCCTCGGTCCCATGACCGGTTACGACCTCAAGCGGCACTTCGACTCGACCGTCGGGCACTTCTGGTCGGCGGACAAGGCCCAGATCTATCGCACCCTCGCCCAGCTCGTCGCCGACCGCTGTGCGGAGGTCGAGACGGTGGCAGGCTCGGGGGCGCCGGACCGCCAGGTGCACCGCATCACCGCCGCCGGACGGGCGGCCCTCGCCGGGTGGCTCGCGAGCGCCCCGGAGCGCCATGTCGAACGCGACCCGTTCCTCGCCAGGGTGTTCTTCGGCGGCGACCTCGACGACGACGGCCTCCGGTCGCTTCTCGCGCGACGTCGCGAGGCGACCGAAGCGAAGTTGGAGCGTTTCGAGCGGATGCGAGCCGAGGCCGAAGCGTCCGATCGAGGTGCCCGCCTGCGCCTCGCCACCCTGGACAACGGCATCGCGCACCTGCGCACCGAACTCGCCTGGCTTGACACGGTCGAGGAGGAAGTCGCATGAGTGGCTTTCCGGAGGTACACCGCCCCGCGCCGGACACGGCGGCACGCCCGCTGGTGATGCTGCACGGAGGCAACGTCGCGAACTGGATGTGGGAGCCACAGCTGCCCGCGCTCACCGANNTGGCCGACGACATCGTGGAGCGAGTGACGTCGAACGGTGTCGACGGCCCCTTCGACCTCTTGGGGCTTTCCCTAGGCGCTGTGACGGCGCTGCGCGTGTTGGCTCGACACCCCGACCGGGTGCGCTCGGCGTTCCTCACCGGAGCGCCACTCAAGCCGGCCGGTCTCGGACTGCGTCTGGTCTGCAGACTGCAGTTGGCGTTCTGGCGGGCGCCGTGGTTCTGGCTTTCCCAAGCCACGGCCATGGGGATCCCGAAGGGCTCACGCGACCAGTACGTCACGCACGCGCTCTCGGTACACCCGGAGACCGCGGCCGCGATGAACGCCGAAGTGTGCGCGGGTGGTGTGCCTGCGAACCTGCGCCGCTACTCGGGCCCTCTGCTCGCGATCGCGGGGGAGAAGGAGTCCGCNNNNGCGCCGGGAATGCACCACATCTGGAACGTGGAAGACCCGAACCTGTTCAACGGGGTCCTGCGTTCGTGGTTGGACGGGACCACGGACCCGCGCCTGGTCCCGGTCCCCGGAGCCTGAGCCTCACGACATCGCCTGTGGACGGCGGGAGAAGTGCGGTTTCGTCTAGCTCGGTGGGCCCGGTGGGACTCGAACCCACACTGGCACGGACCTAAACCGTGTGCCTCTGCCAATTGGGCTACGGGCCCGACACCGAGCAGCCTAACGCGTGGCCCGGCGCCACGGGACAAGCGGTGTTGCGATCGTTTCCGCCGTCCTGCCCGACGGCGTGGCCGGTGAGGCGGGTCTGCCTGCTGTGATCTACCGTGACAGCACTGCGAACAGTGCTTTTCAGGGAGGACACGTGGCGCGCGACCCCGAGACGATCGAACGCGACATCGAGAAGGCCAGGGAGGCACTCGCGGTCACCCTGGACCGCATCGGTGAGAAGGNNCGAAACAGCTCGCCGACTCGGCACGGAGCACTGTCCAGGCCAAGGTCGACGAGCCGAAGGTGAAGTACCCGCTGATCGGTGCGGGCCTGTTGCTCGGCGTCCTGCTCCTGCGCAAGCTGCTGCGCTGAGCCGGCGCCGAGCCGGGGAGACGTCGCGGGTCGCCGCGGCGTCTCAGCCCGCGTGGGCGTAGCGGTGTTCCGTGCTCTGCGGGTCGCGGCCCAGTTCCTTGCGCGGCACCGTTGTCGTGGCCGTTGTCGCGGCCGCGGGCTTGGTGCTCTCCTCGTCGCCCTGCTGAGCGACGTCCTGGGCCTCGGCCGGCTTCTCCTCGTCCGCCGGTGCCTCGGGTGCCTCGGGGCCGCGCGTGAGCCGGGCGGTCATGTAGGTGGAGGTGAACTCGTACGCGCTGCCGTTGAGCAGGTGCACCACCGTGGGGGGCGTGCCTTCTCCCGCGAGCTGCTCCACGAGCTGGTCGGCGCGGTCCCTCGCGGCGATGATGCCCGACGCCTCCCCGTTCAGCGTCTTGCCGAGGCCGGAGACGGTGACGGTCCAGTCCTCGTCGCGTTGCACGTACTTCGCCGTGATTGTCTGCATCGCCTCGTTCATCCCCTCTTCGCGACAGGGCGCAGCGTTCCCCGGGACGTTCCCCTGTCTTTATGACGATGATTCAAGTCTGTAACGCGCCCGGCGTACCAGCAACAGGAGGAGGCGGAAAAGGCTACTCAGAGTGATAACCCTCTCAGTCGGTTAACACTTAGAGTTAAGTTAACGTCTCGTATTGTTGATCATTGTGGCGCAAGGTGACGTAAGCCACCCCAGAGCAAGTTCATCGTGTAGCCCGTGGCCGTCTCCGGGGTGATGTTCTCGTTCTGCTCACACCAGAGCGCCAGACGTTCGCATCCGCCCACCACGAACTCGGCCATCGCGTGCGTGAGCGCGGGATCGGACACGTTCAGGTAGTCGCCCATGAGCGAGGCGATGAGGTCGGTCTGCTGCCTCCGGGTGGCTTCGAGTTCGTCGGCGGCGGAGGTGCCGACCAGGCTCGTCTCATGACGCAGCAACGACCACGCCTGCCTGCGCTCGCGCACGAACTCGAAGAACGCCAACAGTCCCTTCCGCAGGGCCTCCTCCGCGGTCGTCGCGTCGAGCACGGCCCGCTGGGTGGCGTCCCGGAGCGCGGAACGGGCGGCCTGGATGCAGGCGAGCAGCAGGCCTTCCTTCGACTGGAAGTACTCGTAGAGCATGGGCTTGGAGACGCCGACACGTTCGGCGATCTCGTCCATCGACGCGGCGGAGTAGCCACGTTCGGCGAACACGCTCTCGGCGACCTCGATCATCTGCTGTTCGCGTTCGGCTCGCGGCATCCGCCTGCGCCGCTGGGTTGGGGGCTTTGCGGTGGCGCTCACGATCGTTATCCTACTCGCAGTAACCTACTCTGGGTAAGGTGGGCTCGGGGTAACAGGAACCGTCGCATGGAGGCACGGACATGGGTAATCGCACCGAGACCGGGGTGGTCGTCGTCGGAACCGGGTTCTCCGGTCTCGGCATGGCGATCCAGTTGCGCAGAGACGGTCGCGAGGACTTCGTCGTGCTGGAGAAGGCCGACGAGGTCGGCGGCACCTGGCGCGACAACACCTATCCCGGCTGTGCGTGCGACATCCAGTCCCACATGTATTCGTTCTCATTCGAGCAGAATCCGAACTGGTCCCGTGCCTTCTCGCCACAGCCGGAGATCTACGAGTACCTGCGTGGCGTCGCGAGGAAGTACGGACTCTACCGGTTCATCCACTTCGGCCGGGAGATGACCGGGGCCCGGTGGGACGCCGACGAACACCGCTGGCACGTCACGACGGCCTCGGGCGACGAGTACGTGGCCCAGTACCTGGTCTGCGGGGTGGGCGCGCTGCATCTGCCGCAGATTCCCGACCTTCCCGGCGCCGAGCGGTTCCGGGGCGCGGCGTTCCACTCGGCGCGGTGGGACCACGATTTCGATCTCCGGGGCAAGCGGGTGGCCGTGGTCGGTACGGGGGCCAGCGCCATCCAGTTCGTGCCGAAGATCGCCGAGCAGGTGCGGCAACTGCACCTCTTCCAGCGCACCCCGCCGTGGGTGATGCCGAAGGCCGACCACACGATGCCGGAGTGGGTCAAGCGGCTGTTCGCCCGCGTCCCGCTGGCCCAGCGCGCCTACCGTGACTTCCTCTACTGGACGCTGGAGCTGCGGGCCATCGGCTTCAACGGCGATCCCCGCATCATGCGACTCGCGCAGAAGATCGCGAAGCGGCACCTCGACAGGCAGGTCGCCGACCCCGTGCTGCGGGAGAAGCTCACCCCGGACTACGTGCTCGGATGTAAGCGCGTGCTGATCTCCAACGACTACTACCCCGCCCTGACCCGCGACAACGTTGAGGTCGTCACCGACGGCATCGCCGAGGTCACCGAGACGAGCGTCATCGACAAGGCGGGGGTCGAGCGCGAGGTCGACGCGATCATCTACGGCACCGGCTTCCACGTCACCGACGGCTACGACCACCTCGACATCGTGGGCGCCAACGGCACCAACCTCGGCAGGCAGTGGTCCGAACACGGCATGCAGACCCACCTCGGCATCACCGCCAACGGGTATCCGAATCTGTTCCTCCTGCTCGGGCCCAACACCGGGTTGGGGCACAACTCGGTGGTGTTCATGATCGAGCAGCAGATCCGGTACATCGCCGAGGCCATGAACTACGTCGAGGCTCACGGCGCCGACGCCATCGAGGTGCGTGCCGACGCCCAGGCGCAGTTCAACGCCGACATCCAGCGCAAGCTCGCCAACGGCATCTGGACCCGTGGCGGGTGCAAGAGTTGGTACCTGGACTCGCAGGGGGTCAACCGCACCATCTGGCCGGGATTCACCTGGCGGTACTGGCTGCGCACCCGCAAGCTGGACCCGTCCGACTTCCGGCTTTCCCGCCGGGCTACAGCGTCGCCGCGGACAGTTTCCTCAGCCGCGTGATCAGTTCCTCGACCCGCAGGTCGCACAGCGCCGCGAGCTGTTCGAGCGTGGCCCGGTCGAAGCGCACGTCGGTGGACCCGCCCGAGGCGAGCCTGCCGCGGGCCCAGCGGCGCAAGGGGAGCAGCTCGGGCTGTTCGTCGGCGATGACGTCGGCCAGATCCACCCGCATCTGGTCGGCTTCGTGGGCGAACAGCCTGTCGTGGACGCGCGCGAGCAGGTTCTGCGGTAGTTCGCCCATCGCCATGCACAGTTCGGCGAGCCGCACCACGGAACACTGCCGCGTGCCCAGCTCGTAGGTGGCGAGCGTCTGCAGCGAGATNNTGCCGCTCTGCAGGCGCTCGCCCAGTTCCTTGCGGGTCCACCCGAGCTTGGTCCGTAGCTTGCGTAGTTCCTCGCCCAGGACTCGCTGGTAAGCGTCGGTGTCGATCAACACTGGGGCCCCCTGCTCGTGCCATGTGGCCGGTTGTTCTACCCATGTGAATGGGCGAAGGGCTCCTCGCTTACGCGGCGACAGGAAGAAAACCAACCGATCCGATGTGGTTCCCTCGAATGGAGGAGTCCACTGCGCTGTTCGGGTCAGCGGTTTTTGCCGAGGGTGAAGACCTCGTGGTGGCCCCCGTGCCCCGGCCGCAGACCGTTACGCGAGGGCCCGACACGCCTAGTTGACGCAGGTGACACCGTCCGCGGTGATCGGCTGCTCGTCCGCGTCGCCGCCCTGCCGTGGGGCCGTTCCGGGCGCGTTCCCACCGCCGGCCGGCGCACCCGCCGCCGAACTGCCGTTCTGCTGGTAGTCCGGGGCCAGCAGCACGCGCACGTGCCCCGACGTCACCTCCGCGTTCTCCTCCACGGCGATCCCGCCGCCCAGCGCGTCGGCGACGGCCTGCGCGGAGGCGAGTTCTCCCTGTGCCGCCTGGACCACGCTCGCCTGCCTGGGCGTGTCGTTGGCCACCTCGCCCGCCACGTATCCCTGGGCCGTGAGCGTCTCGGACACCGTGCCCGCGAGCCCTTCGATGTTGGAGGTGTTGTAGACGTCGACGGTGATCTCCCCCGGAGCCGGCGCGGACTGCTCGCTCGGCTTCTTGCCCGAGAGCTTGGCGACGAAGTTACGGACCTCCACCGGGTCGATCTGGATGGCCAGCCCGTCGGGGGTGTCGTACTCCGGGTTCTTCACGGGGATGGTGTGGAACTTGATCTGCCCGCCGGTGAGACCCTTCATCTGCTGGGCGAAGGAGAGGATGTCCCAGCCGCTGTTCACGACGACGGACTTCTGAATCGCGTCGACGAGGTCGCTTAGCTTGGCCGGGTCCGTCAGCGTGCCCGCCGAGAGCACCTTGTTCGCCAACCCGGCGAGGAACACCTGCTGCCGCACGACCCGGTCCAGGTCACCCCGCAGCAGGCCGTGTCGCTGCCGCACGAACGCGAGGGCCTTCGTACCGGAGATGGTCTGCTTGCCCGCCTTGAAGTTCGCCCCCGAGTACGGGTCCTTCGTGGCCTGGTTCAGACACACCTCCACGCCGCCGATGGCATTGGTGATCTCGTAGAAGCCGAGCAGGTTCACCGAGGCGAAGTTGTCGATGGTCTGGCCCGTCAACG
>JACYYK010002477.1_pt1 | contig 20214 bp, 24 predicted proteins | sample 8236871 | NCBI WGS metagenome assembly JACYYK01 (sample SAMN14103087, study PRJNA606662) | landfill metagenome | isolation source: landfill solid waste inoculated with endophyte fungus Paravalsa indica | place: India:New Delhi, Okhla landfill site | collected 2017-11-05 | reverse complement strand
CCGGCACGCGGACCGGCATCGTGGGGCGTCGCGACCCGACGGCGTCGAGGTAGTCCCGGACCATCCCGCGGAACGTGAGCACCTCGGGACCGGCGACGTCGGGCACGCGGCCCTGCGGGTCGCCGAGGGCCAGCTCGACCAGGCGCGCCGCGACCTCGTCGGCCGCGATCGGCTGCGCCCGCCAGCCCGACGGCGTGGGCACCACCGGCAGCTTCGCGAGCGCCCGGGCGGCGACGAGCACCAGCTCGTGGAACTGCGTGGCGCGCAGGTTGGACCACGCGATGCCGGACTCCTCCAGCACCCGCTCCTGGGCCAGCTTGCTCGCCATGTAGCCGAGGGCGCGGCGGTCGAAGCCGGACCGCACGGGCACCTTCTCCGCGCCCACCACCGAGACGTTCACCAGGTGCGGGTCCGTGCCGGCGTCCCGGACCGCCCGCACCAGCGCCCGCGCCATCGGCTCGTTGTGGAGCTGGTCGCCGGCGAGGTGGACGATCGCGTCCGCGTCGCCCACGGCCTGCGCCAGGCCCTCGCCCGTCGTCCAGTCGGCGACGACGTACCGCACCCCGTCGCCGTCCGCGTGCGGGCTGCGGCTGAGCACCCGCACCTGCGCGCCGGTGCGCACCAGCCGCGGCACCACCAGCCTGCCGAGGTGTCCCGTGCCGCCGGTGACCAGGATGCGTGCCATGCCGTCCTCCTCCGTCGTCGCGCGACCTCCGCGCGTCCTGCCACTCCGACGGGACGGCGGGGGCGAGCGTGACGGTGATCGGCCTGCCGACCTGGTGCGTCGGGTCGGTCAGGGCTCCTCGTCGAGCTCGGCGGCGAGGACGGCTTCAAGTTCCGCGGCCGTGGGGAGCGCCGCGCGGGCGTCGTCCGGCAGCCCGCGGTAGTCCGCGACGGCGACCGGTGCGGCCGTCGAGGCGAGCGAGTACTGCACGGTCGGGCCGGTCCTTCCGGTGCACAGCAGGATGCCGATGGTCGGCGCGTGCACGTCCGGGCGGCGCAGCTCGCCGTCGACGGCGGCGACGTACGCGCCCAGCTGCCCGACGTTATGGAGAGCGGCGCATAACCTCGGTTATGCCGAGACAGGCGTTATGTTGCGCTGCTCGTTCGTCCTTGTGGTCCGAGCGACGCAAAGCACCGAGGGCCTCGGCATAACGATCCGTATGTGCAGCCAGCCACCAGCGGTTGCACATCCACCCGACGCGGGTTCCTGTCGTGTCGACGGGCAGCGCAGATCGTACGGACACGCCCGCTGCACCTTGCATGAACCAGGGCGCGCCGCGCATGGCGTGCAGAGTAGGTTGCACCGCTCCTCTTGCCGCGCCAGGAGTCCGAGGGATCCAAGCAGCCAGTGCCCGGTAGCGACGATCCGCGCAACGACCGCAGCGAAAACGCCAGCCGGAGGTTCTGAGCCGGCGGGGGTCTTGAAGCAGGTTTTTGAGCGGCGTGTCGCCGGCGCGTCGACCGGACGGCGCGGGCGCGTCAGAAATGGTCAGTTCTGATCCACCGGGGATCGTCGGAGGCTTCCGACAAGGACGACTTGACCTTCAAGCCAAGTCGAAGGTTTACCGTCGGGGCATGAAGATCTCCGAGCTGTCGTCGCGCACCGGTGTGCCGGCGTCGACGCTGCGCTTCTACGAGGCCGAGGGCCTGTTGCCGGCCGACCGTGCGGAGAACGGGTACCGGGTCTATGGCGAGGCGGCCGCCGATCGGCTCGCGTTCATCGCCCAGGCGAAGCACCTTGACCTCCCGCTGCCCGCGGTCCGGGAACTCGTCACGGCCTGGGAGTCCGAGCCGTGTCACAGCGTGCGCGCGAAGTACCGGCCGATGCTCGTCGAGCATGCTGCCCAGGTCGACGAGCGGATCATCTCGCTCGAAGGGCTCCGCTCGACCCTGGCGATGGCGGTCGAGCGGCTGGACGCGCTACCTGACCGCGACGAGCCGTGCGACTCCGGGTGCACCTTCCTCGACCGCGCACGGCCCGCGTTGCCGATCGCCACCGAACCGCGCGCACCAGTGGCCTGCTCCCTTGACGGGGACGACTACGGCACGCGCGTCGCCGACTGGCGCGACCTGCTCACCGGAGTCCCGCGGATCGACGTCGCCGGCGGGGTTCGCGTGACGCTTCCAGCGAGCGAGCTCGGGCGTGTCGCTGCGCTCGCGCAGGCCGAGCAGAGCTGCTGCGCGTTCTACAAGTTCCGGATCGACCTGCACGGCCCGACGTTCGGCCTGACGATCACCGCGCCACCCGAGGCGCGGCCCATGCTCGACGACCTGCTCCCCGCCGAGGAGGCCGCCCGATGAACCTTGCCCGATCGATCCTGCTGTTCGGCGCCGCCGCGATCTTCGAGATTGGGGGCGCTTGGCTCGTGTGGCAGGGGGTGCGCGAGCACAAGGGCTGGGTATGGATCGGCGCCGGTGTCATCGCCCTTGGGCTGTACGGCTTCTTCGCGACCCTGCAGCCCGACGCCCACTTCGGCCGCATCCTCGCCGCCTACGGCGGAATCTTCGTCGCCGGCTCCCTCGCCTGGGGCATGGTCGTCGACGGCTTCAAGCCCGACCGCTGGGACGTCACCGGCGCCCTCATCTGCCTCGTCGGCGTGGCCGTCATTATGTACGCCCCGCGACCCACCTGAGCCACGGCACGGGACGTTTCGAAACGTCCAGAACCCGATTCTGGCGCGCCTCAGAATCGGTCAGTTCTGACGCGACGCACACCTTGGTGCGAATCGGCCAAGCTCTCGAGCTAGGGTCCGGGCGTGGTCCGCGCAAGCGCTACGGCGAAGGCGTCATCGTCAGGTATGCCTCGGAGCCCCTCGGTGGAGGCATAGACCCGGCATGCGACGCCAGGACGTGCCATGGGTACAGGGAACAGGTCTCGTCCATCGATGTGGAACGAGGGTGATCCCACGAAGCCGCGTGCAAGCGCATGCGAATCATCGTCGATGACCGTTGTGGAGATCGCCGCGTTGATCCCGGCCTTGTCCAGCGCTCGGCGCAGTGCTTCCCGAGCGGGAGCTTCGTTCGGGCACTCGTCGACGACCAGGAGCTCAACTCTCATGGGTCGGGCCTTTCTCGCTCACCGCGACACTGCGCTCGGCGCTTGTAGACCGACCGTCGGCGGTCTCGTGTTGGGGGGAAGGGCGCGGAGCCTGGCGGTCTGCAAGGGGGAGCAGGAGGCCGAGGGCGACCCCGACGCCGAGGAAGACGTCGGCGAGGTTGCCGATGAACAGGTTCCCGTAAGCGAGGAAGTCGGTGACATGGCCGCGGCCGAAGCCGGGCGGGGCCAGAAGACGGTCCAGCAGATTGCCGACAGCACCTCCCCATAGGAGGCCGATCGCTACCGCCCATCCCACCGTGCGGGCACGGCTCGCGGCGACGAGCAGGGCGACGGATGCAGCAGTGGCGACGACGGTAAGCAGCCAGGTTGCGTCGGCTCCGAGAGACATGACCGTGCCGGGATTGAACGCGAGCTGAAGGCCGAGCGCGTCGCCCACCAGCGGTACTCGTTCATGCCCGCTGAGGTGCGTGCGGGCGAGGGCTTTGGTCCCCTGGTCGATCAGCACGGCGCTGGCGGCGACGGCGCATGCGAGCAGGAACCGGCGCAGGCGCGCGCGGGACGCCACGGGTGCGCGTGGCGTCTCGTTCGTACCCTGTGCCCCCTTCGGCCACGCGGGGGCAACTCGGCGGCGCTGAGGCTGAGTGGTCATATCAGGCTGGCGATGTGGGTCAGGGTGCCGGACTCGATCAGGATGAATGCGCCGAGCCCGATGAACACGACCGGGACGAGCCAGTGCTCGACCTTCTCCAGCGCCTCGGTGACCTTCTCGTTGGTGCCGATCGCTCGCGCGAGCAGGCACCACAGCGCGAGCAGAACGAGGAACACGACGATGGTGACCAGGGCGTCGGTGGTGGACATGGTGCGGAATACCGGGGTGTAGATCGCGATGTTGTCCCCGCCGTTGGCGATCGTGATGCCCGCAACGCCGAGGAGGCCTACGGCCTTGAGAGCGGACTCCGCCTCGTCGTCGTCATCGTTCCCGCGCAGGGTTCGCACCAGCGCCAGGACGCCGATGGCCAGCGGGATCAGGCCGAGCAGGCCGACCCACTCGTCCGGCACGATCGTCAGGCCCAAGGCGGCCAGGAAGCTGACCGCGATCAGCGTGATGAGCCCGAGGTACTGACCGGCCACGATCTGCCACCCGCGGAGCCGTGACGTGCCGCGCGCTGCGACGGCGAACAGGACCGTCAGAACCACGATGTCGTCGATGTTGGTCGCGACGAACAAGCCGACCGCGGCCGCGATCGTGCTCAGCATGCCGAATCCTGCCCGTCCACGCCGTAGGTCGGGCACAGCGCGACGACGCTGCCCGTGGCAGCGAGCAGCGTCTCGGCTGCGCTGAGCATGTCCAGCAGCTCAGGGCGCGCCAGGGAGTAGAAGACCCGCCGGCCCTCCATGCGTCCGGCGACCAGGCCGCAATCCTTCAAGCAAGCCACGTGGGAGGACACCGTCGACTGCGCGAGCCCGAGGTCTCGCGTCAGTTCTGCGACCCGAGCCTCACCTACGGCCAGCCGGCGCACGATCGCCAGGCGCGCCGGGTCACCCAGCGACCGGAACAGCGCGACCGCTGGCTCGATGTCCGCTGTACTCGTTACACACGCCTGAGGCTCTATAATCGACACAGGACGATTATAGCCGGGATTCACCGATGGGTCATCCGGCGGGCACCCCGCACCGGCCGCATCCCACGAGGGCCCGCGCGTGCAGAACGAGACGCTTGTGGTGAATGCAGAACCTGCAGCACGGCAGTGCCGCGGGCGGCGCGCAGGCCATTGAGGATGACGACGACCTCCGCGAGCTCGTGCACCAGGACGACGCCGGCCAGCCCGAGCACCCCGAACAGCGCGAGCGGGAACAGCACGACGATGATGGCGAGGGCGAGCACGATGTTGGCGGTCATAATCCCCCGGCTACGTCGGGCGTGGGCCAGGCCCAGTGGCACGAGACGCAAGTCGGTACCGGTGAAGGCGACGTCGGCCGACTCGACGGCGGCGGCCGACCCGCCCACGCCCATCGCGATTCCCACGTTCGCGGCGGCCAGCGCGGGGGCGTCGTTGACGCCATCGCCGATCATTGCCGTCGGGACATGTTGGGAAGATTCGCGCACCGCGCCTTCCTTGTCCTGCGGCAGCTGAGCGGCGCGCACGTCGATGATGCCGACTTCGCGGGCGAGGGCGTAGGCAGTGCGCTCATTGTCGCCGGTCAGCATCGTCACCGTCATGCCGTCCGCTATCAGTTGATGGACCGCCTGGGCGGCCTCGGGCCGCAGCTCGTCGCGGATGCCGACAAGCGCGACGGGCTTGCCGTCGGCCTCCACGACCACGACCGTCATGCCCTGCTCCTCGAGCCCGCTGGCGGCCTCCGCGAGGTCGCTGGGGTCGAGCCATCGCGTGGTGCCGACGCGCACGGGTACCCCGTCGACGGTGCCCTGAAGGCCGCGGCCGGGCAGTTCCTCCACGTCGTCGACCGGAGTCGGCGAGGGCGTGGTGGCGAGGATCGCGGCGGCAAGGGGGTGGGTGCTACGGGCCTCGAGCGCGGCGGCCTGGGCCAGTGCGCGTTCCCGGGTGGTGCCGGGGCGGGTGACGACCTCGACGACCTCGGGCCGGTTGCGGGTCAGTGTGCCGGTCTTGTCGATCGCGACGCCCTGGACGGTGCCGAGCTCTTCGAACGCCGCGCCGGACTTGATGACCATCCCGAATCGGCTGGCGGCGCCGATGGCGGAGATCACCGTGACCGGGACGGCGATCGCGAGGGCGCACGGCGATGCGGCCACCAGCACGACGAGGGCGCGCTGCACCCAAAGGCCGGCTTCCCCGACAATGACGCCCCACACGGCGACCAGGGCGGCGACGACGAGGACGATCGGGACCAGGGGGCGGGCGATGCGGTCGGCCAGGCGTGCCCGTTCGCCCTTGCGCGCCTGCGCCTCTTCGACCAGGCGCACGATCGTGGTGAGCGAGTTGTCGCGCCCGTCCGCGGTGGCCTCGACCATGAGAGCGCCGGTCCCGTTTACCGCGCCGGCGAGTACGGCGTCGCCGGGCCCGACCTCGGCGGGGATGGACTCCCCGGTGATGGCGGAAGTGTCGAGGGAGCTGCGGCCGGAGGTGACGATGCCATCGGTCGCGAGCCGTTCTCCGGCGCGTACGACGAGCAGGTCGAGCTCGCGCACCTGGGTGGCCGGGATCTCGACGTCCCCGGACAGCCGCGAGATGCGGGCAGTGTCGGGCATCAGCGCAAGCAGAGCGCGCAGGCCGTGCTTCGCACGGTCCATGGCGCGGTCCTCGAGGGCCTCGGCAATCGAGAACAGGAACGCCAGTGCCGCGGCCTCTCCAACGTGGCCGAGCACGACGGCCCCGACGGCGGCGATCGTCATCAGCAGCCCGACCCCGAGGCGCCCTCGCAGCAGTCGCCGGATGGCACCGGGCACGAACGTCCACGCCCCGGCGAGCAGGCTTCCGGCCTGCACGACGACGGCCGGGAGCTCCTTGCCGGACCACTCCAGCCCGTACCCGGTCGCGAGCATCACCCCGGAGATGGCGGGCAGCAGCAGGGCGCGGTCGCGCCACCACGGCGCGAGCTCCTCGTGCTCGTCACCGTCATGTTCGTCCTCGGCATGTGGGTCGTCGACGGCCCCGCCGCGCGGCGAGGACCCCCCGGGCCGGATCCCCAGACTCACGGCGGTGGGGCAGTCCTCGGCCTCGTCGCCGCCGCAGCACTCCCGGCTCATGCCTCGTCCTTGCAGACGGTGCAGCCGGGCACGTCGCACAGCGGGTTGGTGCACTCGCGCCCGTCGCGCACAGCCAACACGACACGCATCAGTTCACCCAGCGCGACGCTGAGGTGCGGGTCGGCGATGGAGTACGCGGTGCGTCGCCCGGCAGGCTCGGCGAGCACCAGCCCGCAGCCGCGCAGGCACGCGAGGTGGTTGGACACGTTCGACCGCGTCAGCTCCAGCTCGGCGGCGAGCTCAGCAGGATATGAAGGCCCGTCCAACAGGCGCTCAAGGATCCGCGCCCGCGTCGGATCGCTCATCGCCCGACCGAGCCTTCCCATCACCTCGACACGGTCCACAGTGTTCAGCATGCGATGAACAGTACATCGCGCGCTGAACTTTCGACCAAGGGCAGGAGCCACGAGACCTACCGATCAGCGCCGTTACCTTTCTGTGACTTTCGGTCTCCTGTCATGTAGATTCGGCCGCCACCCCGCGACCGTGGGGTCGCACCGGCGGGCGCCGAGCCCTGCCACCGCCCAGTGCGAACCGAACACCTGGCAGGGACGGGGGAACCAACTTTCGGGTGCCGCAGCTTGGTGCCCTTGGGGTGAAGCCACGCGAGCGTGCTCGCTGGCCGGGTCAGTCTCCGACCCGAATCCGACAGCTAACCTCGCAGGCGCCAGGAGATTCCCATGCACGTTTCCCTGCGCCCTGAGCGCTCCTGTCTTCCGGCGTCGGCCCGGCGTGGTCTGCTCGTCGTCGGCGGTGCCGCGTGAAGCACGGCCGACCCGATTCCGCATCGCCGCGCACGCCCCGCACCGATCGCTCCGGTGCGAACCGTGGTCGCCACGCCCAGCATCGCTCCGCTGGCCCCCGAAGTGCGGCTCGCCTGCTCGGTCACGGCGTCGGCATCGTCGCCCTGGTCGCCGCGACGGGTGCGTTCGCGATCACTTCGAGCGAGGGCCAGCTCGCCCATGCCGAGGCCCTGGATCAGCGACCCGAGGCGCGCGCGCAAGCGCCGGCCGAGGCGGCACAGCGGGTCCAGGCAGCACCCCCGGTCGTCGTCGACCGTTCGGCGAAGATCTCGCGCTCCGACGAGCGCTCGGTGCGCGTCGAGATCGTCCCAGCACCTCCGGAGCCGAAGCCGGAGCCTCCCACCGATACGGCCGCGACTGGCGGCGCCGAGGCGCCGACCGGCGAGAAGGCGGGCGGCGCCGAGGCCGGCCTGCTCGCGGGGTGCGCCGTCGAGGTCGGTACAGGGTTCGCCAACGGCCAGGTCCCGACCGACCAGTTGTGCGCCCCGTGGGACGGGGCCCAGGAGGTCCGCGCCGATGCTGCCCGGAGCCTGGCGGCCTTGAACCAGGCGTACACGGCCCGGTTCGGCGAGTCGATGTGCCTGACGGACGGATACCGCTCCTACGACCAGCAGGTCGCGACCAAGGCCGCCAAGGGATACCTCGCCGCCCGCCCCGGGTACTCCAACCACGGCTGGGGGCTGGCGGTGGACCTGTGCGCCGAGACGTACGCCGGAGAGCGGTGGGCCTGGCTCGCCGAGCAGGCGCAGGACTCCGGCTGGGACAACCCGGACTGGGCGCGTCCCGGCGGGTCGAAGTACGAGCCGTGGCACTGGGAGTTCGTCGACGCCGTCGCCGAGCAGTCCTGACCGCCAAGCGGCGTAGCCGGCCCAGGTTCGGGCTCTAGGATCCGTCTTGCCATGCTCGCCGGGACCCGACGCACCGCCAGCACGACCGCACTGCGGTGCGTGCTCAGCATCGTGCTGCTCACGCTCGCCTGCGCCGTCGGCCTCACGGTCATCGACGCCAACCTTCCGGGCACCACGGCTTCTGGCAGCGAGATCATGACAAGCGTGCCGGTGGCCACCACCGGCGAGGCCGCGCACGGGCCGGGTGCTCACCACTTCGATCTGGCTGCGCTGGGCCCGGGCGTGGGGAGCGCATCGAGCGGCGGCCATGCGGACGACGGCCTCGTCCTGCTGTGCCTGTGCGCCCTGCTCGTCGCGACCGCGCTGCTCACCGCGCATCGGCGCCCGACGCGCTGGCTGACGGCGCGGCCGCGCGCCGGGGAGCACGCAGCCGTTCCCGTCTTCGAGATCCTGCACCGGTCGCGGGACCCGCTCACCTGGGGTGTGAGCCGGACATAGCGGCGACGGCCGCCGTGCGAACCCTCGCGCCTCGCACGGGACCGCGCACACCCGCCCCAGGCGGGCGTGGGTGCGGTCTGCCCTCGAAGCACGGCGACATCCGCGTGCCCCAAGTCCTTCCGAACGACGAGGAAACCCCATGACCTCTCGCCGTGTGCTGCAGACCGTCCTTCTCGCCGCCGTCCTCGCGCTGGCCGGCATCGCTATCTGGCTCGTTGTGTCCGACCAATCCTCCGGCGCAGCGCCCACCGCGTCCGGCGGCGACGCCCCCGCCGTGGTGAACGACGAAACCCACGTCATCAACCAGGCCCGCGACGAGCAGGCCGTCCTCGTGGAGTTCCTCGACTTCGAGTGCGAGGCGTGCCGGGCGTTCTACCCCGCCGTCGAGCAGCTGCGCGCCGACTACCCCGACGAGCTCACCCTCGCCATCCGCTACTTCCCGATCCCGTCGCACGCCAACGCCCAGAACGCCGCCATCGCGGTCGAAGCCGCGGCTCGTCAAGGCCAGCTCGAGCGCATGTACCAGCGCATGTACGAGACCCAGGCCGACTGGGGCGAGAAGTCCGATTCCCAGGCTGCCGTCTTCCGCGGGTTCGCCGAAGACCTGGGCCTGGACCTCAAGCAGTACGACGCCGACGTCGCCGACCCCGAGGTCGCCGCGCGGGTGCAGCGCGACTTCGATGACGGCCGCGCGCTCGGCGTGCAGGGCACCCCGACGTTCTTCCTCGACGGGCAGCGGCTGGAAGCCGCCGACCCGGACGAGCTCTACCAGCTGGTGCAGGAGGCCTTGCAGGGATGACCATTCCCGAGGTGGTGTTCTCTGGCGGGCTGACGCTGGCCATCCCCCTCGCACTGCTGGCCGGGCTGGTGTCGTTCGCCTCCCCGTGCATCCTGCCGCTCGTGCCGGGCTACCTCGGCTACGTCGGCGGGATGGGCCAGGAGGCGTCTCGGCGTCGCCTCCTGGCCGGGGCCGGGTTCTTCGTGGCGGGCTTCAGCGTGGTGTTCGTCGCCTACGGCACCCTCTTCGGGGCGCTGGGTGCCTGGCTGTTGCGCTACCAGGATGCGCTGATCCGGGTGATGGGGGTGCTCGTGCTCGTCATGGGCCTGGTCTTTGTCGGCCAGATCGGCCCGCTGCAACGCGTCGTGCGCCCGGCATGGACGCCACAGATCGGGGTCCTCGGGGCACCGATGCTCGGGGTGGTCTTCGGGCTGGGCTGGGCCCCGTGCCTGGGTCCGACGCTGGTTGCGATCTCGGCCCTGAGCATCGACGCCGCGTCCGCCCCACGCGGCGCACTCCTCGGCCTGGCCTACTGCATCGGGCTCGGCGTCCCCTTCCTGCTGATCGCCTGGGGATTCGGCTGGGCGCAACGCTCGACGAACTTCCTGCGCCGACACCTGCGCACCATCAACATCACCGGCGGCGTCGTGCTCGTGCTCATCGGGCTCGCCATGGTCTCCGGGGCGTGGTCGCTTCTGATGATGACCATGCAGGGCTGGGTGCGAGGCTTCGTCACCCCCATCTGACATCTCTATACAACATCGCTCACAGGCGCTAGCATCGCCGTATGACGATCCTAGAACGGCCTTCACGCCCGCAGATCGACCGGGTAGCCACAGGGGCGTTCGCCGACCTGTTCCACGCGCTGTCCGACGCGACCAGGCTCGCGCTGCTGCAGCACCTCGCGTTCGGCGAGCACCGGGTGCGCGACCTGGTCGAGCACCTCGACCTCGCACAGTCGACCGTGAGCAAGCACCTGGCCTGCCTGCGCGAGTGCGGCCTGGTGTCGATGCGCACGCAGGGCCGCGCGTCGTGGTACTCCCTGGCCGAGCCTGAGCTGCTGGCAGGTCTCCTCGCGGGGGCCGAGCGCCTGCTGGACGCCACCGGCGACCAGGTGACCCTCTGCTCGCACCTGATGCACCCCCACACCCATAGCCACACCACTGCTGCCGTGAGTGAGACTTCCTGATGGGCGCCGGGCACAGCCACGGTCCCACGTCTGCCGACGGAGCCGCCGCGCCGGCGCACCGCCGCCGACTCGCGATCGCCTTCGGCCTCACCTCCACGATCGTCGTCGCCCAGGCCGTGGGGTCGGTGGTCACCGGCAGCCTCGCCCTGCTCACCGACACCGCGCACGCCCTGACCGACGCGGCCGGGCTGCTGGTCGCGCTGATCGCCGCCACGCTCATGCACCGGCCCGCCGACAAGCGCCGCACCTGGGGCTTTCGCCGCATCGAGATCATCGCCGCGCTCGGCCAGGCGACGCTGCTGATCACCGTCGGCACCTACGCGGCGATCGAGGGCGTGCGACGGCTGGTCGATCCCCCGGAGGTTCCCTCCACCGAACTGCTCGTCTTCGGCATCATCGGCCTGGTCGCCAACATCGTGGGCATCGCGATCCTGTCCTCGAGCCGCGGCGCGAACCTCAACATGCGCGCCGCGTTCCTCGAGGTCCTCAACGACGCGCTCGGTTCGCTGGGCGTCATCGTCGCCGCGATCGTGATCGCGACCACCGGCTACCAGCGGGCCGACGCCGTCGCGGGCCTGTTCATCGCGGTGCTCATCGTGCCGCGCGCGTTCGCGATCCTGCGCCAGACCTTCCGGGTGCTCATGGAGTACACCCCCGATGGGCTGGACCTAGACGAGGTCCGCACGCACATCCTCGCGCTCGAGCACGTGCGCGAGGTGCACGACGTGCACGCCTCGACCGTCGCGACGGGGTTGCCCGTCATCTCCGCACACGTAGTGGTCGACGACGAATGCTTCACCGACGGACACGCCCCGGACATCTTGGAGCGCATCCGCACCTGCGTAGGGGAGCACTTCCCGGTGTCCGTCGGGCACTCCACGATCCAGCTGGAGACCAGGCGCCTGCGCGCGAGCGAGGACGCCGCGCACGCCTGAGGCCACGCCGACATGTCAGGCGCGGCGACCCAGGTTCCGCAGGTAGTCGTTGTACGCGTCGAGCTCGGGGTTGCCCTCGGCATCGATGCGCCGGTCCGCTGCGGCGACTTTGCGTGTCTCGTCCTTGTTCCATCGCACGAAGATGATCACCAGCATGATCAGCGACGGGAGCTCACCGTAAGACCAGGCAAGGCCGCCGGCGACCCCCTGGTCGGCCATGATGTCCACGCCCCAGGACGCCGGCGGGTGGGTGAACGCCGACACCAGGGGTGCGCTGGCCATCATCACCACGACGCCGAAGAACGCGTGCGTGGGCATCTCGATGAACATGTCCGCCGCGCGGCCCAGGTGTCCCTGCGGCTTGGGCAACGGGTCGCGGGACAGCACCGGCACGGTGAACAAGATCCCCGCGACCAGGAACAGCAGCTCCAACGACACGTGCCCGCCCCACGTGGACAGCAGCTGCCCGGCCAGGTCGCTGAGATACAGGGCGTAGAAACACAGCAGGAACAGCGGGATCATCAGCGCCGGGTGCAGGGCCACCCGGCCCGGCCAGGACCGCAGACCCCACCGGGCGGCCACCAGGATCGGGCGCCCCGCCCAGTTGTGTGGGGTGGCACGCAGCAGCAGCGTCCCCGGGCGGCCCAGGACCAACAGCGGGGGGATCGCCATCATCAATGTCAGCTGCTGGAACATGAACACCGAGTACATCTCGAGCCCGTAGCCCTCGACCCCCGCGCCCATCACGATCACCAGGACCGCGCATCCGCCCAGGAAGGACAGCGTGGCCCAGGGTGACCAGCGGCGGCCGGTCGTCCAGACGCGGATCGCGCCGGCCAGATAGAACGTCGCGGCGAGCAGTCCGATGACCGGGATGACCGGGACGGGCTGCAGGGTGGGGGCGAGGTAGGTCTCCCACGACGGTGGCGCGGAGGGCAACCACACCGGCCCGTCGAACTGCGTCGGCACCGACATCACTACGCGCCCACCACCTTCATCCTCGGATCGCCGCACGGACCGTAACAGAGACCACTCCACGATCGTCCGGGCGCGATCCGTCCCGCGTCTAGGATCGACCTTGCCATGGCTGCACCGACCCAGACTCGCGCGGGATCGACCGCCGCACGATGCGTGCTGACGATCCTCCTCCTCGCGCTGGCGATCCTGCTCGGCACCACCGTGCCGGAGTCCGCCGGGCCCTCGGCGGCCACAGCCGCCACCACGACCACGGCTGCTCCACCGAACGAGATCGTCACCGTCAGTGCGGCAAGCGTCGGTGGCCCGTCCTCCGCTGCCGATGGCAGCGTCACCACCGCGGTCCAGGGCGTCGCACCGACGCCGACTATTGCCACGACCGGCCACCTCGACGAGCCTGCCGGCCTCCTGTGCATGTGCGCGCTGCTGGTCACAGGTCTCGCGATGCTCCTGCACGGCATCGCGATGCTGTGGCGAAGGAGCTCAACGGCCCTCGCCCGCACCGCCTCGACCCCGAGGTCGAATGGCAGAATGCGCGCCGCGCTGCAGCAGACAGGCCCTCTGGCCTGGGGTGTGTGCCGGAGGTAGACCCCTCCGCGAGTGGGACCCCGACGCGGCCGCGCCCGTCGTCCCGCCAGCACCCACCCTTCCATTGCCCGCCCGGATTCCCTCTTGGCTGCGCCCTGGCTCCCGCTCGGCTCGAGCCCGAGCGCGCCAATTCGCACCACGTCACGTTCATCGCGACACCTCCGGGCGGACTGGTCGCGACCCAACTGCACTGCTGCGGGCCGGGTCGCGGAGAGGACCTTCCATGCCTGCCTCCGACCTCAGCGTCCTGTTCGCCTGGGCTGCCGTCACCGCCCTGACCACCGCCATGATCGCCTTCGCCATCGACCTGTCCCGGCAGGCCGATCACCGCACCGGAGCACCATCCGGCGCCGCTCCGCCAGCCGACGTCACGCGACCACGGCGGGCTGCCGGCGCCGCGATGGCCACCACCTGGGTCGCCACCGCGATGCTGACCGCCTCCGTCACGCTGCGCGGGATCGCAGCCGGCCGCGCCCCCTGGTCGAACATGTACGAGTTCACCCTCGTGGGAGCCTGCACCGCCCTGCTCGTGTTCGTCCTGATCAACCTGCGCCACGACCTGCGCTTCCTCGGCACCTTCGTCACCGGCGCCGCGGCCCTGTTCGTCGTCCTCGCGCTCAACGCCTTCTACGTCCCGGCCACCGGACTGTTCCCCGCACTGCAGTCCTACTGGCTGGTCATCCACGTCGGAGTCGCCGTCGGCGCCGCCGGCATCTTCACCGTCGCGTTCATCCTGTCGATGCTGCAACTGCTCACCGACCATCAGCAGCACCGCAAGAACCCCACCCCGCGGGGATGGCAGTGGCTGTCCCATCTGCCCACGCCCGCCGTGCTCGAGGCGCTGTCGTTCCGGCTCAACGCCGTCGGCTTCGTCGCCTGGACCTTCACCCTCATCGGCGGGGCCATCTGGGCCGAGGACGCCTGGGGCCGGTACTGGGGATGGGACCCCAAGGAGGTATGGACCTTCGTCATCTGGGTCGTCTACGCCGCCTACCTGCACGCACGCATGACCCGCGGCTGGGCGGGCAGGCGCTCGGCCTACCTCGTCCTGGTGGGCTACACCTGCGTCATCTTCAACTTCACCGTGGTCAACCTGGTGATCAACGGCAAGCACTCCTACTCCGGGCTGACCACCGGATGAACAACCCCCACCGCCGGGCCCGGCCTCCACCGGCACACCGGCCACCACTCGCACGTCGTGGCCCCTCGTGCGCCCGGCACGAAACCATCACCCCCGATCCAGGAGAGCACTGTGTTCCGCACCGTCCGTCGCACCATCACCACCCTGGCCGCGTTCTGCGTCGCCGCCACCACCGTTCTCGTCGCCGCACCCACCGCCAGCGCACACGACGAGCTGCTGTCGTCCCAGCCTGCCGACGGCGAGGTTGTGACCACGCCCCCCGAGGCGATAGTGCTGAAATTCAGTGCAGACCTCATCCTCACCGGCGCCGAGATTGCCGTGACCAACCCCGGTCGCAAGCTGGTCACCACCGGACCTGTCACGGTGAGCGGATCCGAGGTCACCACTACCCTCCCGTCCGACCTGGAGTCGGGTGACTACGCCGTCTCCTGGCGTGTCGTCTCCTCCGACGGGCACCCGATCACCGGCGATTTCACCTTCACGCGCGACGCAGCCGACACGTCCCCGAGCCCCACCCCCAGCGAGGCTGGATCGGGCGAAGGTGCAGCCGGCCCCAGCGCCACGCCCACGTCAGGCCCGACTGGCGAGCCCTCCACAGAACTCGCCATCGACCCCCCTGCCGGTGACCAGGACCCCAACAGTGTCTCGCCCACCGTCCTGTGGCTGTTCGCCGGCATCATCGCGGTCCTGCTGATCACCCTCGCGGTGCTCACCGCGATCACCAAGCGTCGCCAGCGAAACCAGGAGAACAAGTGACCGGTGACGCCGAGCCCCACGGCACCAGAGACCTTTACCCCGCAGACCGCCGCGATGCTCCAGACCTCCGCCCTGCGTCTGGCCGACGTCGCGCTGCGGTACGCCGAGGCCTCATCGAAAGCGGGAGCCGCCGTAGACCTTGACTACCTCGCCCCCTAGGTCCAGTTCAGGTGCCAGAGCCCTAATTCGGCTTCTTCTTCCCGTGGTACATGAGCGTGAAGCCCCAGCCTGCCCACTCCATCGGCCAGGCCCACGCGCGCGCCCATGAGGGCCCGAGATACTGCTCCAGGCCGCGGCGGATCCGCGGAGAGGCAGGGATGTGGCGGTAGCCCTTGTGCGCGAGCGGGGTCGCGGAGTGCAGGCAGGCGGTGGAGAAAAACTCGCTGGTGAGGGCGGTCAGCTCGTCGCGGGAGAACCAACGACGACGCTGGTCCGCGTGCGGTGGCGCGATGGAGCAGTGGTTCTGCAGCACGGGCCGGTTCTGGGTGGCGAGCATCAGGTGCCCGCCGTCGGCGAGGAGGTCATGCAGACGGGCGGTGAACGCCTCGTGGTCCTCGACGTGAGACAGGACCTCGAGCCCGACAATGACGTCGAAGAATCCCAGGGGGAGGTCGACGTCGAGGACGTCACCGGTGAGGAACGTCGCCTGCGGGACACGCTCGCGCGCACGCTCGAGGACGGTCGGGGTGATGTCGACCCCGATGACGGTCCCGTACTCGACGAGTTGGTCGACGAACCATCCGGCGCCGCACCCGACCTCGAGGATCCGCAGGTCGCGGCGGCCGATCTCGTCGAGCCACTTCCTGACGAAGTAGGCCTGCCGGTGCGAGACCTCCGACTGGCCGAGCTCACGGTACTCCGCGTTCCACCGGTCCCAGTAGGCGGCTTCGCGTGACTCCGACGTCTGCACCATGCTTGAGCATCCCAGGCCGGTACCGGTGCGGTCACGGGTGAACCTGAGTCGGAACGCGGTATAGGCCGCCGACGTCATGCCGTCCCTCGACGCCATCATTCAGAACCTGAACTCGCATACCAGTCACCTCGTGATCGAGACCCAGCCCACTCACCGCGCACTGGGGCACCATCCACCACCTCCAGGCCCGCCCCGCCCTGCAAAACGAGGCCTCGGTACCGCTCTCATGACCGAGGTCCGCCACATCGCCCGCGACGAGATGAACCTCGAACAGCTCCACCTCGCCGCCCGCGGCGGGGCCGGGCTCGAAGCCTTCTACACCAGCCCGGGATGGAAGGAGATCGGGCGATGGCCCGACGCCCAACGCCACGCTGGGGACGATGACCGCGACAAGGTCCTCATGCTCCTCGCGCCGCTCTGACCGCGAAGTTTCGAAACGTCAAGAACCCCACTCTGACGCGCGCCAGAATCGGTGGTTTCTGACCGCCTGACGCAGTCAGACGTTGACCCCGCCCAACGAGTCCTCGTCCAGGTTCCTGATTCCGCCTGACGCGCGCCCAAGCTAACGGCACGGGCCCGTCCCGTCTTGCTCATCCGAGACTGGTTAACCAGGTGAGCACCTCCTTGTTCTGGTGCCACTCGGGCAGCTCGTGCGACGGGATGACGTTGGTGAACGCGTCCTCCAACGCCCGTCGCTTCATCTCGCCGTCGATGCGGGCATAGATCTCGGTGGTCTTGAGGTCGGCGTGCCCGAGGATGTCGCGGATATAGACCAGGTCCACCCCGGCCTGGAGCAGGTGCATCGCCTTGCTGTGGCGGAGCGTGTGCGGAGACACATGTGCCGGAAGGGCGGCGGGGTCGACCCTCACGGCCGCGGTGACGTGCTTGGCGAGTGTGTAGGCGACTCCGGCTCGCGTCATCCTGGCCCCTGATCGGTTCGGGAAGAGCGGACGCGATCCACTTGCGGCCCTCGTCATGCCTGCTCCCTCCATGTACCGCTGGAGCAGCGTGCTCGTGGGAGGCATCAGTGGCACGATGCGGGTCTTGCCGCCCTTGCCAGTGAGCTTGACGATCGCGGGCGGATCGGCGCGGAAGTCGGTCACGGTGAGGTCGACGATCTCCTGGACCCTGGCCCCGCTGTCATACATCAACGCGAGGAGGGCGAGGTCCCGCTGCCCGGAGGACGTCGCGGTGTCCGGCTGGGCGAGAATCAACCGGACACCGTCCACCGTGAGATGACCGGGTGTCGCAGCTGGTGCCCTCTTCTTGGGAATGGCCAGGACTCGCTGATACTGGCCGATCCGGTCGATGTCCCGGACCTGCAGATAGCGGCAGAACGAACGCACGGCCGCGAGTCGCTGGTTGCGTGTGGCCGGCGAGCAGCCACGCTCGGTCTCCAGCCAGGTCAAGAAGCGTTCGACGAGCTCCTTGGTGAGCAGCTCGCAGCGCATGCGTTCTGGAGAGATCTCTTCGCACGCCCGGCAGTACCGCAGGAGCAGCGAGAAGGTGTCTCGGTAGGACCGGATCGTATTCGTTGCTGAGCCGACCTCGCCGGGCAAGAACCGAGTGAGGAACTCGCTGAGGTATTGCTGGAAGTCGTGGTCGTTCATGCCTTCTCGCCTCCAGGGATCACATCGGCCGCGATGACGCTCATTGCATCGCTGACCTCTGGGAACATGCTCTGGGTGAGGCGGACGTAAGTTCCGGTCCCGGCAACCGAGGAGTGCCCGAGGTAGGTCGAGAGCGTCGGCAACGCCCAGTAGGTGTCCGCTCCCTGCGTGACCATCGCGTGCAGTGAGTAGACGGCGAAGGTGTGCCGAAGATCGTGGACACGTGGCCCGTGCCCTCGGCCGCCGTGGGAGATGTGCGCGGCCCATAGGACCTTGCGGAACCACCGGTAGATCGTGTCGGGCGCGATGGGTCGACCGTCTCGGTGGCTGAAGAACCGGGTGTCGCGGTCGGCGACGAACAAGCGCGTCGCGGTGACGTCGTAGCGACGCATGATCTCGGCCATCGACGACGACAACGGGACGAGGCGGTCTTGGTCGAGCTTCGCGTGCCGGATCGTCAGGCAGTCGTTGTCAAGGTCGACGTCGGCGCGCGTCAGGTTCAGCGCTTCCGAAACGCGCAGACCACACCCGTACAGAAGTCGGAACAGGACCGGGAGCACTTCCGGCATCACCGAGTGCTTCCTGGCCATGAGCCCGTCCGCCGCGGCGAAGAACGCAGCCATCTCGGCCGTCGTGAACACGTGCGGGGTAAATTCGTCGGCAGCGCGCCATCGTCTCACCGGCGGCGGGGACGCCACTTCCAGGCCGCTCGCGCGGAGGTGATCGAGAAACTGTCTGATGTGCGCGACGCGCGTGCGCTGGTTCGATGGCTTCTCGGTGGGCCTCTTGCGGCACCACTCATCGACAGTGTCCTGGCCGAGACGCAACTCGAACACTCCCGTGGCGGTGAGGAACCTGGAGAAGCTCCGAAGGGCTCTCGGCTCCGCGGTGTAGGCCAGGCCTTGCGCACGCTTGTAGCGGATGAAGTCGGCCGCAAGGTCGGCGAAGACGGAGTCGTAGTACGACGCCTGCTCGTCAGTCCTCATCATCGTCACCGCCCATACTGGCCACGTAGCCGCGGACCAAGTTCGGCACGTCCAGGGCGCAGCCGCGAAGCTGTCCGAGGTCGATCTTCAGGTAGTTCGTCGTCGACGCGGTGTGCACGTGTCCCAGCGCCTCGGAGATCGTCGGGAGCGGGACGTTCTTCTCCAGCAGCGCCGAGGCGAGCGAATGCCGTAGCGCATGGGGGCCATGCTTCTTCCCAGGCGGTATCGCGATGCCAGCGGCCTTCAGGCGCGAGTGGACCACCGTGTGGATCGACGTCGGCTGCATCGGCTCGCCCGGTCCCTGCAGCTTGAGGAACACGAACTCCGACTCCACCTGCGGACGCGCGTGACGCAGATAGTCGATCAGCGCCTCCCCGACGTCGTTCAGCAGGGGCACCACCAGCACGCGGCCCGTCTTCTGCTGGACCAGTTCGATGACGTCGCGTTCCCACTTCAGGTTGGAGAACCGCAGTCCAGCGATGTCACCCGCACGCAGCCCGAGTCGCGCTGCCAGCAGGATGAGCACAAGGTCGCGCTTGCCCGTTGGGTTGCCCCGATCGATGGCCCCGATCAGCTGCTCAACCTCCGCGGTGGAGTAGGCCGACGGGATCCGCGCCTTCTTCGAGTACCGGATCCTCGGGACCAGAGGTCGCAGGTCCACGGCGACCATGCCCTCCTCGTGCAGGAACCCGAGGACGCTCCGTAGCGCACAGACCGTGTGGTAAATCGTCGGGAGCTCGTAGACCGCGAGGCTCTGCACGAATCCGCGGACGTGCACCGGGCTAAGTTCGGAGATGTGCTCGATACCGGCATGGTCCAAGAACGCCGCCATCCGCTCCAGGTAGATGCTGGAGTTGCGGATGTGTGCGGAGGACAGCCCCTGAGCGTTCATCTGAGCCACAAATGCCTCGAACGGAACCTGCGCCGCCCCCGAGAACACGAACTCGCGCCTTGGTCGACGAAGCGTCAAGACGCCGGTCCGCTTGAAGTCGCTGAGCAGGTAAATCGCCCTCATCCAACGGTGCGAAGTGGCCTCGCTCAGCGGGTTCGAGCGGATGTGGAGTACCTCCTCCAGGAACTCCATTCCGCACTCGATGGTCCACTCGTTCGCGAGGCACTCCCCGCAGTGCACCCGCAGCTTGTCCCACACGATCCGGTACTGCGTGATGACGGATGGCTTGTAGTTCAGCCGCTCCATCTCATCGACGATCGCTTCTACGAGATCGTCGACCGTGACTATCTCCCCGCTCATGGCAGCCTCCTGAGTCATCGCGCTCCTGCGCACCACTCAGGTTCAGTCGTTATGCGGAGCGCTTGCCACCGCAACCTGTGACGGACGGGCCCGGCTCAGGCCGCGCGGTGCATAACGCCGGACGAGACATAACCGACGAACGCCGGCTCGAACG
>JACYYK010037373.1_pt1 | contig 20222 bp, 28 predicted proteins | sample 8236871 | NCBI WGS metagenome assembly JACYYK01 (sample SAMN14103087, study PRJNA606662) | landfill metagenome | isolation source: landfill solid waste inoculated with endophyte fungus Paravalsa indica | place: India:New Delhi, Okhla landfill site | collected 2017-11-05 | reverse complement strand
TGGAGAAGGTTTGCACTAGCATCACGTCTGGTTGGTTCCGGAAGTTTGCTTGGGACAACTTCGACAAGGTGAACGAGCTCTACGATCAAGAGTATGTTCATCGTTTCTGGGCTGCTGTTGAGGCAGGTAAGGTTGCACCGTACGACAAAGAGAAGGCTGTATACTGATGAACACACAAGAGAATGACGCAATCCTCGCCAAGATCAAAGAGCTTGGTCAGATGTTGAAAGACACTGGCCTTAGTCCGAAGATCAAAGTCCTTGGTATTGAGAATGGCCGCCAGGCACTTGATGTCACTTATGAGAATGGCCATTGGGTCATGACCACAAGATCGGAAGTAGAGCCGGCAGGATGGTACAGTTCCTACGAAAACTCTTGGATGAGTAGCTCTTATTGCTGAGGTTGGGATGGATATCGTTGAACAGAGAAAGAAGATCGACCAGCTTGTTGAGGAAATTGTTGACTCCTTAGAGGCTGTCGCTGAAGGCGTTGATTACAAAATCATCATCGAAGCATACGATGAGAATGACGATCACGTCTACAGTGCTGAGGAATCCAACAACTGGATGCGTTCCTGGTGCTGAGAAATATTATGGGAGAGAATTACAGTGAAGAATGAGAAAGAGGCGAGAATTCGCGAGCTGTTTGATGAGGTGCATAATCTCCTTGTTGAAGCTGAGAGGCTGTCTGAGGAGACGGGTGGTTCTTTCTATTTCAGTGGCCCAGCCTATGGGATGGGTGGCGACCTTGTGGAAGGCGAGTGGCTGCCTTCCAATCAGAGTTGCTAATGAAAGCCAACCTCAACGTACTGAAAGAGGCGATCGAGACTCTTGTAAAGGAGTCTCCATCGTTGCTTAAGGCTGGCCTTTCAGAGACAACCTCGACCCTTAAAGGGCTTGAGCAGCAGTGCCAGACAGCTCAAATGCTGGGATATGAGGTAGGTTCACTCTACCTGAGCAACTTTTCTAGCGATGGTCATGAGATCGAGTTCAAAAGCTATCCAGTCAACTGGCGCTATGCTCTGAATCTAATCAAAACAATGAAGAAGAAAAATGAACAGTAGCGGATTCATCGAAACTTGGTCAGGTAAAGAAGTCTGGCTACCCGAGTGTGACCCCGATGCCATTTGCATCGAAGACATTGCACATGCTCTGGCGAATGTTTGTAGGTTTGCTGGCCACATCAACTATTTCTACTCTGTCGCTGAGCACTCCATCTGTGTAGCTCATATCCTTCCTAAGGAACACCAGCTACAGGGTCTACTCCATGATGCGACGGAAGCATATCTCTGCGATATCCCTACACCATTCAAGCGCATGCTACCACAGTACGAGGAGCTAGAAAATCGACTTTGGTCCGTCATCGCTAAGAAGTTTGGTGTACCTGAGAAGCTCTCGCCTGAGGTGAAGGAGGCTGATCGCATCATGCTGATGACCGAGCGAGATGCTCTCAAAGAACACGTCAACTGTGACTGGGGCGACGTCTATGAGAACACTCCGCGTTGGCCAGGCTTCTCTAGCCGACCAACTCTACATCGCAATGACCATGCCTCAATGTTCATTGACCGTTTCAACGAGTACCGTATAGGGTAAATACAAGAAAGAACACCCTAACCACGGAATGAACATGAGTACAGAAGTAGAAAAAGTGAGTGAGCTGCCTTTGCCTGAGGATCCTGCATACCTTGTCTGGCTTCGAAAGGAAGGCTTTGAGCTTGAGACGACAGTTCCTTATGAGACTGATACTGTAGTCTGGACCCGTCCAGCAAAGTATGGTTCTCCTAAGTGCTCGACCAATGGACAAATCAAGATCGAGATCACTAAGGAAGGCGACCTGTTTAGCATGAGTGTTCGCGCATCGACTCCTAAGTATTGGGGTACTGCTTCGATCTATGGCTTCGGTGAAGAAGAGCTTGTAAGGCTCGGTCGCCAGTATGAGCATCGAGTTGTAGACGCATGGCGAGAATTGAGCGCTTAAGAGAACAGATAGTAGACTTCCTGATCGCAAACCGGGAGTCTATCTTGATGACTCAACAATCGAGATATTGCGGACCTTGTGGCGGTATGCAGGTTGCTACCGTCTACAGGAATCCGGACTGTGGACAACTTGGAGTTTGGTTAGATGATTACGCAAGAGAAGCCGGAATTAACACCAGCCGATAGAGAATACATCATCAATGTGCTCGACCAGGCTTATCAGATGGCAGAACCTCTTGCTAAGCACATGGCCATCTTTGACAACTACAAGATCTCCAGGCCAGAACGCAATGCGATCATTCTCGAGACAGACTATGCTCTAGATGAAGAGCTTGTTGCTGCATTACTTCTATTCGGGTGAACCTATGTCTTACTCATTCACTGACGGTCTCAAAGATGTTGTGAACGGGCAGTTCTCAGACTCTCGTGAGTCTACTCGTCGCTACGACATTTGTAAGGCATGCCCGTTCTTCAATTCTGTTATACTGACTTGTGGCAAATGTGGCTGCTTCATGCCAGCCAAAGTCAAGTTGGTTAACGCTACCTGTCCAGAGGGGAAGTGGTAAGATGGATTTCGAGACGTACCTTACAGAGTCAGCTGAGGCTTCTAAGGAAGCCAGGAAGCTTGGTCTGTCGCCAGTCGGCTACGGCATGTGGCAAGACAAGAAGGGGAACATTGTCAAGCGAATCTTTCGGGGCAAGCTGGTTGACGTAAACCCGAACGACAAGAAGGACTATCACGACATTGAGTCCATCAAAGCTCTGAAGGGCTCGTGGAACTTTAAGGATGGCTCGAAGGAGAAGCTGAAGGCATTTGCTCTCCATGACGCACATCAATTCCATTCAGGGATGACTCCTGACCACTCTAAGAAGTCGGCGCTGGAGAATGCTAAGAAGCATGGTGATCCTGAGCTGATCAAGCAAGTCAACCACATCCTCAAGAATCCTAAGCGCTAAAATGACCAACCGTGACGAGTACTTCTTCGACATTGCGAACGAAGCAGGACTAGATATTCTCGATCCTAATGACTGGATCAACATTGGCATCCTTTTCTCTGATCCACGTATCAGCGAGTCTGAGGAAGGTTGATACGAAAGGTACAGCCGTTATACTTGTGGTGTGGTAAGGAGTGACCTACCTAAAGGTCGAAGAAAGATATGGTGGTATGAAGCCAATCGAAAGGTCGTTTGGACGCGGGTTCGATTCCCGCCAGCTCCACCAAATGGATTTTGGTGGTTCAAGAACAGAACAGAACCCATTTGATGGGGCTGCACTTGGTTTCGACAGGCGAATGATTAGAAACGAGCAGACCACTCAAGAGAGTATCCACTCTTGTAAAACAAGGATGCAAATAGCATAAATGTCGCTGCTAACGACTCGGATTACGCTGTAGCTCGCTACGCTTAATCTCTCAGACCTAGCCCCTTCTGAGTTCCTCATTGGGGCCCTAATTCTAAGAGCCTGATCTCGGTCAGGCTCTACCTTTGACAGAGATTGATCATGAATCCAATTGAAGACTACTTCACCAAGACCAACATGCAGCGCTATGCCGCAATCCGCTCCGACGGAGAGCTGTTTAAGTTCTGCATCGAGAAGGACATTTCGTTCGTCAGGGAACATAACGAAGGTTGTCTCAAATTCATCGGCGAAATGGACTTCATCTACAACCTTACACAGAGCGTTACGATCAAGAGTCGCTACTATGGCACTCCGGGAGAGAACCGAGTAGTGGCAGAGATGGTTGACCTCTATGGCAAGGACTACGGTCCGGTTTCATTCAAGTAACAAACGCGTCCTTAGATCAGTTGGTAGATCGCTTCCGTGACATGGAAGAGGTCGCTGGTTCAAGTCCAGCAGGACGCACCAAACAGACCACGAATGACACAGGTGAGATAGGGACCCGTGACGTTTCGACAAGAGTGAAGCAGCATTCTTCGAGCTTGTGGTGCGATGACCTCAGAGTAGTTGGGCGGCTGCTCCTAACCCAATGAAAGGTCTGCGAAACAATCGCTCTAAGTCATTCATCATTCGCCGCAGTAGAGAATTGGTATATCGGGGATACTCAAAATATCCTGTCTTTGTCGGTTCGAGTCCGACCTGCGGCACCAATTGAGATCATGATTATGGAAAAGTTCGTTTATAGCTCTCCTGTAGAGGATGGCTACCGTGAAGTGAAGATCACTCGGAAGCAGAAGAACGAAATCCTCCGGAAGATCAATTATCGGAATCCTTGGACGCGCGACGTCACCAAGTATGTCAACGATGACGGAAAGGTTTTAGTCGAGGTGTTCCCTAGTCTGATTGTGAATATCCTTGAGACTGTCCTGTGTCCTTTGGCACTTTTACTGCATGGAGTTACCAACTGGAAGGAATGGCTCCGAGAGCGAACCCGAGATTGGAATGCTAAGAAGTATGGTGCCTACGTCACTTACACTTTCAAGGAAGATCCAAATGAAGCATAAAGGCTATGTTGTAGTGTATGAGAATGAGGATGGAACCCTTTCTCCAAGTGATACGATCTATAGTACCCCAGAATGTGCTATTGATTCGATTCCGGTCTTTGAAGGTCGAAGGTGCCACGGCGTTAGCGCAGTTGACGTGAATCTGATTGAAGATGCACCATCGGCGATGCGATATAGACTCGCTCACAGCAATTGACTTAAATATTCGGGTCTACACAGGGCCCGAAATTACTATGTCTGAAGAAAAGAAAGCAGCAGAGAAGAGAATGGAAGCTCTGCAAAAGAAGAACCCACATGCCAAGTATACTGTCACTCAAGGCGCTAAGTCTGGCAAGTGGCACGTTGTCCATCATACTTCAGGTGGGATGCGACTCGTGGAATCATTTGAAGACTTCCTCAATCAAAGGTAATCAAGTTCCGAGGAAGTCTATTTTATCATTGTGGTAGACAATAAAATAACCACTATAGCTTGTGGTTTGATAATCAACACCAAGGGCAGGCAACTGCCCTTTTTCAGTTTTTGTAGGAGAATTTGATTCTATGGGTAGGAAGGAGATTTATGTCACAAAGAGAAACGGTAAGAGGGAACCGTACGACGTAGCTAAGATCCAGAGACAGATCGAATACGCTTGTGATGGTATTCCGAATGTCTCTCAGTCTATGATTGAGCTCTCGATGAACCTTGAGCTGTTCGACGGCATCAAGACATCTGACATTGACACACTGGCTATCCGTGCTGCCGCTAACCTCATTCTGGCAGATGATGGACACACCAATTACCAGTATGTAGCTGGTCGCCTTGCCTCTTATGCTCTGAGGAAGGAAGTGTATGGACAGTATGAAGTGCCACCTTTGTACTCTATCATTCAGCGCAACATCGAGAAAGGACTCTACACTCCAGAGCTTCTTGAGTGGTACACTGAGGATGAGTGGAACCTGATCGAAACATTCGTTGACCACAGTAGGGACGAGCGTCTGTCCTATGCTGCTGTTCAACAGCTGATTGACAAGTATCTTGTCCGCAATCGCTCTACCAATGAGTATGTAGAGACGCCTCAGGTTCGCTACATTGTGGCTGCTGCTTCTGCTATGCACGCTGAGCCTGTCAAGTACAGGATGAAAAGGATCAACGAGTACTATAAGCAAGCTTCCAATGGCGAGTTCACTCTCCCTACTCCAGTCCTTGCGGGGCTTGGGACAACTACCAAGCAATTCTCCTCATGCGTCCTCCTCAGAAGCGATGACACTCTCGATTCGATTTTCGCCACAGGTGAAATGGTCGCCAAGTACAGCGCAAAGAGAGCTGGTATCGGGCTTGAGATCGGGCGCCTCCGTCCTGCCGGTGCACCTATCCGAGGTGGAGAGATTGCTCACACAGGACTCACACTCTTCATCAAGAAGTGGTTTGGCGATATGCGTTCCTGTTCACAGGGAGGCATCCGAAACTCGTCCGCAACACTGACCTACCCAATTTGGCACTATGAGTTTGAAGAGCTGATCGTCCTCAAGAACAACCAAGGTACCGAGGAGAACCGCGTACGACACTTTGACTACTCGGTAGTGACCAGCAAGTACTTCTGGAACCGTTTCCGCAATCAGGAAGAGATCACATTCTTCGATCCTAACGAAGTACCTGACCTGTACGAGGCCTACTACCGCAATCAGGAAGAGTTCATCCGTCTCTATGAGAAGTACGAGAAGCAGGATGGTCTACGGAAGCGAGTTCTGAATGCTGCAGATGTGTTCGGCGCATTCCTCACAGAGAGAACAGACACTGGTCGCATCTACGAGGTCTACATCGACAACGTGATCAACCAAGGTCCAGTTGACAGCGAGTTGTGGCCAATCTATCAGTCCAACCTTTGTCAGGAAATTCTCCTGCCGACAAGACCATTCCAACGTCTTGAGGATGAGACCGGACGAATTGCCCTTTGTACGCTAGGTAGCATTGTTCTCGGCAAGTTCAAGAAGCCAACTGATCTGCGTAACGCTTGTCGTACGCTTGTTCGTAGCCTTGACAACCTGCTGTCCTATCAGATCTTCCTGTCACCGCAGGCATCAGAAGCAAACGAAGACTTCCGTCCTCTTGGTATTGGTATCACTGACCTTGCTCACTGGCACGCTCAGAGAAAGCTGAAGTATGGTTCTCCTGAGGCGCTGAAGGAGCTTGCTCTGTGGATGGAGCACATCAACTACTACTGCTTGGAGGCTTCGATTGAGCTTGCTGAGGAACGTGGCCCGTGCCGTGAGTGGAAGGCAACCAGCTATGCAGATGGAGTTCTACCTATCGACCTCCGCAATCCAGGACTTGAAGAAGTTCACAAGATTGAGCTGCCCCTTGACTGGCAGAGTCTCCGTGACCGTGTGAAGGAAGTAGGTATTCGCAATGGGCTGTTGAACGCTACTGCGCCTGTAGAGAGTTCTTCCGTTGCAGTTGACTCAACCAACGGTATGGAGATGCTCAAGTCGCTGATCACTACCAAGGAGTCGAAGGGAAGCACCTTGATCCAGGTAGCCCCTGAGTATGAGAAGCTGAAGGACCACTACCAGTTGATGTGGGATCAGACAGACTGTATCGAGTACCTCAAGACTGCTGCTTTGCTTCAAGCGTTCCATGATCAGTCTCTTAGCACCAACACGTTCTACAACCCTGCATTCTTCCCCGAGCAGAAGGTTCCTGGCACACTGATTGCTAAGAACATCATGCTGTTCCACAAGTGGGGCGGTAAGACCCTTTACTACTCGCTCTTGAACAAGCGTGGAGCAAAGGGTGGACTGGTTGATGTGAACACTTCGGAAGAGGTTGTTGAAGTCAGCGAAGAAGTTTGCGAGAGCTGCGTACTTTGATAGAAGTTCCGAGGCTATATCATGGCCTCGGAGCTCAACCTTTGAGTTTGATTTTCAGGAGTAGAAAGGAGTCAGTTTGACATTAGTAAAGAGACCAACTACCTCGAGCGTAAGATGTTCCTCGACGAGGCTGGTGCGGTCACCATGCAGCGCTTTGATCGGGTCAAGTACCCTAAGATCCAGAACTATGAGAAGCTACAGCGCGGCTTCTTCTGGGTCCCGGAAGAGATCGACATTACGAAGGACCGTCAGGACATGAAGGTTGCTTCTCCGGCTGGTCGTCATGCCTTCACCAGCAACCTTCTGCGACAGACTACTCTGGACAGCTTGCAGGGTAAGGCTCCTCTCCAGATCTTTGGACCATGTGTCTCCCTTCCTGAGATGGAGTCTCTCCTTTCCATCTGGGGTATGTTTGAGACTAACATTCACTCGAACAGCTACAGCCACATCATCCGTGGTGTGTACTCCAACCCTGCTGAGATCTTTGACCAGGCGCATCAGATCCAAGAGATCGTGGACATGGCAGCCAGCATCGGACACTACTACGATGCACTCGACGCCCTGAACAGTCGAAAGGCAAACGGTGAAGACATTGACGTCTACGAGCACAAGCGTGCTATCTGGATGGCACTTCACGCATCGTATGCTCTGGAGGCGATCCGCTTCATGGTCAGCTTCGCTACCAGCTTCGCCATGATGGAGAACAAGCTGTTCATCGGCAACGGTACGATCATTGGACTGATCCTTCAGGACGAACTGCTGCATACAGAGTGGACTGCTTACATCTTGAACCAGATGTGCAAGGAAGATGAAGACTTCGCTAAGCTAAGGGACGAGATGGCTGAGGAAGTGTACCAACTCTACGCCAAGGTCATCGAGGAAGAGAAGTCCTGGGCAGAGTACCTGTTCAAGGAAGGCGCAATCATCGGACTCAACGTAAAGATCCTTCACCAGTTCGTTGATTGGACTGCTAAGGAGCGCCTGTCTGAGATCGGCATTCGCTATCGCGAAGAGTCTCCTAAGTCGCATCCTATTCCGTGGTTCATGAAGCATGTGAAGCAGGAGACGAAGCAGACTGCTCTACAGGAACTCGAATCCACAGACTACGTCATCGGTGCGATGAACACCAACATCAACTATGACGACCTGCCACTACTGTAAGGGTAAGGCAGAGCTTGTGAAGGGCGATCGAGTCTATCCTCATCGCCCTGATCTCGCCAACTATGACTTCTGGATGTGCGAACCTTGCAAGGCGTGGGTTGGTTGCTTCAGAGGAACGACCAACCCGATGGGACGACTAGCAAACGCTGAGTCGAGGAAGCTCAAGTCTGCTGCACACCAAGCCTTTGACCCTATCTGGAAGTCGGGTACTATGACACGGACTCAAGCCTACGCCTGGCTACAGAGGTTGACTGGCTTGACCGCCGAAGAAGCTCACATGGGTCGGATGGACGACTCAACATTGAAGGGAGTAGCGCGAGCTTGCTCTCAGTACTGCAAAGACAAAGGAATCACGAACTATGCTTAAGATCTACTCCAAGGACAACTGTCCGCAATGCACTATGGCAATGAACATGATCAAGGCCAAAGGACTCGACTTCACCGTCCTCAAGCTAGGCACGGACTATACGAAGGAGCAACTGCTGGCTCTGGCACCAAACGCCCGCACCGTTCCTCAGGTCTTTGATGGCGAGACCCTCATTGGAGGCTTGCCCGAGCTTCAGAGGCACCTTGTAAGTCGTTGATCTTGTGTAGGGTCAGATTCTGCACCTGCGCATCGTCAGGATCTGACTCTACGTAACCTATTGATCTTCGGTAGCTCACCCCTTGTAACCCCTTGATCTTCCTAGGCATAAAGAATTCGTGAAGAAAAGGTTGTGTCTTCACGCACCCCTCATTAACATTTGATTGTGGTCAGCGACAGGGCGCAGATCACATGGACCTAGAAGGGGATCCAAAGTGGCAAAGAGCCAAAAGGAAGCGATTCAAAAGGAGCTTTTGGATCGAGCAACAGGAAAAGGAAAGGAACCGGTGTGGATGGGGGAGGCACCGACACAGCTTCAGCTGGTCGAAGCACTCAATTTCTACTCGGCAAACACTGAACACGATACGCTCAAGAAGTACGCCGTCGCCTGGGCAAAGAAGAACGCTCCGGAGAAGGTCGCACTGATCGAAGCGCAGCCCGATTGGAAGTTTCAGACTTACGGCGCGTTGATGCGCTTGGACAGTCGGAAGATGAAGCTCTCCAACGAGCATGTTCAGAAGATCCATGGTTTTGTGAACGGGCTCGAGATGCCCGAAGCCATCATCAATCCTACCAAACCGAAGAGAAAGAAGAAGATGACCAGCAGCGAGAACGTGAACTACCGTAACTTCTGTGACGCCCTCGACGCCGCGTGCGAAGCCAAGGAGTTTATCGCTCCGAACCTCAAGGTCGACAAGGATCACCCTGTCGCCGCAGTCATCGACACCTGCGAGCGTGAGCTCGAGTCGATGAAGGAAGACCCGAGCATCTACCCGGCTCACATGAACAAGTGGTTCCGAGCCGTGATCAAGACCATGTCGAAGGGCCTGGAGCCGTCGAACGAAGAGAAGAAGGCTCTTCGTAAGGTTGCTCGGCCGGCAATCCTCGGTCCGACTCCGGACAAGCCGAAGCTGGCCAAGCCGGAGAAGGCACCGAAGCCGGAGAAGGCTCCGAAGGCTCCGAAGGCTCCCAAGGCTCCGAAGGTCGAGGAGCCGGTGGTCGAACACGAGTTGAACGGCAAGCAGGTCGCCTTCCTCTTCGACACTCGGTACGGTCGACTGACCCGAATGGTGTCGAGCTCGAAGAACGGCTTCTTCGTCAAGGGCAAGACCATCTCGGACATCGACGACAAGAAGTCGAAGGTCGCTCTCCTCAAGAACTACGGCGATGCGATGAAGCCCGGCAACTCGACCGTCGAACAGCTCGAGGACTGGATGACCAAGTGCGTGAAGAAGGGCGCCCCGATCAAGGTCGGCACCCGGCTGAGCGATGCTATCCTGATCCTCAGCGCCGCCTAATCCGAAACCAACCAAGGGCCTTAGGAAGAGATTTCTAAGGCCCTTTACTATGAGGAAAGAACGATGAACCTGTTCAATCGTATCAAGATCTTCTTCAAGCGCCGGAAGTACATTCGTTTCACTTCCTTCTCAAGTGCGCCAAGCCAAGAAATCTTCACGGCCATTCGGGAAGGATTGGAACATTGTCTTGAGCTAGTTGCCAAGGGTGAACACCAACCAGACGTAGGAATCTGTTTCAATGCTGGATTCATGGGTACTGATGCCAGGCATCGTTTTGCAGGGTCTGTCTTCCTTCAAATGCTCAGAGAGTACAACCTGCAGGTTCGAAAGGTAGATCCAAAGGCTCCTTTCTCGATCGGGTTCCCGTTCTCTGACATTGATGGCATTCTCGAAACGCCAAACCTCTGGTCTGGCTTTGCTGGATACACTCGCCGTGATGCTATCCACTGGACCTTGGGCGAGATCGAGAAGTGCGAGTTGGATACCCGGTAAATATTTCGACACCCTCCGTAGAGCATAGACCGTGGCCAAAGTTTCATTCGACAAGGTGAAGAGGATCCTCACCAATCGTTACCAGACTGGTGGAACGAAGCCAACCGAACCTGCGGGTCAGACACAAGCTGCTAAGGGTGTGCAGACCCCAAGGTCAGTCATCCAGGCAGCTCGCGCTGAGGACAACCTTCGGATCACCAAACAGAACCGACGTAACGTCATTGTGGTAACGCCCTTCATGGTCGAGGATCCTGCATTGGCTATGAAGATGAGTCGGTACGCACAGCGAGCCACGCGCGACTCAATCCAGAAGAACGAAGCACCTTTGGCCTCACAGCTGTTCTTCTACACGGCGTTGAACTCGAGGGACCCGATCGAGCGCGACATTGGTCTCCAGTCGCAGTTGAGTTGGCTTCGAGTCGCCGACGTCGTTGCTGTGTACGTCGACTTCGGGATCACTCCAGCCATGAAGGTAGCATTGAACAACGCCGTGCTCCTGCAGAAGAAGATCGAGTACCGGACCATAGGCGCAGTAGCTTAAAAGCTGAGGCGAGGATGACGGGCATAGTCCTGCGAACGCCTCAGCTTTTAACGTAGCATCAGCAAGTGTCTGATACTACTAGGCTTCTTGTCAGGAAGGCCAGCCTCAGAATGCTTATGGCTACTAGGCTCTAGATCCTGGCTCCGTTACGGAACAGTGTCTCAGATCCCTTGAGCGGACTGGTGTCCTCCAATAGACTGATCGTGTCCAAATCGGACCTACAGAACTATTGAGGAATTGATCATGAGCCTATACTATATCCAGCATGTACCGACACAGCGCCTCTATACTCCAAACAACGGTCAGTTCCGACCAGGGCGGAATTGGCGCAAGAGTGAGGGCGTCTTCTACACCAACTCGACCGATGCAGTCAATGAGATCGATCGCATCCTCGAGCGACATCGCAGTGGAGAAGAGAGACTTCGGATCCGAACCTATGGTGGATACGATGCGCCGCGCTGGGAAGATGCTGTCGGTGATGGGTACATCCGAGAACGCGACTTCCGTGTTGTGCGACTCTAGGACCTTTCGTTGAGCATGGACGCTCGCCAACCTCAGAGGGTGATATGAACATCCTGAACATTTTGAACCAACTCGCCGCCGACTCCAGCCGACTGGCGAAGGAGCGGATCCTCAAGGAGAACGCTGACAACGAAACGCTCAAGCGCGTGTTCAAGTTGGCGTACGATAAGAAGATCCTCTTCTGGACTCGTACGATCCCCGACCCCTCGATGTGGGGCACGCATGGCAGCCGAAAGATGTTGACCATCGATCAGGCGCTGGACGAAATCCAGAAGATCCTCTGCACCCGCAAGAAGACGGGCAACGATGCTGCGGACTTCCTGACAAACATCTTCCAGCGACTCGAAGTCGAGGACGCGGAAGTTGTCAAGCGAGTCATCCTCGGAGACTTGCGCGTAGGCGCGACCCGAGACACTGCCAACCGAATCTGGCCAGGACTGATCTCGAAGCCAGCCTTCATGCTCTGCTCCGCAGACTTCGATGAAGAGGCAATCGGCTTCCCGGCGATCAGCCAGACCAAGGAAGATGGCGCCCGCTGTCGCTTGGAGTGGGACGGCGAGAAGGCGTTCCTGACCACCCGTGCAGACAATGAGATCAGTACCCACGGCGTGTTCGACGACTGGGCTGCAAAGCACCTACAGCCCGGCGATAGCCTGGACGGTGAGCTGGTCTGTTTCCGTGACGGTGAAAGGCTGGTCCGGAAGGAGTCCAACGGGATCGTCAACAAAGCGATCAAGGGCACGATCAGCGAGGAAGAGTCTGACCTGCTGGTTCTGGTTGCCTGGGACCTTGAGGACAAGACCCTTCCGTACTACGAACGTTTCGAGAAGGTCAAGGGGTTCACTGGACGGGTCCGGGCTATCGAGTCCCGAGAGGTCAACTCCTACGAAGAAGCGCTGGCTCACTTCAAGGAAGCTCGACGAGCCGGTCTCGAAGGAACCATCCTCAAGAAGCGTGATGCGCTCTGGGAAGGGAAGCGAGTCAAGTTCCAGGCCAAGTTCAAGGCAGAGATCGAAGCCGAGTTCAAGGTTGTAGGATTCGACTACGGTAAGAAGGGAACCAAGAACGAGCACCGAGTCGGCGCACTCAAGATCGAGTCTGAGTGTGGCAAGGTGAAGTCGGATGTCGGAATTTTCAAGGACTTCCCTGACTCCATCCGAGACGACCTCCTGAAGGACATGCCCAAGGTTGTGACCGTCAGGTACAACGAGCGAATCAGTTCGAAGAAGCCGGACCAGCCTCAGTCGCTGTTCCTCCCGAGAGTCATCTCAATCCGGTGGGACAAAGAGACTGCCGACACTCTGGATGACCTGATCAAGATCGAAGAGAGCGCTCTGCAATGACTATTGAGCTTTACTTCCTGATTGCCTTCCTCTTCATGGGCGTAGATGCACTCGTATCCTACTCGGCAGGAAAAGACTACAATCCCCTGCCGTCTCTCACCTTGTCGTGTGTCTGGCCATTGGCAGTGTTGGTCATAATTGTAGCTGCAAGTAAATGTCAAAGATAAAATATCAGAACCGCTGCACCATTCCGATTGTTCATGCTGACGGGTCCTTGGAGGCCCGTCAGTATTTTTGGGAAGTCGAATTCGCAGACCTAAACACGGAACAGCGCTTCCATCACAGACTGATGTCTTACATCTTCGTGCATCGCGAGGTCGAGGTTGAGGATCTCGGTGTACGTGGAAATATGATCAAAGGCAACGCTGTGTACATGCTGCATCACTCGCACCATATTAGGTACTGGTCTGATGAAGACGAGTTGCACAGCCTCGTAATGAAGTGGCTAAGCCACACTTACAACCTAGACAACCGTGGTGAGATCACACGACTTGAGAGGGAAGAAGCTGTCGGTGTGTTCTACCAGACGTTCCGAGGCGACCAGTTGGTCCAAGGCTTCACTACAGAAATAGAGCACCATGAGGACTACGATCCCAAGTGTGCTGTCTGTACTGAGTACACTAAGGTCGTCCGGCAGATTCTCGAATCTTGGCTGAAGGAAGCCATCTTTGTCGAACCAGATTGGAACGAGCAGGGCTACTTCCTTGTCAAGGACATGAAACGCATCGTCATCTTGAAGGCTTCTAACAAGCCTCTCCTGGCAAGGATTGGAGAGTGGTTTGTCGAGAACTTTGAGGAGACGATCAAGTTGGCAGCCATCTCTAAGATACACTTCCGAGAATACGGTGCGAATTACAGCTTCGAGTTTATAATCGACTACGATAAGGGCTAGTGGACAAAGCAAATTGGTACAGCGAACAGACTTAAAATCTGTGTCTTTTGTCGGTTCGAGTCCGACCTAGCCTACCATTTTTTCTAACTGTGAGGAAATGTTGTAATGCAAATTGATGAATTTCTTACAAAGGGTGAGGACCTGGTCAAGCGTCTTCAAGAGATTAAAAACCTTCACAAAGAAGCCAACGAGCTCGTAAAGTCGCTTGACACTAGCAAGCTTGATGATGAAGGTTTCGATACTGCATATGAAATCGCACACGAGATTGCATACGCCGGAAACTTTGAGTTCGATTCGTTCGAATATGGTTTCTGGCTCCCTTCTACTTGCTAAGGATTGAACATGGACAGAATTGCACTGCTGAGAGAAGCTATTGAATCGGTCGCCCCTCAGAGGACGGAACTTTTTGAGCTTGAAAAGAAAGTCAACAAGCTGAAGCACACCATCACTTCCACTGTCGAGAAAGTCGCCAGCAGCTTTGAGCCCCTTGGTGTTGATGAAGATCCAGAGATTGAAGAGGAGCTCATGGACATGATCAGCGAGGTTGCCTATGATGTCGAGATGATCTGGGAAGGTCTCGATGAATGGAGCGGCTGGGGAGTTGGAGAGCCCGTTTCCTTCTGGGTACCGAGTACATGCTGATGAATAAGGAAGAGCTGAAGCAAGAAATCAACAACAAGAAGATTGCACTCTTCGAAATTGCAGAGATGCAGCGTCATCTTGTTGCTGACTTGAATGATCTTGCAAGGAAGATCGAGTACTCTCCGAACGACTATGACTCTGCGGTCGAGTGGGATCATTTCCTAGAAGATGTAGCGATTGATGGAAATCTTTCCTACGCTGGACATCGTCCAAACTCTTACCACACGTCGTTCTGGATTCCTTCAGGCGCCACCTGCTGATGAAGCAGTTCAAGCCACCTAGTAAAACTATCCTTGCTGTCTCGCCGACTGTCTTCCTTGCAGGGTCCATTGATATGGGCTCTGCAAAGAAGTGGCAAGATCAGTTCGTAAAAGAGTTTGAATACTTTCCTGGATCGATCTACAATCCAAGACGCGATGATTGGGACAGTTCATGGGAGCAAAAGGACAGTGATCCAAAGTTCCGTGAGCAGGTTGAATGGGAGCTAGATCGGATAGAGAGCGCCGATCACGTTTTCATGTTCATCGCCGCTGAGAGCAAGGCACCAATCACTCTACTTGAGTTCGGAATTGTCTCTTCGGTTGCTCCTGAGAAGTTGACCATCTGTGTCGAAGAAGGCTTCTGGAGGAGAGGAAATATTGAGGTTGTCTGTCGAAGGAAAGGCATTGAACTGTTCAAAGACTTCAAGGCAGCTATGGAATCACTCAAGATCAAGATGGCATCTGAGCTATGAACATCATCACCTATCCATCCACGATGTCTGAGACATCAACTCTTTTCCTCGGCGGCAACACTGCCAAGGGAGACTGGCAAGAGGTTGTGATTGATGCTCTTGCAGGATCGCGCGTCGCAGTAGTGAACACTAGTCGGAAGGATTGGGATCGAGTCAGTCCAAAAGAGGAAGACATCAAGCGACATATCCGTTGGGAGCTTGACTGGCTCTATCGGTCAACTACTCGCTTCATCTGTATCCCTGCGAACACGAAGTCGCCGACTGTTCTTCTAGAACTTGGAGCAGCTCTCTCGGACGAAGACGCTACGACATTCGTCTATGTTGACCCAGAGTACTCGCACTACAATCACGTTGTAACAGCTTGTCAGCTAAAGGGAGTTCCTGTCTTTACTGACTTCACTCGGGCAGTTGAGAAATGTAAGGACTTGTTCCTATCTCTCACCTGATTCTGAGTTCTAGCGCATAAATACACATATGAACAGAACCTCCTATCCCAAAACCCATACATCGAATTGGAGCCTGCAAGTCATTTGCAAGCCTGCCGATCGACTCGTGGACGGCTTTGGTGAAGGAATTTGTAATGGGTTTGGTGATGGTTGAAGAATAGACTTCAATCGACGCATCTCTTCAGACCCAGAAGCCAAAAGTTTCTGGGTTTTTACTTTGCGGTGCGAAAAGGTTGATACGAAATGGCCTCTGTATAGCATGTGTATTCCTAAGTTGAACAAAACAACGCACAAGAGGAACAGACATGTGACCGCAAACGTTCTATTCAAGATTGGAAGCTTCTTTGAAGGCTTCGGTTTCAACCAGCCTTACTTCGGGATTGGCTACTGTTTCAATCGTGTAGCTCTTCTCGTCTCCTAAGTTGACGTATGACTTAGAAGGGACTCGGCAAAGAGTCCGAGGTGTACAGAAAAGGAACAAGGTGTATACTTGTTCGCATGCAGTACAGTCCAATGCATCGAGGCATGGACTTGATCTTTAAAAACTTGAGCGGAAATGGAGTTGATATTAGCTAGCGTAATCTCCGGTAGCTGGCTCTAGCTAATATCAATTCTACACGGCGTTGGTGTAATGGCAGCACAAGGGATTCCAAACCCCTTAGTGAGAGTTCGAGTCTTTCACGCCGTGCCAAATAAGAGAGAACAGAGTCTGGGTGTAGCTCAGTCTGGTCAGAGTACTCGGTTTGGAACCGAGTGGTCGCTGGTTCAAATCCAGCCATCCAGACTCTGTTCTTTCATGTCCAGGTAGCAAAACGGCGAATGCGCTGGCCTGCAAAGCCATGAGGTGCCAGTTCGATTCTGGCCCTGGACTCCAAACGTTATACCGCATTAGCTCAGCTGGACAGAGCACCTGGCTACGAACCAGGAGGTCAGGGGTTCGAATCCTCTATGCGGTGCCAGAATAGAGGAAGATGTTGGTAGTCAATCCAACCGGCAGCTTAATTGATGTCGCGGGCTAAGAAGTCGTCCTCCCTTTTCCTTTAGGGCGTTCTCGGACGTAAACCGAGTGGTGGAGGGAAGCTATGCTTCCCCTTGTCGAGCTGGAGACATAAAACCGAGCACCGAATTTTCGGGGCCATAGCTCAGATGGGAGAGCATCTGCTTTGCAAGCAGAGGGTCGTCGGTTCGATCCCGACTGGCTCCACCAAGTTTGCCCTTGTGTTGGAATTGGTAGACGAGCGGGACTAAGAATCCCGTGCCGAAAGGCGTGCAGGTTCGAAGCCTGTCGAGGGCACCAATTGAAGTTGAAAGGTTGTGTAGAACAAACTTCGGTTTAGACTGTGTAACATGAAGTTGGGGACGCGCTTTAAGTAGCGCGGGGAAGTACAGAGTCGGGCTACTCTGCTAAGATGGAAGAGCAACGCTTCCTACTTCCAGGTAAACCTATCAAGACTGCTCGACAGTCGATGATTCCGTGAAAGGCGGACGCCTGAGGAAGGCGAAAAGGCTCCTCCAAACATTGGGATCGTAGCTCAGAGGCAGAGCAGCGGGCTTTTAACCCGAAGGTCGAGATTTCAAAATTCTCCGGTCCTACCAAATTAAGCTCCTAAAGCATTGCTGGCGATGCAGTTGCCTTGTAAGCATCAGAACCGGGTTCGATTCCTGGTGGGAGCACCAAATTTGAGTGTAACGGTTAGAGCAGGATCGTAACCTGCGACTCAGAACAGTCTGAGTTGATTTGGTCTAGGGAACAGCGCGCATCCCACTCGAAGGTTCGATTCCTTCGGCACTCAAATCAAACGTCGGGGTTCCTCGTTGCCGTTAAGAACGTGGCGGAGCTCATCCCTTCGATAGTCAGAGAAGATAAAGTGATGTGAGACTTGAAACCTGCCAGTGGTGGACCTGTCAATATTAACACTGGACGCGATTAATGCGGGTTTGGTATAGTGGTTGTGCCTCAGCCTTCCAAGCTGATGACGCGAGTTCGATCCTCGCAACCCGCTCCAAAACGATCAGGCAGCTCTCAGCGCCGATCATGTAGTAAAATGCTGTCGTCTGCTAATTGGAATAGGCAACGATCCTTTCAAGTTCGGGAATGCGGGTTCGAGTCCCGTCGACAGCTCCAAACAATCCGCCTGTAGCTCAGCTGGACAGAGCACGTGCCTTCTAAGCATGGAGTCGTTGGTTCGAGTCCAACCAGGCGGGCCAAACATCCGATTAATGTAGATTATGAGCTGGAACAAAGGTCTTTCAAAGGAAACAGATAAGCGAGTAGCTAATCACGCTGCCACTTTGAAGGGTCGCAAAGTTGGCGGAGTCAAATCGCATTCTGAGGAAACAAAGAAAAGAATATCTGCTGCGATGAAGGGCAATACAAATGCTCATCACCGAGGTGACCGTCAGAGCTATTACGGAAATATTCGTATGGACTCTAGGTGGGAAGTAGGGGCAGCAAGATATTTTGATGCAAACGGAATTGATTGGAGGTATGGCGAGAGAAGCTTTATACTCTCTGATGGACGACATTACTTCCCCGACTTCTTCATCTATGAAGATGGCAAGTTTGTCAAGCTAATAGAGGTGAAGGGGTACTTCCGCGAAGCTAATCGCGCCAAGTTTGAAATGTTCCAAAAAGAGTATCCAGATGTTGTCGTCGAGCTATGGAGAGGACCAGACCTCCGTAGCAGAGGTATCGTAGACGCATCAGGTAAAGTAATCGGACAGTGAGGGAGCTGGTGAACTCAGGGGACTGTAAATCCTCCGCTCATACGAGCATGCTAGGATCGTAACCTAGGCTGTCCACCAAATCAATGGTCCGTTAGCTCAGTTGGTAGAGCGTCTCCCTTACAAGGAGAGGGTCGGCGGTTCAAGCCCGTCACGGACTACCAGATATGTCGTTTGCACGTTGACACGATCTCTCAGTTAAAAGCTGTCGTTTTCGTAAAAGGTATCGAGGAAAGCTCGTCCATTCGTGATCACAGGCGACACCAAATAGAAAGGTTGCATAGAACAAACTTCGGTTTAGACTGTGTAACATGAAGTAACGTCCAGGCCACTGACGAGTTCAGGACGCTAAACAATGAACGAAACGTCGTGAGACGTATGGTCTAGCAACTCAATAGTCGAAAGGCTATTGTTTAGGCATAAGGTACAGTGATGTGCCGAATGAGAGTCGCGCCCACAAGCGCCTCGCCGGAAACGGTGCCACTAAGACAAGCCGAGATGTCAACGTCGAAGGACGGGCTTCGAGCCGATTAGGTTCGGAGATAGACTGAAGGACGAGTGGAGATGAAAGGGACTGCCAGGCCAACTGGTGAAGCAGTTCTGAAGCGCCCGCAAGGCTCTAGTCTCATGCAAACACTCGCAGTTGATGATAGAATCGGTAGGAATGTAGTCTGAGCCTTAGCGGGCAAGGGCGGGTTCCAGGGTTAGCGGTGTCCACGCATCGCAACACTCGCTGCCGAAAAATGTAGCCTTAGCGGGCGAAAAGGCAGAGGAGGTCGGGTAAGAAGCTGTAGCCCAAAAGGCTATGGACTTACGAGCCAGCTCGACCTTAGTGGGTTAGACTTAGCTCATATTGGTAGAGCAATTGCATTGATAGCAATCGGTTGTGGGTTCAATTCCCTCAGTCCTATTAAAACGCAAAGTCTGGCTCGGTCGTAAGTGAAAGTGGCATAATGGTCAACACGATGTGAATTGACCCTATCGGAAGCTCGCAAGGCAGATGATAGTTGATCAGGAAGTGCACCTAGAAGGAAGCCCCTTCGAACTGCTCGCAAGGCAGAGGGAAACGGATAGGTCGAATAGCTTACGGTGACAGTGGAAACGCTACCACTATAAAAAGGCTGCCATGTTGGTAGACATGATTGCATTGAAAGATGAGTCATGTGGAAAAGACGGGAAGGGCTCCGCAAGAGCTGATAATCCGATCGAACGAACCAACACGTTAGGCTGTATTCTCAGGCCAAGCGAGGAGTTGTATTCCTCAAACGCTTCAGTTGAAGTTTTTGCGAAATGCAATTCAATGGTCCCATAGTTTACGACAGGTTAGAACACTACCCTCTCAAGGTAGAGAATCGGGTTCGACTCCCGATGGGACTGCCAACTTATCCGGGTTTAGCTCAGTCTGGTAGCAGCGCTTGCTTTGGGAGCAAGAGGTCGTAGGTTCGAGTCCTACAATCCGGACCAAATAGAAAGGTTGTTTCGTTTCACCCCTACTGTAAAATTGTTGGACTTAGCAGTGAGAACAATGCTATGGAAAGGTTGAGAACGAAAGTCACCTA
>JACYYK010004989.1_pt1 | contig 20261 bp, 18 predicted proteins | sample 8236871 | NCBI WGS metagenome assembly JACYYK01 (sample SAMN14103087, study PRJNA606662) | landfill metagenome | isolation source: landfill solid waste inoculated with endophyte fungus Paravalsa indica | place: India:New Delhi, Okhla landfill site | collected 2017-11-05 | reverse complement strand
CGGTGTAGAACTTCACCGCGAAACCACGGATGTCGCGCTCGGCGTCGGCGGCACCGCGCTCACCGGCCACAGTGGAGAATCGGACGAACAGGTCCGTCTTCTTGCCGACCTCGGAGAAGATCTTGGCGCAGGTGTACCGGGTGATGTCGTTGGTCACCGTGAAGGTGCCGTACGCACCGGAGCCCTTCGCGTGCATGCGGCGCTCCGGGATCACCTCACGGTCGAAGTGCGCGAGCTTCTCCAGGAACCACACGTCCTGCAGCAGCATCGGACCACGGGGGCCGGCGGTGAGGGAGTTCTGGTTGTCGGGAACCGGAGCGCCGGCGGCAGTGGTCAACGGCCTCTGGTTGTTTTCGGGCAAAGCACACTCCTCGTCGGGTTCGTACTTTCGAAAGGTGATCACTCGTCGCGTGCAAGGCAGGAAGGGCAGGTTCCCCAGAAGGTCACCTCGGCCTCGTCGACCTCGAACCCTTCGAGGTCCTCGGTGTGAAGGCACGGTGCCTCGCCCACCACGCAGTTGACGTCGGTAATGGAACCGCATTCGCGGCAGACCAGGTGGTGATGGTTGTCCCCCACACGGGTCTCGAACCGGGCGGGCGACCCGGCCGGTTCGATACGGCGGACCAGACCAGCGTCGGTCAACGCGCGCAGGACGTCGTAGACGGCCTGGGTCGACACCGAACCAAGCTCACGGCGGACGGCTGTTGCGATGGTGTCGGTGTCCGAGTGGGGGTTGGCCGCGACCATCGTCAGCACGGCGACCCTCGGACGGGTCACCCGCAGTGCTGCCCCCCGTAGCAGGGCGGGGGCGTCGATGATTGCCACGGCGGAAGCCAACCAGCTTTTCTGGAACAAGTCAAGTTAGGCGCGGGCAGGACTTCGAGAGCCACGAAGGCGGAGACACGAACGCGCTCGTCGGCCGTGGTGCGCCCGCCTGACGGCTTTGGCTCACACCACCCACCCGTTCGTGGCCCACGACCGACACCCCTATCGGTGCCACGCCCGCACGCCGAGGATGCCCGTGCCGCCGACGTCGATGTGCAGTCCGTCCGGGTACTGGCCACCGGCTTCCACCGGCTGCCACGGCCGCCCCTCCGCCGGGGCGATCGACAGGGATTCACCAACCTGCGACGCACCGTTGTCGGTGACCGTGTTCCGCCACATCAACTGTGTCTCGGCCGTCTCACCGGGCCGCAGCGTCAACGGCTCGGGCGGCGCGTCGAAACCCTCGACCGTGGCGATACCGGCCGACCCCTGTGCGACCTCGACCTTCAACGGCTCACCGTCGGTGTCCAGCACACGCAGCAGCGGATACCCGTCGAGGTCGTACGGACGTTCCCCACAGTTGGTGAGGCGAAGCCCTAGGACCCGCAGTCCCATGGCCGCTTCCGAGAGCCCGGCCGCGACCCGGACGCCACTTTCCGGGCATACGGCCGCCGGCGTCGGCTCGGGCGACGGCGGAGCAGGCGGTTCCGGCTCGGCGGCACAGGCGGAGACGACCAGCAGGCTCGACAACACGAATCCCCAGCGTTTCACCACCACATCCTCCCGCATGGGCACAGGCGGACTGTCACCCGTCCGCGGGACGGCGAAGCATACTCCTGGGGCACGGCGACGAGGCTCGGACCAAAGCCACCGCCCGGCCGTGAAACCTGTCCCTCGTCAACGAGGTGACGGTCCGTGCTGGGCCAGGGCGATGGTGTCCCTCACCTGCCGCGCGTGCTCGATCTGGATCAGTTCCGGGACGAACTCCGTGCGCCGTCCGCCCATCCGCTGGTGCTCCCTCGCAATTTCCTGCAGGAAGGTCAACTCGCCGAATTTGATCGTGCCCACCGTTCCGGACTCGGCGACGAGCAGGGGTGGCGGAAGCGAGCCGAGATAGGCGCTGCGCACCCGGAGCCCGAACAGCGAACGCGACGACACGATCACACGCCGGTCGGTCACCGTGTACGTCGTCGAGCGCAGTTCCCTTCTCCTCAGCACGTACCGCCCCACGAGCAGATAGGCGACGATCAGCCCGAAGAGCAGCACGAGAGGGAGAGGAAAGAAACCTCGGGGCCTGTCACCTCTCAACATGGGAACGACCATGAAGAAGAGCCCCAAAACCGTCCACAGGATGCTCATCGGAAGGAAGTAGGCGTCCGCTTTGGACAGGAGCGGATAGCGGGTCGGCGCGCCACTCCACAGAACCCGTTCTCCGGGATACAGCTCGGTGAGTTCGCTGGCCACGTCAGGACTATCCGTCACCCTCGCGGAAAGGGGTAACCCACTTGGCACAGCTGTGTCCAAGCTGTGATTTTCACCGCACATCGAGGTGCGGCAGGGCCGCCGATCGGTGTCCGGACGTCGTGCTCACTCATGGTCATTGTGTCCGGTCGCGAACGCCCCTGTGACACCCGGATCCCGCGTCGCCGAACGTACCGTGCGAAGTGACGGTGGGCCGTTCGTGCGGTGCTGGTCGGCGGCCGTGTGAAGACCCGTGACGCACGGACCGGTCTTCGCCACCGTGAGACCATGGACCGCTCACTGGATCAACTCGAGCGACGGCTGCTCATCCAGTGCCGCCCGTCGCAGGCGGACACAGCCGCCGAGATCGCCGCCGCTCACGACGGTGGTCTGGTCCTCACGGGGGCCGAACCGGAGGCCATAGTCCGCAGACTCCGCCGCAGGGGATTCGGCGGCCCGATCCTCTGTGACGCCGACCGGTATTCGGGGAAGCGCCGGGTGAGCGCAGGACGTGGGATTCGCTTCGCATGGTGTCGGCGGCAACACGATCTCGGCCTGATCGCGGTCACCGACTCCGGCTACCTCGACACGCGGAACTGGACGGGCCTCCGTACGATCCTGCGCGCCGCGTCGAAACAGCGAGGCCCTGTCATCGCCATGCTGCCTTTAGCCGCCCGATGGTTCGCCACCCGCGCGTTGAGCGAGGCCATCGCCCGTGAACTCAACGCCTACGGCGTTCCCGTCGCGGTGGCCCTGGAACATGCCGGTGACCCGTTCGGGACTCAGTACGTGGTACGCCACTTCCTCCACCTGCTCCGGGCGACGACCGTGCCGGTGCTCCTGCTACGCAGCGACGTCTCCGCCATCGGCGCCCTGTGCCACGGCGCCCACGCCGCCGCGATCGGCACCATGAGCACACTCCGCCACTTCCATCCCGTGACACCGCACGGCAGACCTCGCCCGCCGGGAGTCTCCGTCTTCATCCGGCACCTGCTCAGCTATCACCGGCTCGACACGTGCGAAGCCGTGTTCGCCGGCACGCCGGACACCAGTCAGTTCTGGCTCTGCGACTGTGTCGTCTGCGGCGGAGCCACACCCGCCCGGCTTCGCGCGGCCGACGATCCCGCCACCGTGGCGTCGCACCATTCCCTGCATTCCCAGTTTCTCCTGCACCACGAACTCTTCCACCGACCGCGCACCCACGAGCAGTTGGCCAGCGCCTGGCACGAGAACTGCAGCCACGCACTGTTCCTCCATCACCAGGTCCTCGAACACGTCGGTCGCTGGCGCACACCCCTCAACGTGAGGAGCTGGTACGCCGCCACCGACGATCCCCTGCAGCGCGCCACCATTCCTCTGCAGCCCACTGGCCGGGCACTCCCCTCACCGCAACCGTCCGAATGACGCACCGCGATTCCGACCCTGCGACCTCACAGCCCTGCTGTATAGGTCGTTATACATGCTACGGGGTCATGGACGAGGACTCTCGGTGCCTGGTTCGGGTCGGGCGGCTCGACCTCGTTCTCCCGACCGGAGCATGGCCACAAGCTGTCACCCGTCTCCCGCAACCGTGCCGCAGCGATGACCATGAATGGTCGTCGGCCTTCGTCGACGGTCGACTCACATTGTCCAGCGCTGCGGAACCGACTGGGGTACTCGGATGGACGCGGATCGAGCAACGGCTCTAGTCCAGCGGGCGGTCACCGCCGGAACTCCCAGCACCATGCACCGCGTCAGTTTCCTGGGGGACGGCGTGTTGACCTGTGTGGAATGCGGTGGACAAATCCGAGGCGAAAGCCTCGCCCGGGGCTACACATCGGACCCTCTGGCCGCGTTCTACCGTTGCCCGAAGTGCCGGGACGTGCTGGCACCGGCGGACCAGGTCGATCGCGAGCTGCACGCGCTGGCTCGCAATGCCTGGAGCGATTCCCGGTGGGTCTCGCGATGGCGCAGCACAGTGAGCCGCGAACTGGACGCCGAGATCGCCGAGGCGCGGGCCTTCCGCACGTGGGGTCAGCACGAGCGGCATTGGCAGTTCTTGGCACACGAGCTGGTCTGGACCCCGGACCGCGACCTGACGTGGTACTGGTTCACCCTGACCGAGTACGTGGCCCATCTCGTCGCCCTGCGGGCCACTCTGGCGTTCGTGCTCGGCCATACGCCCCGGGAGAACGCCCCGCGATGGGCCGAGTTCGAGCAGGTCGCCCGCGACTACTCACGGTTGTACCGCGATACCCGGCGTTGGCGTCGAACGGTGCCCCGGGGTTTCCCCTGGTACCGCGCGACGAGGCCGACTCTGCTTCGGGCCCTCATGGAGCGGCCCCGACGTCCTGCCCGCCTGGCTGCGATCGAGGACTGGCTGTGGCAGTCGTTCGCGGAGCAGGAATGGCGCGAGCCCGACCTGACGGTTCTGTGGGAGAACACGGAACTGCTGGACGACAGGAGGACCGCACGGCACAGGAACGTGGGCAGGCGGAGGTGGCTGGTGTCGGAGGCGGTGGGAAACGGCAAGCTGGTACTGATGCCGCGGACCACGGACGGACCCCGAGTACGAGTGGTGTCTCCCGTTCGAGAACGGCACACTCCCTCTCCCCCGCCGGAGCGCGGTGGTCGAACGGTGTGTCCGTTCCGGGGCGCCTTCCACAACTCGCTCGCTGAGCGGACCGACGAGGTGGAGCGGCACTACCGGAGCTTCACGGCAGGCACGTCGAGCCGGTTTCCCAGACGGTCGACCCGGCACGACGTCCTCCCCTCGCCGCTGTTCTGAGCACGGGCGTGACCGTCACCCAGCCATCGGGGCTGCGAAACTCACCTCCGGATACCTCGGCGAAGGGTGGTCCAGCAGGGGTTGCGGTTCGCCGCGCAGGTGCAGGTCGAAGAAGGCTCTCACGTAGGTCCGGGTGATCGCCGCGCCGCGCTCCGCCTCGGTGTCCGCTCCGAGGTCGAGCCCGAGCTGCTCACCGAGGACTCCGACGTCGGTGAACGACGCGTGTTCCATGCCCGCCACCAGCAGCCACCGCTTCCAGCCGGTCAGCCGGGGCCAGCTCTCCTCCCAGGACTCCACCGCTCCGTCCGGGATGCCCGGACTGTAGGTGTTCTGCCTGCCCAGGAGAAGCACCGGACGGGACAGCCCCGTGTCGGCGACCGGGTTGTGGAGCATCCCGTCGACGTCGACCCCCGCCCTGATCCGGGAATCGGCGTGCATGGCCTGGAGCGCGCTCGCCCCGCCGACGGAGTGACCGCCCATGGCGATGCGCGACCGGTCGATCAGGTGCGCACCGCACCAGTGGGGTCGGGGACCGGTCAGTTCGTCGAGGACGAACGACACGTCGGCTGCGCGGCCCCGCTCCAGCTTCCGCCAGAACTCCGGGACGTACTCGCCGCAGGCCTCACAGGTGGTGACGCGCCCGTCGGGGAAGGTGGTCGCCACGTTCTCGTAGGTGTGGTCGACGACCGCGACGACGTAGCCGTGGCTCGCGAGGTCCTCGGCCAGCGTGCTGAGCGTCGCCCGTGGCTTCTTGAAGCCGGGCGACAGGACGACCAGCGGCAGGCTGTGTGGACGCCCGGCAGGTCGCGCGCCGACGACCGCATGCGTCCGCACCGTGGTGAGCACGTCGGGCGGCACACCGGTGATCCCGTCACTCTCCAGCAGGAGCTGCGATTCTCTCGCCGTCATGTACTGCTTCGTCGGTCCGTGCGCCGACGAAGCCGGGTAGAAGAGGGAGACCATCAGTTCCCGGTGGTCCTGCGACGGAACCCACGGGTCGGGACGCGACGTGTCGGTGAGGTGGAGCGAGGTCGTACCGACCGGGTGCCGTCCGGTCGGGTCGGGCAGCCGGAGCTCGGTGTCGGCGGGTCCGGCCGAGGCCGGTGTCGCGGACAGAGCAACGGTGAGGGCGGTGACGACGGCTAAGCCGCGCATGGTGTTCCCTTCGTCCGGAAATTCAGGTCAGGCGGTGTAGCCGCCGGAAGCAGAACCACGTGAGCGAGGCCGACAACACGAGGAACAGTGCCGTTTCAGCCCACTGGAGGGGCCAGAAACGACCAGCCGGTTGGTAACTGAGGTGCTGGCGGTAGCCGAGACCGGACAGGCCCGAAACACACTCGGCGATGCTGCGGCGGCTTGGGGCCTCGTCGTACTCGCCTGGGGGCGGTGGCAGACAGTTCCGCATGGCCGCGGGCAGCGGGCTGACCGTGTTGCCCGCCCGGTCCACCGTCTCGTTGGCGAGCACCCACGCACCGGCGGGCTCGGTCACGGTCAGCGATTCGAGCACGCCGTCCTCGTCCGCCCTGATCTGCCAGATGTTGGACGCCGTGATGGCGACCGTTTCCTCTGTCGCGGGCAGCACGTGCGGCCGTGCGGACAGTGGGACCGCCACCTGCACGGCGGTGAACAGGACCAGCGTGACCGCCATCGCCGGCACTGTGCGGCGCAGGAGCATTCCGATCACGCCCCCGAGCACGAAGGCGAAGACCGCGTAACCGATGGGAACGATCCCGCGAGCCCCGAACAGCAACGGTTCCGTCCGCAGCGGGAAGGAACCACCGCTGAAACGCTCGCTTCGTAGCGCGTCGACCGGAGTCGCCCACCAGCTGACCACCAGACTCAGCAGCCCCGCCACCAACACGGCGGCCAGGACACCCACCCCCAACTTGGCGGCGAGCCAACGGTTTCGGGTGACGGTCTGGTTCCAGACCAGGTTGTGTGTGCCGTTCTCCAGTTCACGCGTCACCGTGGGGACGCCCCAGAAGACACCGATGACGGCAGGAAGCGCGTACACCACGAGCGCGCTGGCGGAGAACAGCGGTCCCGTGCTGTCGAGGTCGATGTGGCCGGTCGTGCGGTCCGCGACCAGGAGCACCCCCGCGGTCACGACCACCGCGGCGAGCACCGACAGCGCGCCCACCCGCAGCTGGCGCCAGGCCAACCAGATCATCGCAGCACCTCCAGGGAGGGTTGGATGACCGGGTTTTCCAGGTACGCGAGCACCAGGTCCTCCAGGGTGAGTCGTCCTACTGTCCACACCGGATCGAGCACCGGCGCCTCGGTTCGCACGAGCACGGTGGTCTGCCGGTCGGTGTGGCTCGCGGAGATGACCTGCTGGGCATCGGGAAGGGTGTCGAGGTCGCGGCGGGGGCCGCTGAGACGGCAGTGCGTGGCGAGCAGGTCCTCGACGTCACCCGCGATCCGCACCGTCGAATTCGTCAGCACCACGAGGTGGTCGCAGATCCGTTCCAGGTCGCTGATGTCGTGTGACGACATCAGCACGGACAACCCCTGCTCGGCGACGGCCTCCATGAGGTCCTGCAGGAACTCACGCCGCGCGAGCGGGTCGAGCGCCGCGACAGGCTCGTCCAGCAACAGCAGCTCGGGACGCTTCGCGATACCGAGCGTCAGCGCGAGCTGCGCACGTTGGCCGCCCGAGAGCTTGCCGGCCTGCCGCGCCGGGTCGAGCCCGATACGCCTGATCCGCTCCCGAGCGAGCGCGTCGTCCCACTTCGGATTGAGTCTCGCACCCAACCGCAGATGCTCCTCGACCGTCAGCCTCGCGTAGACGGGCGCGCTCTGCGCGACGTAGCCACCCTCGCAAGTTGGTCCGGTCCGCTTCCGGGCACACCACCACAGACCTCGATGGTGCCGGTCGTCGGCGTCACCATGCCGGCGGCAAGGCCGAGGAGTGTGGACTTTCCGGCTCCGTTGGGGCCGACCAGCCCGGTCACGCACCCGGGAGGAATGTCGAGCGTACACTGCGACAACGCCCATGTGCGCTTGTATCTCAGGCCGAGCGCACGGGTTCGCAGGCCACTCATGCGATGTCCTCACGGGACTGCGAACGGAACGTCGTCAGGAACAACGCCTCGATGCTCTCGTCGTCCAGCCCCGCTCGACGAGCCTTGGCGAGCCACCGCTTCAGGTCCTGGCGCAGCGCCGCGTGGGCGGCGAAGGAGGCACTCACGAGCGTTCGCGTCACGAACGTCCCGACACCGGGCTTGGCGGCGACGAGTCCCTCGTGTTCGAGCTCGCGATAGGCCTTGAGCACCGTGTTCGGATTGATCGCCAAGGACGCCACCACGTCCTTGACCTTCGGCAACTGGTCTCCCTCGTCGAGCAGACCCAGTCGCAACGCATGCCGCACCTGCTGGACGAGCTGCTGGTACGGGGACAGGCCCGACCTGGTGTCCAGGTGAAACTCGATCATCGATCATCACCACTATTTATCTAGTCTCCTAGTACTATAGATGAATTGGTGGATGCCTGGGCAAGGGCCGGGCGGAAACACCGCCGGACATGACGACGCGGCCGGCCGAACAGTACGTTCGACCGGCCGCGTCGCAGAGGGAGACGGAACGAGGGTGGGATCAGTCCCTGCCCGCGCCCGCCTCCGGTTTCTCCTGTTCCTGCTTCCCGAGCAGCGAGTTCCGCCTGCTGTAGGCGAAGTACACGATCACACCGAGCGCCATCCACACCAGGAATCGCAGCCACGTCAGCACGGTGAGGTTCAACATCAGCCAGAGGCAGGCTGCGATCGCCAGGATCGGCACGAGCGGAACCCACGGAACGCGGAAACCACGCTTGAGGTCGGGGCGCTTCTTGCGCAGCACCAGCACACCCGCTGACACCAGGATGAAGGCGAACAGCGTGCCGACGTTGACCATTTCCTCGAGTTTGCCCGCGTCGAAGAAGGTGGCGGCCACGGCCACCACGACGCCGACGAGGATGTTCACACGCACCGGGGTGCCGCGCGATCCGGTCTTGGCGAGCTTGCGCGGCAGCAGCCCGTCACGCGACATCGCGAACAGCACGCGCTGCTGACCGAGCAGCAGCACCATGACCACCGTGGTGAGGCCGGCGAGCGCGCCGATGGAGATGATGTTCGCCGCCCAGTCGACGCCGTGGAAGGAGAACGCCGTCGCCAGTGTCTTACGGCCCTCCGGCTCGGCGTCCGTGGCCAACTGCTCGTAGGGCACCATGCCGGCGACCACGAGCGAAGTGGCCACGTAGAGGATGGTGACGACCGCCAACGAGCCGAGGATGCCGCGCGGCACGTTGCGCTGCGGGTTGCGGGTCTCCTCGGCTGTGGTGGCCACGACGTCGAACCCGATGAACGCGAAGAACACCAGCGAGGCACCGGCCAGGAGGCCGAACGCGCCGTAGACGCTGCCGGAACCACCGGCGAGCACGGAGAACAGCGACTGCTCCACGCCGGTGCCGGCCTCGCCGCCCTCGGCGGCGGGCGGGATGAACGGCGTGTAGTTGTCCGGGCTGATGTAGGCGATGCCCATGAAGATCACGAACAGGATGATCACGACCTTCAGCGCCGTGATCACGATGCTGAACCTCGACGACAGCTTGGTGCCGAGGGTCAACAGGGTGGCCAGGATGATGACCAGCAGCAGCGATCCCCAGTCGACACCGATCCCACCGATCTCCACGGTGGTGGCGACCCCCTCACCGAAGAGCATCACCAGCACTTCCTGCAGGTAGACCGACCAGCCCTTGGCGACCGCGGCCGCGGCCACCGAGAACTCCAGGATGAGGTCCCACCCGATGATCCAGGCGAGGAACTCGCCGAACGTGGCGTAGGAGAAGGTGTAGGCACTACCGGCGACAGGCACCGTGGACGCGAACTCGGCGTAGCACAGTGCGGCGAGCGCGCACGCGACGCCGGCGAAGACGAACGCCAGCGCCACCGAGGGGCCGGAGATGTCGCCCGCGGTGCGCGCGGTGAGCGTGAAGATACCGGCGCCGATCATCACGGCGACGCCGAAGACCATCAGGTCCCAGGCACCGAGGTTCCGTCGTAGCCGGGTATCTGGCTCGTCGGTGTCCGCGATGGATTGCTCGACGGATTTGGTCCGCCAGATACCGTTGCCGGGCACGGTTTCCTCCTTGAAAACGCCTGGCTTGCAGAATCGGTGGTCAACCTAACGGGTTACAGTAGCCTGCGCCAGGAGCAATTCTCGATCCCAACATTCATTCGTGCGGGTGCGTCTCGTCAGCCGATCGAGTCGGCACTTCAGGGGCAGTAATTTACCCACCGCGCTCAGCCCGGAGCCACCGTGGTGAACACGCCGCGTACTGAGAGCAACGCTTCCACGGCCGGGCTCGCACCCGCATCGAGTCGGGTGCCCTGTCGACGACCTCGGTGACACAACCCTCCTCACATCCTCGGCGATCCGGTACCGGCCCGCTAACGCAGCTCCATCACCACGGTCAGGCGGATCTGCGCCGCCGACCATGCCGTCGGCTTCACACGAGCCCCCACGGACGGAGCGCTACCCCGCACCCGGCCAAGCCGGCTCGGTCACAGTGCACCTCGACGTGGTTCACCCGGTCGGCGAGTGTGGGCGGCAGGTGCCGCAGGGCCGCCCTGCCCCGCCGAACCGGACCGTCCCGCCGGTCGAGCCGACTCACACGCGCCGCAGTCGATGTAGCCGAGGTCTCCGGCCACGAGGAACCGGACGGGGGCCGCGAGCAGCTCCACCGACAGCGGTTCCCGGTCGGTCACGTGCGCGGCGGCCAGGCGACGGCCTGCGCGCTGCCCCAAGGTGTCACAGCCTGTGACCGTGACGCGGCGGCTGGTACGAGACCCGTGTGGGTTGTCCAGGCGGCCGTGAGTCCGAAGCCGGGTGTGGGCCCGGGACGCGGCGCTGTCCGTCCACGGGGAAGGCACGGGCGATGACGACGAGGGACGGCGCAGGCTGGGCACCGTTTTCTGTCCGTTGCCCTCGAACCGGGGTTCGACTCCCCCGGAACCGGATACACGTGCACATGCGGGAAGCGGTACTGGCGGCTTCGTCGCTGCGGCCTTCCACGCCGTGGCAAGCCGGGCCTCTCGCCTACCGCCAGGCCGTCATGGTGCTCATACTGAGCCACATGACGATGCCCGAGCTGGACGATCACGCTGATCCCGCGGCGTTCGCCGCCGAGCAGGAGGCGTTGTCCGCCGGTCACAACCTGCACGTCGGGTCATCGCGGATCGCGCATGCGGTGGACTGGGTGCCCTGGGTCAACGGACTGCGCCTCCCGGCTCCGGCATGCCGGCAGGGATTCGCCGGACACGGCGCCCAGGGCGAACTCCGGCCCACACGACTGCCGACGAGCTGCCGCCGCTGCCGACGTCTGCGTGGCCTCCACGGCGTCGATGAGCAGCCCGCGCTGTTCGCCCTGTCTGGGAAACGTCCGGAGCTGTACCAGGCGGTTCCACCGCGGATTCACCACCAAGAGCGCCCGTAACCAGATCGGGGACACGGCGTGCGTGAGCGCCGAACCACGTCATATAGGAGTTGTACGGCTAGTTCCCGAACGCGCGCCGATCTGACGAGCCCGGCACAATTTCGCTCTGTGCTGGACCGGCGTCAGGCGGGATCGAGGCTGAACGGTGTGCGCAACCGGCGTCAGGCGGAATCGCTGTGATCAGCGATGGGGTGGTGTTGCTTGGGAAGAACCCGGGTGTGTTCGGGTTCGACGAATTGGACCGGGCTGACCGTGGTGCTCGACGCGCGGGTGTACCCGCACGGAGGCGTCACCTGATGGGAGCGCCGACCGGTGTCCGGCATGTCGCGGCGCTGGTGCTGCGCAGGACGCACTGATGTGGACGTAGCGATGAAGGTTCTTCCTCGACCTGTCCCCGGGCGATCGCCCTCAGGTGGTCTGTCGGGGTGACGCGGCGAAGTGCCGCTCAAAGCGCCAGTGGCTTTCCACCCGGGCTGGGTGGAAAGCCACTGGCAGAAGCAAAGCGGTACTCAGACCGCGCGCACGAGGTCGGCCTGCGGGCCCTTGGGTCCCTGGCTGACCTCGTAGGTCACCTGCTGGTTCTCCTCGAGGCTGCGGAAGCCGGCACCATCAATCGCCGAGTAGTGCACGAACACGTCCGGGCCACCAGCGTCGGGGGCGATGAAGCCGAAGCCCTTTTCCGAGTTGAACCACTTCACGGTTCCGTTAGTCATGTCTTCTCCTCCTGGGAGCTGGGGTATGACGGGCAACCACACCGTGCGGAGGCCCGGGCCGGGGGATCTCAGGCGGCGGCTCACTCCAGCTACGACCAAAGAAAGAAGCTCGCCCGCATCAACATCCTGCGAGCATGCACAAAACACGAACCCAGAAATACAACGACCACCACGTACTCTACACGCTCTGCGCGCCGTCCGCAGCTCCTACCACGGCCTGGGGCATGAACCGGTCCGGACACCGACGAAGAGGGACCGCCGGGTCATTTCAACATCCACCTCGGCGTCCGCGACGGCGGTGTGGACCTGCTCGGACAGCACGCGGCGACGTCGGCAGCATGCGGTGCTGGGCGGACGGCACACGACGGTATTCCACCGACCCGGTCGACCTCGCCCGGAACGACCGTGAGGAGGAATGGCTCTACCGGTTCGGTGACGCCGCACACCACTCCGCGTACGAGGCGAGGGCCCTCGCTCTCATGTCCCACCACACCGGCGTGGGGATCACCGAGGCGTGGGCTCGTCCTGCCGAGGGCCTGAGCGACGTCAGGCGGGGGTCGAGACGGCCGTGCTCAGGGTTTCCCGGGCGACGAGCACGCCCCCGACGAAGGCGACCGGGAAGACGATGAGCGCGGCGAACGGGATCATGCACAGCAGCGACGCGGGCAATCCGAGGCCGAGTGCGAGGCCCCGCCGTTCGCGCAGCGCCAACCGCCGTTGCCGGAGATCCATCCCACGCCGGTAGAACGACACCGCCACCAGTTCGAGGGCGAGGAACCACGCGGCCACCAGCGCCATGAGCACGGGCACCACGGTCTGGCCCACCACCGGGACGAACCCGGCCACGAACAACGGGAGTGTGAACAGGAGCGACCGCAGCATGAGCAGGACGCCGTCGCGCAATCCGACCCACAGCAGTCGCCACCACGGGAGTTCCGCCTGACTCGGTGCACCGCCGAGGTCGTCCTCCACCTTTTCCGCGATGTGCTCGTAGAACGGGCCTCCCACAGCGAGCGTCAGTGCCGAGAAGCTCACCATGCCGACGACCACGGCAAGGCTGACCAGCGCGACACCGGCCGCGATCCGGACGGCTGCCCGCCAGCCTTCGGCCCAGTCGTCCGCGAAGGGAGTGACCAACGCCGACAGATCGTCGATCCAGTAGGCCAACGCGACCAGCCCGCCCGCCAGCAACACCGTGGTCAGTACCACCGGCAGCGCACCGATCAACAGCAACCTGGGTGACCGGAGCAGAATGCCCAGCCCCTGCCCGAAGAACCGGACGCCCCTCATGAAGTCCCGCACGGGTACTTCCTACCAGTGGAAGTGATCACTTCCGCCTTCAGCCCCTGCACGAACCGCACCCGGCCGTGGTGGTCCTCGTAGCGGTGCGTCGCCGCGGCGCGGCCTCCAAGCCGGCCTCACCCCGCCGACGTCACAGGTGTTGTTCGACGGCGGTCTCGGGACGGATGCGGTCCTCGTCGGGGATTCCTCCCATGAACGCCAGCCACTGGGAGAACCGGTCACCGCGCCGCACCAACTCCGCGTACAGCCTGCGCCGCATCGACCGCGCGACCGCCGCGTAGGCGGGCACGTCGACGACGTTGTTCAGCTCGTACGGGTCGGTGACGAGGTCGTACAACTCGTCGACACCCTCCGGGTTCACGACGATCTTGTAGCGGTCGTCGCGCAGCATGCGCTGGGCGTACGGGAAGTGGTGGCCGTGGAACTCACACAGCACCTCACGCCGCCAGTCGGGCACTTCCTCACCCCGCGCGAGAGGAACCAGGCTGCGACCGCGGCACCCACCCGTCGGCGCACCGGCGAGGTCGAGCGTGGTGGCGGTGAAGTCCAGCAGTGTGCAGAACTCATTCCGCCTTCCGGGCTTTCCTCCCGGCAGGCGGACGATCCCGGGAACCCGGTAGATGTCCTCGTACATCGCGGGGCCCTTGTCGTTGAGCCGGTGAGCGCCGGTGAACTCGCCGTGATCAGCGGTGAACATCACGGCCGTCGAGGACGTCAGGCCCAGCTCTTCCAGCGCGTCGAGGACACGACCGATCTGGTGGTCGATGAGCGCCGTGTAGCCCCAGTACGCAGCCGTGAGTGTCCGCCACTGCCGCTCGTCGAAGCCGTCGGTGCCCCAGTAGGCGCTGTACTGCCGCTGAACCTCGGGTTTGCCCGCGAACGTCTCGGCCATCGACAGCGGTAACTCGACGGCGTCGGGATCGTACCGGTCGAACCATTCCGAAGGCAGCAGGTACGGCAGATGGGGACCGAAGAAGTGGCACGACAGCGAGAACGGCGTGCCCTTCGCTCGGGTGCGGGCGAACTCGCGGAGCATGTCGATGGTCTGGTCGGCCAGATAGGCCTCGAACGTGGCCTCGGTCGGCTGGTCCAGCCGCGCCGCAATCAGGTGCCCCTGGCTGCCGTCGGGCAGCCGTGAGTACACGGCGTCGTAGGCTTTGAACGGAGGAAACCCATGCTCGGCCAGCCACCGCGTGTATCCGGGGTCACCGTACGGGTTCAGAGCGCCGGGCAGATGTCGCCCTTCGTATCCGTAGTACTCGGGGCCCCGCGTTCGGCCGACATGCCACTTCCCCACGTGTCCCAACCGGTAGCCACGTTCCGACAGGGCGGCCGACACGGTGGGCAGCCCGTCCGGAAGCTCCTCACGGTGTCCCGAGTTCCATTCGTAGTTACTCAACAGCCCGTGCTCGAACGGATGCAGCCCCGTGAGCAGACTGGCACGCGACGGGGTACAGATCGCCGTCGGTGTGTAGCACCGGTCGAGCACCGTTCCCGTGGCGGCGAGCCCGTCCAGCGTGGGCGTCTCGACCACGGAGTTCCCGTAGCATCCGAGCGTGTCCACCCGATGCTGGTCGGTCATGAGGAAAAGGATGTTCGGTGGTGTGGTCGGGCTCGTCCCGGTCACGCGGCTCCTCCAGACTTCGCCGAGGCGAAGGTGTCAGCGGTGTAGAATGTGGCCGGATCGACGACGCCGGGCAGCGTGCCCATGTCGACGAACAGCTCCTGCATCCCGGTCAGCCAGGTCTCGATCGTGCCGTCGTTGGACCAGGTTTCCAGTTGCTCGGTGGTGAACAGCACCGCGACCTCCTGTTGGGGCCTGATCTGTTCCTCACCGACACCGAGGAACTCCGCGGTGAGCCGGACGGTCTCGTCCGGATTCTCGTAGCGGTGATCGTTCGCCTGCTTGAGCACGGAGATGACGGCCTCGGCGAGCTCGGGATCCTCGGCCGCGAGTCCCTTCGGTGCCACGAAGGAGGACGGGAATGTCCACTTCGGCATGAAGTCCTCGTTGCTCGCCAACTCGACGAGGTCCGGCACCGACTTTCTGATCGTGTCCACCAGCGGATGCCAGATGCCAGCCGCATCGATCTGTCCGGCGCTGAACGCGGACACGATCGTGCTCGGGTCCATGGGTACGATCTCGATGTCCTCACGACTCAGGCCTGCCTCGGTCAGCGCCAGCCCGAGCAACATGTCGCCCGACGTTCCCGTGGGCACGCCGACCTTGCGGCCTTTCAGGTCTGCCATGCTCGCGACGCCCGGGCGGGCGACGATCCGGTCGGCCTTGCTCGCGGAGTTGATCGCCCAGATCTCCGCCTTGCCCTGGGCGGGAAGCCACGTAGCACCCGCTCCGACGTAGGCGACGTCGACATCGCCCGCGCCCAGTGCCTGAATGGACAGTGGACCGTTCGTGAAGACCTGGTACGTCGGCTCCAGACCCGCATTCCGCCACAACCCGTGTTCGTCGGCGATCGCGAGAAGCGCGGCCCCGTTGTAGTCGGCGATGTAGCCCACGTTCACCTGACGAAGTCCACCGTCCCCTCCGCCACCACCACATGCGGTGAGCATCACGGCGACCAGAACGGTGAGAGCGAACCGGGCTCGGCGCGCACTGCGAAACATGGTGTCTCCAGACGAGTCAGGCGGATCAGGATGTGGTGGGCAGCACGGACGGCTGGTGGTACACGGCTTCCCACACGCGGGATCGCAACGCGGCGAACTCGGCGGACAGTCGCATTCGCTCGGTACGGGGATACGGCAGGTCGACGTCGATGATCTCGTGGACGCGGCCGGGTCGGGCCGCCATCACGACGACCCGCGACGCCAGGTACACGGCCTCGTCCACGTCATGGGTGACGAACAGGACAGTCTTGCGCTCGCGCATCCAGGCGTGCATCAGCTGGTCCTGGAGAGTCACCCGCGTCAGCGCGTCGAGCGCACCGAAAGGCTCGTCCATCAACAGGATCGCCGGATCGGCGGCATACGCGCGGGCGATGGCACAGCGCTGTTTCATCCCCCCGGACAGGCTCTTCGGTAGTGAGTCGGCGAAGTCGGAGAGTCCGACGAGTTCGAGATAGTGATCGACGATCTCCCTGCGCCTCGCGGGTTTCGTCCCGGAAAGGCGCAGCCCGAACTCGACGTTTCCGCGTACCGTCAGCCACGGGAAGAGCGCGTACTGCTGGAAGATCATGCCGGTACGCGGGCTGGGGCCGGTCACAGGACGGTCGGCGACGAGCACCCGTCCCGAGGTCGGCTGCAACAGCCCGGCGGCGACGTTGAGCATCGTGCTCTTCCCGCAGCCAGAGGGGCCGACGAGGGTCACGACTTCGCCATCGGAAACATCCAGGTCAACGCCGCCGAGAGCGACGAACTCGTTCCTGCCCTGGAAGAAACGCTGTTCGACGTGCTCGAAGCGGATCATCGGGGTCGTGCTGCGAGCGCTGCCCGCACTGTCGTCCGAGGTCATCGGGTCTCCTGCCATCCGGTGAGGCGGGCTTCGGCCAGCAACAGCAACCGGTCCATGACCAAGCCGAGAATCCCGATGCTGATCAGGCCGACGAAGATCGTTGGCAGGTCGTAGAAGATCTGCGCCTGCTGCATGCGGAAGCCGAGGCCCTCCTGAGCGGCGATCAGTTCGGCTGCGACCACCGTGGCCCATGCGGCACCGAGGCCCACGCGCATGCCGACGAGGATGAACGGTGAGGACGCCGGCACGATCACTCTGATGAACACGGCCGCGTTGGACGCGCCCAGCACCCTGGCCGCGTTGATCAGGGTCTTGTCCACGCTGACGACTCCCTGGAACGTCGAGATCACGCACGACAGGAACGCGGCGAGGAAGATCACCAGGATCTTGGGCAGCTCACCGATACCGAGCACGACGATGGCCAGTGGGATGATCGCCAACGGGGGGATGGTGCGGAAGAACTGGATGTAGGGCTCGACGAGCCCCCGGCACACCGGATACCACCCCATGAGGAAGCCGACCGGAACGGCGAGGAGCGTGCCAAGAGCGAACCCGAGCAACACCCGGCGCAGGCTCGCACCGATGTCGGTGAGCAACGTGCCGTCGGTCAGCAGGTCGTGCCCGCGCACGGCAACCTCGACGGGCCCCGGCAAGCCCTCGACGCCGAGCGCGGACACGAGCCACCAACCACCAAGCCCCACGGCGACCGCCACAATGTTCAGGACCGGCCGGGACAGCGCCCGGCGTGCCGGTCCACGCACTCGCTGTGCTTCTGCGGTTGTCGATTCTATGGCGGTGGTCACTGCGGCAGCGTAAGAAGGCCGCCTAATCTCGTCAATACTCTTGACGTAAATTGGTTGAAGTTGGTCCACGAACAGAGAAGGGACGTCGAGCGTGGGCGAGGAAAGCGTGCTCCGCGGCTTGCGCCGGCGACACGAGCTACGGGTGCTGGCGACGCTGGTCGAGCGCGGTGCGTGCTCGAGACGGGAACTGGAGGACGCCACCGGTCTGTCCCGCACCACGATGTCCGCCATCGTGGCTGACCTGGTCCGGCGTCAGACGGTGCTCGACGATCTCCAACGGCCCGCGACAGGCCGGGGAAGACCCACGACGCTGATCCGGCCGAACCCGAAGGCGGCCTCGGCGGTCGGGTTCGAGCTCGGTCGAGGCCACGTCAGCGTGGCGGTGGCCGACCTCACCCGCACCGTCCTCGCCCACGCCACCGAAGGCGTCGACACCAGCGTCGATCCGCACACCCGGCTGGACAGTGCTTTCACGCTGCTGCGGGAGGTCGTCACCGAGCACGACCTCGTGCTCGACGGCCTCACCGCGGCCGGATTCGGCCTGTGGGGCCACCACCCCGAACCCGAATCCTCGACAGGAGGCCACGCAGGTGACCTGGTGGTCGACGAGCTGGCCGATCGCATCCGTGGCCACCTTGACGTCCCTGTGGTCTGGGATCACAACATCCGGCTGGCCGCCGTGGCGGAAGCACGAGCGGTGGAGACACCCCCGTGCTCGGACCTGGTCTACGTGGTGCTGTCCCACGGGGTCGGCAGCGGGATCGTGGTCGACGGCACGCTCGCGAGGGGCGCGTCCGGCACCGCGGGAGAGATCGGGCACGTCAGCGTCGAGCCGAGTGGCCCGCCGTGCTGGTGCGGCGGGCGGGGATGCCTGGAGGGATACCTGTCCGTCGACGCCGTCCTCGACCGGGCGAGCGCCGTGGTGCCCGGGGTCGTCGACGTGCCCTCCCTGCTCGGCGCCGTCGAAGGCGGCGACCCGACAGCCCGCGGTGTCGTCGCCTGGAGCGCCGAACTCCTCGGCCGCGCACTCGCCGTGGTCACCACGCTGCTCGACCCGCACCGCATCGTGATCGGCGGCGAGCTCGCCGAACTGGGCGAGCACCTGCTCGGTCCGGTCCGCGCGGCCATCGGCAAGCAGAAGCTGTCGATCCGGGATCGTCGCCTCTCACTCGGCACCGCACGGATCCCCCACGGCGCGTCGGCTGTCGGGGCCGCGCTCGTGGCACTCGACACGCACGCCACCCTGACCGATCTCGATCACTGAATCTCCCCGATTTATGTTCATAGACTTGACTCAATAAGGTGACACCGAGCACACTCGGGCCCCACAGTGACACCCGCCTGGGGCCACGCCTGCCGGTAACGGGTGGAGCCGGGAAGGAGGCGCCATGTCTGATGGCCCGTACCGATCCTCGAACCGCGCCTTACGTCGCACGCTCGCCGCCACCACCGCGCTGACCATGGCTCTTCTGCTGCCACCGGTCCCCGCCGGCGCGGGACCCACCATCGCGGCGTCAGCCGCCCCGACCAATCTCGCACTTCACGGAACCGCCACCGCGTCCAGTGTCGAACTCGACCGTGACGAGTTCGCGGCCGCCCACGTCAACGACGGCGACCGGGGCACCCGGTGGTCGTCGAAGTACCAGGACGACAACTGGGTGCGGATCGAACTCGCCGAACCATCCACAGTGGACCACGTCGTGCTGCACTGGCCGAACGCGTGTGCCCGTGACTTCGTGCTCCAAACCTCCACCGACGGCGAGACGTGGACCGACGTGCGGTCGCTGCGGCGCGACACCTGTCCGCGCACCGACGTCGTCGAGGTGCGGTCGACCGAACCCGTGTCCCACGTGCGCATGCAGGGCAGGACACGGTGGGCTAGTTGGGGCTATTCGCTCTCCGAGTTCGAGATCTGGGACGCCCCCAAGGCCGCACCGGAGGGGGTACGAGGCCTGTTACCGGAACCGGTGCACGCCACCGAACACGACGCCGCCCCGTACACGCTGCGCCGAGGTGCCCACATCCTCGCGGTCGGTGACGGCGCGACAGCCCCCGCGACGGCTCTGGCGAAGGTGTTACGTCCATCCACGGGCTTTGCGTTGCCGGTCACTCCCGCCTCGGCCGAGAGCGTGCCCGACCGGGCGCGGGGCCGCAGCGCCGCTCCGATCGTCGTCGATGTCCGGCCCGGCAACGCGCCGCGGGGACACGAGGACGAGGGGTACACGCTGACAGCGGGCGCCGACGGTGTGAGAATCGCGGCGGAGACCCCCGCCGGCGCGTTGAACGGCGTTCAGACACTGAGGCAGCTCTTCCCCCAGTGGGTCGAGTCCGACCACCTCGTCGTCGCACAGTGGACGGTCCCCGCGGTGAGCGTCGTCGACTATCCGCGGTTCGCCCACCGCGGGATGATGCTCGACGTCGCACGCAGCTTCTACCCGGTCGAAGAGGTGAAGGAGTACATAGACTCGGCGGCCCAATTCAAGATCAACAGACTGCACCTGCACCTCACC
>JACYYK010000080.1_pt6 | contig 20288 bp, 20 predicted proteins | sample 8236871 | NCBI WGS metagenome assembly JACYYK01 (sample SAMN14103087, study PRJNA606662) | landfill metagenome | isolation source: landfill solid waste inoculated with endophyte fungus Paravalsa indica | place: India:New Delhi, Okhla landfill site | collected 2017-11-05 | reverse complement strand
TAATGAGAGTATCTTTGTGTGGTGTCTACTAGCATTCATTTTACTAATGTTTTTTAAAGAACGAGTGGAGATCTACACATCGTGATAAATGATAATACATAGTATGTAAGAAGGAGGCGGAATATATGGATCGAGTATTTCGTATGCTTGCATTTTGGACAGGTATTTTTGCTGTAATGTTTTATGTAGGTGATATGATTTCAATGGCATACTTATTCCTTGCTCAAACGGTCTTTTTCCTAGGAGTAGGATTTCTTAAGTTATCGGAGAGAATGTATATGTACTTATTTGCCGCATATTGTACGATATTCTTCATTGGTTTTACATATTATTCAAATTTCATTCTTGTTCCAGGCTTTGGACATTAATCAAAAATGCTCTGATCTTACAGTAGATCAGAGCATTTTCTCTATTGTAGAAACGGATTATTTTGTTTTTCATAGCCAATGGATGTTTCAGGGCCATGTCCCGGGTAAACAAGATATTCTTCAGGTAAAAGAAATAATTTCTTCTCAATGCTATGTATTAATTCGTCTATATCTCCACCTGGCAAATCAGTTCTCCCAATTCCCTCACGAAACAAGCTGTCTCCACCGATCAAGATGGATTCCTGATGAAAAATAAAAGCTACACCACCAGGGGAGTGACCTGGTGTATGAAACACGTCAAATTGAAAGGGACCTATTGTATAACTTCGCTCCTCCACAACATATTCAGCTGGACGACAGGTTACTTTCTGACCAAAGAATAGTAAGGAACCATTTAACTCTGGATTCTGTAACCATTCCTTTTCCTCAGGATGTACATACACAGGAGCCTTATATTGCTGTCTTATTTCCTCTAATGCTCCAATATGATCAAAGTGTGAATGGGTTAATAAGATAGCAAGAGGTTTTAAGGATTGTTTCTCGATGTAGGAAATAATCTTTTCTGGTTCACCTGCTGGATCAAAAATGATCGCCTCATGCCCTTCTTGAAGTATATAGCAATTTGTTTGAAGCTCACCTAAGGTTCTTTTAATAAGTTTCATGAATGGAACACACCTTTCTATAATGATTAATTAAGAAAAATAAAGGGATTTCAATAGACAAAATGTCACTTTTGTTTTACACTAGATAAAGCAAGTTCTCTATTTATTAAGCATAAACAAGCTTGCATGCACTAATTATTTATACATATTATAACTGTAAAAATTTAAAAATGAAATTAGAAAGAGATATAGGAGGTTTATCATGGTAATTGGATTCATTTTCTTAGTTGTTGCTATTTTGTGTGCCATAGCAATTATTCGTGAATTTAAATCACAAAATATGTTTGGTGCTGCATTTTCAGCTATTTCTGCATTAGTATTTGGATTCTTCTCCATTGCAACACTATATGCTGAACTAATCAAGCCTTTAATAGCTGGTTAATCTTTGATATACGATGATTTACATATTTTGAACCGCCAATCCTTGGATTGGCGGTTCTTTACTTTCTTATAAGCCTCAACGCTCTATTGAAAAAACCTCTGATCAAAGTTTAGATCAGAGGTTTTTTATTGGTCCTTAATACTATTTATCCTTGAAATCATAGAAACGGAATAGATCTCCGAAAATGATTTCGTCTGAATAGGATAATTCTTTTTCTACTTGTTCGACATATGGTCCACAAGCAGAACCTTCTACTTCTGTTTCATCATTTGTTTCTTCTTCAATCAATTCACCTGTTTCGCGATCATAGCATTGATCTTTCGTATAGACATAGTCATCTGTTATAAAACTACCATCACGTAATGCAACAAATGGTTTTCGATCATCAACAAATAAGTCTGTTCCAAATGATAGATCATTGGAAGTATCCATACCTAATAAATGTAATAAGGTAGGTTTGACATCAACTTGACCTGCAATTTCTGACATTACTTTCCCTTCTTCACCAGGGATATGAATATAAAATGGAACGCGTTGTAACTGAATATGCTGATAATCTGTATATTCCTTATCTAAATACGTACTCATCGCTTTTTTGTGAAAATCACTAATACCATAATGATCTCCCATTAAAACAATGATCGAATCTTCGTATAACCCGGATTCTTTAAGCTGATTAAAGAATTGTTCTACTGCTTCATCCATATATCTAACTGTTTGGAAATATTGATTTAATGTTCTAGAATTTGAATCATATTTCTCAATTGTTGCATCCTCTTGCTCTAAATCAAACGGATAGTGATTCGTTAACGTAATAAATTTAGAATAAAAAGGCTGTGGTAACTCATTCAAATATTTCATTGATTGACTAAAGAATTCTTTATCCTTCAATCCCCAGCCTACGCTATTCTCTTCATTGACATCATAAGAGTTCACATCAAAGAATTTATCATAGCCAGTATTTTCGTACATGACATCACGATTCCAGAAACTCTTATTGTTGGCATGAAAGACATTCGAATTGTAACCATTGTTACCTAAAATTTCTGGTAAAGAGTGAAAATCATTTTGTGCATGTGTAAAGTAAACTGCTCCCCTTGGAGAAGGATATAAAGAGTTTTCTACAATAAACTCTGAATCAGACGTCTTCCCTTGTGCAGTTTGGTGATAGAAATTCTCAAAATAATAACTGTCGTCAATTAAGTCATTTAAGAATGGCGTTACTTCTTCTCCATTAACCGTATTATTAATCACAAAACTCTGTAACGATTCTAAAGAGATAAAGATAACATTTTTGTCCTTCGCAATACCAAACAGGTCAGATTTTTCATCAGGTGTTGTTTCATCGTCAATATAATTTTTGATATCTGTTAATTGGTTTCCATCGGCTAAAGCTCTTTGTGCTTTAGATTTAGAGTGTAATACAGCATCATAGATATGATAGCTGAATAGTCCGATATTTTTAACTAAATACTCTCTATCGAAAGTTCTTTGTAACAACTGTGGACGTTCAATCTCTGCTAATGCATAATTCCCTAATAAAAAGGCAATAGATAAAGCTAATGCAACCACCTTATATCGCTTTTTGAAAGGATTTACTAGTTTTTCTCCATATTTTTTAGCGAGTATCCAGATAATAATGACATCTGAAAACAATAGAATATCCCATGGCTTAATCAGACCTAAAACACTTGAGCCTAAGTCAGCTGCATTACTTCCTTGAAATAATAAAGGAATGGTAATGAAATCGGAAAAGTTTCGATAAAAGACTATATTAAAATAAATAATCAATGATCCGATCAGCATGATATATTTAATATATTTCTTCTGTCTTCTCTCTTTAAACCAAATCCCTATCATAAAGATAAAAAATGCAGTCGCAAAAGGATTTATAAATAAGATTAACTCTTGCATCACGTTATCAAGTGAAATATTGAAGATAAATCGATAAACGATATATGTTTTTATACCGAATAAAATGGCTGCGATTAAATATAAAGGCATGTGCAGCTTCTTTTTAAACATATTGCTTTCCTCCTCAAAATAGCCCCAAAAAAATAATAGTTTACTATTTTTAATTTCTCTATTTATTATAGACGATCAATATCTCATAAAAGTTTCATAAATCTTAAAAAAAGTTACAATAATTTAACGAAAACAACACAACGCTTAGTTTCCTTGGTTTTGGAGAACTAGATAAGCACCACCATAAACTCCAGCATCATTTCCTAATTGTGCGATCACGATTTCACACGCCTCACTAATTCTTGGTAATGCATAGCGCCTAAAAGCTTCGATCAGAGGATCTAATAATACATTACCTGCCTTAGAAACTCCTCCACCTATTACTATTTTGGCTGGATTGGTCGTAACAGCAATATTTGCTAGGCTAAATCCTAGAACATCCATAATTTGATCAATTAATTGTTTTGCTGGTTGGTCGCCGCTAGCAACTGCTTCAAAAATATCTTTTGTTGTTAATTCGCCATTTTCTTTCCATTTCGCTTCAAGTAATGGTGCTTTTCCAAGATTAATCCACTCTTTCGCTTGGCGAACAATCCCTGTTGCAGAAGCAACCGTTTCTAAACATCCACTTCTTCCACAATTACAAGGTGCACCATTTTCTTGGACTACTGTAATATGACCGATTTCGCCACCTGTGCCATTCGCACCACTAATTATTTTTCTATTTGATATGATACCACCGCCTACACCAGTACCCAATGTTACAGCAAGCATATTATGCACTTGGTTCCCTGAACCTTTCCAGTTCTCTCCTAATGCAGCTATATTTGCATCATTATCAATAAAAACGGGAAGTTCTGATAACTCCTCTAAAATGTCCTTTAAAGGAAAGTTCCTCCACCCGATATTAACGGCGATGGCAATGGAACCTGTTTCAGGCTCGATAAAGCCAGGTGCTCCTACGCCCATCCCAATACATCTATCTTTACTAATCTTTAAATCTTGTAACTTTTCTTTAATAGCATTCCAAATATGTCTAGGTACATTTTCACCTGCATTACTTAGTATAGTTGGAATTTCCCATTTTGTGATCATTTCCCCTTTTGTCGATATAAGTGCGATCTTTACGGTTGTTCCACCAATATCAACACCAATTAATACATCCTTTGTCAAATTGTTTAGCCTCCTCTACTCTCTATATCTATCTCTTGTTTTAAAATGGAAATTGCCTGCATAAATTGTTCCTTTGAAATGGCTTTTGTGTTATAGAGTTCTCTAATTTCGATTTCCATCATTTCTAAATCTGCAAGACGATCACCTATATAGATGATCGTCCCAAATTGTTTCAATAATTGTCTCACATCATAAACACTTTTCATCACTATCACCTAAAACATTATACCAGAACAAATTCTAAATGAAAATAAAAAACATAGCTCATTTATAGTCGATCTGGATCCTTAGGATGTAGAAAAGATGGGCGTGAATGATTATGTGGAACAGGTCTTCTTATTAAAACATTGAGAAATGCTTGTAAATTAAACGGGATGAATGGCCAAAAATAGCCAACATAGAAGGTCTTCAAATGAATCAAATATAAGAGATAACAAGTAATCGAAATAACAAACCCTTTCACTCCAAAAATAGCAGTAATGATTAATAAGAATATTCGAATAATCCGGTTCGCTAAACTGAACTCATAACTAGGTGTAGCGAACGTTCCCATTACCGCAATGGCTAAATATAAAATTACTTCATTAGAAAATAGTCCGACTTCTACTGCAATTTGTCCGATTAAAATAGCCGAAACGAGCCCTAAGGCTGTCGCTAAAGAAGATGGAACATGAATTGCAGCCATTCTTAATACATCTACCCCAACTTCAGCAAGAATAAACTGATAAATAAGCGGAATTAACCCAATTTCCTTTGGACCAATAAAATGAAGCATCTCTGGTAATAAATTTGTCGTTGTCGAGACTAAATAATAAAAGGGTAAAATAAATAAAGAAGCAAATACTGCTAGAAAACGAACTAATCGCAAATATACCCCTATAAATGGTTTTTGTCTGTATTCTTCAGCATGCTGTAAATGATGCCAAAAAGTGGCAGGTGTTATCATAACACTTGGTGAGCCATCTACGATAATCAAGATATGACCTTCATATAGGTGAGCCGCTGCTGTGTCTGGTCGCTCTGTATAACGTATTGTTGGATACGGATTCCATGTCTTACCACTTAAATATTCTTCTATCGTTTTTTCCGCCATTGGCAAACCGTCTGTATCGATTTTTTCAAGATGGGCTTTTAATGCTTCCACCTTTTTTTCATCTGCTATATCTGCCAAATAACAAATACAAATATCCGTTTTTGATCTTCTCCCTATAGAAGTATACTCCATTCTAAGGGATCGGTCTCTTACTTTTCGCCTTGTTAGAGCAGTGTTGAATATAATCGTCTCAACAAATCCATCCCTCGAACCTCTAACCACACGTTCAAGATCTGGTTCAGAAGGGCTTCTTACCGGGTAGGTTCTGGCATCAATCAAAATAATCTTATCTAATCCCTCCACCACTAATGCGGATGGTCCCCCGAGTACAAGGTTAGCTGTTTTATTTAAATCTGTCTCTGTATCGATTTCCACATATGGTATAAATCGTTGCATAAGCTGTTCAAGGGGATTTTCCTCTAGTTCCTCTTCATCTAAAAGCGCCAAAAATTTCATTAAATAATGAAGCATTTCATCTTTGATCAATCCATCGATTAAAAAAAGAGACATTCTCCTGCCTGCATAATGTAAATTAAGTTGAATTAAATCAAAACTCTTATCGACCGCCAAATAATCATGTATATATTGAATGTTTTCATCATAATCATGTGATAAATGCTTTTCTTTCTCCATGCTTAACACCTGCTTCTAACGATTTTCCATTAGTTTACGCAGCAAAGTTAAAAAAATGCAGGTTTGAAGAAATCCGTCAGTGGGACAAGCATAAATAACTAAATTATGAAATAGGGAGATTTAAAATGAGAGGAATCTATATTCAAGGAGCCACTGTAATCTTAATGATCATTCTACTCTTACTATCCACAGTGTTAAACCCAACTAGTGAGGAGACGATTAAATTTTTCCCATTAGATCCTTCAGTTGAATTTACTTCTGCTGACACTCACTTATCACTAGTAGAGCAGACAGGGAATGACCAGTATCTCATGAAGTGGGAAACAGAGAGTCAATTAAGTAAACCTGCCTACTTAAGACAGGATGTTTCACTATTATATATGGATGGAAAATTAAAAGGTGTCAAAGGGTTATGGAAACAGGAAGAACAAAACATTGTTCTACAACTAGAATTTGAAGAAAGTGATAGCACTCATTTTGAAGCAGTTACTTTTCATTATGGGGAAATTCATAACGACAAGGACAATGATATAAAGAGTGTTCAAAAAATGACTAGTGATTCGTTATATGTGGTCGATTCTCCTCATTCCTTATTAGAATCCTTTCGGGATCCAGAATCTAAGGAACAGAAAGAATGGAAGGAAACATTGGACCATACGAAAAATCAACATCTAGATTACATGTGGCGTAATTGGATAAAAGAGGCAGCAATCAATACTGATAATTATTATTTTGTGCCTCTTACATCCATTGTTGATTATGCGACAAAACCATTGACTGGGTTGACGCAAGACGAAACCGATAGAGTCATTGGTCAGCTATGGGAAGGCTTATATAAAAATTATATCCTACCAATTGCCAATGCTGAGAAAATCACCAACCATACCATGCCGTTAATCCTAATCGATAAAAATAATGATCATCTAATCGTTTTGTTTCGCAATGATCAGAATCAATTAGAAAAATTGATTCAACAAATATAAGACAGTCTATTTTCAAATGGTTTCCTTTTGAAGCTGCTCATAGAACTGTTGATAGTCCTGATTGTTTGGTGCTAATTCTACCGCTTTTTTTAATAAATCTAACGCTTCTTCTCGTCTGTTCTCTTCATGATATAATAACGCAAGATTATAAAGGGCTTCATGATATTCTGGTTTGATTTCAATTGTTCTCTCCAAATCAGTGATTGCCTCTTGATTTTTGTTTAAAAAGATACTCGCATAGGAGCGATTAAAGCGAAGCTCTGCTTCAAGCTTGTCTGCGTAAGGCATTGCTTTTGTTAGCACCTCATAGGTTTTCTCATATTGTTCTTGTTCTAGAAGCATATGAGAATGGATAACCTGGAGTGTTTCATCAAATTGAACTTCCTCATTGGCGTTTCCATAAAACCATATTCCCCCACTCACTAATAGAAGTAGTAGAAGGGCAGCCGTTTGCCAAAGTATTTTGGATCGTTGTTTAAACATGACAACAGCAGCACCAATAGCTCCACCTATTAACCCACCAATATGTGCACCGTTATCAATTTGTGGCATACTAAATCCAAAAATAATATTGATAATAATCACAATAATGATATTCCAGCCCATTGTTCGGAAAAATGCTTTAGGATACTGGGAGCCAAAGAATAATAACGCTCCAAATAATCCAAAAATTGCACCTGATGCCCCTGCTGCAATCGATGGATTAAGGGCAAAACTGGCTAATCCTCCAACAATACCTGCAATAAAATAGATGATAAGGAACCGAGTGCCCCCATAGATTCTTTCCACTAGTGTGCCGATATAATATAAGGCAAACATGTTGAGTAGGATATGGGCAATTCCAATATGAAGGAACATGGAGCTAATCAATCTCCACCATTCTCCATCGATTATCGCAACATTATACTTGGCACCAAATTCGATCAAATTTTTTGTTGAGGTAGATCCCCCATTGAATTCAAGAAGTATATACATCACAATATTGATAGCAAGTAATAGATAGGTCCAGAATGGTTTCCCTTGCTTAAATAGCTGCTGTAGCTGTTGCTGTTGTTTAGTGTGTTCGAAAAGAATGTTTTGTTTTAAATTTACATTTCTTTGTTCAAGTTCCATCAGGTCTTCAGATACATCTATTTGAAATGACAAAGCTAAATCGAGCGCTCTAATTAACCTTTCTATCTCCTCTTCTCTACTGTCTATATCTAGCATATACACGGACGACTTCATCCGGTTTGATGATGTTTCCCTTAGTTCTTCCCAGCTATCCACTGGTTGGTAATCTACCACATAAACATGATGAAAATGAATATTTTTCTTCCAAATTGTTGTTGCTTGATGTTTGGTGTAACTATTTTCAAGATGTTTATTGAATGAAAGGAGCTCTCGCTTCCAGTCCATTTGGTTCATAGAGATATGTACAACATCTTTTTTGTTCTTCCGTTTTCTCTCTAATAAATATTCTGTTTGCTCTTTGTTAATGGAAATTAAATCGAAATTTTCATTTTGTATGAGCTGTAGCACCATACTATTTTGAAGAAATTCGTTCTTTAAAAACAAATTTGATCACCAACCTTTACATTACTATATTATACCACAAGGGGCTATATACAGTAACATATGTGGTGATCAAATGACTTATCGTGAAAACATCGACTTCATTAGCTTTTCTCTGACATATGGGGTATTCATTGCTAATTTAACCGTTTGCCTTCGCAAAAATGGGATATTACTTGCGAGATTGATGAAAAAGCTTCTAAAACGATATACTACCGCAACAACGGAAAAGAGGATTATCACCGTTCTCCACCATTTCAAAATTGAACAACTCCTTGCATCATTGTATATCTGTAGCTTAACCTCTTTTCTTGTTTTTATGTACATTTTATAACAGCGGATTCCGTTATGAGATAATCTATTGGAATATCATGCGATTCTGCTTCTATTCTTTCCAACACTTGCACCTTTGCAGCGAGTGCTATTTTTAGTCCTTGATATCCTTTTAAATAGCGATCAAAGAAGCCACCACCATATCCAATGCGATTTCCTTCCCGATCAAACGCTATTCCCGGAACTATTATAAGGTCTAACTCTTCTTTTGACACGCCTTTTGTTATTTCTGGATTAGGCTCATATAAGTCTAAGTAGGTATTTTCTAATTGATCAAAGGCTGTACACTTGTAAAATTCCATCGAAAAATCGGTTGGATTACATTTAGGCAGTGCTATTTGTTTTTTCTGTTTCCATGCATGCTTGATGATCGATGTAGTATTCCATTCCATTCCTCTAGAAATAGTTAAGCCAACCTTTCGAGCTTGCTTCCAATGATCAAAGGAGTATAACATATCCTGGATACTCTTGTTAAGCTTTTCCTTATGCGTGTAATTAGCCAACAGGGTTGAGATCATTCTTCTTTGCTCTTCTTTTCGAGACATTATTTTTCCTTTCTAGTAAGATGAAAAAACTCCTGCTGTCTACCAGCAAGAGTCCCCTAACATCATTATTTTGTTTCACGGTGTAACGTATGTCTTTTCAAACGTGGGCTATATTTTTTAAGCTCCAAGCGTTCTGGATGTTTACGTTTATTTTTAGTCGTAATATAATTACGGTCACCAGTTTCAGTACAAGCTAATGTAATATTAACGCGCATGGTTTTCCCTCCAAACATATTGCTCTAATCACTTATTATCGATTTACTACCTGATAATAATAGCAAAAAGTTAAAACAATTTCAAGTATATGTTTCAAACTCTTATCACTTATGGTATAACTATTAGTAGAGAGAATCATTGTTTAGGGGGGAAACTATGCTTTATGTCTTAATTAGTCTTATCATAATTGGCGTCATTTTATGGGTATTGTCTTTTTTTATGCATGATCGCTTTAAACAGATTGAAGATCAGCTTGAGCAATTCTCCATTTCTTCGTTGCAAGAGACCTATCAGTTGAAGAAAAAAATAAGTATATTAGAAGAAGAACTTTTAATGGATGATGATATATTGGAACATTCCATGGATTCCAATGAATCTACAATGAATAACAAAATAGCTAATTTATATGTAAATGGATATGATATCCCATCCATTTCTCGTGAACTAAATATAAGTGAATTTGATGTTAGATCAGTAATTAATCAACTTTAATGGTGTGAATGAGGGATAAGAATGAAGCAAATGGTTAGAGCATTTTCGACAGGCCTTTTGACTGCCTCCATCATAATTGGTGTGGTTTTCCTTATTGAGGGTTTACCAAAAGACCAACCAGCAGAAGATGTTGCAGCAAGTGAGCGAATAGCAAGGCTTGAAGCAGAAGGCTATTATGTATATAAAGAAGATATGGAAGATCAAGTCACTCAATTAGAAGAAGAAATAGACCAGCTAGAGAATCAACAAGACACATTAGAAAGTGATGCGAAGGAAGAAACAGAAACAGAAGTGACTACTCATTCATTTTCTGTTGAACCAGGAATGACAGTACCAGACATTGTAGACGAACTCCTTGAGCTAGAACTAATTGAATCAGAAGACGAATTTATTACATACTTACAAGAAAATGAATTAACGACACGCCTACAAGTAGGCGAATTCGAGTTAAGTGATCAAATGACTGCTGAAGAAATAGCCGATCATTTAACTGGAACAGAAGAGGAGGAGTAAACCGCTAAGGTACTCCTCCTTTTCAACGTTATTCGTTTAAGTCTGCTGACTCCCCTTTTACTAAATACATAACATCTTCCCCGATATTAGTAGCATGATCCCCAATTCGTTCCACATAACGACCACTAAAAGCCATTTGCATAATATGCTGTATCTTCTGTGGATTGGTCGCTGTCTCCTCTAATAATTCCCTTAGCATCGTGGAATACATATTATCAATTACGTCATCCATTTCTGATAATTTTCTTGCTAAAGTAATGTCTTCATTCTCATAAGCTATGATTGAAATATCAATCATTTTAATCGCAATTTCTTTCATTTCCTTTACTGAATCATGAATTTTAATTCCATGATCTTTCCCTAAATGGATGGTAGACTTTGCGATATTCTTTGCATTATCAGCCATTCTTTCTAAATCAGATGAAATACGCAATGCTACGACAAGTCTTCTTAGATCTGTTGCTACTGGTTGCTGCCTAGCAATAAGAAGAATTGCTGTTTCATTAATTTCGAAATCTAGCTTATCTAATTCTTTATCCTTTTCGATCACTGCAAGGGCTCGATCCACATCACTTTGATATAGCACCTCCACTGCGTCTGTCAGTTGTGTTTGTGTCATTTTTGCAAATCGAACAATAAGAGATTCTACCTGTTTTAATTTATCTTCAAAATTCTCTCTACCTACCATACTGCACTCCCTCTCTCTTTTTTTCTCGTTATATCCTTATGCTTTTGTGAAGCGTTTTATTTTTCGTGTAAAGAAAATACGGCGTCAGAAGAGCCGTATCGTCTTCGAGCCACTTCTTGTGACAGTGATAAAATTCTGATGAGCTAAAAAAGAGTCATTGGCAATAATACCTGCCAATGATCATTTTTCTTTATTAACCAAAACGACCCGTGATGTAGTCTTCTGTTCGTTTGTCTTTTGGATTGGAAAACAACTGATCTGTATCGGAAAACTCTACTAATTCTCCATTCAACATAAATGCTGTTTTATCGGAAATTCTGGCAGCTTGCTGCATATTATGTGTGACAATCACAATCGTATAATCATTCTTCAATTCTTTAATTAATTCTTCAATTTTCAAAGTAGAAATTGGGTCTAACGCAGATGTAGGCTCATCCATTAGAATCACGTCAGGCTCAATTGCTAAACAACGAGCGATGCAAATTCTTTGTTGCTGTCCACCAGATAACCCGTACGCATTCTGATTAAGTCGATCCTTTACTTCGTCCCAAATTGCCGCACCGCGAAGGCTTTTCTCTACAATTTCATCTAATACTTTTTTCTTTTTAATTCCATGGATCTTTGGACCATAAGCAACATTTTCATAAATGGATTTCGGAAATGGGTTCGGTTTTTGAAAGACCATTCCTACATGTGTTCTTAGCTCTTCTACTAATTGCTTTTTAGCAAATATTTCTTGATTATTATATTTAATACTTCCAGAAGTATGAACAGAAGGAATGGTTTCAATCATTCTGTTTAACGTTTTTAGTAATGTCGATTTCCCACAACCTGAAGGTCCGATCACTGCAGTAATTTCATTTCTTGGAATTTCCATATTTATTTGATGAATCGCTTGATCATTTCCATACCATAAATTAAAATCCTCGATGGAAAAGACATGCTTACTTAATGTGTTAGTTGTCATCTAAACCCCTCTTTTTCTTAAAATCTATTTTGAAATTTATTTCGGATCCAAACGGCAATTGCATTCATGCATAGTAAGATGATAAGCAACACGATAATCCCAGCTGCCGCAACATATTGCCATTCTTCTTGTGGACGCGAAGTCCAACTCCAAATTTGAATCGGCATAACGGTATATTTAGAGAAAAATGAATCTGGAATCGTATAGATTGCGGCTGCAGCTCCCACGATTATTAATGGAGCAGTCTCACCAATCGCTCTGGATAATGCAAGAATGGATCCAGTTAAAATTCCCGGGATTGAAGCAGGCAGTACTATACGCCATATCGTTTGCCACTTAGTTGCCCCCATTCCTATGGAGGCCTCTCTTAATTCCTTCGGTACGGAACGAATTGCTTCCTGTGAAGCTACTACAATAACAGGTAGAACTAAGAGGCTCATCGTTAATGCGCCAGCTATTAACGAATAACCTAGTTCTAATATATAAACAAAGAAGGTTAAACCAAGTAAACCAAATACGATCGATGGTACACCTGCTAAATTTTGTACATTGACTTGAATAAACCGAGTAAAACGATTCTGCTTGGCATATTCCTCTAGATACAATGCGGTTGATACACCAAGTATAATCGAGACCGGCGCGGTTATAGAGATCAAAAAGATCGATCCCATTAACCCTGCAAAGATTCCAGCTTCTTCAATGTATGGTGCTGGGTAATTTCGCAGGAAATCTATAGATAAATAGTCAATTCCTTGACTTAATATTCGATAAATGAGTAAAGCTAAAAAAATTAACGCAATGGAAGTTGCTGCAATAAATAAGCTTTTAAAAGCTTTATTTCTTACTACTCTACCTTTAATTTGTGCGGAATTCACTTTTGTTGACATTAATAATCCTCCTTAAATCTTCTCGAAATATACTGTGACAGGATATTCATTAATAAGGTGAAAATAAATAACGTAAACCCTACAGCATAAATACTAAGATAAATATTCGATTGATAGGAGGTATCTCCTGTTGCCCCTTGCACAATAAAGGCAGTTAATGTTTGAATCGATTGCCTCGGATCAAAGGTCATGTTAGGCGTTGCACCCGCAGCAATGGTTACAATCATCGTCTCACCAATAGCTCGAGATATCGCTAGTACAACGGATGCTATAATACCGGATAAAGCCGCTGGTAGAACGACCTTCATAGCAACCTCAAATCTCGTGGCACCTAACCCCAAAGCACCTTCTCTCAGTGATTTCGGTACTGCGCTCATGGCATCCTCAGATAAGGAAGCAATCATCGGGATAATCATAATCCCTACTACAATTCCGGCACTTAATGCATTAAATATTTTCATTTCCGTAAAAACAGAGCCTAATAAAGGCGATACAAATGTTAAAGCGAAAAAGCCATAGACAACTGTTGGAATACCAGCTAAGATTTCCAGGATTGGCTTAATAATTTTTCTTGTTCTATCACTTGCATATTCACTTAAATAAATCGATGCTGCAAGTCCAATAGGTAATGCTACACAAATAGCTATAGCTGTAATTAAAAGAGTTCCAATAATGAGTGGTGCTACCCCAAATCGATCGGTCCATGGTGACCATTCACTTCCTAAATAAAAATCAACCAAGGACACATTAGAGAAAAAGGTAATGGATTCTCGTAATAAGGTGAAGAGAATTCCTATTGTTGTAATGACAGATATGATTGCACATAACAACAAAAAATATGGAATACCTTTTTCAAAATAATTACCGATATTCTTTTTTTGTTTATTTTTCTTTATCATGTCTTGAACGGAATAACTTTGTTCTGCTTTCTTGTTCACATGAATTCCCCTTTTCTTAAAAACCACACAAAGATTATGGGACAGCCCACAAGTCATTTACTTGTGAACCTGTCCCTTTGATATACTAGCCTTTTTCAATTCTTACTCTGCTGCTAATTCTTCGATCTCTGTTAATTGCTCTTGGTACTTTTCATCTGGAAGTGCAACATAGCCTACTTCCTCAGCAGCTGCACCAGCATTTTCGATTGAGAATTTCACAAAATCAAGCACTTGTGGCTTTTCTTTCATGTAATCCACATTTACGTATGTGAACAATGGTCGAGAAAGTGGTGAGTAAGAACCATCTTGAATCGTATCAGCTGTTGGCTTTACAGGATTTCCATCACCATTGTCAATTCCAAGAACCTTTAATGTATCTTGATTTTCTGCATAATAGGCATAACCGAAGTAACCAATTGCGTATGGATCACTCTGAATACCAGTTACTAATGTGTTGTCATCTTCAGATAGTGTGACATTTTCGCCTTCACGCATAGGATTTTCTTCTAGGATTACTTCATTGAAATAATCAAACGTTCCGGAATCGTGTCCTGGGCTATAAATAACAATATCCTCTTCTGGCCATTCTGGGTTAATGTCAGACCATTTCGTTGCTCCACCATCCGCTAGGAAGATTTGTTTTAATTGATCAATTGTTAAGTTTTCAACAAAATCATTTTCTTGACTTACCACTACAGATAAACCGTCATAAGCTAATTCAATTTCATGTAAGGTAATGCCATTTTCTTCAGCAGTGGCTTTTTCTTCATCTTTAATTGGACGAGAAGCATTACTTAAATCAATTTCACCAACAGTAGATTTTTCAAATCCACCACCAGAACCGGATGAATTAAGTGCTGTTTCTACTTCTGGATTTTCTTGATTATATTCGTACGTTAAATATTCCATGATCGGTAAAACGGTTGAAGAACCATCAATATTGACTGGTCCAGAAACCTCTCCATCTTCTGAGCCTTCGTCACCAGATCCTTCGCCATTTTCTGATGCATTTGCTTCATTATTTTCATCTGAGCCCGCATCATCTGGAGCATTTCCACAAGCAGCTAACAAACCTACTGTTAATAGAGTGACAGCTACCAACATCATTAACTTCCATTTACTCATTGTTTTTCCCCCTACAATTGTTTTTATAAAAGCTATGATCTTGCTTCTACTACATAGTAACGCAAAACTATTAATTCACTATTAAGCAATTGTAAAGACTATGTAAATTCGACAGATTATGTGGTAATTTTCATAGAAAAAAGCATATAGCCGAGGCTATATGCTTTGTATCATTATATTTATTCTTCTTCGTTGTCTTCGTCAGCAGATTTTCCTTCATAATATGCTTCAATAATACGTTTCCCTATCTTATGATTAATTTCATATTGACCAGCACCTGTACCGTTTTTTGGTACGATTACGGCAAAAGCTACCTCTGGGTTCTCTTCGGGACTATAGCCAACAAGAGATAAATTCTCTGTATTTGCGACTAACTCTCCATCCTTGTATTGAGGATTTTCTGCAGTACCTGTTTTTCCCGCAACTTCATAGGGAACATCCTTCCACAGTCTTTGTGCAGTTCCCTGTGTAAATACTAGACGGAAGCCTTCCTGAACACGTTCAATATATTTGTCATCCATCTCAATACGATTTATTACCTCAGGCTCCATCGTCTTCAAGACAGAGCCTAATTTTCCATCTTCTGTTGATGGCTCTCTGATTTCTTTTACGAGATGTGGTTTAATTCGGTATCCACCATTCGCAATCGTAGAAACATATTGTGCTAATTGCATGGTTGTATAGGTATCAAATTGCCCAAACGACAAGTCGAGGAAATTACCTGGTAATCCATTCGATCCCGTAACACCTGTTGCTTCAAACGGCATATCAATCCCTGTCTCGACACCTAAACCAAACTGTTTAAAATAATTCCTCAACTCTCCAAACGCGCCATAATCAAAATTGTACAGTGGTTCATTATATCGATACGTTGCACCTGCCATTTTGATTGCGATTCTCATCATATAAACGTTGGAGGATTGTTCTAGTGCGTACAAATCAGAAATATTATCTCCAAGATTTTTCCATGAACTTTTCTCTTTTGTTCCTTTTATCTTTATTACCCCATCATCTAATCTTGTTCCGATATCTATCACACCACTCTGATAGCCTGCCAGCATCGTAGCTCCCTTAATAGCAGAACCAGGAGCATGGGCATCATAAATTGTACGGTAAGCATTATTTACATATTCTTTATTTTCACGATCATATCTTATAGCTGACATTGCAAGGATCTCACCTGTCTGTGGATTCATCACAACTGCCATTGCATCTTCTAAATAACCATTATTATTAACCGGATGGTTAATAGCCGTTCGTAGCTCTTCTTCGACGATCTTATCCACCTGTTGTTGAAGCTCCATATCTACTGTTAATATAAGATCCTTGCCTCGTTGTCCTTCGACAACGACTTCTGAGCCGACTACTTCTCCGTCATTATTCGTGGTGTATTGGACTTTTTCTTTTCTTCCTCTTAGTACATGCTCATATTGCTGTTCTAATCCACTCGTTCCGACACGATCATTCCAGGTGTAGCCATTAGCTAAATAGTAATCACTATTCTCTCTCGGTATCCCTTCTTCTGATGACGTGATACTTCCGATAAATGCACTTAATGTTCCTTCATAGTTATTATCACGTTCCCAATCAATGGTTGCATCAATATTTGGAAGATCATGCAGATGTTCTGCAACTTTTGCATATTCTTCATCTGTTATCCCCTCGTTTACGACAATATGTGGGGATAACTCATGTGCTTGATCCAATTCCTTTTTAATTGCAATAATATTTAATAGCTCAGGAGTCCAGTCGACTGTGGCAAGATCATCTGCTGTAATGGCATTCAATTCAGCCTGATACTTGTCTCCACCTTCTAGCTCCTTTTCTTTTTCCGTTAAGCGGTCTGCGACTTCTTCTGTATTTTGAATATACCAGTATTCTTTTTTGTCTCGTTCTGTTATTTCTTCTTTTAGTTCTTCTTGATCTTTAATGATCGTAATATATTCTGCTAAATCTTCCGCTAGCTCTAGTCTCTCATCTGCTGTTTGACCATGCTTGGGTGGTGTATACGTAATGGATTTGACTGGATTATTATCCAGTATTAAGTTATGGTTTCGATCATACATCAACCCACGTGGCACAGGTTTTTCAGAAGGAGTGTTTTCTGTTTGATCAATTTCTCGTTGCGCTTCTTCTCCGTTTAAAATTTGCACAACCCCAAGCTGGACAATTAATAAGGAAAAAATCAGGAAAACACTAACGAATAAAATATTTAAACGTAGTGGTAGCTGTGATCGCTTTTTTTTCACTTTTTTCTTTTTTTGCCTAAAGTTTAAGTATTTGCCCATATCCTTCCCCCTCTACTATTTTATCCTGACAAATGCATACTTACTTATTATAGCATGGAAGAAGAATTGGGAAAATTAAATTGATGTTTTTCTGATAAAGAAATAGGAAAGGAAATTACCGCCACCAAAGACAAGCATTAATACTGGAATAATGAAGATTGGATCTAAAAAGGAGACACTCACAATAAAGACAATAATCGCAAGCACTCTTCCAATATTAATGAACACCTCACGAATAATAATATATTCTACTCTCCAATTTCCAGCATTTTTAGATTTTCCGATTATATCGTACGTGAGAGAAACAAATGGGACATTAAATAATGGAAAACTGACCCCTATGATGACGCCATAGAGAAGAATGGTGACATAGCTGGTTGGGAACACAAAAAGTAACACGGCTAAATATAAAGCTAGACCACCATAGAAAATGGCTGCTTTTCTTTTTTTGCTGCTAACCATCTTTGAGACAAAGTAATAGCTAATAAAGGAACAAAGGGAGATCAAAAAATTGAAAAGACCAAGCGAAAGCTCACTATTTGTTTCAATATACACCCAAATTGTAATAATAAAAATAAACAATCCTTCTCTTGATCCCTGTGTAAGGTGGGCGAATAGCACACTACGCCAATTCGTATTATGCTTCCTTTCTTTGAAAACCTCGCGGATAAAGAAACGACCTGTTGCTTTTCTTTTCTTTAGATAAAACGAACAAACAATCGCTAAAAAGAAAAGAAAAAAAGATAAAAAGAAAATCGTGCTATATCCTTTGAAATTATCCATCAGTGTGATGATATAGCCAGCAAGTAAGGGTCCGACCATTCCACCAAAGGATTGTAAGGATCCAAGTATCCCATTAAATAAGTCTCGTGTTTCTGGTTCTGTTACTTCGAAGGTTAACACATTGTAAGCTAACCAATAGAAGCCATAGCCAATCCCTAATATAGCGCCAAGCATATAAGTATAATTAACGGCTTTTTCTCCTAGAAGGAGTACCACCATGTAAAAAATGGACAAAAAGATTACACCTATTCGAATAATCAGTGTCCGATCTACATGCTTCACACACTTGCCAGCGACAAAAAAGGAGATTGGTTGTAGCAAATAAATAAAAAGGTTATAGGTGGCAATATCCATATAGTCTCCTGATTGCTTCCATAAGAACACATTGACAAATGTGTTGGAGATAAAAGTGGAAAGTGCGTATAAACCACCGATAATCAGTAATATCTTTAAATCTCTACTTACTGGTATGGAAGGTTTTTTACTTGGAAATAACTGCATTTTCTTACACCTCATTTAAAGCCTATAATCTATAGTCTTTTCCAGTTTAAATGAGATATACGAAAATAAAGTTAGAAACCGATCAAGGTGTGAAGAAGTAATTTTGCGCCTATTAGAAAAACTCGCATTCGAGCTATTTTCGTTAGCTTTTCTAATACTCTGAATTTCAAAATTTATGCTTCGTCGCTTTACTTCCTGTAAAAAATTTGCAAGCAAAAAAGAAGTGCTACGATGAGCACTTCCTTTCCTTTTTTTATTTTGCTTCATTATATAAGCTTGCAACTTTATCCCAATTTACTACATTCCAGAACGCTGCAATGTAATCAGGACGTTTATTTTGATATTTTAGGTAATAAGCATGTTCCCATACATCAAGACCTAGAATTGGTGTTTTCCCTTCAGAAATAGGAGTATCTTGATTTGGTGTACTTGTAATAGCTAAGTTACCATTGTCAACTACTAGCCAAGCCCAGCCTGAGCCGAATCGTCCAGCTGCAGCATTTGCAAATTCCTCTTTGAACTTGTCAAAGCTACCAAATGCTTCATTAATTTTGTCAGCTAATTCTCCAGTTGGCTCACCACCACCATTTGCTGATAGCAATGTCCAGAATAAACTGTGGTTGGCATGTCCGCCACCATTATTACGAACTGCTGTACGAATATTTTCAGGTACTGCATCAAGATTTGCTAAAATGTCCTCGATTGATTTATTTGCTAAATCATCATGACCTTCTAGTGCAGCGTTTAATTTCGTAACATAAGTGTTGTGATGTTTAGTGTGATGAATGTTCATTGTTTCCTTATCAATATGTGGCTCGAGTGCATCATATGCATAAGGTAAATCTGGTAAAGTAAAATTTGCCATGTTTATTCCTCCTATTTTTTAGTTTGAAGGTTCCTAACCTCTCCAATTCAAATATTATCAAATAGTCAGAATAGATTGCAAATAATTAGCATTTATTCACTATAGTATGAAAGGTTTTCCATCAAGTGAAATTAATTTTATAATAAATAAAAAAACAAGCTTTAACGTTCGCTTGTTGAGAATGGTGGCTCGGGACGGAATCGAACCGCCGACACACGGATTTTCAGTCCGTTGCTCTACCGACTGAGCTACCGAGCCAATTTTTTTATTCTGTTTTTAGACACTGTCCTAGTTATGTATAAATGGCGGAGGAAGAGGGATTCGAACCCCCGCG
>JACYYK010000101.1_pt1 | contig 20459 bp, 18 predicted proteins | sample 8236871 | NCBI WGS metagenome assembly JACYYK01 (sample SAMN14103087, study PRJNA606662) | landfill metagenome | isolation source: landfill solid waste inoculated with endophyte fungus Paravalsa indica | place: India:New Delhi, Okhla landfill site | collected 2017-11-05 | reverse complement strand
CCGCGTGCAGGTCGGTGTAGGCGGCCCCCGTGAAGAGGTCGTTGCGGCCGGACAACAACAGCTCGTATCGGTCGAAGAAGTACTCGAGCGCCTTGAACAGCACGAACACGCCGACCAGCACGAGCAGGTGCACCTTGGCCGGCGAGGAGATCTGACCGCCCCGTCCCGCCAGCCGGATGCCACCGAACAGGTAGTGGGTCACGACGGCGCCGAAGAAGGAGATGATCAGCGCCACGAAGATCCAGCCGAGCACCCAGCCGTAGAACGGCAGGTCGAACGTGAAGAAGCTGGCGTCCTTGCCGAACACCGGATCGGTACGGCCGAACTCGGTGCCGTTCAGCCACATCTGCACGACTTCCCAGCTGCCCTGACCACTCGCCCCCGCGATGAGACCCGTGACCACCGGGATGCCGATACCGAACAGCTTCGTACGGGCCGCGATCAGCGAGCGGTACCGCGCGAGCGGGTCTTCGGTGCTCGACACGGGGACGAACACGGGGCGTGTGCGGTACGCGAGCCACAGACTCACCGCGAGCAGGCCGCCCACCAGCACACCCGTCGCGAAGAACAGAGCCACCCGGGTCAGCAGTATCGTCGAGAAGACGTCACGCGCACCGACCTCGCCGTACCACAGCCAGTCGACGTACGTGTCCAGCAGACGGGCACCGAGCAGGAGCAGGAGAACGAGGACGGCCGCGATGATGAGCAACACGCGGGCGCGCCGAGAGAGTTTCGGCAGGCTGGCTGGAGGCCGGGTGGCCACTACGCACACTCCCCGTGGTCAAGGCTGTCGTTGTCGGGGCGCCGACCTACGAGCGTCCCTGGTTACCTAACTGTACGGACCGCGACCTGAGTTCCCGAAGCCCCCCAAATCGGGCGCCGCGCAGGCCGAGCCCCTCGCCTGCCAGGATGGCGTCATGACGGAGAGCGAGAACCGGGCAGGTCCCGGAAGGGTAGCCGCGCTGGCCCGCGAGGTCGAGGAGTTCGTCGCGAGCGGAGGCTGGGACCAGCAGCCTCAACTGTTCGCGCTGGTGCCGACAGCGGACCTGCTCCGCCAGCAACCCGAACTCGCCGACCAACTCGACCGGAACAGCGAGTTCACCCCGGTCGCCCAGGACTCACTTCCGGAAGGTGATCTCGCGGAGGCCCTCGGTCGCATCGCCTGGCCCGACGCCGTGCACGGCTGCGCCCTCGCCCAGGAGATCATCGTGCTACCTCCGGACGCCGAGCAGGAGCTGCCCGGCCTGGCCGAGGAGACCGACGACGGAGACGTCAGCGAGCAGGACCTGCAACGCCTGCGGCAGGCCGCGGCCGACCACCCACGCCGTACCGAGGCCCGGCTCGTGGCCGCCGTCCTGCGCGACGGATCGGCCTCCTGTGTCATGCGCCTGCGCGGCGGGGTCACAGGCAACGACGACTCCGAGGCGGTCGACGAGATCGTCGAGAGCGCTGACCTCGCACCGAACCTGATCGACGCGCTGCGAGCCACGCTGCAGCCCTGATCCTCCGGCGTCAGCCGGCGCAGGACGGCACCGGTCGCCCGTTCGCCAACGATTCCAGCGCGCTGACGGCGTCGTCGAGGGTGCCCACCCGCACGAGCCGCAGGCCGTCCGGCGCGGCGGCCACGGCCTCGCCGCAGTTGTCCTCGGGCACGAGGAACGCCGTGGCGCCGGCTTCCCGGGCTGCGACGAGCTTGAACGGGATGCCCCCGATGGGGCCGACGTTGCCCTTCGAGTCGATGGTGCCGGTGCCGGCGACATGCTCGCCTCCGGTCAACTGCCCCGGCGTCAACTCGTCCACGATCGCCAGCGCGAACATCAGTCCGGCCGACGGGCCGCCGACGTCCTCCAGCGCGATCTCCACGTCGAAGGACGTCTCGGCACTGTCCGAGGGTTGGATGCCGAGGAAGCCGTGCGCGCCGTTCGGGTGTCGCGCCAGGGTCACCGACTCCGTCCGTTCCGCCTCCTCGCCCCGCTGAAACGTCACGGACACCGTCTGCCCGGGTCGTGTGCCACCGAGGACGTCGCGCACCGCGTCGGAGTCGGCCACCTCCCTGCCGTCCACCTTCACGATCCGGTCACCGGGCTCGAGAACTCCCTCGGCAGGGCTGTCGCCCACGACCTGGTCGACCACGGCCACCACCGGGTGACCGAGCTTGCGCAACGCCGCCACCTCGGCGTTGCTCTGCGAGTCCTGGAACTGTCGCAGGTTCTCCCTGCGCACTTCCTCCTCCGACTGCCCCGGCCGGAAGTACTCCTCCCTCGGCGCGAGTGCGTAGCGCCCACTGACCCACATACCGAGCGCGCCGAACAACGTCATGTTGTCGTTGAGGGCCACCGTGGTCATGCGGAGCTCACCCCCGGTGGGATAGGTGCGCTCGCCGTCGATCTCGATGACCGAGGTGCCGTCCACCGCGCCGAGGGTGTCGTACGTCGGCCCCGGCCCGAGTGCCACGTAGGGCACGCGAACGAACGCGCCCAACATCGCGAACGTGAGCACGAGAACGGCGCTGGCCACCATCGTCCAGCCGCGCCTGCTCAGCCGGCGCCGGCCGTCGCGGCCCCGTCCGGGGGTCCGCTCCGCACCGCCGGTGTCACTGAGTGTGCCGACGGGGCGCCCGGCGGGTTGCTCGGTCGGTGCTGCCTTGTCCGGGGACTCACTCACGTGACCAGCCTACGGACCATGTACCACGCGCACGCCGTGGGCATCACGGTCCTTTCCACGGACCTCCCCCGGGCCGCGTACGGTGGTGTTATGAGCAACCCACCGTTCGGCTTCGGACTACCCGATCCCGACAAAGGCCGCGACAACGAATCGTCGGGCGGGCAGTCCGGCTCGGGCTCCGACGCCTTCCAGCAGCTGGGACAGATGCTCAGTCAGCTCGGGCAGATGCTCAGCCAGGCCGGTAGCTCCTCAGGACCGGTGAACTACGACCTGGCCAAACAGATCGCTGTGCAACGCCTGGGCTCCGAGGGACAGATGGGTTTCTCAGCGGGCGACCAGTCGGGGGAGACGGCCGTACGCGACTCGGCCCACCTCGCGGAGCTCTGGCTGGACGAGGCCACGATCCTCCCCGCCGGGGCCACCACCACCACGACGTGGACGGCACGGGACTGGATCGACAAGACACTTCCCACCTGGCAACGGTTGTGCGACCCGGTGGCGAGGCAGGTCTCCGGTGCGTGGATGCAGGCTCTCCCCGAGGAGGCCAAGCAGGCGGCGGGGCCGTTGCTCTCGATGGTCGGGCAGATGGGCGGCATGGCGTTCGGCTCGCAACTGGGCAACGCACTGGCCGGGCTCGCGTCCGAGGTCCTCACTTCCACGGACGTGGGACTGCCGCTGGGCCCCGAGACCACGTCGGCGCTGCTGCCCAGGAACATCGACAAGTTCACCGAGGGGCTGGAACGGCCGAAGAGCGAGGTGCTCGTGTTCCTCGCCGCGCGGGAGGCCGCGCACCAGCGACTGTTCGCCCACGTCCCGTGGCTGCGGCAGCGCCTGCTGGCGACGGTTGAGGAGTTCGCCTCGGGGATCACGGTGGACACCAGCGCGCTCGAACAGCTCGCCGGCCGTGTCGATCCCACCAACCCGGCCAGCATCGAGGAAGTCATGTCCTCCGGCCTTCTGGAGCCGCAGACGACGCCTGGGCAGAAGGCGGCGCTCGGCAGGTTGGAGACGCTGCTCGCGCTCGTGGAGGGCTGGGTCGACGTCGTCGTGGCGGACGCTGTCGGCGACCGGCTTCCCGGTGCGGAGGCGCTGCGGGAGACCCTGCGTCGACGCCGCGCGACGGGCGGCCCTGCCGAGCAGACGTTCGCGACGCTCGTGGGCCTTGAGCTGCGTCCTCGCCGGATGCGCGCCGCGTCCGCGCTGTGGAAGCTCGTGGGGGACCGACACGGGATGCAGGCCCGCGACAACCTGTGGACCCACCCCGATCTCATACCGACGGCCGACGATCTCGACGACCCGATCGGCTTCGCCGAGCGTCTCGGCGCGAACGGAGCCCTCGACGACGGCATCGACCCGCTCGCGGAGCTCGAACGGACCGAGCGCGCCCGTCAGGACGAGAGCGAGAGCGGGCGGGACGGGGGAGCCGAGCGCCCTGACAGCGACGGGGACGGCAAGGAGTGAGGACGGTGCCGCCAGGTTCGCGTCCGGCGGCACCTGCTCCACCGCGGTCAGTCGTTGCAAGGAGTCGCGCCACCGAGTCGTTCGGCGGCCGAAAGTCCCTCGAGATATCCGATGGCGCGCTCGGTCTTGGGATACCGCCTTACCAGGTTCCAGAACGTGCGGTTGTGCTCGGCCACGCGAAGGTGCGCCAATTCGTGCACGAGGACGTAGTCGAGCACCCACGACGGCACGTCCCTGAGCCGTTCGCTGACGCGGATGGTGCGGTCAGCGGGCGTACACGACGCCCACCTCGTGCGCATCGGCGGAACCCAGCGCACACTCGCGGGTTGCGCCGTCCCGTCCAGGTAGCGGCGTGAGAGCTGCGTGCAACGCAGGAGGAGGGCCTCGTCGGAGGCGCGCGCCGGGCTGGCGCGGCGGCTCTCCGCGCGTTGCAGCTTGCGCTGCATCTCGGCCACCCAGTGTTTCTCCTCCGCCTTGGTCATGGTGGCAGGGATCAGTACGACGAGTGTGTCACCGTCCCGGTACGCGGTGACCGTCCGGCGGCGTCGTGGACTCCTTCGGACTTCCACTTTCTCTTGCTTGTCAGCGGAATCCCGCTGTGTGTTGTTCCGATTCCTGAGGGAGGGAAACCGTGCATCGGCCACGGGAACAACGGTAAGGCCAAGGACCGACATCATGGCGATCACAGGCCTGGATCACCCCGGTTGTCCACACGTGTGTCACCCTGTGGACAACTCGGTCACCAGATGTGCGGGGTACGCGGATCACGGCCAGAGTGAGCGCATGACCGGATCACCGCCGCAGGTCGCCTTCCGCGTCCCGCTGCCGAGGCGCCCCCGCCTGCGCGCGGGACTGCCCGTGGTGGAACGGCGCGAAGGCGAGCTCCAGATCGGGCTCGACCCACGCCATGGCGTCATCGCGACCGATCTCCCGCCCATCCTGGTGGACGTCCTTCGCGGGTTGGACGGCAGGCGCAGCATCGACACGCTCCTGTCGCTGGTGCGGGACGAGCACGCTGATCGGCTCAGGGCCGTGCTGTGCGGCCTCGCCGAACGAGGCCTCGTCGAGGACGCGGAGGCCTCCGCCGACTCCCTCGGGGTGCCCATGAGCCCGTCCGGCATCGCCGTCGGCTACGCCAACCACTCGATCGGTGTCCACGGCGGTGGCCGGCTGGCGACCGCCGTCACCGCCCTCCTCACCGGAGCCGGGGTGGCCAGGCTCTGTCTCGCCGCCGACGGCGTCGTGGCCAGGGCCGATGTCGGGTCCGGCTTTCGCGACGAGGACGTTGGACGGAACCGCGCGGCCGCGCTCGCGGACGTCGCGAGACGACTCGATCCGGAGGTGCGGATCTCTCGCCTCCGCCCCGGCGCCACGCCCACCGACCTGGTCGTCCTGACCGACGCGGTGGTGCCCGCCCCCGAGGTGGTGACCGATCTGGTGGCCTACGGCGTGCCGCACCTGGTGGCGCGGGTCAGAGACGGTGTCGGCATCGTCGGCCCTCTGGTCGTGCCCGGCCGGAGCAGCTGCCTGAGATGCGCGGATCTGCACCGCACCGGACGCGACGCCTGCTGGCCCCGCATCGCCGGCCAGCTCGCCGGGCGGTACCAGGAGGCGGATTTCACAAGCGTGTACGGCACTGCCGCGCTGGCGGTGGGCCAGACTCTGCGGGCACTCCGCGCGACAACTCCGGCACTTGCCGTGGAACCACCGCCAACCTGGAACGCGACTCTCGAACTCGACTGCGTCACAGGTGTCGTCACCAGGCGGGAGTGGCCGCCTCATCCGCGTTGTCCCTGCGGTGCACCACAGCACCGGGCGCAGCACTGACTTCCCTTTCACATCCCAAAACCGGTGCGGAAACGGCGACCCGACAGGCAGAATCGCTGTCGTGACGGACTCCCGCGACTCCCTCGGCGACCAAGCGGACGCACCCCTTCCACGCCGGACGATGGCGCGAACGGCGAAGTTGGCGAGCCTGCCCCTCGGCATAGCAGGCCGGGCCGTCGGTGGGTGGGGCCGACGGCTCACCGGGCAAAGCGCCGAGGACATCAACGCCACCCTGTCGGCCAAGGCCGCGGAGCAGCTGTTCGAGGTGCTCGGCACGCTCAAGGGTGGCGCCATGAAGTTCGGGCAGGCGCTCAGCGTGTTCGAGGCCGCCGTGCCCGAGGAGTTCGCCGCCCCGTACCGCGACGCGTTGACCCGCCTCCAGTCGGCCGCGCCGCCGATGCCGGCCAGCCAGACACGGCGGGTGCTCGCCGAACAACTCGGTCGTTCCTGGACCAAGCGGTTCGCCGAGTTCGACGACGAACCGGCCGCGGCGGCGAGTATCGGACAGGTGCACCGGGCCGTATGGCACGACGGCAGGGACGTCGCCGTGAAGGTGCAGTACCCGGGCGCGGATGAGGCGCTGCGCAGCGATCTCAGGCAGTTACAGCGGTTCAGCAGGCTTTTCCAGGCGCTTCTGCCGGGCGCCGAGGTCAAGCCGCTGCTGACGGAGCTCGCCGAGCGCATGAACGAGGAACTCGACTACCGGGGTGAGGCCGACAACCAGCGCCGGTTCGCGAAGGCGTTCCACGATGACGAGAACGTGTTCGTACCCAGAGTCGTGGCGAGCGCCCCGAAGGTGATCGTGTCGGAATGGGTCACGGGAACCCCTTACTCGCGAATCATCGCGGACGGCACGGTCGGGCAACGCAACACGGCGGGCAGGCTGCTGGCCGAATTCCACTACTCCTCCCCGGCGAGGGCGCGTCTGCTCCACTCCGACCCGCATCCCGGCAACTTCATGCTGCTCGAGGACGGGCGGCTCTGCGTGATCGACTTCGGTGCCGTCGCGAACCTGCCGGAGGGCGCGCCTCGCACTCTCGGCGTGATGATGCGGTTGGCTCTCGAGGGCCGGTCCCAGGACCTTTTCGAGGTGCTGCGGGCCGAGGGGTTCGTGCGCCCGGAGGTGGGGCTCGACGCCGACGACGTCTACGCCTGGCTGCTGCCGCTCGTCGCCCCGCTGACCGACGAGAGCTTCCACTTCACGCGCCAGTGGGCGCAGAAGCAGGCGATGCGCATGGGCGACACGCGGAACAAGGACTTCCACACCGGGCGTTCGCTCAACCTGCCACCCCAGTGGTTGTTGATCCATCGAGTCACGGCAGGGGCGATCGGCATCCTGTGCCAACTGGACGCCGAACTGCCCGTGCGCTCGATCGTCGAACGGTGGCAACCCGGCTTCGCCGACTGACGGAAAACCGCCCACGGGCTCGGGTTGTCCACAGGAATGCTTCTGGAGAGCCGAATGATGCCGTTCGCAGGCGGTGGTTGTCCACAACGCGTGCGAGGTGGTGTCGGGGCGTGGAGGCACGGTGCAGGCTCGTGGCATGGCGACAACGACCTCTGTGACACGATCCGCGACCACAGTTTCCGGACCCACGCTGACCTCGGTGTTCTCCGCCGTGCGCTCTCCGGCTCATCCGAGGGACAGCCAGGCTCGCGTGCTGTCCGTGGCGCAGCTTCGTGCCCTCGGTGTGCACCCGAGCACGATCACGAAGCGCTGCAGGCCGGGTGGGCCGTGGCGACGGCTCGCCCCCGGTGTCGTCCTGCTCGGCACAGGCGAGCCAACCCGTCACCAGTTGCTCCAAGCCACCACCGCCTACCTGGGTCCCGACAGCGTCATCACAGGCCTCGACGCTCTGCGCACCTACGGCGTCCGACTACCCCCGCCGACAGCCGTCAGGGCGCTCGTGCCCGCGCATCGCCGCCTCACACCGCCCGCGTTCGTGTCCCTCGAACGCACTGCGCGGCTGCCCGTGCCTGTCGACATCGAGGGACTGCCCTACGCCCCACCGGTTCGGGCGACGATCGACGCAGCACGCCAGGAGACTGACCCGGACATCCTTCGACGTGTGCTGGCACTGCCGGTGCAGCAAGGCCTGTGCACCGTCGAGGAGCTTGGTGATGAGCTCGAGAAAGGCAACCAGCGTGGCTCGGCGGCCGTTCGAGTACAGCTCCGCACGTTGGCACGCACCGATCTGTCCGATCTGCGCAGAACCGCGCGGCAGTTGGTACGGCGCTGCCCGTTGCCTCCGCCACGTTGGGACACGACCGTCTTCACCCGCGATCGGCGTCGCCTCGGCAGCGTGGACGCGTGGTGGGACGACGTTGGCCTGGCCTGGTCGGTGACCGCCGCCGGAGCTCCGGCTTCTCGTAGTGCCAAGGACGAGCGCGACCGTCTCGCCCTCACCTCCGTGGGTGTGGTGCTGGTTCGCACCACACCGTCGATGGTGCGACACCATTCCGAGTTCGTCATCGCCGAGCTGGTCCGTGGTTTTCGTCAGGCGGCGCGACGGCCCCGCCCCCGCGTGTTGTCCGAAGCCCGTGTCGTCGCCGCCTGATCAGCGATGAGAGTGTCAGGACAGTCGTCGCGCCGTGTGCACGGTGCGGGCGTAGAGCACGAACGCGTCGTCACGCCCACCGACGTAGTGCGGGCTGCCGGGGTCGGTCAGCGCGGCCAGGGTCTCCCGGTCTGCCGGGTCTACCCGATCCCCCACTGTTTCGGCCAGCCAGGTGAACCGCTCGACCACGTACTGGCGGGCGGTCTCGTCCAGAGGAGCGGGATGCTCGACGAGATAGCTGAACGACGTGGGTTCCCCGAGCCCTGCCCGGGTCAGCGCCGCCGTCCAGCCGTAAGGCATGGCGATCGCACCTTCGATCCCCGCGCGCAACTCCCCGAACCAGGCGTCACGCGCCGCATTGAGCCGAGCCTCCAGGCCTGCACGTCCCAACCCGATGTCCCACGGAATGAATGTCTGTCCCGTTCCGCCTTCGGCGAGCGCCAGCATGCCACCGGGGGCGAGCAGCCGCGCGAGTGCCGTGACGCCCGCCTGCTGGTCCGGCAGGTGGTGCACCATCGCCGACGCCCAGGCGAGGTCGGCCTGCGGCACCTGCGTGTCCAGCGGGTCTGTGGCGACGTCCGCGGACACCGTGGTCACCGAGACGGTTTCGCCTCCAGCAGCCACGGCCACCTCCCGCGCCGCCGCGAGAAGCGCGTCACTGGCGTCGACCAGTACCAGGCGCCCTCCACCGTTCTCCCGCAGCACCGAGGCCAGCGCAGCGCTCATCCCCCCTGCCCCGCATCCCGCGTCCACGACGACCGCCCCCGGTGGCAGCCCCCCGGCGAGCTTGGCACCGACGCCGCGTACAGCGTCGCGTTCCAACATGTCGAGCCGTCGCATTGCGCTCAGCCTGGCCGCCCAGTCGATGTCGTCGTGCGTCGCAGCAGACATGTCGGAGTTCCCTTTCCGTACTCGCGAAGGTGGGGGCAGCGAAGTATTCCACCACCCCCACCTCGCTCACGAACGATTTCGGTACGCCCGGCGTTGGGCCCAACCGACCACGCGCGCCCAGCGCCGAGTATTCCCGGCAGCGCGGGCCTCACGTTGCTCGGCTGCCGATTGCAGCATGTCCCGTATTCGTTCTCTGGCAAGTTCTTCGTGCATCAACATGGCTGTGTACTCCTTGTTGGTCAGTGCGGGGAAAGGAATGAAACGGGCAACTCGGTGAGTTGCGCTCCGGTGCGGCAGCTGCCGTTCGCGAAACAGTGTGGTGGTCATGCCGCACTCCGCTGTCCGGTCTGTTGTGTTGCTGAGGTTGCCGACGAGGCAGCGGGCACCACCGGGTGCTTACGAGGACGACCACGCGGCCGCTTCCGCGCCACCACCACGCCTCTCTCGAAGATCTCGCCGCCCCATACGCCCCACGGCTCACGCCGGGCGAGCGCACCCGCCAGGCAGGAGGCCCTCACAGGGCAGTCACCGCACAGGTACTTCGCCCGCTCCAGGTCCGCTGGAGTTTCGGCGAACCACAGGTCCGCGTCACCCGAGCGGCACGGCAGGTCGGCTTCCGGGGTGGTGACCGAGTCGAGCAAGTCGGCCACGCCCGTCGTACCGGTGTTGTCGTCGGTCAGCAGCTTCTCCGACGCCTTCTCTGACGCGAAGGCGATCGCCGATGACATTCGTTCTCTCCCTCATGTTGTTGTGCGCTACTTGTTTCAGCCGATGCCCGGACCGAAACAGCACAAAGGCCGCGGATCCGGTGTACGGTTCCGCGGCCTTTGCGAGCCTGTTCCACTGACACTCAGGTCAGGGCACACTCTCCTGTGGGCACAACGGAACCCAGAACTGCTTTGGCAGATCGGCGGTCATACGACGAAATGCCGAATTGACGCCTTCGGCACCGCCGACGGCAGCAGAGAAAGCGAAGACAGCGCTGACGTACACGCTCCCCCGGCTCTGCTGCGCACACCGCGACACCATGACGTGTCGGCGCTCACGGAGGGCGTGACCGATCCGAGACAGCGGCGTGCCGGCAATGCCGTTCTTCCAGTTGATCGTCATCGCTGGCACCTCCTCTCGCTGTCCGGCGATCCACCGCTCACAACGGCGGCCAAGATCGCACAGTATCCACCCAGTGCTTGCAGGTTATTGCCCTGCGCCCAGCGCGGCAACTTATTTTTCGACGAATTTCCCGGACTGCCGAAAAACCCTCCTGACCAGGAGGTTCAGTCCAGGAGCTCACCCGCGGCCTGGGTTCTCGTCGTTGACGACGGTGAGGACCTCCTCGCCGAACCGCTCCACCTTGGCCGTTCCGATGCCGGAGATCGACACGAGGCCACGGGCATCGGTGGGGCGCTGCTCGGCGATGGCAACGAGCGTGGCGTCGGTGAACACGACGAACGCCGGGATCTTCAGCTCCTTGGCCTTCTCCGCGCGCCATTGCCTGAGCCGTTCGAGAAGTTCCTCGTCGATGTCGGAGGGGCAGTCGACACAACGCCCGATCTTGATTTCCAGTGTGGCTTCAAGGTCGCGGCCACAGACACGACAGACCGCCCTCGTCCCCGCGCGTCGTCGCGACGGACGGCGGACGCGCGGGGCAGGCTCCTCTCCCCCGGCGAGTCCGTGGAGGAACCGGCTGCGTCTGCGGTGCGGCCGTCCGCCGGGCGTGCGGGAGAGCGACCAGCTGAGCGCGAGGTGTTCCCTGGCTCGGGTCACACCCACGTAGAACAGCCTGCGCTCCTCCTCGATCGCGTCCTCCGTGGTGGCGTGTTGGATCGGCACGGTGCCTTCGGCCAGACCAACGAGGAAGACGGCATCCCATTCGAGGCCCTTGGCCGCGTGGAGCGACGCGAGTGTCACGCCGTCCACGACAGGCGGGTGCTGCGCGGAGGCGCGCTGCTCGAGCTCAGCGACGTAGCGTGCCAGGGTCGGCCGCTCCCCCGCGGACACCGCCGTGAACTCGGCCGTGAAGTCCCGCGCGAGTTCGTACAGGGCCTGCAGCCCGCTCCAGCGTTCGCGGGCCGCACCACCGCTGGGCTCCCGCAAGCCCCACCCAAGCGGGGCGAGGACCCGCCCCACCATGGCGGGCAGGTCGGTCGTTCCAGCTTCGGAATCCGATACCGAAGCGGTGCGCAGGGCGGCCATCGCCTGTCGGACCTCTTGCCGGGAGAAGAAGCGCTCACCTCCCCGGACCTGGTAGGGCACTCCGGCATCGGCCAGTGCCTGCTCGTAGCTCTCGGACTGCGCGTTGACCCGGAACAACACGGCGATCTCCGCAGCCGGAACGCCGTTGCCCACGAGGTCGCGGACCTGCCGTGCCACCGCGGCGGCCTCGGCGGGTTCGTCGTCGTACTCGGAGAACGTCGGCCGCGGCCCGTCGGGGCGCTGCCCCACGAGACGCAGTCGTGCGCCTGCTGGACGTCCTCGCGCCCCGCTGATGACCCGGTTGGCCAACTCCACCACCTGCGGCGTGGAGCGGTAGTCCCGCTCGAGCCGGACCACGGTGGCATCCGGGTACCGCCGAGTGAACTCCAACAGGGGGCGCGGCGAAGCACCTCCGAAGGAGTAGATCGTCTGGTTGGCATCGCCGACCACCGTCACGTCGTCGCGTCCACCGAGCCAGGCGTCGAGCAACCGCTGCTGGGCGGGCGTGATGTCCTGGTATTCGTCCACCACGAAGCAGCGGTACCGGTCGCGGAACTCCTCGGCCACCTCGCGGTGCTCCTCCAACGCGGCCGTGGTGTGCAACAGGAGGTCGTCGAAGTCGAGCAGCCGCCGGTCGTTCTTGAGCTGCTCGTAGGTTCGATAGGCGTCCGCGACCCGCTCCGCCGGGTGCCCGATGTCGCGGCGGCGGGCCCGCGCCACGGACGGGTAGTCGTCGGGCCCGACCAGGCACGCCTTCGCCCATTCGATTTCGCCCGCGAGATCACGCAGTACCTCGGTCTCGGTGGGCAGCGCCACCTTGTTCGCGGCGAGCCCCACGAGCCGGAGCTTGTTGCCGGCGAGGAGGTCCCACTGCGCATCGCCCACCACGCGGGGCCAGAAGTACCGGAGTTGGCGAAGCGCCGCGGCGTGGAAGGTGCGGGCCTGGGCTCCGTCGACACCGAGTTGCCGCAACCGTGCCCGGAGCTCTCCCGCTGCTCGGGCGGTGAAGGTCACCGCGAGCACCTGCGCCGGGGCGACGTGGCCCTGACGCACGAGGTAGGCGATACGACGAGTGATCGTTCGCGTCTTGCCCGTACCAGCGCCCGCGAGCACGCACACCGGGCCGCGAGGAGCACTCGCAGCCGCGCGCTGTTCCGGATCAAGGCCGTCGAGCGGGTCCTTCGACCGGATCGGGCGTTGTGCGCTGGCCACTCTCGCATCCTCGCAGAGGGGACCGACGGGCCGACGCCCACCCGGCCGCCCGTATCCTGGGGAATTATGGCGGGAAAGCAGGATAAGGAAGCTGCCAAGCAGGCCAAGCGGGAGAAGCGCGCGGCTGGCAAGGCCAGGCGGGCACAGATCTTCCAGGCGTTTTCGATGCAGCGCAAAGAGGACAAGGCCCTCATCCCCTGGATGCTCGGGTCTTTCCTCGTCGTGGCCGGAATCGTCTTCGGGCTCGGATGGCTCATGGGGATCGAGTGGTGGCTGCTGCCGATCGGCATCATGCTGGGCCTGCTCGCCGCCATGATCGTCTTCGGTCGCCGGGTGCAGAAGACCGTGTTCACGAAGGCCGAGGGGCAGCCGGGCGCCGCCGCGTGGGCCCTGGACAACCTACGCGGACGCTGGCGTGTGACACAGACGGTGGCCGCGACGACGCAGCTCGACGCCGTGCACCGCGTGCTGGGCGGCCCGGGGATCATCCTCGTTGCCGAAGGCGCGCCACACCGCGTGAAGAACCTGATGTCGCAGGAGAAGAAGCGCATCGCGCGGCTCGTGGGTGAGACCCCGATCTACGACGTCATCGTGGGAACCGACGAAGGTCAGGTGCCCCTGCGGAAGCTGCAGAGCCACCTCATGAAGCTCCCGCGCAACCTTAGGCCCCGTGACATCGACGTGCTCGAGACCAAGCTCGCGGCGCTCGGCAACCGCGGTGCCGCCATGCCGAAGGGGCCCATGCCGCAGGGCGCGAAGATGCGGAACGTCCAGCGCACCATCCGTCGGCGCTGAGCCCCTCGTCACCGGGGCGGCACCCGCCGCCCGGTCAGCGCATCGTCACCACGACGGTGTTGGTGAGGCGATCGTGCCAGCCGCGGTTGTCGGCGTTACGCACCGCGGCTGGGATGATGAAGAAGGTCAGCAAACACCGCAGGGCGGCCCTCCACAGTCCGACGACCGCCTTGCCGTCCAACCGCGCCACGCGGATGCCTGTCATCGCCATGCCGGGGGTGAACCCGAAGAACGTCACGGGTACGACCGTGATGACGGCCCAGGCCACCAGCGCCCAGAGGTTGTGCTCCTGCATGGCGGCCAGGTCGGAATAGTCCGGGCGGGTGAAGATCGCCGTCAGCAGGGATGCGAGGACCAGGTCCGCTACGAGCGCGAGCAACCGCCGTCCTGTGCCCGCGACAGCGCGGGGCCCGCTCTCGGGAAGCCCGAACCGCTCACCCGGCCATCGAGGGGGTTCCTGGGTGGTCGCCCCTCCGGACGAGATCGTCTGCAGCCATTCGCCGGTCCATCGTGCCACTCTCCCAGGGTATTCACCGTGCGTCGCCCGCGTCCCAACCGGTCAATCCGCCTGTGTCGCCGACCGACTGACGAGGTACTCAGTTAACGTCCGCGAAACATCGGGGTGACGGTCGGGCAACACCGCACTTTTACCGTAAACCGACGAGAGCGACGAAAACACTGCCGCCGGCACCGACTATGAAGGAGCCACCCAGGTGTCCACCACTCCAGACGATGTCCTCCGTCTGATCACGGACGAGGGCGTGCAGTTTGTCGACGTGAGGTTCTGCGACCTGCCGGGCGTGATGCAGCACTTCACCGTTCCCGCGTCGACATTCGACGCGGAGGCGTTCGAAGAGGGCCTCGCGTTCGACGGATCGTCGGTCCGCGGCTTCCAGTCGATCCACGAGTCCGACATGCTGCTGCTGCCGGACCCCGCGACGGCTCGCATCGACCCGTTCCGCAAGCACAAGACGTTGTCGCTGAACTTCTTCGTGCACGACCCGTTCACTCGGGAGCCCTACAGCCGCGACCCTCGCAACATCGCGAGGAAGGCCGAGCAGTACATCACGGAGTCCGGTGTCGCGGACACCGCGTTCTTCGGGCCCGAAGCCGAGTTCTACATCTTCGACTCCGTGCGTTTCGACTCCTCGGAGCACGCGACCTTCCACGAGATCGACTCCGTCGAGGGTTGGTGGAACACCGGCCGCGAGGAGGAAGGCGGCAACAAGGGTTACAAGACCAAGTTCAAGGGCGGCTACTTCCCCGTGCCGCCGGTGGACCACTACGCCGACCTGCGCGACGACATCTCGCAGCGGCTCATCGAGTCGGGCTTCGTCCTGGAACGCGCTCACCACGAGGTCGGCACCGGCGGGCAGACCGAGATCAACTACCGGTTCAACACGCTCCTGCACGCGGCCGATGACCTGCAGCTGTTCAAGTACATCGTCAAGAACACNNGCAAGACGGTGACCTTCATGCCGAAGCCTCTGTTCGGTGACAACGGGTCGGGCATGCACTGCCACCAGTCGCTGTGGAAGGACGGCGACCCGCTGTTCTACGACGAGTCCGGCTACGCCGGCCTGTCGGACATGGCGCGCTACTACATCGGCGGCATCCTGACGCACGCGCCGAGCCTGCTGGCGTTCACGAACCCGACGATCAACTCCTACCACCGCCTCGTGCCGGGGTACGAGGCGCCGGTGAGCCTCGTGTACTCGCAGCGCAACCGCTCCGCGTGCGTGCGCATCCCGATCACGGGCAGCAACGCGAAGGCCAAGCGCATCGAGTTCCGGTGCCCCGACTCGTCCGGCAACCCGTACCTGGCGTTCGCCGCGATGGTGATGGCCGGGCTCGACGGCATCAAGAACAAGATCGAGCCGCCGGAGCCTATCGACAAGGACCTCTACGAGCTTCCTCCCGAGGAGGCCCGGGACGTCAAGCTCGTGCCGAGCGACCTGGGCACCGTTCTGGACACGCTGGAGGCCGACCACGACTTCCTGCTCGAAGGCGGCGTGTTCACTCCCGACGTGATCGAGACGTGGATCTCGTACAAGCGGGAGAACGAGATCGACCCGCTGCGCCTTCGCCCACACCCGTACGAGTTCGCCCTGTACTACGACGTGTGACGCGAGCGCCGCGCCTACGCGCTGAGCCGGATGGCCCGTCGGCACTCACGCCGGCGGGCCATCGGGGTTCGAGGCGCCGGACAGAACGCGGAACACCGCGCGTGCCGTCTCCTCCGGATCGCCCCCCATGCTCTCCGGCAGCGCGCCGCTCGACCACAGGTGGGCGAAGCCGTGGGCGCAAGACCACGCCGCCAGAATCGCCGCTCGGTCGGCTGCGGCACCGGGCGTGAGCGTGCGAGCACCGTTGACGAGCACCGCACGAGCACGGTCGCGTGCCACGGCCACCGCCGGGTCGTCGACACGGTAGAGATCGGGGCGGAACATCACGGTGAAGTAGGCCGGTCTCTCCAGCGCGAACCGTACGTAGGCCACGCCGACCCGCTGGAAGTCGTGCGACTCGTGTTCCAGGGCGTCGGCGAACAACTCGTACCCTTCCGCGGCCAAAGCGGTGAACACCCCGGTCTTGTCACCGAAGTGGTGGGCGGGCGCGGCATGGGAGACGTTGGCACGCCGAGCGAGTTCACGCAGGCTCCACCCGGCAGGCCCCTGCTCGGTGATGGCTTCGAGCGCGGCGTCGAGAAGCGCGCGCCGCAGGTTTCCGTGGTGATAGCCCGAGCTGCCGATCTGCCTCACCCCTCCAGAACTTGACATTGACAAGTTACCGCACCTCTGCAATCTTGCCAATGTCAAGATTGGAGTGTGCCTTGGTACCCTTCTTCGCTCTCATCGGTGGGTTCGTCGTGTTCCGGCTCGTCGGTCTGGTCGGCGTGGACGTCCTGGACGGCTGGCAACCCGCCCTGCGCGCCGCGTTGGCACTGATGCTGGTGTTCACGGGAGTCCCGCACTTCCTGCCGGGCTGGCGCGAAGCCATGGCGGCCATGGTCCCGCCTGCTCTGCCCCACCCCCGGGTGCTGGTGGCCGTCACGGGGGTGCTGGAACTGGGCGGCGCCGTCGCGCTGCTCGTCCCACCCGTCGCCCGTTGGGCCGCGCTGGGCCTGGCGTTGCTCATGCTGGCGATGTTTCCCGCCAACGTGTCAGCGGCTCGGCGCAACCTCACGCTCGGAGGCAGGCCTGTCACCCCGTTACCGCTCCGCACGGTGATGCAGGTGGTCTTCGTCGGCGCGGCCGTCGCCGCCGCCCTGTGACCGGTGGCCGCTACGACGCGGTGCCGCAGAGCACGTCGAGGTCGAGCCCCGCCTCGGCGAAGCGTTCGCGGGGTTCGGCCACAAGCTTGCGCAGGTTCAGGTCCATGAGGCCGAGTGTGCACCGGATGTCGGCCGACGGTGTGCCGTCGAGTTTGACGATCTCGTTCGACATCCAGAACACCTTGCCGTCGCCGAACTCCGCACGGCAGCTCACGTCCACCTCGTCACCCGAGCGCAACTCGCGACGGTAGACGATGTGCGACTCGAGGAGCACGGGAGCCATTCCCCACTTGAGAAGGTCACCGTCGATGCCCCCGGCCTTCTCGAACAGCTCCAGCCGGGCGATCTCGCCGTACTGGTGGTACACGGCGTGGTTCACGTGGCCAAGACTGTCGAGCTCGTAATGACGTACCTTGACCCGGACTCGGAACGGCTCCAGCTCACTCACGGCCCCACCCTATGTCGCCCGCCTCTCCACTGTCCCCCGGCGGTGACGATCACGACTCGTAGAACAGCCGTTGCACCACGGCGTGAGCGCGGCGCGTCACCCGCCGGTAGGTGTCCAGGAACTCGCCGGGATCGTCGTCGGCGGAAAACCCGAACACCCGCGCCACCGCAGCCAGCTCCCGCCCCGAAGCGGGAAGCTGGTCGGACGGCTTGCCCTTGACGAGCATCGTCACGTTGCGCGCCCGGGTGGCCAGCTCCCAGGCGCGAACGAGCGCGTCCACGTCGTCCCGGTCGGCGAGGCCCGCGTCGACGAGCGTGTGCAGCGCACCAGGAGTCGAGGTCGTGCGCAGACCGGGGATTTCGTGGGCGTAGCGCAACTGCATCAACTGCGCCGTCCACTCCACATCGGCCAAGCCACCGCGACCGAGCTTCGTGTGCGTGGTCGGGTCCGCTCCCCTCGGCAGCCGTTCGGTCTCGACCCTCGCCTTGATCCGCCGGATCTGACGTGTCTTCGCCGCGTCCAGGCCGCCGTCCGGGTAACGCAGACCCTCCACGTCCGCCAGGAAACGCTCACCGAGTTCCGGATCACCGGCCACGACCCTGGCCCGCAACAGGGCCTGTGCCTCCCACACCTCTCCCCAGCGCGCGTAGTAGGCACGGTAGGAGTCCAACGTGCGCACCAGCGGCCCACTGCGTCCCTCGGGCCGTAGCTCGGTGTCCACCACCAACGGCGGATCCTGACTCGGGGCACCGAGCGCCGAGCGCACCGACTCTGCCACGGAGGTGGCGAACCGGACGGCCTCGGAGTCGCTGGCGCCCCCCACCGGCTCGCACACGAACAGCACGTCGGCGTCCGAGCCGTATCCGAGTTCCTCGCCGCCGAGCCTGCCCATGCCGATCACGACGATGCGTGCCCGCTCACCACCTGCCTCCTCGGCCCGCCTGCGCACGGCAGCCGCCAGGGCGGCCTGCAACACCGCCGTCCAGACCGACGACAACGCGACACAGACCGAGCTGACGTCGAGCAGCCCGAGCAGGTCGGCGCAGGCCACGCGCAGCAACTCGTGCCTGCGCAGAGAACGGGCCGCCACCACGGTGGCCTCCATGCCCGGCTGCCTGCCCGCCGCGGCGCGCAACGACCGCGCCACCTCCTCGGGAATCCGGCCCGCGAGCGCTTCGCGATCACTCAGCCGTTGCAGCACCTCGGGCGCACGTACCAACAGGTCCGGCACCAGTTTGGACGTGCCCAGCAGAGTGGCGAGACGTTCGACGACAGCCGCCTCGTCACGCAGCACCCTGAGGTACCACGGGGTGTCGGCCAACTCCTCGGACACGCGCCGGTACGCCAGCAGACCGCCGTCCGGGTCGGGCGTGTCCGCGAGCAGGTCCAGCAGTACGGGCAGCAGCGTCTGCTGGATCGCCGCCCTCCGCGACACCCCGGCCGTCAGCGCGCGGATGTGCCGAAGCGCCCCGTCGGGTGCGAGGTAGCCGAGCGCGGCCAGCCGGCTGGCGGCCTGCTGGGTCGTCAACCGCAACGCCGCCGTGGGAACCTTCGACACCGCCTCCAGCAGCGGCCGGTAGAACAACTTCTCATGCAGTCGGCGCACCCGGCGCGCGTGCCTGCGGAACTCGGCGGTCAGCACCTCGCTCTCGGGACGGCCCCGCAACGGCCGCACGGCGCTCGCGCGCGCCAACCATCGCAGTTGCTCCACGTCATCGGATTCGGGGAACAGGTGCGTGCGCCGCAGCCCCCTCAACTGCAGCCGGTGCTCCACCTTGCGCAGGAACTCGTAGGACTCCCGTAACTCCGCCGCGTCGGCCCTGCCCACGTAACCGCCGGCGCCCAGCGCCTCCAACGCGTCCACAGTAGAAGGTGAACGCAGGGTGGTGTCCGCCCGGCCGTGCACGAGCTGGAGCAACTGGACGGCGAACTCGACGTCACGCAGACCACCGCGGCCGAGTTTCAGCTCCCGGTCGGCGAGATCGGCGGGAACGTGCCGCTCGACGCGGCGGCGCATCCGCTGCACGTCGACAACGAAGTCCTCGCGTTCCGCGGCCGACCACACCATGGGCGCGACCAGTTCGGCGTAGCGGCGTCCCAGCTCGACGTCACCGGCCACCGGCCGCGCCTTGAGCAGAGCCTGGAACTCCCACGTCCGAGCCCACCGCGTGTAGTACGCCTCGTGGCTTTCGAGCGACCGCACGAGCGCTCCGGCTTTGCCCTCCGGCCTCAGCGCCGCGTCGACCTCGAAGCAGGCCTGGCTCACGATGCGCATGAGTGTCGAGGCCAACCTCGTCGCTACCGGAATGTCGCTCTCACCGACGAACACGACGTCGACGTCGCTGACGTAGTTGAGCTCGCGCGCTCCGCACTTGCCCATCGCGATGACCGCCAACGTCGCGTCGGCGCTGTGCCCCACCTCCTGCTCGGCGACCAACAGCCCCGTCCGTAACGCGGCCTCGGCCAGCGCAGTCAGCGCCCTGGTGGTGTCGCCGAGCGGCGGTTCGTCCAACTCCGGTTCAACGACGTGCGCGAGATCCGACGCCGCGATCTCCAGCAACAGGCCGCGGTACGCGGCTCGCAACGCACGCACGGCCGCCGTGCCGGTCAACACGGTGTCGTCGGTGGTGACGGCCTCCGTCAGTCGTGCGTCGTATTCCCGCACCGGCGTCAGCACGGGGGCGGCGAGACGATGCCATCGAACCGGGTCGCTGACGACCAGGTCGCCGAGCACCGTGGAATACCCCAGAACCGACAGCAGCCTCGCTCGGAGTCGCAGATCGGTGCGCAACGCCGCGTCGAGTTCCGTCCACGCGTCCTCGTCCGCGCTCCGGATTCGGTCGAGTGTGAGCAGCGCGAGGTTCGGATCGGGCGTACGTGCGAGCGCGGCCAGCACAACGCCGGCCTCAGGCTCAGGGCCGGTGTCGCTCCACCAGCCCGTGGCACGCAACGCCTCCTGGGCGCCGTGCTCGGTGAAACCGTAACGAGCGACCGAGGCCGCCGGACGAACCCGTTCAGCCATCGGCGATCGGTAGGGACGGCCGGGAGGTCTGCGCGGGTTCGAGTCGCCCCGCGGCGAGTTCGACGAACCGGTGGGCGAACGGACGCCACGTTTCGGCGATGTCGGCATGAGCCTGTG
>JACYYK010010651.1_pt1 | contig 20485 bp, 36 predicted proteins | sample 8236871 | NCBI WGS metagenome assembly JACYYK01 (sample SAMN14103087, study PRJNA606662) | landfill metagenome | isolation source: landfill solid waste inoculated with endophyte fungus Paravalsa indica | place: India:New Delhi, Okhla landfill site | collected 2017-11-05 | reverse complement strand
ATTAATGTATTTTTAGCACAAAAAGGCTGGAACATTCTCTGATGTTCCAGCCTCCTGATACATATCAAGAGTAGGAGAAGAATATGGCTGTCATTTCATTAAAAAATATCAATGTTACTTTTAAGCAAAAAAAGCGTGAAATTGTCGCTGTCCAAGACGAAACAATTGATGTTGAAAAAGGAGACATCTACGGAATTGTTGGATACTCAGGTGCTGGTAAATCAACCTTAGTTCGAACAATCAATTTACTACAACGCCCAACCAACGGTTCAGTACTTGTTAATGGTACCGATATGTTGCAATTATCACCTAAGGCATTACGTGATCAACGTAAGAAAATTGGTATGATTTTCCAACATTTCAATTTAATGAGCGAGTTAACTATTTTTGGTAATGTTGCCCAACCACTAAAGCATTCCAACTTATCAAAGTCTGATAAAAAAGCTAAAGTCAACAAACTGCTTAGCTTAGTTGGTCTAGCTGATCGTGCTGAAAACTTTCCAAGCCAATTATCTGGTGGTCAAAAGCAACGTGTTGCTATTGCTAGAGCCCTAGCTAACGATCCTGAAATTCTAATTTCTGATGAGGCAACGTCTGCCCTTGATCCACGGACAACAAATCAAATTCTAGCTTTGTTAAAAAAGTTAAACCAAGAATTAGGTCTTACAATCGTTTTGATTACCCACGAGATGCAAGCTATTAAAGAAATTGCCAATAAGGTTGCAGTGATGGAAGATGGTAAAATCATCGAACGTGGCTCATTGTTAGAGATTTTTACAAATCCACAACAACAATTAACAAAAGACTTTATCAACACTGCTACTAACTTGGATGAAGCCATTGTTAGAGTAAACGAATTGCTAGAAACACAACCACTAGCGGCCGATGAAGAGTTAGTTAAGATTAGTTACGTTGGGGCCGATACAGCCCAACCACTACTTTCAACAATTTTTGCAGACTTTGGTGTGACAACTAATATTCTCTATTCAAATATGGAAATTTTGACACAAACACCTGTTGGTATTGCCGTTGCTATATTCAAGGGAACTGATTCACAACGTGCTACTGCTAAAGCAAGCTTCACCGATCATGGCGTTGCAATCACTGAATTACAAGGAGGTGCCAAATAATGATGGGATGGATTGAAGAAAATATGCCAAATGCCTACGCGCTTGGCTGGTCAGGAGATTATGGCTGGGGTGTTGCCATTTGGCAAACCGTATACATGACAGCCGGTGCTGCAATTATTGGTGGTCTCATTGGGTTGCTATTTGGAATCGGTCTTGTATTAACGGCTGATGACGGAATTGCCCCTAATCGGACAACTTTCCAAATCTTGGATAAAGTTGTTTCAGTTGGACGGGCAATCCCCTTCATTATCATGGTGGTTGCTTTCTCACCATTAACACAATTAATTGTGGGAACGACTATTGGAACGACAGCTGCCCTAGTTCCTCTATCACTAGGAGTTTTCCCATTCTTTGCACGTCAAGTACAAGTTGCTTTGCTTGGTGTTGATAGTGGAAAAGTTGAAGCAGCCCGTTCTTTCGGTGCAACAAACTGGGACATCATTTCAGATGTTTATCTACGTGAAGGTCTTGCTGAACTCATTCGTGTTTCGACAGTTACGTTGATTAGTTTGGTAGGATTGACTGCCATGGCCGGTGCCATTGGTGCTGGTGGTCTTGGTACAACAGCCATCGTTACTGGTTACCAACGTTTCCAGAATGATGTGATGTGGTTAGCCACAATTATTATCTTGCTATTTATTGTTCTTATCCAATTCGTTGGTGATTTGCTAGCAAGACATGCTCGTCATAATTAAATCAAAAATAAAAGGCTGGAATTATATTCCAGCCTTTTTTGTGTTTAAAAATATGATTTTAAAGTTAAACAGTATAATATTTTTTCCCAGGCTGGCGTACTTTATCACCTAAGCTCAAATCAATTCCCCGATACTGAAAATGCTGGTCATTGATTAAAATACGATCTAACGTAAAATTACTTGGCGTTAAATGAACGGTCATGCCAGTTGTGTTTACATTGCGTTTTTCTTGCATTTTTTGTCCCCCCCGGACTGGTCTTTCCTTAAGTATATACTAGCAATGCTAACACGACAATCAATTTATGCTCACTTTGTGCAATTTTACACAAATAATAATTTCTTAAAATAATCGTCGTTTTAAATCATCTCAAAACCAATAAGCCCTGTCTCATCAATATACTAATATCAGATGCAACAGGGCTTATTGTTTATTTTATAGTCATTTTCTACCGTTCTTAAACGACATTAAGCTGAATGAACTAGGTTTTATATATAAAAAACTGCACAAAAAAACCTCACACGTTATAGGCGCGACATAAATGCCTTTCAACCTAGACTTGGCTTTCGCCATCATCTTAACAGTTTATACCTTATAACATGAGAGATCTCATTGTTTTTATTAATTAACCAATGAAATTAGTCAACCAATTCCAAGATAACCATTGGAGCAGCGTCACCACGACGTTGAGTAGTCTTCAAAATGCGAGTGTAACCACCGGCACGACCCTCAAAACGAGGTGCAACATCGTTAAATAAGTGTTGCAAAGCTGTTTCAACTTGAACTTTGTTATCATCAGTTGTGTTTACGTCTGCAATAACGTTACGCAAGAAAGCAGCTGCCTTACGGCGTGATGATAAATCACCATGCTTACCCAACGTAATCATTTTATCAGCAGTACGACGAACTTCCTTAGCACGAGCTTCAGTAGTCGTGATACGACCGTTGATCAATAGATCAGTAGTCAAATCACTTAACAAAGCCTTACGTTGTGCACTGTTACGTCCCAACTTACGGTATCCCATGAGTGTGTCCTCCTTTTCTTGGTATTCTATCGTTTAATCTAATCTTCCTTGCGGAACCCTAAACCGAGCAATTTAAGCTTGTCCTGGATTTCGTCAAGTGATTTCCGACCGAGATTACGGACAGACATCATTTGAGTCTCCGTACGCTCAGTTAACTCTTGTACAGAGTTAATCCCGGCCCTTTTGAGACAATTATAAGAACGAACAGACAAATCCAATTCTTCAATTGGTGTATCTGCATGTTTCGTTGTTGGCTCTTCTTCCTTGTCTGCCATCACTTGTGCAGTAATTGCCCGTTCAGACATATCAATAAAAGCGTTCAAATGATCAGACATAATACGAGCAGCTAATGAAACAGCTTCAGTAGCTGACAATGAACCATCAGTCCAAACATCTAAAGTCAACTTATCAAAGTCGTCACGTTGACCAACACGAGTGTTTTCAACTTGATAGTTTACGCGTTCGATTGGGGTAAAGATTGAATCAATTGCTAGAACGCCAATAGGCATTTCGTCATGCAATTCCTTATTCTGGTCCCCTGAAATATAACCACGACCGCGAACAGCCGTCAAAGTCATATGCAAGGTAGCCCCAGCCGCAACAGTAGCGATGTGAAGATCGTTATTCAAGATCTCAACATCACTATCACCAGCTATGTCACCGGCCGTCACATCAGCGGGACCGGTTACGTTAACTTCGAGTGTTTTTTCATCATCACTATCGATGCTCATTGAAACCTTTTTAAGGTTCAAAATGATTTGCGTAACATCTTCAACGACACCTTCGACCGTTGAAAATTCATGCAAAACGCCATCAATCTGTACTGAATTGATTGCCGCACCGGGCAATGAAGACAACAATACACGGCGTAGTGAGTTACCCAAAGTAGTTCCGTAACCACGTTCAAGCGGCTCAACCACAAACTTACCGTAATTGCTATCCTCTTCAACCAACATAATCTTAGGATTTTCGAATTCAAGCATACTGTTTGTTACCCCTTTCAAAGCATGTTGTGCACTATTTGCAACCGGCAATTAGACACGACGACGCTTTGGTGGACGTGAACCGTTGTGAGGCACTGGAGTAACATCCTTAATTGATGAAACATCCAAACCAGCAGCGGCTAACGCACGGATAGCAGACTCACGACCTGAACCAGGTCCCTTAACAGTTACCTCAACAGTCTTCATGCCATCTTCCATTGCACTCTTTGCAGCAGCTTCAGCAGCCATTTGCGCAGCAAATGGTGTAGACTTACGGCTACCCTTGAAACCAAGTGCCCCAGCTGATGACCAAGAAACGGCGTTTCCTTGAACGTCGGTGATCATTACGATCGTGTTGTTAAATGTTGCGTGGATGTGTGCTACACCAGATTCAACACTTTTACGTACACGACGCTTACGATTAGTACGACCTGCCATAATCAAGTTATCTCCTTTCCAATTAGTTTAAAATTACTTCTTCTTACCAGCAATTGAAACAGCTGGGCCCTTACGCGTACGAGCATTGTTCTTCGTGTGTTGTCCACGAACTGGCAACCCCTTACGGTGACGGATACCACGGTATGAATTGATTTCTTGCAATCCCTTGATGCTCATTGTAACTTCACGACGCAAGTCACCTTCTACCTTAATACCATCAACGACGGCACGGATAGCGTCTTCTTGGTCTGGAGTTAAGTCACGAACACGGACATCTTCAGAAACCTTTGCTTCTGCCAAAACTTTTTGTGCAGTAGAATTACCGATTCCATATACATATGTTAATGCGATCACGATACGCTTATCGCGAGGCAAATCAACACCAGCAATACGAGCCATTACGATTACCTCCTTCTTCTATATAATAATAAATAAATTTAAAACGTCAGTAAGAATTACTTACCTTGACGTTGCTTGTGCTTTGGGTTTGCAGAGCAAATCACCATTACACGACCATTACGCTTGACAACTTTGCAGCTGTCGCACATACGCTTAACTGATGGACGAACCTTCATGATATTTACCTCCTTGAATTTTTTGTATGACTTGCTTACTTAAACCGGTATGTAATACGGCCCTTCGTCAAATCATATGGCGACATCTCAACTGTTACACGATCTCCAGGCAAAATACGAATAAAATTCTTTCGAATCTTACCAGAAACGTGTGCTAAGATGTCTGCGCCGTTTTCCAGTTCAACGGTAAACATGGCATTGGGTAAAGTTTCCTTTACCACACCAGAAATTTCAATAACATCACTGGCCACGTTGCTGCCTCCTTAGTTGTGACATTGGAGAACGTAACAAGTTATTATAACACAATAGTTTTACCTTGAACAGCAAAATATGCACTATAATTAGTTGTTCTCCAAACTATCAAGTAACTTCTTTACATCTGCGAACACGGTGTCCAACTCATGAGCACCATCAATCTTATGCAAAATTCCTTTTTCAGCATAGAAATCTGCGATTGGCTCAGTAAGCTTTCCATTCACGTCCAAGCGATTCTTAATCACTTCAGGCGTATCGTCCGCACGTCCACGTGCCATCATACGGTCAACTAACACTTGCGTATCAGCAGTAAAGTAAAGGACGGCGTCTAATGAACGACCTTCTTTGCTTAACATATCTTCCAATGCATGTGCTTGCTCTAAGTTACGAGGGAATCCATCTAGGATGAATCCTGGCTTCGTATCTTCTTCATCTAAGCGCTCTGCAACGATACCGTTAGTAACTTCGTCAGGGACTAGGTCACCAGCATCCATGAAAGACTTTGCCTTCATACCAAGCTCAGTTTCGTTGGCCATTGCCGCACGGAACATATCACCCGTACTGATGTGTGGCAAGTTGTACTTCTCTACGATCTTTGCAGCCTGGGTTCCTTTACCAACACCTGGCAAACCCAACAACATGATGTTCAAACTCATTTTGCTTCGACTCCTTCTCGAATAAATCCAACATACTGCCGCTTCATCATCAATCCTTCAAGTTGGCGAATCAAGTCAATTGCCACTCCGATGACAATCAAGATTGACGTTCCTGACATAGCAAGGTTACTATCCAACCCAAAGACATGCGTCGCTAGGATTGGTGCTAAAGCGACAAATCCTAGGAACAAAGCGCCGACCACTGACAAACGCATCAGTAGACCTGACATCCACTTTTCAGTTGATGGCCCAGGCCAGACGCCCACAATATAACTACCTTGTTTTTGCAAATTCTCTTGCACCTTTTCAGGGTTGACCTGAACGAACGCATAGAAGAATGTAAACAAGACAATTAGTAATGTGTAAACAATACCACCTTGCATCGTTTCGATTGAAAGGTATTGCATAACTGTATTATACCAACTTGCATCACCAAACTTACTTGCAAAAGCTTGCAAAATTGTTTGTGGCGTCACCAATAGAGATGACGCAAAGATAACTGGGATCACACCAGCAATATTAATACGCAATGGTAGGTAAGAAGAACTTCCTGATCCTACTGAACGACGTGTATATTGCATAGGAACTTTTCGAATAGCTTGGTTAAACCAAGTAACGAAAGCAATGACTACCACAAAGATAATCATCAACCCTACCAAGAATGCCCATCCACGCGCCGGATCGTCACCTTGTAGAATGTGTTCCTTAAATAATTGGTAAATACCTGCTGGCAAACGCGCAATTATACCAGCAAAAATCAACATTGAAACACCTTGTCCAAGGCCACGTTCAGTAATCATTTCACCCAACCAAACTGATAACATTGTACCAGCAGTTAAGATGAATCCGATCAACAAGTAAGTCTCGGTATTTGGTGTTTTTACCAGATTAACCTGGCTAAGTTGATTAAATCCAGCCGTTATTCCAATAGATTGGACAAAAGCTAGACCAATGGTCAACCACCGGGTGACTTGGTTCAGCTTACGCCGTCCAACTTCACCTTGTTTCGACCATTCAACAAATCGTGGCACAATATCCATTTTTAGGAGCTGTACCACGATTTGTGCAGTAACGTATGGTGAAACCCCCATTGCAAACAATGAGTAATTTGTTAGTCCACCACCGCTAAACATATTCAAAATGCTGCCGAGCCCAGAATTTGCTACCTCAGTCAGTGCTGCCGTGTTAATACCCGGCACAGTAATGTAGGCACCTAATCGGTAAACAATTAAAATCCATAAAGTGAAAAATAATTTCTTACGAATGTCTTTTTCTTTTAATGAATTGAGCACGGTTTTCAGCATTAGATCACCTCAGCTTTACCACCAGCAGCTTCAATTGCTGCGGTTGCTGATGCTGAGAACTTGTTAGCCTTAACAGTCAATGACTTTTCTAATTGACCATTAGCCAAGATCTTAACGCCGTTCAACTCACTCTTAACAATACCAGCTTCAACCAACATTGCTGGTGAAACTTCAGTACCATTATCGAAGCGGTTTAACACATCAAGATTGACAACAGCATACTCTTTACGGTTAATGTTCGTGAATCCACGCTTTGGCATGCGACGGAACAAAGGCATTTGTCCACCTTCGAATCCTAGACGTGTCTTACCACGAGCTTTTTGACCTTTTTGACCACGTCCCGCAGTCTTACCATTACCTGATGATTCACCACGTCCAACACGGTTGCGAACGTTACGTGAGCCTTCAGGCATTTGAAGTTCATTTAGCTTCATTAGGGTTTTACCTCCTTCAATGCAATCTAATTATTGAGCTCTTACTTAACTACTTCAACCGTAACCAAGTGAGCAATCTTGAACACTGCACCACGCGTTGCTGCGTTGTCAGGCAATACAACTGATGAACGCACCTTGTTCAATCCAAGGGCCTCCACAATTGCACGTTGCTTTGGCAAACGGTGGGCAGCACTCTTTACAAGAGTAATTTTAACTTGTTCAGCCATGTTCTGCCTCCTTAATCTGCCAAGTGCTCTAATGAGACCTGACGCAAATCAGCAACTTCTTCAGCGTTCTTCAATGAGTTGATTGCATCGAAAGTTGCGCGTACAACGTTGATTGGCGTAGCTGAACCTAATGACTTTGCAGTCACATCAGCAACTCCGGCCAATTCCAAAACGGCACGAGCAGCACCACCTGCTGCTACCCCAGATCCTTCAACGGCGGGCTTCAATAAGATACGGCCACCCGAGTGGACACCCAAAATAGAGTGAGGAAGGGTTGTACCAACAGTAGGTACACTAATAATGTTGCGCTTTGCATCTTCAGCAGCCTTACGGATTGCTTCAGGAACTTCTTGCGCCTTACCAGTACCAAAACCAACATGTCCGTCACGGTCACCAACTACTACCAAAGCAGCGAAACGCAAACGGCGTCCACCTTTAACAACCTTGGTAACACGGTTGATGGCTACAACGTTTTCTTCAAGCTCACCGAGCTTATTTGCATCGATAAATGCCATGTTTTCTTTCCTCCTTCCCTTAGAACTTCAAGCCAGCTTCGCGAGCAGCTTCTGCCAAAGCTTGTACACGACCGTGGTATAAGTAACCACCACGATCAAATACAACAACTTCAACGTTAGCAGCCTTTGCGCGCTCTGCGATTAAAGCACCAACTTTAGCTGCCTGTTCTGTCTTTGGAGCAGCTTCGATTGACTTGTCCAATGTTGAGGCACTAGCAAGCGTCACACCCGCTACGTCATCAATTAATTGCGCGTAGATGTTCTTGTTAGAACGGTAAACGTTCAAGCGTGGGCGCTCAGCAGTACCAGAAATCTTGCCACGAACGCGAGTGTGTCGGTGTTGACGCACTTTGTTCTTGTCTGACTTCGTAATCATGTTCGTAACCTCTTTTTTATTATTTGAAAGATATACTCATAAGTAAATCGTAACGTTGTGTACGACTTTAAGCACAGGGCTTAAGCTTACTTACCAGTCTTACCTTCCTTACGTACAACGTATTCATCTTCGTAACGAATACCCTTACCCTTGTATGGTTCAGGTGAACGTACGGCACGGATTTCAGCTGCGAAATCACCAACAAATTGCTTGCTGATTCCTTCAACTGTAACCGTAGTTGCGTCAGGAACTTCAACTGTTAAACCTTCACGAGCTTCAAATTCTACTGGATGTGAGTAACCTACGTTCAAAACAAGCTTGTCGCCTTGCTTTGAAGCACGGTATCCAACACCGACTAGCTTCAATGTCTTCTTGAAACCATTTGAAACACCCTCGACCATGTTGTTAACAATGGCACGAGTAGTTCCGTGAAGTGCCTTCATACGAACATCATCTGATGGACGAGTGAATGAAACCTTAGTTCCATCAACAGTCAAATTGATCTCATGGGCAAGTGAACGTGATAATTCACCTTTAGGACCCTTGACAGTAACAACATCACCATCGCTTGTTACTTCAACATTTGCGGGTAATGTGATGGCCTTATAACCAATACGACTCATTGGTTGACACCTCCTTGTTTAAATTTTATTTTTACCAGACGTAAGCCAATACCTCGCCACCAATTTTCTTGGCGCGAGCTTCTTTATCGGTGATAACACCTTCAGAAGTTGAGATGATTGCAACACCCAAACCGTTTAATACCTTTGGTACATCATCTGACTTAACGTACGTACGCAAACCAGGCTTTGAAATACGCTTCAAACCTGAGATTACACGAGTTTTGTCAGCAGAGTACTTAAGGAAAACGCGGATGACACCTTGCTTGTCATCTTCAATGTATTCAACGTCACGAACAAAGCCTTCACTCTTTAAGATCTCGGCGATGTCCTTCTTGATCTTTGATGCAGGTACTTCAACTGAGTCGTGGCGAACCATGTTCGCATTACGAATGCGAGTCAAGAAATCTGCAATTGGGTCAGTCATTGACATTGATATTTGCCTCCTATTATTAATTACTGTAAATCAGTGTTGATTACTTTGAGAAAGGCATACCCATTTGAGTAAGCAATTCACGAGCTTCTTCGTCGGTGTTTGAAGTCGTTACAAGAACGATATCCAAACCACGAACACGATTAACCTTATCATAATCGATTTCTGGGAAAATAAGTTGCTCACGTACTCCCAATGTGTAGTTTCCACGGCCATCAAAAGCCTTTGGTGAAACTCCACGGAAGTCACGAACACGTGGCAATGAAACGTTGATCAACTTATCTAAGAAGTCGTACATACGCTCACCACGCAAAGTAACCTTTGTACCGATTGCCATACCCTCACGCAAACGGAAGCCAGCGATTGACTTCTTTGCACGAGTGATAACTGGCTTTTGACCAGCAATCAATTCCAATTCAGCAACAGCTTCATCCAAGTTCTTTGAGTTTGAAACAGCGTCACCAACACCCATGTTAAGCACGATCTTTTCGATCTTAGGTGCTTGCATGATTGATGAATACTCAAACTTCTCAACCAATGAAGGTGTAACTTCATTGACGTACTTTTCTTTCAAGCGATTTGCCATGATAATGATTTCCTCCTTTCACCTAGAAAATTATGCCAAAGTCTTTCCAGACTTCTTAGCGAAACGTACCTTCTTACCATCTTCAACTTTGTAACCAACTTTGGTTGGTTCGTTAGTAGAAGGGTCAAGCAATTGTACGTTTGAAACGTGGATTGGAGCTTCAAGCTCAACAATACCACCTTGTGGGTATTGGTTATTAGGCTTTTGGTGCTTCTTAACCTTATTGACACCTTCAACAACGACACGGTCTTGTGATGAAATAGTCTTTACAACTACGCCTTCCTTACCCTTGTCCTTGCCGGCGATAACCTTAACCTTGTCACCAGTCTTCACAAACATGCGAGGCTTCCTCCTTGATTTAATGATGGTAATTACAATACTTCAGGTGCCAATGACACAATACGCATGTAATCATTGCCACGCAATTCACGCGCAACAGGTCCGAAGATACGAGTACCTACAGGGCTCTTGTCATCTTTAACGATAACAGCGGCATTTTCATCGAAACTGATGTATGAACCATCAGTACGGTGAGTACTAGCAGCAGTACGAACGATAACGGCTTTAACAACGTCACCCTTCTTAACATTTCCACCAGGAATAGCTTGCTTAACAGTTGCAACAACCATGTCACCGATTCCAGCGAACTTACGACCAGATCCACCTAATACCTTGATAGTCAAGATTTCGCGTGCACCTGAGTTATCAGCAACCTTTAAACGACTTTCTTGTTGAATCACGATTTTGTCCTCCTTCCGTTATTGGTAATATTCGAGATTAAACGATTAGATAATAACGGCCTTCTCGACGATTTCTACCAAACGGAAGCGCTTTGTAGCTGATGTTGGACGCGTCTCCATGATACGTACCAAATCACCTGTCTTAGCTTCGTTGTTCTCATCGTGAGCCTTAAACTTTTTCGTGTACTTAACACGCTTACCGTAAACTGGGTGGTTCTTGTAAGTGTTGATTGCAACAGTCACTGTTTTATCCATCTTATCTGAAACCACGCGGCCTTGGTAAGTCTTACGTGTGTTACGAGCTTCAGTCATAACGAACGGTCTCCTCTCTTAGTCTACTTGTTCAATTCTTGTTGACGAATGACCGTCTTGATACGGGCAATTTGCTTACGTACTTCTGACAATCGCGCCGTGTTCTCAAGTTGACCTGTAGCTAATTGGAAACGCAAATTAAATAACTCTTCCTTGTAGCTCTTTTCTTGGGCAACCAGCTCAGCTTGGCTGAGACCCTTGATTTCATTTTTTTGATCCTTGATCTTCATTATTCACCCTCCACTTGGCGAGCCAAGACCTTAGTCTTAACTGGCAACTTGTTAGATGCAAGACGCAAGGCTTCACGGGCAACCTCTTCAGGAACACCACCGACTTCAAACATAACCTTGCCGCGCTTTACAGGTGCTACCCAGCCTTCTGGGGTACCTTTTCCGTTACCCATACGAACACCAACACCCTTTGAAGTGTATGACAAGTGTGGAAAAATCTTAATCCATACTTTACCACCACGCTTCATATAACGCGTCATAGTAATACGAGCAGCCTCGATTTGACGGTTTGTAATCCAGTGTGACTCAGTAGCTTGTAAACCGAAATCTCCGAAAGCTACTGTCTTACCACCTTTAGCCTCACCACGCATCTTACCGCGGTGTGGTCGACGGTACTTTACACGCTTTGGAACTAGCATGTTACTCGCCTCCTTGCTTCTTTTCTGACTTTATCTCTGGCAAAATATCACCACGGTAAATCCAAGTCTTAACTCCGATTTGACCGTAAGTAGTCTCTGCCTCATTCCATGAGTAGTCAATGTCTGCACGCAATGTGTGCAAAGGCACTGTACCCTCTGTATATTGCTCAACACGAGACATATCTGCACCATTCAAACGTCCAGAAACTTGTGTCTTGACACCTTTGGCACCAGCACGAGTTGCACGTTGGATAGCACTACGCATTGCACGACGGAAAGCCACACGGCGAACCAAGTCTGCTGCAATTTGTGAGCCTACCAATTGGGCGTCCAAATCAGGCTTCTTAACCTCAATGATGTTGATGTGAACACGTTCACCCTTGGCAACAAGCTTTGCAAGCTCATTACGCAATGCATCAACTTCAGATCCACCTTTACCAATAACCATACCTGGCTTAGCAGTATGGATTGAGATATTTACACGGTTAGCAGTACGCTCAATTTCAACACGTGAAACTGATGCTTCAGCCAACTTAGCTTCGATGTACTCACGCAACTTTAAATCTTCGTGCAAAGTTGTTGCGAAGTCCTTCTTATTTGCGTACCATTTGGCATCCCAGTCGCGGATGATACCGACACGCATACCAGCTGGGTTAATTTTGTGACCCATGACTCAACCCTCCTTACTTTTCTTTTACCACAATAGTAATGTGGCTTGTACGCTTGTTGATTGGTGAAGCTGATCCCTTAGCACGTGGACGGAAACGCTTTAGCGTTGGTCCTTCGTTTGCAAAGGCTTCAGCCACTACCAAATCTTCGCGATCTAATGAGAAGTTGTTCTCAGCGTTTGCTACTGCTGAGTTCAACACTTTGTATACATTTTCTGAGCTGTGGTTTGGCAAGAATTGCAAAATTGCAAATGCCTCAGCCACAGACTTACCACGAACTTGGTCAAGCACTTGGCGGACCTTACGTGGAGCGACACGAACGAGTTTGGCCGTGGCGCGTGCTGACGTGATTTGTTCAGCCATTGTATTGTCCTCCTAATTACTTACGAATAGTTGCTTTATCGTCTGCTGCGTGTCCGCGGAACGTACGCGTAGGAACGAACTCTCCAAGTTTGTGACCAACCATGTCTTCTTGTACCAAAACTGGCATGTGCTTACGACCATCGTAAACTGCAAAAGTTAATCCGATGAAACTTGGAAAAATCGTTGAGCGACGTGACCATGTCTTGATGACAGTATGCTTATCTGAAGCATTAGCCTCTTCGACCTTCTTTAACAAAGAAGCATCAGCAAATGGCCCCTTCTTTAGGCTACGACCCATTTTGAGGTCCTCCTCTCGTTTTTTAAAAACTTATAATAGCTGGAATCTATTTTTACTTGTTCTTACGGCTACGAACGATAAACTTTGATGAACGAGCCTTTTCGTTACGTGTCTTCTTACCAGCTGTCTTCTTACCCCATGGTGACAATGGTGATGGCATTCCAACAGGAGCCTTTCCTTCACCACCTCCATGAGGGTGATCGTTAGGATTCATTACAGATCCACGAACGTGTGGACGTTGACCCTTCCAACGACGGCGACCAGCCTTACCCCAGCTGATCAATGAGTGTTGTTCGTTTCCAACAACTCCAACTGTGGCACGGTTTACTGCCAAGATCATACGAACTTCACCTGATTGTAGGCGAACTAGTACGTACTTTCCTTCTTTACCTAGCACTTGAGCTGATGCTCCAGCTGAACGGACAAGTTGTCCACCATGACCAGGCTTTAATTCGATATTGTGAATTTGAGTTCCATCAGGAATCTTTGATAATGGTAATGAGTTACCTAACTTAATATCAGCATCTTCTCCAGATTGAACTGTCATACCAACTTCCAAGCCCTTAGGTGCCAAGATATATGACTTAGTACCATCAGTGTATTGTAGCAAAGCGATGTTTGCAGTACGGTTTGGATCATATTCGATCGCAACAACCTTAGCTGGTACATCATCCTTAGTACGCTTGAAGTCGATAATACGGTATTGGCGCTTGTGTCCACCACCACGATGGCGTACAGTCATGTGACCGTATGAGTTACGAGCACCAGTGTTTGACTTTGATTCCAACAAGCTCTTTTCAGGCGTCGTCTTAGTGATTTCAGAAAAATCTGAAGACGTCATATTACGACGACCGTTAGAGGTTGGCTTGTACTTCTTGATAGCCACGCTAATTTCCTCCTAATTAGTTTTCGTTGAACAATTGAATGTCCTTTGAAGCTTCAGACAACGTAACAGTTGCCTTCTTACGCTTCTTAGTGTAACCAGCAAAGCGTCCTTGACGCTTCAACTTACCACGTACGTTAGCGGTGTTGATCTTTTCAACTTTAACGTCGAAAATTTCTTCAACAGCACGCTTAACTTGTGGCTTAGTGGCGCGAACATCAACTTCAAACGTGTAACGCTTTTCATCCAAAACGCTCATCGTTTGTTCAGTGATGACCGGGCGCAAAATGATATCGCGTGCGTCCATTATGCCAAAACCTCCTCAACTTGTGCCAAAGCTGATTGAACTACAACCAACTTATCGTTGTTGATTACGTCAAGCACGTTAACACCCTTAGCAGTCATAACAGTCACGTTTTCTAAGTTACGTGCTGCTAGTGCTGCATTAGCATTATCATCGTCCAAGACAACCAACGTCTTTTCATTTACGTTTAAGTTGTTCAAAACTGCCTTAAATTCCTTAGTCTTTGGTGCGTCGAATGACAATGCATCAACAACAACCAATGAAGAATCCAAAACCTTTTGTGACAACACTGACTTCAATGCCAAACGGTAAGCCTTCTTAGGCATCTTGTAGGCATATGAACGTGGTGTAGGTCCGAAGACAATTCCACCGCCACGCCATTGTGGTGAACGGATTGAACCTTGACGGGCACGACCTGTACCCTTTTGACGCCAAGGCTTCTTTCCACCACCAGAAACCGCTGAACGGTTCTTTACAGCATGTGTACCTTGACGCATTGAAGCGCGTTGCATCAATACGGCATCCGTAATGACATTGTTGTTCGGTTCTACACCAAATACTGAATCGTTTAATTCAATATCACCGGCATTTGAACCATCTTGCTTAAACAAAGCAACCTTAGTCATGATTATTTCCTCCCTTCGTCCTTATTACTTAGCTTTTTTTGAGTACTTAACAGTAACAAGTGACTTGTTGGCACCAGGAACATTACCCTTAACCAAGATCACGTTGTTTTCTACATCAACGCGAACAACTTGCAAGTTTTGTACAGTACGCTTACGGTTACCCATGCGTCCAGGTAACTTCTTACCCTTGAAGACGCGGTTAATAATGGCACCCAATGAACCAGGACGACGGTGATAACGAGAACCGTGAGCCATAGGTCCACGAGCTTGGCCATCCTTCTTGATGTTACCTTGGTAACCATGACCCTTCGTAATTCCAGTTACGTCAACAGCTTCACCAGCGGCGAAGATATCAACCTTAACTTCATCCCCAACATTGAATTCTCCCTCAGCATCGCGGATTTCACGAATGTAGCGCTTAGGGGTCGTGTTTGCTTTGGCAACGTGACCTTGCTCAGGTTTGTTGCTCAAAACTTGGCGCTTATCTTGGTAACCCAATTGAAGTGCGTTGTAACCATCATTTTCCAAAGTCTTAACTTGAAGAACAACGTTTGGCGTAGCTTCAACAACTGTTACAGGGATAAGTTCACCAGTCTCAGTAAATACCTGAGTCATGCCGACTTTGCGGCCTAAGATACCCTTAGTAGTCATGACTATCTCCTTTTCAAATAGTAAATCTAATATTTTTGGTTAGTTAAATGCATAACCAGGCAAATTGATTATCTATAATCTAAGCTATAAGAATTACAACTTAATTTCGATATCAACACCACTTGGCAATTCCAACTTTGACAATGCGTCGACTGTCTTAGCAGTTGGGTTCATGATGTCGATCAAACGCTTGTGAGTACGCAATTCGAATTGCTCACGTGCATCTTTGTGCTTGTGAGGTGAACTCAAAACTGTGTAGACCGTGCGTTCCGTTGGCAATGGAATAGGACCTGAAATTTCAGCACCTGTACGCTTTGCCGTTTCAACGATCTTTTCAGCTGATGAATCCAAGATCTTGTGCTCGTAAGCCTTTAAACGGATACGAATTTTCTTATTTGCCATGATATAAATTCTCCCTTCGTCCATATTGGAATATGAAACTAACTCCGTGGAAACTACCGACACGCCCCACAAGGCTCCATGGCAATGGGCCTCGTGGCAATGCTGCCGGGTGTGTCGCAACCTCCCACATCATTGCTCGTCAATGGCACACTAATATGCGAGACACCTCTGCGTGTGTCCCACATTTCGCGTACTTGATTATGATACAGCAGTCATGCTTGATACGCAAGCATTTTGTTTATTTTTTTCAAACAATTTTTTATCTGTTTTTTCGTATCACAACGATATTTATCATACACAATTTAAAAACCAAATACCAATATAAACTCTCAAGATTGTTAATTATTTTTTATAGATTAAAATTCGTCTGTCGATTCGCTTTTTTTCATATATAATAGATGATAGTTTAAAAGACGTTATGTCAATTGATGTTACACAATATAGTAGATTTAAGGAATTCCAAATTAATGAAACAATCACTTACGCAAATCCACAAAATGTGGGAAAGATTTCCATCAGTTCAAAAAGAACTCCAAGATGTGTTATTTATTATCCAGGACTCATTAAAGGCAAATGATAAAGAAGTTGAGAAAGCATTATTGGATATGTTCCGTGCTGGCGGCAAAATGTTGCGACCAGCGTTCGTAATTATTATTGGGCAATTCTACCCCGGTAATGCTTCAAAACTAAAACATATTGCTGCCTCAATTGAAATGCTCCACACGGCAACGCTTGTTCACGATGATATTATCGATGATTCACCAGAGCGTCGCCATGCGCCGAGCATCCAATCAAAATTTGGCAAAGATATCGCAGCATACGCTGGTGACTACCTGTTTGCTGCGACCTTCAAAACACTAGCCTTTCATACTGACGACATGACAGTTGTTCGTCAATCAACGAAATTACTAGAAGACATTTTAACTGGCGAGCTTACCCAGCGTACTAATCATTATGATCGTCATATGACATTAGCCGACTATAAAGAACAAATCGCTGGTAAGACAGCCGCTTTGTTTGTACTTTCTGCGCAATTAGGTGCGACAAATGGTGACGCTCCTGAAGAGTTCGTCAACTTAGTGACCGACTTTGCCTACAATGTTGGCATGGCTTTTCAAATTTTAGATGATATTTTAGATTACCAATCAACCACAAAAGACTTAGGCAAACCAACTCTACAAGATGTTCGCGAAGGAGTCTATTCTGCCCCATTGATCATTGCCATGCAAGATAAACCTGAGATTCAAAAGCTTTTGGCAAAAAAGGAAAGCATCACCAATGAAGAGGCTATCCAATTACGTGATATGGTTATTGCTTCTGGTGCGGTTGATGAAGCAACCGACCTAGCCAGCGAATACACTGAAAAAGCATTGGATTACTTATCGCAATTGCCAGAGGGTGAATCAAAGGATACGTTAGTTGCCATTAGCGAAGCACTATTAGAACGCGCAAATTAAAGACATTTATATAGTAGAAAAGTAATTATTTAGTCATCTTCATATTCAAACTCAAGCGCAGGATTGGCATTTAACGTCCAATCGCCACGTTTACCATGACGGTAAGCAATATCAACAGCTGCACCAATCATCGCTGCATTATCACCAGCTAGTTTAATAGGTACCGGAATAAATGCAATGTTTGATCGTTGTTCCATCATTTCGGTCAACGCATCTCGCAAACCACGGTTAGCTGCGACCCCACCAGCAACAATGAATGACTTTACCTGATAGTGGTCTAACGCCTGCGAAGTTTTACTTACTAGCACATCAACCACTGCTTCCTGGAAAGAAGCTGCTAAATCATCATGATTAACAGTTTCACCACGTTGGTCAGCGTTATGCATCAAATTAATGACCGCACTTTTTAACCCTGAGAAAGAAAAGTCATAAGCACCGTCATCAATCAGGGCACGTGGCAACTTATAGTTAGGCTCACCGCGATGGGCCATGTTATCCAAAGTCTTACCAGCTGGGTATTTTAGCCCCATTGTCCGGCCAACCTTGTCATAACTTTCACCAGCAGCATCATCACGTGTATCGCCAATAACAACGTAATCGTACTCTTCGCGCATCAAAACCAACTCTGTATGACCACCAGATACCATCAACGCAAGTGCAGGATATTGAATAGGTGCCACGAAATTAGCTGCACTAATATGACCAGCCAGGTGTAATACTGGCACTAGTGGCAATTGATGTGCCCAGGCAATTGTTTTTGCGGCTGTGACCCCAATCAACAAAGCACCTACTAATCCAGGCCCCTGCGTTACACCAATAGCGGTTAAATCACTGTATGTTAACTGAGCATCTTCCAGTGCTGCATCAGCTAAAATAGTTACCTGTTCGATATGATGACGACTCGCAACTTCAGGAACAATCCCCCCAAACCTTTGATGACTCTTGATTTGTGTCGCTGTCTCTAAACTAACGATTTCATCACCATTTTTTATTATTGCCACACTCGTTTCATCAGCACTTGACTCAAATGCCATGATATAACGTGTTTCTGTCATGCTCTACTCCTTTACCTGTATCGGTAGCTCTAACATCATCAGATCAGCATCCTCCACAGGGTGATTATAATATGCTTTTCGTTGACGATAAGTCTTAAAACCTAAACGCTGATACAACTGCTGCGCTGCTTGATTACTTGCCCGAACCTCTAACAGTACTTTCGTACCATCAAAAAACTCATTAAACCAAGCACGCAATAAAATTTCTCCCAGATGTTTGCCTTGCTCCTCTTTTAAGATAGCAACATTGCTAATATCCAAAACATCATCTAAATAAATGCCACCGGCAAAGCCAATCAATTGATCATGAGCAACCAGCCCCACATAATGTGAATACTCGTTCTCTAGATCTTGTTGAAAAGTTTTTAATTGCCATGGTGAACCAGCTGGGTATGCTGCTTCAGCGAGCTGATATATCTGCTCGGCGGTCATGTCATGTTTATATAAGAAGTTCATTATCGATTTGATTTCCTAGTATTTGTGCCATATCAAATGCATCTCCACCATCTTCGCCATAGTAACGCGCTTTTCGTCGGACAATTTGGAATCCCAACCGTTCATACAGTTGCTGTGCCCGTTTGTTAGATACACGCACTTCTAAGGAAATACGGTGAAAATTAATTTGTTGTGCAATCGTCATCATGTACATTACTAGAAAGGTACCTACACCCCGACTTTGCCAATGTGGTGTAACCATAATATTGGTAATGTGGACCTCATGGATACCCGGACGAAAAGCCGCTCCAATCAGTGCCACCATTGAACCCGTTTCAGGCTGACGTACAATCACATATAACCGATCACGCGTTCGCCGTAATTCTTCAGCAAACGCTGACATCGGCCATAAAATTGTATCATTATAGGCAGCTTTCTCAAGCGCCATAATATCTTCTAAATCTGAATGCTTAGCTGGCATTAGATCAAATTCAAAATCTTTAATAACAATTTTTTGTCGAAATTCCCGCATCTCCTCTGATACAGGTTTATCCCACCAATGAACTAATTGATTAAACTTTTTCCACATAGGCGTGCCCACCTTGATCCTCTGGATGTGCCTTCGCCCAATCGGCCTCTGCCTGTGATAGGCGATGATAATTTGGCACAAATTGATGAATATCATCCATATCGGTCAACTTCGTACTGTCCTGCGCTAAGCTCATCATATTAGCTGCATGTGGCAAGTTATCTTGCGCAAACGTTGCTGCTGGGAATAGTTCACGTAATTGGTCTTCAAAACGTTGCCACTCACCAACAAAAATAATTGGTTGTTGCATCGTTTCTAATGCGGCATGCAGTTTATCAATATTCATATGTTTATCGGGCTGACGTACAACTAGACGTTCTGACTCCCATTGATACTGCGCAGCATAGATGTTTTGATTGCGAGCATCCATAATAGGTACAATGATGGCATTCGTATCTGTCACATTAGCTGCTAACAATGCCAAGCTTGAAATACCTGTTAATGAGATATTTAGTGTGAAGGCAAGTGTCTTAGCTGTTGTCACTGCAATACGTAACCCAGTATATGAACCTGGTCCTTGACTAACAATGACATTGTCTAAATCTTGTGGTGTCCAATTGGCTTGCTTTACCAACTCATCAATGAAAGGTAATAGTTGGGTTGAGTGGTTACGGCGTACATTAGTTTCACGTTGATCAATCAGATTATCATCTTCAAATAATGCAACGCTCAAAGGTTGATTGCTTGTATCAAAAGCAATGGTTTTCATATCAACTAGCTCCTCTACTTGTGAAATACTAATACCTATTTTACCGCAATTTTAACAGAACAACACTGCTAATCAAACAAGAGTGTGAACAAAA
>JACYYK010000514.1_pt2 | contig 20551 bp, 17 predicted proteins | sample 8236871 | NCBI WGS metagenome assembly JACYYK01 (sample SAMN14103087, study PRJNA606662) | landfill metagenome | isolation source: landfill solid waste inoculated with endophyte fungus Paravalsa indica | place: India:New Delhi, Okhla landfill site | collected 2017-11-05 | reverse complement strand
CCCCCGACGTCACCGCCGAGGGGTGGCCTTCGTTCGTCAACGCCTCTTACCAGGGGATTCCCGGTATGTCGTCGTCGTCCGAGGGCTCCGTCGAGCCCTCGTCGTCGGCTCCGATGACGAGCGTGATGTTCTGATTCTTGGCGATCGAGTTACCGGCGGACGGGTTTGTGGCGATCACCTTGCCCACCATGTCGGAGTCGTCGGTGGTCTGGGTCTGCTGCGACGCGGTGCCGTTCCAGCCCTCGTCCTTCAGCGCCTTGACCGCCTCCTCGTAGGTCATGCCCGTGAGGTCGGGTAGCTCGATCTGGCTCTGGGAGCCGTTGGACACGCTCAGCACGACCGTCGAGCCGGTCTCCACGCTGCCGCCGTTGGGCTCCTGCGAGACCACGGTGCCCTCGGGTTTCTCGTGGTCGACGTCGTCGCGTTCCACGACGAGGTCAAGGCCCTCCAGAGTCGCCTTGGCCTCGTCGTAGGACTTGCCGGTCATGTTGGGCACCTGCACCATGTCGGGCTGCTTGCCGACCTTGATGCTCACCGAGTGCCCCGGCTCGACCTTCTTGTCCGCCTCCGGGCTTTGGCCGACCACCTTGCCGTACAGGTTCGGGTCGTCGACCTCCACCTCGTCGTAGTTCGGGTCGAGCGTGAGGTTGGCGTCCGCCAGCTCGGCCTTGGCCGCCTCGGGCGAGAGGCCGTTCAGGTCCGGAACGGAGACCTTGTTCGGCGCCGTGCCCACGCGGAGGAGGATTCGGGTGTCCAGGGCCACCTCCTCGCCCGGCGGGGGATCGGTCTCGATGACCTTGCCGATCTTGTCGGACGAGCACGGCGAATCGCCGGACGGAGGGTTGTCCAGGCAGATGACCGCTTCCTGGTCAATGTTGGTGAAGCCGTCCTCGCGCAGTTCCTGCTGCGCCTTCTCCACCCGCAGGTCCTGAACGTCGGGGATGACGGCCTGCTCCGGAGTGCCCTTGAAACCACCGTTGATCCACGTGATGAACGCCACGGCGCCGAGGGCGAGGAGGGTGAGCAGCACGGCCGTGATGGTGCGCCGTTTGCGGCGTTGCCGCGCCTCCTCGGCGGGATCGTCGTACGGCTCCGCCTCGTACGCGTCGTCGACGGGCTCGGGCTTGCGCGGTGCGTTGAGCACCTGGGTGCGCTCCTCCTCGACCGGAACGGCGCCCACCATCGGGGCGGCGGGCCGCTGACCCGAGAGGGTCCGCACCAGGTCCGACCGCATCTCCGCCGCCGACTGGTACCGCTCGGTCGTGCTCTTCGCCAGCGCCATCAACACCACGGCGTCCAGCTCGGGGCTCACCGCCGGATTCGACTCCGACGGCGCGTTCGGCGCTTCCCGGACGTGCTGGTAGGCCACCGCGACCGGAGAGTCACCGGTGAAGGGCGGCTCGCCGGTCACCAGCTCGTACAGCACACAGCCCGCGGAGTACACGTCCGATCGCGCGTCGACCGTCTCGCCGCGCGCCTGCTCCGGCGAGAGGTACTGCGCCGTGCCGATGACCGCGGCCGTCTGCGTCATCGCCGCCTGACCGTCGTGCACCGCGCGCGCGATGCCGAAGTCCATGACCTTCACCGCGCCGTTGCGCGTGATCATGACGTTGGCGGGCTTGACGTCGCGGTGGATGATGCCGTGGCGGTGGGAGAAGTCCAGGGCGGCGCAGACGTCGGCCATGACCTCCATGGCCCGCTTCTGCGGCATCGGCCCCTCGGTCTTCACGATGTCGCGCAGCGTCCGGCCCTCGACGTACTCCATGACGATGTAGGGCAGCGGGCCGTACTCGGTGTCCGCTTCCCCCGTGTCGTACACGGCCACGATCGCCGGGTGGTTCAGGGCAGCGGCGTTCTGCGCCTCCCGCCGGAAGCGCTCCTGGAACATGGGGTCGCGGGCGAGGTCGGCACGCAGGATCTTCACGGCCACTTCGCGGCCGAGTCGGGTGTCGTGACCGTGGTGGACCTCGGACATCCCGCCATAGCCGAGTGTGTCACCCAGCTCATAGCGGTTCGAGAGCAGTCGGGGTGCGCTCATTGCTCGGTGCCGTCCCATTCACTCGGTCTTCTACTCACGCCCGGCCTCTGGCCGGTCCGTGTCGCCAGTGCCGTGCCAACGACATTCACCTGCGGTTCTCCATCGGGGGTGTGACCATCATGCCTTGCCCGCCGCCGCCATCGGGTGACTCCACACCCGAGTGCGACCAGTTGGTGCCCATCGGAGCTCGGCTGTCGTCACCATCCGAGTCGCCCTTGCCCCAGACAGTGAGCGCGAGCACCAGCACGACGATGATCACCAGGAGTACCGCGGCCACGGCCAGCAACGTCCACGCGGGCGCACGTCGTCGAGCCTGCCCCATCGGCATCGGCGGTGGTACCGGCGACATCGACGGGCGTGAACCCGGTCCGATGGGACCGGAGTTCGGTGTCGGCGCCGCTGTCACCATCGGGGCACCCGGTGCGTACGGGGGGTTCGGGGGCACCGGGTGGGTGAGGTAACCGGCGGCGGCGAGCCTCGACGGCGGTGGGAGCGGATGTCCTGCCCGCACGGCCGCGACCGCGGACGCGAACTCGCCTCCGTTGGCGTATCGCTGTCGTGGGTCCTTGACGAGGGTAGCCTCGATGACGGCTCGTGCGCCCGGAGGAACGTCGGGCGGGAGCGGCGGCGCGACGTCCCTGATGTGCATCATCGCCACGCTCACCGCGTGCTCCGAGAGGAACGGTCGGTGGCCCGCGAGGCACTCGTATCCGCAGACGGCGAGGGAGTACACGTCGCTGGAGGGTTCCGCGTCGTGTCCCACCGCCTGTTCGGGGGCGATGTAGTGGGCGGTACCCATGACCATGCCGGAACGGGTCACGGGCGCCGCGTCGGCCGCCTTCGCGATGCCGAAGTCGGTGACCTTCACCTCGCCGGTGGGGGTGACCAGGATGTTCCCCGGTTTCACGTCCCGATGGACGAGGCCGCGCTCGTGCGCCGCCTGGAGCGCCCGCCCGGCCTGTTCGAGGATGTCGAGCGTGCGCTCGGGCGACAACCTGCCCTCGCGGGCGAGGATGGCCGCCAGCGGTTCGCCCTTGACGAGCTCCATCACGAGGTAGGCGATGGAACCCTCGCCCGCGTCGGTCTCGCCGTAGTCGTGGACCGCCGCGATGCCGTGATGGTTCAGTGACGCCGTGGTGCGCGCCTCGGTCCTGAACCTGTGCAGAAACTCGGCGTCGCCGGACAGCTCGGCCTTCAGGATCTTCACGGCCACGGTGCGGTCGAGCCGGGTGTCATTGGCTTCCCACACCTCGCCCATGCCACCGACCGCGATGCGGTTGTCGAGTCGGTAGCGCTGTGCGAGCAGTTGCCCGGACGACAGCATGACTCAGCCACCTCCGAGCGCGGCGGCGATGGCTGCGCGGCCGATCTCGGCCGCCACCCGGCCGCCGGTCGCCGCCAGCCCGTGGTCACCGCCGGACTCGACGATGACCGCGACGGCGACCTGCGGGTCGTCGTGCGGGGCGAAGGCGGTGTACCAGGCGTGCGGCGGGGTGCTCTTGGGGTCGGACCCGTGCTCGGCCGTGCCCGTCTTCGAGGCGATCTTGAGCGACGCGTCCTTGCCTCCGCCCTGCGTGTTGGCTTCCGAGGCGATCATCATGTCGGTGAGCACCTCGGCGTTGGCGGCGGACATGGCGGCGTCGCCGGTGAGCTCCTCCGGCGAGAACTCCTCGATCTCCGACAGGTCGGGGGCCAGCAGCTTGTTCACGAGCCGCGGTTTCATGGCCACCCCGTCGTTGGCGACGGTGGCGGAGAGCAGCGCCACCTGCAGCGGCGTCATGCGGACGTCGCGCTGGCCGATGCCGGTCTGGTAGAGCGCGGCGTCGCTTTCCATCTCACCCAGGTCGGAGGGCACGACGCTCATGGGAATGGCGAGGTCGTCCATACCGACACCGAAGTTGGCGGCGGTCGCGCGCATCTTCTCGGCCCCGAGTTCGGCCGCGATCTCCGAGTACGCGGTGTTGCAGGAGTAGGCCAGCGCGTCCTTCAGCGTGTTGCCGGGGCAGGTCTGGCCGTTGTAGTTCTCCAGCGTCGTGGACGTGCCCGGGAGTGTGACTCGCGCGTCGGGGGTGACCTTGGTGTCGGCCGATGCACCGTTTTCGAGGGCAGCCGCCGTCGTCAGGATCTTGAACGTCGAGCCCGGCGGATACGTCTCGCGGATCGCCCGGTTCAACATCGGGTTGTCCGGGTCGTCGGTGTAGTTCTTCCACGCCTCCTGCTGTTCGGGAGTGACGTGGGACGCCAGGTCGCTGGGGTCGTACGACGGGGTGGAGACCATGGACAGGATGTCGCCCGTCTTCGGGTCGAGCGCGACGACGGCGCCCTTGTACCCGCGGTCGGTCATGATCCTGTACGCCGCCTCCTGCACCGCGGGCTGCACGGTGAGCTGGACGTTGCCGCCCCGCGGATCACGGCCGGTGATCATGTCGCTGAGCCGCCGCACCAGCAGCCGCGAGTCCGAACCGTTGAGGAACTCGTCGTAGGCCGCTTCGAGGCCGCCCGCGCCGTACACCACGGAGTAGTAACCCGTCACCGGCGCGTACATCGGCCCGTTGAGATAGGTGCGGCGGTAGTTGAAGGTGCTGTCGGTGGGCTTGACGCCCGCCAGGACCTGGCCCGCGTCGTCGGAGGTGATCTTGCCGCGTTCGCGCGAGTACTCGTCGTACAGCACGCGGTTGTTGCGGCCGTCGGTGCGGTAGTCCTCGGCCTTCACGACCTGGATGTACGTGGAGTTCGCGAGCAGCATGGCCACCATCACCAGCATGGCGACGCCGACCTTGCGTAGCGGTGTGTTCACGGACGCCTCCCCTCTTCGGGCGGCTGGGGCTGCGCCGGCCCGAGCGGCCCGGGCTCGGCCGGCGGGCGCTGCACCATCACCGTGTGCGCCTCGGCCAGCGGAGCCTGGGGTACGGGCTTCGGCTTGGCGGGTTGTTGGGGCCTGCGTGCGGCGTCGGAGATCCGGAGCAGCAGCGCCACCAGAGCGTAGTTGGCGAGCAATGACGATCCACCCGCCGAGAGGAACGGTGTGGTGACACCCGTCATCGGGATCAGCTTCGTCACACCACCGACGATCACGAACAGCTGCATCACGATCGCGAACGACAGGCCACCGCCGAGCAGCTTGCCGAACGTGTCACGCACGGCGAGCGCGCTGCGCATGCCCCGCATGGCGAGCAGCAGGTAGATGACCAGTATCGCGCTCAGCCCTACCAGCCCGAGTTCCTCGCCGAGCGCGGCACTGATGAAGTCGGTGTGCGATTCGGGCACCGTGTCGGGGCGGCCGAGCCCCAGCCCGGTGCCGAACATCCCGCCCGTGCCGAGACCGAAGAGGCCCTGTGCGATCTGGTAGCCACCACCGGCGTCGTGGTAGGTCTCCAGCGGGTCGATCCAGTTCGCCACCCGCTGCTGCACGTGGGTGAACAGCGAGTACGCGATGATGCCGCCGACGGCGAACATGCTCACACCGAGCACCACCCAGATGATGCGTTCGGTGGCGACGTACAGCATCACCAGGACGATGCCGAAGAACAGCAGCGCCGTACCCAGGTCCTTCTCGAACACCAGGATGCCGAGGCAGGCCACGGCCGCGATGATGATCGGCCCGAGGTCGCGCGCTCGCGGGAACTCCACACCGAGCACCCGCTTGCCCGCGGTCATGAAGAGATCCCGCTTCGACACCAGGAAAGACGCGAAGAAGATCATCAGCAGGATCTTGGCGAACTCACCGGGCTGGATCGAGAAGCCGGGGAGCTTCAGCCACACCTTCGCGCCGTTGACCTCGGACATCGAGCTGGGCAGCACCGCGGGCAGGGCGAGCGCCACGATGCCCACGAGGCCGCAGGTGTAGGCGTAGCGGGTGAGCTTGCGGTGGTCCTTGATCAGGATCAGCACGGCGAGGAAGAACGCCAGCGCGACGACGGTGAAGAGGACCTGACGCGGCGCGTGGGGCGCGTACTCCTGACCCCGGGCGAGCGCGACCCGGGCCTCGGCGAGGTCGATCCTGTGGATGATCACCAAGCCGAGCCCGTTGAGCAGGGCCACGCACGGGAGGATCAATGGGTCGGCGTAGGGCGCCCACCGCCGCACGGCGACGTGGGCGACGCTGAAGATGGCGAGGTACGCGAGCCCGTACCAGAGCACCGACCAGGACAGCTCCTGCTCCTGGTTCGCCTGCACGAGGACGAACGCGAACGTCACGATGAACGCCGAGAACGCCAGGAGGAGGAGTTCGGTGCTCCGCCTTGTCGGCAGCTCACGCGGCGGGTTCGTGGTGTACTGAGCCGCCGCGCTGGGGGTACCTGCGGGCTGCGCCATCAGTTACCGCCTGAGCTGGGCGCCGGGCGGCAGTCCACGCCCGGACGCTGCCCGCCCTCGTTCCGTCCCGCAGTCGTGTCGGTCGGTTGACCCGCGTCGGAGTCCGGCTTCGCCCCGTCGGACGACTCGTGCGACGCGCCGCCCTGTTCGACCCCGCCGAGCCCGCCGCCCTGGGCCTGGTCGGACTCGTCGTCGCAGATTTCGAGCAGGTTGTTGCGGCGCAGCGTGTTGAGGTACTGCCGCGCGTCCTCGAGGCCTTCGCGCTTGACGCCGTTGGTCACGGCGGCACGAGCGTCCTGCTGGAGGTCCGACAGGCGCAGCGGCTCGCACAGCGACGCGTTGGGCGGGCACGAGTTCTCGGCCTTCTTCTGCAGGTCCAGACCGAGAATGCTGCCTGGGACACCCTGGTAGACGACGACCTCGTCGTACTCGTCGACGCCCACGTAGTACTGCCGCAGAACGAAGTACCGGGTGGCGAACGCTGCCGCGGCCAGCAGCACGAGAGCGAGTCCGAATGCCAGGAGCAGGCGGACCCGCTTACGCCTCTTGGCTTTTGGGTCGGGAGGTGTCTCCAGCTGTTCGGTCTGCGTGGGCTGCGGCGGCGGGGGCGGCGCGGTCAGCGCCCGGGCCCGAGCCGCCGGGGAGTCGCCCTGCGGACCTTCGTCGGAGCCGTCACCGGCCGCGCCCCCGACGATGGGGGCGTCCTCGCCGAAGTCGACGTCCACGACGTCGGCGATGATGACCGTCACGTTGTCGGTGCCGCCGCCCTTGAGCGCCAGCTCGATCATCCGGTCCGCGCACTCCTGAGGGTCGGGAATGCGCAGCGCCTCGGCGAGCGTCTCGTTGCTCACCATGCCCGACAGCCCGTCGGAGCACAGCAGGTAACGGTCGCCCGCGCGGGCTTCCCGCACCGTGACGCTCGGTTCGACCTCGTGGCCGGTGAGCGCCTTCAGCAGCAGGGAACGCTGGGGGTGGGTCGCCGCCTCCTCCTCCGTGATCCGCCCTTGCTCCAGCAGCTCGTTGACGAAGCTGTCGTCGCGGGTGATCTGGGAGAACTGCCCGTTGCGGAGCAGGTAGGCACGCGAGTCGCCGACGTGTACGAGACCCAGCCGGGAGCCGGAGAACAACACCGCGGTGAGCGTCGTCCCCATCCCGTCGAGGTCGGGATCGTTGGCGACCAGTTCGGAGATCGCCTGGTTCCCCTGGTTGACGGCGTCGCGCAGCTGGGTCACCAGGTCGTCGCCGGGCTCGTCGTCGTCGAGGTGAGCCAAGGCGGCGATGACCACCTTGCTGGCCACCTCACCGGCGGCGTGGCCGCCCATACCGTCGGCGAGGGCGAGCAGACGAGGGCCGGCATACACGGAGTCCTGGTTGTTGGAACGAACCAGGCCCCGGTCGCTGCGGGCCGCATAGCGTAGGACGAGAGTCATGGGCGAAGCTCGATCACCGTCTTGCCTATCCGGATGGGGACACCGAGTGGGACTCGGAGGGGTGCAGTGACCTTAGCCCGGTCGAGGAAGGTGCCGTTGGTCGAGCCCAGGTCTTCGACGTACCACTCGTCGCCTCGCAGTGACAGGCGGGCGTGCCGTGTCGAGGCGTAGTCGTCGTCGAGGACGAGAGTCGAGTCGTCGGCCCGCCCGATCAGGATCGGCCTGCCGTCCAGGGCGATGCGCGTGCCGGCCAGCGCCCCGTGGGTGACCACCAGTTGCCGGGGCAGCTTGTTCCTGCCCCGTAGTGGCTTCTTCTCCTTGTTCCCGCGGCGGAGGCTGGGCACGTTGACCCGCAGCCCCGACGCCGCGTAGAGGTCCGAGCGCACCACGCGCAGCGCGGCGAACACGAACATCCAGAGCAGGACGAGGAATCCCACTCTGGTGAGTTGTACGACCAGCTCTGGCACCGGTTGTGTCAGCTCCCGCCTTCTCGCGCCCAACCTCTGGCGCCCATCGTCGTACGACCGTCCGCCGTGCGACTCATCGGCTCCACAGGTCACCCCGTGTGGCCGTCATTATGCGGGACACGCGTGTGGTTACCGTGCGGGACGCCGAAAGTCGTCGGTGGTCGGTCGGCTCCGCTCGTCGGACGCTCGCCGGACTCAGCCCTGGGTGCGGAACACCAGGGAGGAGTGGCCGACCCTGATCACGTCGCCGTCGGCGAGCTGCCAGGTCTGCACCGGCGTGCCGTTGACCGTGGTGCCGTTGGTGGAGCCGATGTCGGCCAGCGTGGCGCTCTGCCCGTCCCACGTGATCTCGAGGTGGCGGCGGGAGACACCGGTGTCCGGCAGCCGGAAGTCCGCGTCCTGACCGCGGCCGATCACGTTGCCGCCCTGCTTCAGCGAGTAGGTCCGGTTGGAGCCGTCGTCGAGCTGCAGCATCGCGCTGAGCGGCCGGTTCGCGGGAGGCATGCCACCGGGGTAGCCGCCCTGCTGCGCGTAGGGGTCGGCGCCCGGCGCGGGAGCCTGTGCGGGGTAGCCGGCGGGCGGGCTCGGCGGCGCCGCGTAGCCCTGGTCGTAGGCGGGCTGGCCGGTCGGCGTCGGCTGGCCGTATCCCTGGTCGTACCCGGGCTGGCCGTAGCCCTGGTCGTAGCCGCCGGGCTGACCCGGCTGACCGTAACCCTGGTCGTACCCCGGTTGCCCGTAGCCCTGGTCGTACCCAGGCTGGCCATAGCCCTGGTCGTAGCCCTGCTGGCCATAGCCTTGGTCGTACCCCTGCTGACCGTATCCCTGGTCGTAGCCCTGCTGGCCGTAACCCTGGTCGTAGCCGCCGGGCTGGCCGGGTTGGCCGGGTTGACCGTATCCCTGGTCGTAACCGGGCTGTCCCTGTCCGTAGCCGTACTGGCCCTGCTGGCCGTACGGGTCACCCTGGTCGTATTGGCCGTAGCCGCCGGGCTGGCTCATTGGTCGGTCTCCTGCGTCGCTCATTCGTGCCGACCGCGTGAAAGTCCCGGCGTCATGTGCCTTGACGTCCGGGTCGACGGTCGAGCGGGTTCTGAACTTTCCAGTATGCAGCGCCTCGTTGCGCTCTAGCGAAACTACGACGTCACCATAGGTGTCCCAGCCGTGCTCAGCGAGATGCTCGGACACGGCTTCGGCGAGCATGCGGGTGACCCGCTGCCCGTCCGCCGCCATGCGGTCGTAGTCCTCGGCGCCCAACGAAACGACGTAGTGGTTGGGTGCGAGCTTGCGCCCGCCCGCGAGGTCTCGGACGTTGTCCTCACACTCCCGCTCCAGTTCCAACGCCACTTCTTGCGTGACGACGTTGCCACCGAATATTCGCGCGAAGGTATCTCCCACGAGGCTTTCGAGGCGCCGATCGAAGCGCTGCACGCGTCCCACCGGGACTACCTCCTTCCACGTGTACCTTCGGAGCCGATCGTATCGGGTTTTGCCGGTGAAACACGGGCCCCCGTGCAAGCCGTCCGATTCACCTTGCTACTCTGTTCTCACTGTCGAAGTTGCTCGGGCGAGTGGCGGAATGGCAGACGCGCACGGTTCAGGTCCGTGTGTCCGCAAGGACGTGAGGGTTCAACTCCCTCCTCGCCCACAGAGAGGACGAACCGCCGCCGGGGAAGGTTTCCCGGCGGCGGTTCTGCGTTGGAGGGCTGTTAGAGGGCTGGTGGCCATGGCTGGTGGGAACGAACGGTGGTCGGCCCGCACCAGGGCGATCGTGGCGGGGCGGCCCTCCGGCCAGGGGCAGCCGATGAACGTGCCGATCGCTCCCGCGAGCATGCTGGGCCTGGAGTACGCCCGTGAGGACGGCACGCCCACCTGGGCGGCGTTCGAGGCGGCGCTCGGGGATCTGGAGGGCGGCGACGCCGTCGCGTTCGCTTCGGGAATCGCCACGGCGTCCGCCGTGCTCGACGCGCAGCGCGTGGGCGCCAGGGTGGTGGTGCCGCGGGACAGCTACGCGGGCACCCGGAGCCACTTCGCGCACGAACAGGACGCGGGTCGGATCGAGGTCGTCTCGGTCGAGCCCGGTGACACGGGTGCGTGGCTCGACGCCGCGGCCCGCGCGGACCTGCTCTGGCTGGAGTCGCCCACCAACCCGAGCCTCCACGTGACCGACATCGCCGCGGTCGCCGCGGCGGCGCGTGAGCTGGAACACCGGCCGACGGTTGTGGTGGACAACACCTTCGCGACGCCGTTGGGGCAGCAGCCGCTCTCACTCGGCGCCGACGTGGTGGTGCACAGTGCCACCAAGTTCATCGGCGGGCACAGTGATCTGCTCCTCGGGGTCGCGGTGGCGGGCGATCCCGAGCGCGTCACCGCGCTGCGGCAGGCGAGGACCCGGCTCGGTGCGACTCCGGGTGCGCTCGAGGCGTTCCTGGCGTTGCGGGGACTGCGCACGCTTCCCGTGCGCTTCGCCGAGGCGTCGGCGACGGCGGCTCTGCTGGCGGAGCGACTCGCGGAACATCCCGCGGTGAGCCGAGTGCGGTATCCCGGGCAGGGAGCGATGCTCGCGTTCGACGTGGCGGACGCGGAGAGGGCCGACGAGGTCTGTCGGGCACTGCAACTGGTTCAGCACGCCACGAGCCTGGGTGGCGTGGAAAGCACAATGGAGCGACGAGCGGCACGTCCTGGAGACGCGCATGTGGCCGCGGGGTTGCTTCGGTTGAGTGTCGGTTTGGAAGATCCCGAGGATTTGTGGGCCGACATAAACCGAGCGTTGTGTTCAGTGAACTGAACGCGCGCCTTCTTCCCTCCTTCGAGTAGTGGAATTGACGCCGTGTGTATGCTCCGCAACGACCGGTGTCTGATCTTCACCTGACTGGGTTTTCCCTTCCACTGTCTTCTTAGGAGACTCATGAGCAGCAGAAGAACGTTGGCCAGGGTCGGCGCGCTCGTGGCCGGAACGGCTACCGCCCTGTCCCTCGGCGCACTTCCCGCATCGGCGGAGGGTGCGAAGGCGGACATCGTCGGCGGGGGCGGCGAGAACGGGTACAACGTCAACCTCGGCCAGGGTTCTCAGAACATGCAGACCACGCTGTTCACGCTGAACATCGAGGGCGGCAACACGCTGCGCGCGTACTGCGTCGAAATCAGCGTCAGTGTGGACCCGAGCCGTTCGTTGTTCGAAAGCCCGTGGGACGAATTCCCGAACGCGGACTCCCCGTTCCACTCCAACCGCGACCGCATCAACTGGGTGCTGCACCACGGTTTCCAGGGCAAGAACCTCGACGCGCTCGAGGAGAAGCTCGTGGAGCAGGGTGTCGAGCTCCACAACGGACTGGACAAGCGGGAAGCCATCGCGGGTACGCAGGCCGCGGTGTGGCACTTCAGCGACGGCAAGGACATCGACCGGAACGACCCGTCGTCTTCCCGTGACGCCGGTGCGGACGCCGACGTGCTCGCGCTCTACGACTACCTCACCGGTGAGTCCAATGTGGGCATCGAGGAGCCCGCTCCCGCGTTGAAGGTGTCGCCGGAGACCGCCTCCGGTGCGGCGGGTGAGCGGCTCGGCCCGTTCACCGTGGGCACCACGGGCGAGATCACCGAGATCTCCACGGAGCTTCCCGAGGGCGTCACGCTGACCGACGCGGACGGCACGGAACTCGCCGCCGGTGACATCACCGACGGCACGGAAATCTACGTCGACGTCCCCGCCGAGGCCGAGGCGGGCGCGGGCGAGTTCTCGTTGAGCGCCACCGCGCACCTGGCCACCGGGCGCCTGTTCGTCAGCGAGGGTTACGACCGCAAGCCCGCGCAGTCGCTGATCGTCGCGTCGTCGGAGGACACCAACCTTTCGGCCAAGGCCGGTGTGGAGTGGAACGCCGCCCCGCAGCCGACCGAGCCGGAGGAGACCACCGAGACCCCGGCTCCGAGCGAGACGACCAGCGAGGCGCCGGCTCCGACCGAGACGACGCAGCCCTCGGTGAAGCCGCAGGCGGACTCCGAGGACCTGGCGCAGACCGGTGCGTCGCCGATGGTGCCGCTGCTCATCGGGCTCGGCCTCCTCGGTGCCGGTACGGGCGCGATCCTGTTGCAGCGTCGCAAGAAAAGCGCGTGACGCCTGGAGTCGTCCACTGAGATGATCGAAAGCCACCTCGCCCGCCTCGCGCGGGGAGGTGGCTTTCGTCGTTGTCGGAGGACTTTTCGTGTACGGAGTCGCGCCACCGGAGCGGCTGGGCGAGTTCCGGCTCGCGGACGGTCGGGTGCTGGGCTGGAGCGAGTGGGGTCCGCCGACCGGTCGGCCCGTGCTGCTGTGCCCCGGGGCGGCGACGAGTCGCCGGTTGGGGTTCGGCTCCGATCACGTGCACGAGCTCGGTGTGCGGTTGATCGGTCTGGACCGGCCGGGGCTCGGTGTGTCGAGCCCGGCGCCGGGNNGGGCCGGACAGTGGGTCGGACAGTGGGTCGAGCACTGTCGGACTTCGCCGGCGACGTCGAGCAGTTCGTCGAAGCTCGGTGCGGTGAGGCCCCGGTCGTGGTCGGCTTCTCGCAGGGGGCGCCCTTCGCCTTGGCCTGCGCCGTGGCGGGCCTGCCGTCGGCTCTGTATCTCGTCTCCGCCGCCGACGAGGTCGCCCGGTGGCACGCGGCGGGTGCGCTCGACGGCCACCTGGCGACCCTCGTGGACCTCTGCGCCCGAGACCCGGACGCGGCCTACGAGCGGTTCCTCGCCTTCGACGCCGACGCCGTGCACCGCATGGTGTTGGCGGGAAGTCCGGCCCGCGACGCGGCGGTGTACGCGGAACCGGTGTTCGACGCGGCCTACCGGACGGCACTGGCGGAGGGGTTCGCGCAGGGGCCACACGGTTACGCCACCGACACCCTGGCCGCGATGCGTCCGTGGCGGCTCGATCTCGACCGCGTGTCGTGCGCGGTGGAACTCTGGTACGGCGACGAGGACACCGGCCATTCCCCCGACAACGGGTGCACTCTGGCCGACCGTATCCCCGGCGCCGTGCGTCGCGTGTTGCCCGGGGAGGCCGGTTCGGTGCTGTGGACGTGCGGCGAGGCGCTGCTGCGGCGGATCGTGACCTGACTCGTTCCCGCGTGGAGCGCGACCGTTAGTGTTCACCCCTCGTCGCGGCAACGAGCACGATCTGGTCGGGGGTTTTCCATGGAGTTCCGGGTTCTGGGCCCGCTGCAGGTCGTCGACGGGGACCGGGAGATCACCGTTCCGGCCGGGCGGCTCCGCGTACTCCTCGCCGCTCTGGTGTGCAACGCGAACCGCGTGGTCTCGGTCTCCGAGCTGGTGTCGTACCTGTGGGACGAACCCGGTCCGGGTGCGCACAGCACGGTCCGCTCGTACGTGCGCAGGCTTCGCGCGTGCCTGCGTGAGGTCGACCCCACCAGGGTGTTCGTGCGACTCCGCAATCCCGGCTACGTCCTGGACGTGGCGGACGACGAGGTGGACCTCCTGCGGTTCCGGTCGATCGTGGCGGCCGCGCACGAGATCGACGACCCGGCGAGGGCGGCGGAGGCGTTGCGGTCGGCGCTCTCGCTGTGGCGGGGTGAGCCGCTGGCCGACGTCAGGTCGGACGAGTTGTCGCGGTCGCTCGTGGCGGCGTTGGAGGAGGAGCGCACCCGGGCGATCGAGGACCGTGTCGACCGGGAGTTGGCCGCCGGGCGGCACGGTGCACTCGTCGGCGAGTTGACGGCGTTCGTCGAGCGGTATCCGTTGCGGGAACGGTTCTGGGGCCAGCTGATGCTCGCGTTGGCGCGGGGTGGGCGGCAGGCCGAGGCGCTGTCGGCGCACCAGCGCCTGCGAGCCATCCTGTCCGAGGAGCTCGGCATCGATCCCGGGGCCGAGGTGCAACGGATCCACGAGGCCATCCTGCGTGGGGAGGACCGCACCGCCGAGGCCCCGGCACAACTCGTGGGCGAGCTGTCCGTGCCCCGGCAACTCGTCGCCGAGTGCGCCGGGTTCGTCGGTCGGTCCGCGATGGTGGACGAGCTGGTGCACTGGCTCACGAACTCGCGGGGCCGACGGCTGTTGGTGCTCAGCGGGCAGCCGGGTGTGGGGAAGACGGCGCTGGCCGTGCGGCTGGCCCACCGCGTCGCGGAGCACTTCGCGGACGGGCAGGTGTTCGTCGACCTGCGTGGTTTCTCGGGCCTTGCCGCAGCGGAGCCCGCCGACGTGCTGTTGCGAATCCTGCGCGCCTTCGGGGTCCCGGCGGCGGGTGTGCCGGACGGCGTCGACGCTCGCGGCGCGCTGCTGCGTTCGCTGGTGCGTGGGCGTCGGGTGTTGTTCGTGCTGGACGACGCGGCGGACGCCGGCCAGGTGCGGCCCCTGCTGCCCGGCACCGGCGAGTGCGCGGTGATCGTCACCGCGAGGTACGCGCTGTCGGGTCTGGTGGCGCTCGACGAGGCGCGTGGCGTGCGGGTTCCCGCGCTGAGCACCGCCGAGTCGACGGTGCTGTTGTCGCGGCTGCTCGTGGGGCGCGGCGACGGCAGCGACGAGCTGAGGCAGCTTGCGCACGCGTGCGGTGGGGTGCCGCTGGCCCTGCGTCTCGCGGCGACGTCCCTGGCGACGCGGCGAGGAGTGTCTGTGCCGGAGCTGCTGAACTCCCTGACCGAGCACGGGCCCGAGCTGTTGACGGTGCCGGGGGACGACCGGGCGAGTGTGGGTGCGGCGTTCGAGCGGTCGCTGGCGGCGTTGTCCGGACCGGCGAGGCACACGCTGCTGTTGACGAGTGTGTTGCCGGGGCCCGAGTTCACGGTGCAGGCCATCGCCGCGCTGGCCGAGTGCGAGACCGGACACGCAGCGCAGGTCGTGGCGGAGTGGGAGGAGGCCAACCTGGTCGCCTCGCCCGGCCCGCGACGACACCGGTTGCTCGACCTGGTGCGGGCGTGCGTCCTGCGGGCCGGTGAGCGGGAGTTGCCGGGGCGGGTACGGGCCGCGGCGGCGAAGCGGATCACGGAACATTACGTCCACACGGCCGTGCGCGCGGGCAAGTTCGTGCGCCGGGCGCCGCTGCACCTGGGGCTGCCCGTGCCGTCGGATCGCGTTGCCACGGTGCGGTTCGACGACCTGCGGGAGGCCCTGGCCTGGTACGAGGCCGAACGCGCGAACCTCGTCGCCGTCGTCCGGGAGTCCGAGCGTCGCGGCTGGCACGCCTACGCGTCCGCGCTGCCGATCGTGCTGTGCACGTTCTACGTCCTGCGCAAGCACTGGTCCGATTGGGAGGAGACCCACGAGGTCGCGCTGCGGGCTGCTCGGCGCAGCGAGGACCGCCGAGCGGAGTCGACGGTGTTGCACCGGCTCGGCGCGCTGTACAACAGCCGCCAGGAGTACGACGCCGCGTTGCGGGCCAACAAGGCGGCGATCGCGATCGGTGAGGAGATGGCCGATCCGCGCCTGGTGGCGACGGCGCTCACGGGGCTGGGCACCACCTACCGCGCGCTCGGGAGGTTCACCGAGGCGAAGCGGTGCTACGAGCGGTCGCTGCGGTTGCATGCGGAGACGGGCAATCCCTACGAGCGCCTCGGGCCGCTGGTCAACACCACGCGGCTGTACGTGCAACGCGGCGAGTTCGACAGGGCCCTCGCCTGCGGCAGGGAAGCGGTCAAGGTGGCCAAGGCGTACGGCTCGGCGAGTCATCCGGCGGTGGCCTGGCTCGATCTGGGCGAGGTCTACCTGGCGGCGGGGCGGCGCGACGACGCCGTGGACGCGTTGCGCAAGGCGGTGCGGCTGGCCGGGTCCGCCGGCGACGTCGTGACGCAGGCTCGCAGTCGGCAGTTGCTCGCCTCGGCGGGAAGTCCTGCGCTGGTCGACGCGGTGGAGTGACCGCGTGGCACAGGAGTGTCACGCGACTGCACGCGCCCGGCGGCAGAGTGGCGGTCGCCGCCCGGGGGGCCGGTTCGACGCGCTCCCGTCCAGCGGGGGAGCGAGACGAGTGTGACAGGCGCTGATCGGGGGTTGTGACGGCCTGCTCGTCGCGATGCCGGGCGCCCGTGTGGTGGAGGGGAGCGGCGTGGGTGCCGGTGGACCAGCTGTACCGCTCGCGGAGCAGTGCCCGTTTCGCGAGCGGTACGAGCGGTCGGCCGGTGCCTCGGCGCTACCGCGCGAGCTCGGCGAGGCGGAGGTAGGAGTCGAGCTGGGCGCCGCGGTCGTAGGTGTTCAGGGTGACGAGGATTTCGTCGGCGCCGGTGCGTCGCACGACGTCGGACAGTTCCTCCCGCACTGCCGCGGGCGTGCCGAAGACGTGTCTGTCCAGGACTTCGGCGAGCTTCCTCGACTCGCGTTCGTTCGGCGTCGGGAGGGCCTCCGGTGAGCGCAGGGGTGGAAAGACTCCGTGGGTGCGTGAGTGCACGAGCGACCACGTCTCCGGCAGCAGCAGTTCGCGCGCTTCGGCCTCGGTGTCGGCCACGGCCACGGCCAGCGACACCACCACGTGCGGTCGCGTCCACAGCGTCGACGGGCGGAACTCGGCCCGGTACCGCTCGACGTGCTCGACCATGGCGTCCACACTGGACAGTGGAGCGATGACGAGGGCGAGTCCGGTCTCGGCCGCGATGCGGGCTCCCGCTCCGGTCGCCAGGACGAACGCGGGAATCCGCAGTCCCTCGGCGGGAACCGCGTGCACTCCCGGGTGGACGGTCGACTCACCGGCGAAGTACTCCAGCAGCTCCCGGATCCGCTCGCCGAACTGTTCGGCCTCGCGCTTGCCCGCGCCCAAGGCCTCACGCTCGCGGCGGGTGAACCCGACCGACCGTCCCAGTCCCATGTCGATCCGTCCGGGATGCAGCGCCTCCAACGTCCCGAACTGCTCGGCCACCACGAGCGGCCGGTGGTTCGGCAGCATCACTCCGCCCGTGCCGACGCGGATCCGGTTCGTACGCGAGGCGACGGTGGACGCGAGCACGGTGGGGGCCGAGCCGGCGATGCCGGGGACACTGTGGTGCTCGGCGACCCAGAACCGGTGGTACCCGCACTCCTCCAGCTGCCGGGCGAACTCGACCGTGTGCCGCACGGCGGTGGCCGGGTCCTCGCCGTGGCGTACGGGCGATCGGTCGAGCACGGACAGCGGCACCGGCCGGCGTCTGTCGTCCATGACCAGCTCCTAACGCCCCGTTCGATTCGAGTCCCCGGCCGGGCTTTCAGTGTGCCTGTGCGGCCTCGGCGAGTGCCAGTATCCTCCGGGCCTGTTCGACGTGGAGGTTCTCCACCATTCGACCGTCCACAGTGGCTACGGCGCGGCCCTCGGCCATCGCCTCCTCGAAAGCCGCGACCACACGCCTGGCGTGGTCGGTCTCCGCCTCGGAGGGCGAGAACACGCGGTTGCACGGTTCGAGCTGGCTCGGGTGGATCAGGGTCTTGCCGTCGAAGCCGAGTTGGCGGCCCTGGACGCACTCCGCCTCGAAGCCCTCGGTGTCGCGCACGTCGTTGTACACGCCGTCGAGCACGGGCTTGCCCGCCGCGCGCGCCGCGAGCAGGCACCACGAGAGGCTCGCCAGCAGCGGTGCCCGGCCCCGCACGGTCTCGGCGTGCAGTTCCTTGACGAGGTCGTTGGTGCCGAGGACGAGCACGGTCAGCGCGTCGGACGCGGTCGCGATCTCCTCGGCCCGGAGCACGGCCGCCGGGGTTTCGATCATCGCCCAGATCGTCGTGTGCTCCGGTGCGCCGGCGTCGGCGAGTGTCGCCTCGACGGCGTGCACGTCCGACGCCGAGCCGACCTTCGGCACCACGACGGCGTCCGGTCCGGCCTCGGCTGCGGCGCGCACGTCAGCGTCGTGCCACGGCGTGTCGAGGCCGTTGACCCGGATGGCGACCTCGCGCCGCCCGTACGGCGCCGCGGCCACCGTCTCGCACACGCGGCGCCGCGCCGATTCCTTGGCGTCCGGCGCGACCGAGTCCTCCAGGTCGAGCACCAGCGCGTCGGCGGCCAGGGTCGAGGCCTTCTGCAGAGCGCGCTCGTTCGCCCCGGGCAGATAGAGAACGGAACGGCGTGGCCTCACGGTGTCCTCCTCGTGCCGTGTGTGCGGCGAGCGACGTCCGTCCCCCGCCCTCGGGAACCCTACGACGAGCCGACCGTCGACCGTTCAGCCGCGTGTCACCCATACGGCCGCACCGCTCGACCGAAGTCGTCCGACCGCCCACCGACCGATCACCGACCGTTGGGCGCCGCCGATCGCAGGTACGGGCTGAAGACACACCTGACGCCCGTTTGCGCTGGTACTCAAGTCACGTGCCGTTTTCGACGCGGCACCGGCACACAGGCGGACTTCAGGGAGGCGGACTTCGTGGCGGTAACACCCGGGCATACCGCGACTACGAGTGGATCGAACGACGTTCGGTCGATCTCCGGTCGCGTCGGGCCCACTCTCGAACTTCCCGCCAATCCCGCTGCTCTCGCGAAGCGGGCCGCTCCGCTGCTGGGCTGGCAGGGGACCGTGCTCCCGCAGCTGACGCTGTTCGGCCGCCGCGTGTTCGTCGTGGCCCGGCTGCGCCCCGAAGCGCACGCCGAGCGCATCGCCACGGGCCTGCGGCCGATGACCGACCGGGCCACCGTGGCCACGTGGGCGTGGCCGGAGTTCTCTCGGACGGCTCCGCCGCCCGCCGTCCACATCGCCGGCGTGCTCGCCGTGGCCCGGCACTGGCGGACCGGGATGGCGGCGACGGTGCCCTTCGCCCGTTACGGCGAGGCGGCGATGGTGCTGCCGAGCGCGGCGACGTTGAGCCACGACTACGTGGACAACTGCCTGCCGAGGGCCCGGATGTACGGGCTCGGAGTGGTGGCGGCCGACGAGAACGCGAAGGTCGACCTCGACGTCACCTGCGGAGACGACCGCATCAACCTCGGCTCGGACGAGGTGTGGCGGTGGGTCCACGAGGTCGCCTACGAGCGGTTGCTCGCGTGCGAGGCCGCGGGATCGCTGACCTGATCACGTTCCGCTGCCGGGGTGTGTGCGGGCGGCTAGGGTCGGCCTCATGCGAGTTGTCATCGCCGGAGGACACGGCAAGATCGCGCTGCGGTTGGAGAAGTCGCTCGCCGCGAACGGCGATACGGCCGTCGGAATCATCCGCAAGCCCGAGCAGGCCGACGACCTGCGAGAACTCAGTGCCGAGCCGGTCGTGCTCGATCTGGAGAACGCGACCGCCGACGAGGTGATCGAGGTGCTGTCCGGCGCCGACGCGGCGGTGTTCGCCGCGGGTGCGGGGCCGGGCAGCGGGGTCGCTCGCAAGGACACCGTCGACAAGGGCGCGGCGGTGCTGTTCGCGGAGGCCGCCGAGCGGGCCGGGGTCCGGCGGTTCGTGCAGATCAGTTCGATGGGTGCGGGTCAGGAGATCGACGCCGAGGTCGAGGCCAAGGTGGGCGAGGTCTTCGCCGCCTACCTCCGGGCCAAGGCGGCGGCCGAGCAGGACCTGCGGCGGCGTGATCTGGACTGGACGATCCTGCGTCCGGGTCGGCTCACCGACGACCCGGGCATCGGCATGGTGCGGCTGGCCGACGACGTGCCGAGGGGCGACGTTCCGCGCGACGACGTCGCCGAGGTCGTCCGGCTCCTGCTGTCCGACACCACCACGTACGGCCGCACGCTCGAACTGACTTCCGGCAACACTCCCATCGCGGAGGCGTTGGAGCGGCTGTGACGCCGTCGGCTCCGCCTCAATCGATCGGGCCCAGCACGCGGTCGAGGTAGGCGTTGCCGAACACCCCGTGCGGATCGAGCTCGGCCCGCACGCGACGGAAGTCGTCGAACCGCGGATAGAGCTCGCGCAGGCGATCGGCGCCGAGTGCATGGAGCTTTCCCCAGTGCGGGCGGCCGCCCACCGCGTCGGCGATTTCGGCGAACCCCGCGAAGTACTCCTCGTACGGCATGCCGACGTACTGGTGCACGGCGATGTAGGCGGAGTCGCGACCGTACGCCGTGGAGAGCCAGACGTCGTCGCCCGCCGCGACCCGGATCTCCGCGGGGAAGGCCACCGGGTGCCGCAGCCGGGGCACCAGCGCGCGGAGTCCGTCGAGCACCTCGGGCAGCCGCTCTCGCGGCACCGCGTACTCCGACTCGACGAACCGCACCGCCCGCTGGGTGGCGAACACGCGATGAGCGGTGTCGCTGTAGCGGCGAGTGGACAATGCCGACGAGGCGAGCGCGCCCAGGCTGGGAACGAGCCGGGGGACGGCGCGGCCAAGGCGGCAGAGAGCGCCGAACGCGGCGTTCTCCATGAGCGTGTAGTCGACGAACCGGCGGACCGCCGACAGCGGTCGGGCGACCGTGCCGGGCCCGCATCGGGTGTTGCGCTTGACCAGCGCGTTGCG
>JACYYK010000514.1_pt1 | contig 20601 bp, 20 predicted proteins | sample 8236871 | NCBI WGS metagenome assembly JACYYK01 (sample SAMN14103087, study PRJNA606662) | landfill metagenome | isolation source: landfill solid waste inoculated with endophyte fungus Paravalsa indica | place: India:New Delhi, Okhla landfill site | collected 2017-11-05 | reverse complement strand
AGTGGGCCTTCCTGTGCCTGGAGCACGAAGGCGGGCTCGCAACGCAACGTCACGGTGGTGAGGACGCCGAGAGCGCCCAGGCTCACCCGGGCGGCGTCGAACAACTCCGGCCGCTCGTCCGGTGAGCAGCGGACGAGGGAGCCGTCGGCCGTCACGAGTTCCAGGGCCGCGACCTGGGTGGCGAGTCCGCCGAACGCGGCGCCGGTGCCGTGGGTGCCGGTCGAGATCGCGCCCGCGACCGTCTGCGCGTCGATGTCGCCGAGGTTCGTCATCGCCAGGCCCAGGGCGTCGAGCAGTGTGTTCAGGCGCCGCAGCGTGGTGCCCGCGCGGACGGTGACGAGGCCGGTCTCCACGTCGGCCCTGACGAGGCCGGACAGAGCCCCGAGGTCGAGGGCGTCGCAACCCGGGTCGGGCGCGGCGACGGGAGTGAACGAGTGGCCGCTCCCGACGGGGCGGACGCGCCCGCCGCGCTCGGCCACGTCGGCGACGACGGCGCGCAGTTCGTCGGTGTCGGACGGGCGGTGGATCCGGCGTGGGTGCGCCGACGCGGTTCCCGCCCAGTTCGTCCACGGTGTCACCCGGGCCTCCTCAACGTTGCCGCCACGATAGGTGAATGAGATTCGCGTTCACAAGATTCCTGCCGTAACGTTCGCCGGGTGAACGCCATCTCCGCCGTCCCGTACGACCGCGCGACCCGGGACCTCGACCCGCCGCTGGCCGTGGTCGACCTCGACGCCTTCGACGCCAACGCCGATGACCTTGTGCGGCGGGCCGGTGGAGTGCCCGTTCGCGTCGCGAGCAAGTCGGTGCGCTGCCGGGCGCTGCTCGAACGCGTGCTCGCCAGACCCGGCTTCGCGGGCCTGCTCTGCTACACCCTCCGCGAGGCCCTCTGGCTCCATGCGTCGGGCACGTGCGACGACCTGGTGGTCGCGTACCCGACCGCGGACCGCGCGGCGCTGCGCGAGCTCGCCGCCGACGAGGGCGCCCGGCGCGCGATCACCGTCATGGTCGACTCGCCGGAACAGCTCGACCTCGTGGCCGACACCCTCGGGCCCGAGCACCCGGAGCTGCGGGTGTGCCTGGAGTTCGACGCGTCGTGGCGCCCGGTGCCCGGCGTCCACGTCGGAACCCGCCGGTCTCCCGTGTTCACTCCGCGGCAGGCGGCGCGCCTCGCCCGGCACATCGTCGATCGGCGAGGCTTCCGGCTGGTCGGCGTGATGGGCTACGAGGGACAGATCGCCGGTCTGCCGGACGGTGACGCCGGTGTCGGGGGAGCGCTCGTGCGCTGGATGCAACGGCGTTCGGAGGCCGAGCTCGCGCGACGGCGCGCCGACGTGGTGTGCGCGGTGCGGGCGGTCACCGAGCTGGAGTTCGTCAACGGCGGCGGGACGGGCAGCCTCGAATACACGCGCACCGACCCCTCCGTCACCGAACTGGCCGCGGGGTCGGGACTCGTCGGACCGGCGCTGTTCTCCCGGTACCGGCGGTTCTCGCCGCGTCCGGCGGCGCTGTTCGCCCTCCCGGTGGTGCGCAGGCCGAACCGCCGGACCGTCACCCTGGCCGGAGGCGGATACGTGGCGTCCGGTCAAGCGGGAGCCTCGCGGTTGCCCTTGCCCCACCTCCCGCGCGGATTGCGACTCCTCGCGGTGGAGGGTGCGGGCGAGGTGCAGACACCCGTCACCGGGCGCGCCGCGCGACGGCTCGCCCTCGGGGACCGCGTCTGGTTCCGCCACGCCAAGGCGGGTGAGCTCGCCGAGCACTTCCCGGAGTACCACCTCGTGTCCGGGAACCGGCTCGTGCGCACCGTGCCGACCTATCGTGGCGAGGGACACTTCTTCGGCTGACACCGATGAGTTCGGGCGGGCGGCGTGGTCGGTATCGCCGACATCGCCGGTTCTCTCGAAGGGGTGGTTCCCATGGCGACCACGCGTGCGCTCAGGTTGTGGATGCAGGTTTCGCTCGACGGCTTCGTCGCCGGCCCGGGCGGTGAGTTCGACTGGCCGACGTACGAGAAGGAACTGCACACCTTCGCCGTGGAGCAGGCGGGCGACGTGGGCGCGATGCTGTACGGCCGCAAGGTGTACGAGGGCATGGCCGCGTACTGGCCCGATCCGACGCGCTACCCCGGTGCCACCGAGCTGGATCTGCGGTACTCGGAGATCTGGAAGCGCGTGCCGAAGTACGTCTTTGCCACGTGACGGTCACTCACCGAACTTGCCCGCCAGGTAGCCCTTGATCAAAGCCTTGGTCTCGTCGATGACGGCCTGGTCGCCCTGGGGGTCGAGGCGGAACGCGTAGTTGAGCAACCCGTCCGCGGCCTCCACGGCGACCGAGATCGGCAGGGTCGCCTCCTCCGGCGGCACGTTGACGTGGGCGGTGAGCAGGCCCGTCAGGGCGTCGATGATGACGCGGTTGTTCGTGCGCCCCTCGTCGAGCAGCTGCAGGTCGACCACGTCACCGAAGTGCACCGTGGAGAATCCCGGCACCTGGCGGTGCATCGTCAGGTAGATGTCGAGCAGCGAGTCGACGACATCCCACCAATGGTGTGGATCGAGCGTGCCGAGCCGCTCGTTGACGGCGGCGATGAACCGCTCGAGATTGCGTTGGGTCAACGCCTGCACCACGGCCCGTTTGTCCGGGAAGAACTGGTACAGGGACCCCACCGCGACTCCCGCGCGCTTGGCGATGAGCGTGGTCGTCAGTCCTTCGTAGCCGATCTCGTCGAGCAGTTCGGCGCTCGCGTCGAGCATGCGTTCGACCCGCCTGGCGCTGCGTTGCTGGACCGGCTGTCGGCGGAGAGGTGTCGCCGCCTGCGTCACCGATTGGTTCTCGGACACGTCGTGCTCCTTGCTGTGCAGGTCAGCGACTTTATCGCGTCCGGATCGGCGTTCACCGTCGAGTGAATGCCTTGTGCCACAAGGAAAAAGGTGCACACACGGGACCGTGGGCCGGTGCCTGTCGGGGGGAGGGGGAGTGCACGGCACCGGCCCACGGTGTATCGGGGCCGCACCACGGGCGGGGTTCCTCGCGGTGTGCGATGTGGAGTTGTGCAGCTGGCTCCGCGGCGGCTCAGTCGCCGTCGTGGAGCGGGGAACCGGCGGCCGAGCTCGTCACGCTCGGGGGTACGCACGACCCGGCCGCCGGCGATCGAGTCCGCCCTGAGGCGGAGGAACGGGGAGGGGTCCGGGTCACCGGCCCGCGCCTCCCACGAGAGCGTGCTTTCCGCTCGGCGGTGTCGGCACACGCCGCGGTTGGTCGGGCACCGGGGGCGCCGCGCTGGAGGCGGCCGACACGCCCGGGCCGGCCGCCCGGCGAAGCCTCCGGGTCCGACGGGAGTCCTGGAAGTGCGCGAGTCCACCCGCCACCAGGTGGTCGTGAGCGACCTGCCACACGGAGCACGGCGCCTTGCAGCGGTGCCAGCGAGTGGAGCACGTCGGGCAGTCACCTCGCTCGTCCGGCTCGTGGGCCGAGAGCATCACCCGCCACCCCTGGGTGAGACGGGGCAACTCGGAACGCGCCGCCGAGATCAACGCCGGGGAATCCGCCTCGTTGGCGAGTTCGGCGAGCATGTCGAGGCGCTCCCACACCGCATTGCGGAGTACCTGCCCGAGAATTTCGTCCACCTGGCCCTCACCGTCGCCTTCCCGCCAGTTCGGCGGCTTCGTTCAGTGCGGCCCGGAGTTGGCCGAGCTGGCCGGCTGACAGCCGCGCCGTCTCTCCGGGCGGTCCGACGAGGACCACCTCGTCGTCGTCCACATACACCGTGAGACACCGGTCGCGGCTGATCAGATCTCCGCACTGCACGCGCCAGACCACCTGGCCGCCTTCGTACCGTCGTCCCGAGTCGAAGTAGGGCGCTGTCCTGCTCGGCGGCGTGATGGCCCGGCGCGTGGGCTTCCCGGAACCACGGAGGGCGGACACCGTGTCGGTCCCAGCAGCACCTGCTGTGATCGAGTGCACGTCCACCACGCCCTTCGTCTGTTCCGTCGTTCGCGGTTGTTCCTGCCGGGGAGACCTCGTGACTGCGGACCGTGTTCGGTCGGCCACGCATCTCCTGCACCTACCTTGCGGTGAAAAGAACGGGGTGAGAAGCCTCGGTGCGCCCGCCAGCGGCGACCGGCCCGAGTGGAACGCCGAACGGTCGCGGGAGTTCGGTTCGACCGATCAAACGCCCACATTCGGGTTTCGCACGGTTCAATGGGCGTTGCTTACGCTGCACACCGACGCCCGACGGGACTGTGGAGGGGCGGACATGGACGCCAACGAGGACGCGAAGCAGGGCCGCATCAACCCGGAGGTCTGGGAAGCCCGCGACATGCGTGACGCCCTGGCGAACCGCAACATCAGCGAGGTCTACCGGCAGCTCCGGATGCACGGCATCTCGCAACGGCAGATCGCCGCGATGACCGGCCAGTCGCAGTCCGAGGTGTCGGAAATCCTCAAGGGCCGCCAGGTCATGGCCTACGACGTGCTGTCGCGCATCGCCAAGGGTCTCCGCATCCCGAGGGGATACATGGGTCTCGCCTACGACGAGGCCACGCAGAACCAGGTCGTCGGCGACGGCGACGAGCAGCAAGCTGAGGAGGACGAGTCCGTGAAACGACGGAAGTTCCTCGCACACGCCGCCCAGGTCACAATGGGGGCCGCGGTGTTCGGCCCTGCCTCCACGGCGTGGGCGTCGAGCCCGGGTAGGACTCCGGCACCGGGGCGGATCGGGATGACGGACGTCCGCCAAGTGGAGGCGGCGACCCGAGCACTCCGGGCGTTGGACTACCAGTACGGCGGCGGCTTCTGTCGCGATGCGGTGGTGGCGCAGCTGTCGTGGGGCCAGCAGATGCTCCAGGCCAGCGGCTCGGAGAAGGTCAAGTCGCGGTTGTACGTGGCGTTGGCCGACCTGCACAGCCTCGCGGGGTGGACGTCGTTCGACATCGATCTCGTCGATTCGGCGCGCAACCACTTCGCGCAGGCGCTCGAACTGGCGAAGCAGGGCGACAACCACCCGCTCGTCGCCAACATCCTCTATCGCATGGGCCGGGTCTACCTGCACCAGGACGCGCCCAACGACGCGTTGAAGCTGTTCCAGCTCGGGCAGCTCGCCGCGCAGGAGTCGGGGTCGGAGCTCGCGGTCGCGGTGCTGTGCGCCAACGAGGCGTGGGCCTACGCGGCGATGGGCAACGCCGAGCAGGCGATGAAGCTGCTCGGGCGGACCCGCGACGAGTTCCAGCGCGCCGACGTGGCGAACGCCGAGTCGTGGGTCCGCTTCTTCGACGAGACCGACGTGCACGCCATGATCGGCACCGTCCACACGACCCTGGCGCAGCAGGCCGACCCGGCGCACACGCGCTACGCCATCCCCGCGCTGCGCAGGGCCACCGACGCGTACGGCGACGACATGGCGCGCAGCAAGACCTTCAGCCTCAGCATGCTGGCCACCAACCACATGCTGGAGGGCGACATCGACCACGGGGCGAAGATCGGGAGCAAGGCGCTGGACTGCGCGGAAGGGCTCAAGTCCGCCCGCGTGAAGAAGCGCATGGAGCCGTTGCGGCAGGAGGCGCTGCGGCGGAGCAACAACAGCGACGCCCGCGACCTCGCCGAGCGGATGACCGAGTTCTTCGCCTGAGCGTGGTCGGCTGGGACGGGGCGTCGGCGCCGTCGGACGGTCGGTTCGCGGGTCCCGCACTGGCTGCCGTGGTGCGGGAGGTCTGCGCGCTGCTGGGGTTGGACCATCGGGACGCGGAGTTGCTGCGCTTCACCAACAACGCCGTGTACGAGCTGCGCCGCGAGCAGGTGGTGGTGCGCATCGTCGGCTCGCGTGCCCTGCGGCGCCGGGCGCACACGGTGGTCCGCGTGGCCCGGCATCTGGCCGAATACGGTGTCCCGGCCGTCCGGCTGTTCGGTGATCTGCCACAGCCGCTCCGCGTGCGCGGACACGTGGTCACGGTGTGGCACCGCGTCCGCCCGGCCGGGCGGATCGCGACCCCCGCCGCCCTGGCGGAGCTGCTCCGGGCTGTGCACGCGGTCCCGCCGCCGGACGACCTTCCCCGCTGGTCGCCGTTGAGGGACGTGCGGGGAAGGATCAGGGACGCGGAGGAGCTGACGGCGGCCGACGAGCGGTTCCTGTGGGAGCGGTGTGAGCACCTCGAACAGCAGTTGGCGGAGCTGGAATTCCCGCTGCGGCCGGCTCTGGTGCACGGTGACGCCCACCTCGGCAACGTGATCGTCGGTGAGCGCAACCCCGTCCTGTGCGACTTCGACTCCTCGTGCGTGGGTCCGCCGGAGTGGGACCTCGTTCCCCTGGCGGTGGGGCACGAGCGGTTCCGTGACGCACCCGCCCGGTACCTGCAGCTCGCCCGGCACTACGGCTTCGATGTCCGCAGCTGGGAGGGCTTTCCCGTGTTGCGCGCGGTACGGGAGCTGAAACTCACCACGAGCGTGCTGCCGATCGCCCGGAGTCGCCCCGCCGTGCGGGCCGAACTGGCACGCCGACTCGCTGATCTGCGCGGCGGTCGTTCCGGCACTCGTTGGTACCGGTACCGCTGAACAGCCGCATTCGCCTCCCCCGGTCGTCGGTACCGCGTCCTGTCGACCCGATCGGCGGCGTTCGCCGACTGTTCGTGGCCGTTCGTCGCTTCGACCGGAAGTGGTGGCGACGCGCTGTCGAGGGCCGAAACTTCGGTCCGACCGAATTCGGCGGTGTATCCCAGGTCACACCAAGGGTGTGCGGGACAGGACCGCCGCGAGTCCGTAGGCGAGTCCCATGACGGAGAGTTCCACGACGGCGAACGCGGCCAGAGCGGTGCGCTTGTGGCGGACGACGCCCGGCATGAGCTTCCATCGCGTGTAGCCACCGAGCGCGGCGACCACAGCGAGAGCGACGACCTTGCCGAGGAGCAACTGTCCGTACGCGGTCGTGAACAGTCCCGGCCACAGGGCCACCGTCGGGTGTTGCACGAACTCGACCACGCCGTTGAGCACGCCCGTGGCCGCCGCGACGGCGAGGCAGGCCGTGGCCAGTCGCGAGAACCGCGGCAGTGCGGTGGCCAGCAGGCTCCGGTTCCGTGGCGCGAGTGCGATCAGTGCGCCCAGGCCGCCGGTCCAGGCGACCACGCTCACGATGTGCAGTTCGAGCAGCAACATCGCGTATTCGGCGAAGTGCGAGTCGCCCGCGTGGCCGGTGACGGGAAGCGGGAGCAGTGCGAACAGGCCCGCGCCGACGACGAGTTCGGGAGGCACCCTGTGCCCGAGCCGGGCCGCCGCGAGGGCGAGCAGGGCCTGGGTCAGCGCGAACCCCGCCACCACCAGCAGCGCCTTGCCCGCGGCGACCGTCTCGACGTAGGAGCGGAGGTCGGCGAACGACAGCGCGCCCCGGCCCGGCCGGTACTCGGCGGCCTGCAGCACGAGGCTCGCCAGCGCCGCCACCGCCCACACGAGCGCGGACATCGCGACACCGAGTCGGGCCTGCGCGAACACCCGGGCCGACGAGGACGGTACGCGATCACCCGCCAGCAGGGGGAGGATCGCGCAGCCGATGGCGGCGACGGCGGCGAGGTCGAGGGCGGCCCTCGCGAGGGGAAGTCCGACACGCACGGCGGTGTCGACCTCGGCGATGCCCGCCACCGGGGTCGTGGTCGTGAGCGCGAGCCCGGCGAGAACGCCGGACAGCGCGGCGGTGATCACCGCGATGAGGGGCGCGAGACGCGGTGACGACGGGGATACGGTCGCGGACCTGCTCACTCCACGAAGCCTACGCACCGTCCCTACCCTCTGTCGTCCCTTGATTCACATGCCGTGATCAAGCTGGTCATGGAGCAGCAGGCCGACCGGGGGCCGGGAGAGGGATTAGTAGGGTCCCGAGCGGGCAACCTCAGCCGAACACGGAGGCAAGTTGCACATGGGTGATCAATCGGACGAGATCGGCGATCTAGTGCGAGACGGGTCGCGAGAGGGAAGTAGGGCGGGGCCGGAGGAGGCCGCGAACGTCCCTGAGGGCACCGGGCCCGGCGACGCCACCGAACCCGCTGCGGACTCGACGGTGGCCGTCGCGGCGGATCGGCCTGCGCGGACCGACCGCACCGTGTTCGGCGTGGCGGCCGTGGTCGCACTCGCGATCGTGGCGTGGGGCATCGCGTCGCCGAGCAGCCTCGCCACGGTGGCGGACACGGCGCTGAACGACGCCGTCATCCCGTACGGCGGGTGGGCGTTCGTCCTCACCGCGAGTGCGTTCGTGGTGTTCGCGATCTGCATCGCCATAAGCCGGTACGGACGAATCCCGCTGGGCAAGGACGACGAGCGGCCGGAGTTCCGTACCTCCTCCTGGGTCGCGATGATGTTCAGCGCGGGCATGGGCATCGGGCTCATGTTCTTCGGTGTCTACGAGCCGGTGGCGCACCTGGCCAGTCCGCCGCCCGACACGGCGGTACCGAACTCGGACGAGGCCGTGCACCAGGCGATGGCGACCACGCTGTTCCACTGGACGGTGCATCCGTGGGCGATCTACGCCGTGGTGGGCCTGGCCATCGCCTACAGCGCCTTCCGTAAGGGACGCAGCCAGCTGATCTCGGCGGTGTTCGCGCCGCTGATCGGGACGCGTCGTTCCGAGGGCCCGCTGGGCAAGGCCATCGACATCATGGCGATCTTCGCGACGCTCTTCGGCTCGGCCGCCTCGCTCGGGCTGGGCGCGTTGCAGGTCGGTGGTGGTCTCGCGGCGGTGGGCTGGGCGGAGAATCCCGGAACCGGTCTCCTGGTGGGCATCATCGCGGTTCTCACGGTGGCGTTCGTCGCCTCTGCGGTGTCGGGGGTCGCACGAGGCATCCAATGGCTGTCGAACATCAACATGGTGCTCGCCGCGGTGCTCGCCGTGTTCGTGCTGGTCGTCGGGCCGACGGTGCTCATCCTGAACTTCGTCCCGGGCGCCATCGGCGACTACTTCCGCGAGCTGCCCGCGATGTCCGGACGCACCGGGGCCACCGGCGGCGACGAGATGCGGGAGTGGCTCGCCGGGTGGACCGTCTTCTACTGGGCGTGGTGGATCTCGTGGGCGCCCTTCGTCGGGATGTTCATCGCGCGCATCTCGCGGGGCCGCACGATCCGCGAGTTCGTCATCGGCGTCATCGCCGTGCCCAGCCTGGTGAGCCTCGTCTGGTTCTCCATCTTCGGCGGTGCGGCGATCAGCCGTCAGCGCGCCGGGATCGACATCGCGGGCTCGGGGACGAGTGAGGCGGCGACGTTCAAGCTGCTGGAGACCCTGCCGTGGTTCCTGCCCATCGCGATCATCGTGATGCTGCTGGTGTCGATCTTCTTCGTCTCCGGTGCCGATGCGGCGTCCGTGGTGATGGGCACGCTGTCGCAGCGGGGCACCGTCGGGCCGCACCGCAGAGTGGTGACGTTCTGGGGTGTCCTGATGGGGGCCGTCGCGGCCGTGATGCTCCTCGTCGGCGGCGACGACGCGCTCGCGGGCTTGCAGAATCTGACGATCCTGGTGGCCGTTCCGTTCGTGCTCGTCATGATCGCGTTGTGTGTGTCGCTGTACCGGGATCTGCGGCAGGACCCGCTGGTGGTGAGCGAGGACGAGGTCATGCGGTCGCTGCGGAAGCTGCACGACGAGCGCAAGGCCGAGCGCGCCAGGGAACGCAAACGATTCCGGCGCAAGACCGATGTCGCCGAGTGACGGAAGCTGAGTGACGACGAAGGGCCGGGCCCCGCGTTCGCGGAGCCCGGCCCTGTCGTTCGTGCCGGTCGGGTCGCTGTCAGTCCTGCGAGCGGCCCATGCGCAGAGCCACCACGAGACCCGCGACGAGTAGCACCGCGGCCCCGCCGAGCCAGACCCACACGGGCACGCCCGAGGAGTCGTCGTCGGTCGCGGCCTGGTCGTTGCCCTGGTCGCTGTCCGCGTCGCCGCCCGGCTGGCCGGCTTGCGCGGGATCCTGCCCTGCGGCGCCCCGGTCGGGGGCGGCCGAGTCAGGCGCACCGCTGGCCTCGCCCGGTCCCGGGGAGGTCAGGGTGAAGCGGATCTCCTTCGACACCGGGTGCCCGTCGGCCGACAGGACGCGGTAGCCGATCACGTACTCGCCTTCGGGGCCGAGGGGGCGCAGCGGCGCGGTCACCGTGGTGCCGTCGACCTCGACGGTGCCCTCGGCCCACGCGTCACCGTGCGGTCCGGTGACGGCGACCTCGTTGACGTCGGCGTCCTGGACCGGCTGGTCGAAGGTGAGGACGACCTCGGTGGGTGCCGTGTCCAGCTCGTCGCCCTCCGCGGGGTTCGACGAGACGAGCACGTTGTGTGCCGACGCGGGCAGCGCCCCCGCCAGCACCGCGAGCAGCGCCACCGCCAGCGTGGTGACGAGCGTGACGATCTTCCTCATGACCTACCCGCCTTCCTCGCACGCAGGACCGCACCGAGTCCGAGTCCGAAACCGAGCGCGCCGAGCACCAGTCCGGCTCCGCCCAGCAAGCGCGCGGTGTCGTCGGTGTCGCTCGCCTCGGCACTGTCCTGAGCGGTGTCCTCGTTCTCATCGGCCTCGGCGCTTCCGCCGTGGCCGTGGCCGTGCCCCGACGACTCCGCGAGTGTGACGACCGGAGCAGGGCGTTCGGGCTCGCCGCCGTCGGTCGGCTGCTCGTCCCACGCCACGACCGTGCCGTCGGAGTACGTCTGGGAGGTCGGCAGCACGAGCGTGTCCACGTCGTCGGGCAGCGCGCCGAGGACGATCTCGAACTCCTCGTACGAGGAGGTTCCCGCCGCGATCTCGTGGCCGTCCTCGGCCTTCCACGTGATCTTGGTGACGACGTCGTCGGTCTCGGTGACCTCGGCGGTCCAGCCGGGAACCGGCTTCGTCCGGGCCGCGGTGATGCCGTACTCGGCGGGCACGGTGACCTCCACCTCGGTGGTGCCCACCTTCTCCTCCTCGTTCGGCACCCGCAGTGCGATGGCGCCGTAGCCGCCCTTCTCGGGGGCGTCCCCGTAGACGTTGGCGGTCACGTGCGCGGAGGCCATGCCTCCGGCCACCAGCATGCTCGTCGTGGTGACCGCGCCGAGCACGGCAAGGCGCGCGATACGTCGATTTGTCGACAAAGTTTCTCCTGATTGGTCGGTGGGATACGCACTGGTCAGGAGAGTGCGGGCGGGCCGCGCCTCGGGTGCGCCCGCCGCAGGTGAACGGAGAAGGGCAGGACTCCCTCGGCGGCGCGCACCACACCACCGCACCGCCTCTGGGCAGCGGGTCGGGGAGTGTCCGTGATCAGCACACGCAACGCCGACAACGTGGAGGCGGCGACGGCCAGCATCGCCTCCGCGTGCGAGAGGAGGGCGGCGGTGACCAGCGTCGCGCCGACGTGCCCCGCGAGCATGGCCGTGCCGCCCACCGAGTGCCCCGACAGCTCGCCGAGCGCGAGGTGGGTCGCCGCCTGGGCGCCTCCCAGGACGACCACGACGCCACCGACTCCGCGGGTGTGCTCCGCGACGGCGGTGGCGACCCACGCGATCAACACGCTGGTCGCCACGGTGGTCAGCAGGTGCGGGACCTGCCCGCCACCGAGGAGGTGCGCCGTGACGCTCAGGGTCGCCGAGCAGCCTGCGAGCAGCACACCGCGGACCCCGCGCATCGCGTGGCCGGTCCCCGATCGCCTGCTCATGCGGCCAGCCTATGGGATCGCCGGGGTGAGACGAACGACTCCGGAAGCTTGCCGTTTTCGCTCCAGTCGTGAATTGTGTTTGCGCCACTGACATATGCCAAGCGATGCGAGCGGGTGGTCCGTTGAATCTGTTCGAGTACGTGGCCGACCGGTGGGACCGGTTGTCGCTGCAAGCCCTGCTGCACGTCAGTGAGGTTGTGCAGTCGACGCTGCTCGCCGCGGTCATCGGGGTCCTGATCGGGGTGGCCGTCTACCGGAGCCCGATCGGCTCCGCCGTCGCGACCGCGCTGGCGAGCACCATCCTCACGATCCCGTCGTTCGCCCTCCTCGGACTCCTGATCCCCGTGGTCGGGCTCGGAGCGACCCCGACGGTGATCGCGCTCGTGCTGTACGCGCTGTTGCCGATCACTCGCAACACGATCGTGGGCCTGGCGGGCGTGGACCCGGCGGTGTCCGATGCGGCCAAGGGCATCGGGATGAGCCGCCTCGGCGTGCTCACCCGGGTGGAGCTCCGGCTCGCGTGGCCGGCGATCCTCGCCGGGATGCGGGTCGCGACGCAGATGTTGATGGGCATCGCGGTGATCGCCGCCTACGCCAAGGGACCCGGCCTCGGCAGTGAGGTGTTCTCGGGACTCACGCGGGCGGGCAGCGCCAACGCGACGAACCAGGCGCTGGCCGGAACGCTCGGCGTCGTCATCCTCGCCCTCCTCCTCGAGGGCGTCTATTTCCTGATCGCTCGCCTGACCGTCTCGAGGGGTATTCGTGGCTGACACACCGAGTGGTGCCGAGATCCAGTTGGAGAACGTCACCAAGCGTTACCCGGGCAACGCGGAAGCGGCCGTCGACGACGTCACCATGACGATTCCGGCCGGCAAGATCGTCATCCTGGTGGGGCCGTCCGGCTGCGGGAAGACCACCACGATGCGCATGATCAACCGCTTGATCGAGCCCACGTCCGGCCGCATCACCATCGACGGCGAGGACGTGCTGGCGCTGAACGGCGACGTGCTCCGCCGCAAGATCGGGTACGCCATCCAGCAGGCCGGGCTCTTCCCGCACTTCACGGTGGCGCAGAACATCGGCGTCGTGCCGGGTCTGTTGAAGTGGAACCGCAAGCGGATCGACGACCGCGTCGACGAGCTGATGGACCTCGTGGGACTCGACCCCGCCGAGTTCCGCGGCCGCTACCCGCGGCAACTCTCCGGTGGGCAGCAGCAACGCGTCGGCGTGGCCAGGGCGCTCGCGGCCGACCCGCCGGTGCTGCTGATGGACGAGCCGTTCGGCGCGGTGGACCCGATCACCCGGGGCAGTCTCCAGGACGAGCTGCTGCGGCTGCAGGAGGACCTGCGCAAGACGATCGTCTTCGTGACCCACGACTTCGACGAGGCGGTCAAGCTCGGCGACAAGATCGCGGTGCTCGGTGAGAAGTCGTCGATCCAGCAGTACGACACCCCCGAGGCGATCCTCGCCAACCCCGCGAACGACATGGTGGCCGGCTTCGTCGGCGCGGGCGCCTCGCTCAAGCAGCTCACGCTGCTGCGGGTGCGCGACGTCACCTACAGCGACAGCACTCTCACGGTGCCCGTCGACACCTCGCCCTCCGACCTGCGCGCCCGGATGCTCGACAAGCGCGCGACGTACGCGCTCACGCTCGACCACCGTCGCCGGCCGCTGCGCTGGGTGCACGTGCGGGAGCTGTCGTCGGCCGCCTCGCTGGCCGCGGCGGGCCGCGCCATCGGCGACTCGGTGAGCACGCAGTCCACGCTGCAGGACGCGCTGGAGGCCATCCTCGCCGAAGGCGGGAACGCGGTGGTCACCGGCTCGCGCGGCGAGTACGTCGGCACGATCGACATCACGACCGTCACCGACACCATCCAGCAGCTGCGCACCGAACACGTCGAGTCGGAAAGCGTCGAGTCATGACGTCCACGGAGCTGTCGGAAACCTCCACCCAGTCGGCGAACCGGCGTGCCGACCGCATCCGCCTGTTCGCGCAACCGGCCGTCGTGGTGCTCGTCGTCGGAGCCGTCCTGGTGTGGGCGCTGACGAGGGACAACGACGTCATCGAGGCCGAAGCCCTCAACGGCTCGTACCTGGTGACGAAGGCGTGGGAGCACCTGCTGCTGACCGGGGTGGTCACCGCGATCGTGGTGGCGCTCGCGCTGCCGCTCGGCGTGGTGCTCACCCGCAGCTGGGCCCGGCCCGCGACGCCGCTGTTCATGGGCATCGCCAACATCGGGCAGGCCGCGCCGGCCCTCGGTGTCCTGGTGCTGTTCTTCCTCTGGAGCGAGTGGGAGGGCCTGTGGGCGGCGGCGTTGCCCATCGCGTTCTACTCCCTGCTCCCGGTGCTGCGGAACACGATCGTCGGTATCGAGTCCGTCGACCCCACGCTGGTGGACGCCGGACGCGGGATCGGGATGTCGTCGACGTCGGTGCTGTTCCGCATCGAACTGCCGCTGGCGGTGCCGCTCATCCTCGCGGGCCTGCGCACCTCGCTCGTGCTCGCGGTGGGAACGGCCACGCTCGCGTTCTTCGTCAACGGTGGCGGGCTCGGTGAACTGATCGACGCGGGCTACAAGCTGAACCGCACCGCGGTGCTCGTGGTGGGTGCCGTGCTGTCCGTGGGCGTCGCCCTGCTCGTGGACTGGCTCGGAGCGGTGCTGGAGAAGTACTTCGGACCGAAGGGACTTTCATGAGGCGTGGCGCGAACCGGGCCGGACGGCGCGCGGCGTGCGCGGTGCTGGCCACCGTGTCGCTGCTGGTGAGCGCGTGCGGCCTCAACGTCAACGCGGCCCTGCCGTTCGACGTGCAGCCGGGCTCGATCCGGCACGTGCCGGAGCTGGAGGGTGTCGAGCTCGTGGTGGGGTCCAAGGACTTCACCGAGAACATCGTGCTCGGCTACATCACGCAGCTGACGTTGAAGGCCGCGGGCGCGACCCCGATCGACCTCACCAACATCTCCGGCTCCAACGGCGCGCGGGCCGCGTTGCAGAACGGCCAGATCGACCTGATGTGGGAGTACACCGGCACCGGGTGGCTGTCGTATCTCGGCGAGGACGAGCCGATCGCCTCCGAGGAGGAGCAGTACGAGGTCGTGCGCAAGGCCGACCTGGAGCGCAACGGTCTGGTGTGGCTGCCGTACTCGCAGGTCAACAACACCTACGGCTTCGCGACCACGCAGGCCTACGCGGAGCAGCACGGGCTCTCCACGATGAGCGACGTGACGGAGTTCCTGGAGCAGAACCCGCAGGAGGCGGAGTTCTGCCTGGACACGGAGTTCGCGAACCGGCCCGACGGCATGCCGGGGGTGAAGCAGACGTACGGGTTCCCCGTCACCGAGACCAAGATCTTCGGCTCGGGTGCGATCTACGCGGCGGTGGTCAACGACACCTGCAACTTCGGCGAGGTGTTCACCACCGACGGCCGGATCGCGGGGCTGAACCTGAAGGTGATGGAGGACGACAAGTCGTTCTTCCCGCAGTACAACGCCGCTCTGACGCTGCGCCAGGAGACCCTCGAAAGCCACCCGGCGATCGCGGAGGTCATCGCCCCCGTCTCGGACGCGTTGAACAACGACGAGATCACCGAGCTGAACAAGCAGGTCGACGTCGACGGCCGGGATCCGGCGGTCGTGGCGCGCGACTGGCTGGTGGACAAGGGCTTCATCACCAGCGCCTGACCCTGCCCCATGAACATCGTGTCCGCGCCCCACGCACGCGTGTCCGCACTTCCGGTACGCGTGTCCGCACTTCCCGTACGCCGGTGTGCCGGTGAGGGCCGTCAGCTCGGCGCGCCCGGGACGCCGAGTCGGCGCAGCACCTCCACCTCGATGAGGTCGAGCTCGGCACCGACGGCCCGGTGCGCGGCCTTGCGGCGCGACACGGGCATGTGTTCGGCGGCCCGCACCGACGCGGTGAGCTGCTCCAGGGTCGAACGGCTGCGCGCGACGAACTCGCGGTCGGCGTCCGTGGCGCGCTCGGAGTCCGCGAGCTGTGTCAACGCGTTCGACGCGCCGGCGAGCCGGGCCAGCAGCGCGCCCCCGCGACCGCTGTACTCGGGCAGCTGCGTGACGTCGATGCCCATGCGCCGGGCCTGCCGCCGGTCGTACACCTCCCGGACCGCACCCGCCGCGCGCAAAACGAGCGGTGCGAGGGCGGGCACGGCGGCCGGAACGACGACCTTCGCCACGCGGACGGCGTTCTTCGCCCGCTTCGGCGTGAACCCGAGGTCGTCCCCGGCTCCGCTGTGCGCCCGATCCGCTTTGCGGCCCATCGCCCCTCCATCGCAGTCACCGTTCGTGCACCGGCTTTCCCCCGCGAACTTACTGTTCGCCTCGGGGCCGGGCACGTCGGCTCCATGTCGGGGGGCTCTCATACAGTGAAAGGCATGTCTGTCGAGGTGTTGTTGGACGCGGGGGTCGTCACGCGGTGTCGCCGTCGCGTACACCTCGATCACGATCCGACCATGCGCGACGCCGAGTTGGCGCCGCCCGATCCGGCCTCCGAGCAGCGGATCGCCGACGCGCAGGCCCATCGGGCGCGCATCGCGGAGTGGCTGCACGCCGAGTCGAAGGGCAGCTGGGCGAGTGTCCCGCCCGAACTGCCGGCCCGCGAACGCGCGGAGCTGACGCGGTCGGCGCTGGCGGAGGGGGTGGCGTTCGTGTGGGGCGCCACGTTCCCCGCCGACCGCGACGGCGGCCGCCGTGGCGGCATCAACCTGCTGGTGCGCACGCCGAGCGGGTACGTGCCCGTGCTGGTGGTCCGCCACCGCATCACCGACCCCGGCGACGGCGCGCGCACCACGGTGCTGCCGGACGTCGACCCGGCCCACGGGGAGGCCGACCCGAAGCGCAAGGTGCGTTCGCATCCGCGTGACCAGTTGCGGCTGGCGCACACGCGGCGCCTGCTGGAGGCGACGGGGTACGCCGAGGACGACCGGGCGCTCGGCGGTGTGATCGGTCTCGACGCCGACGTCGTCGTGTGGCACGACCTCACAGCCCCGACCTGGCCCGGTGGCCGCAGTGCGCTGGAGGAGTACGACACGCGGTTCGCCGACCGGCTCGCGGTGGCGCGCGCCGCGGCCGCCCGGGCCGAGGCGCTGGCGGAACCGTCGCGGATCCTCGAATGCAAGCGCTGCCCCTGGTGGCCGGTCTGCGAGGCGGATCTGACGCGGGCCCGGGACGTCAGTCTCGTCGTGCGCGGTGAGGACGCCGTGGAGCTGCGGCGCGCCGGAGTGTCCACGGTGGACAAGCTCGCGGCGCTCGATCCCGCCGACGATCCGCCGATCCAGTGGACCGGCACCACGTTCGACGACGCGGTCGCGCTCGCCCGCGCCTGGCTCGCAGACCTCACGGTGGTGCGCCGGGTCGAGACGGTGGAGGTGCCGCGCGCCGACGTCGAAGTGGACGTCGACATGGAGAGTTTCGGCGACTCCGGTGCCTACCTGTGGGGCTGCCTGCTCAGCGGTGCGGACATCGGTATCGAGCCGGGGTACCGGGCGTTCGCGACGTGGGATCCGCTGCCCACCGACGACGAGGCCCGGTCGTTCGCGCGGTTCTGGGCCTGGCTCTGCGACGTGCGGGCGAGGGCGGTGGCGGCGGGGCTCACCTTCCGCGCCTACTGCTACAACGCGCTGGCCGAGAATCGCTGGCTGTACGCGTCGGTCGACCGGTTCGCGGGCGTGGACGGCGTGCCGACGCGGGCGGAGGTGCGGCGGTTCGTCGAGTCCGACGAGTGGGTCGACCTCTTCCGCAGCGTGTCCGAGCAGTTCCTGTGTTCGCGCGGCAAGGGGCTCAAGGTGGTCGCGCCGGTGGCGGGTTTCTCGTGGCGCGACCCCGAGGCGAGTGGTGAGGCGTCGATGCGGTGGTATCGCGACGCCGTCGGCATGGACGGCGGGCTTCCCGACCCGGCTCAGCGCGAGCGGTTGTTGCGGTACAACGAGGACGACGTGCGGGCCACGTACGCGCTCCGGGTGTGGATGAGCGACGAGGCCGCGCACGCCGTTCCGTTCATGGGCGAGCTGTAGCGCGTCAGCGGGGCGCCATGCGCAGAGCGCCGTCGAGGCGGATGACCTCGCCGTTCAGGTAGTCGTGCTCGACGATGTTCAGGGCGAGCTGCGCGTACTCGTCGGGGGTGCCGAGGCGCTTGGGGAACGGCACGGACGCGGCGAGGCTCTCGCGGAACTCCTCGGTGATCCCGGCCATCATGGGGGTGTCGATGATGCCGGGCGCGATGGTCATGACCCGGATGCCGCTCGACGCGAGGTCACGGGCGGCGGGGATGGTCATGCCGGCGACACCGCCCTTGGAGGCGGAGTAGGCGATCTGTCCGATCTGGCCTTCGAAGGCGGCCACGGACGCGGTGTTGACGACGACGCCGCGCTGGCCCTTGTCGTCGACCGGTTCCGTGGCGGCCATGGCCTGCGCGGCCAACGTCATGACGTTGAAGGTGCCGACGAGGTTGACCTCGACGACCTTGCGGAACAGGTCGAGGTCGTGCGGACCCTTCTTCGACAGGATGCGCGAGGCGGGGCCGATTCCGGCGCAGTTGACGACGACGCGCAGGGGAGCGCCGGAGTCGGTGGCGGCGTCGACGGCCCGCTGCACCGCGGCGGCATCCGTGACGTCGGCGTCGACGAACGTGACGCCGTCGGTCGCCTCGGCCTTCGCGATGGAGGACTCGAGGTCGGCCGCGAACACCCGGGCTCCCTTCGCGGCCAGTGCCTTCGCCGTCGCGGCACCGAGGCCGGAGGCGCCGCCGGTGACGATGGCCGCGGTGTTGGCGATCTGCATGTTCGCGTCCCTTTCTGTGGTCGTGAGACTTCGACAGTTGCCGCCGTCGTGACAGTGGTCATAGGTTAACGGGCGTTCGCGTTCACGCCGGTCCGGCGTCCGTGAGGCAACTGTGAGTTAGTTGTACGAACGAAGTGATCACCCGTATGGTCGACATCGTGTTCACGTCCAGACCAGAACTCGCCGGGACGCACGGCATGGTCGCCACCACCCACTGGCTTGCCTCGGCCACCGGCATGGCCGTGCTGGAGGACGGTGGGAACGCCTTCGACGCGGCCGTCGCGGCCGGTTTCGTGCTCCAGGTGGCCGAGCCGCATCTGAACGGTCCCGCGGGCCAGGTCCCCGCGCTCTTCGCGACGGCGCGGGACCGCACCCCGCGCGTGTTGTGCGGGCAGGGCACCTCGCCCGCCGCGGCGACACCCGCGCACTTCCGCGAACTCGGTCTGGACCTCATCCCCGGCAGTGGGCTGCTCTCCGCCACCGTCCCCGGGGCGTGGGACGCGTGGTTGCTGCTGTTGCGCGACCACGGCACGAAAAGCCTGCGCGACGTGCTCAAGTACGCGATCTCCTACGCCTGGAAGGGCGTGCCGGTGGTCAGCCGGATCACCGACACCATCGACGCGGTGTCCGAGCTGTTCGTGCACCACTGGCCCACCTCGGCGCAGCTGTGGTTGCCCGACGGTCACCCGCCCACTCCCGGGTCGTTGCACCGCAATCGTGCGCTCGCCCGTACGTGGCAGCGGCTGCTGGGGCAGGCGGAGGTGCACGCGGGCCGGGAGGCGCAGATCGACGCCGCCCGCCGCGCCTGGTCGCACGGGTTCGTGGCGGAGGCCGTCGACGAGTTCAGCCGCCGCGCGTTCCGCGACGACTCCGGGCGCGACCACGCGGGACTGCTCACGGGCGACGACCTGGCGTCGTGGGAGGCCGGCTACGAGGACGCGGTGATCACCGACTTCGGCGAGTGGAGCCTCGTGAAGTGCGGTGCGTGGACGCAGGGTCCGGTGCTGGCGCAGCAGTTGCGGCTGCTGGAGGGGTTCCGCGACCGACTCCGTTACGTCGACGGCAGGCCCGACGCGCGCACGGTGCATCTCGCCACCGAGTGCGCGAAGCTCGCGTTCGCCGACCGGGAGGCCTACTACGGCGACACCGACGTCGACCTGGCCACGCTCCTGTCGCGGGAGTACGCCGAGAGCAGGCGCACGCTCGTGGGCGACGAGGCGAGCGGCGAACTGCGGCCCGGCGGAGTGGACCCGCGACTTCCCGCGGTCCTCGAACGCACCCGTGGCGAGCAGGCGGGCACGGGAGCGGTCGGCGAGCCGACGGTGGACCCGGCGGGCCGCACGCGCGGCGACACCGTGCACATCGACGTCGTCGACGCCGAGGGCAACATGATCTCGGCGACGCCCTCGGGCGGCTGGCTGCAGTCGTCTCCGACGATCCCCGAGCTGGGGTTCTGCCTCGACTCGCGAGCGCAGATGTTCTGGCTGGAAGAGGGGCTGCCCAACTCGCTGGCGCCGCGGAAGCGGCCGCGCATCACGCTGTCGCCCTCGATGGCGCTGCGGAACGGCGAACCCACGCTCGCCTTCGGAACCCCCGGCGGGGACCAGCAGGACCAGTGGCAGCTCTGCTTCTGGCTCGCCCACACGGTGGGGGGTCTGAACCTCCAGGAGTCGATCGACGCGCCCGCGTGGCACACGACGGCGTTCCCGAGCTCCTTCTACCCGCGTTCGTGGCAGCCGAAGGAGCTGGTGGTCGAGTCGCGCATCGGCGAGGAGACGATCCGCGAACTCCGCGAGCGTGGGCACGACGTCGTGGACGGCGGTCCGTGGGCCCTCGGCAGGCTCTCCGCCGTCTCGCGCGACGCGGCGTCGGGCATCCTGCGCGCGGCGGCGAACCCGAGGGGCATGCAGGGCTACGCCGTCGGCCGCTGACGTTCAGGCGGTGGGGTCCTCGGCGATGACCCAGTACTCGGCGAACCGGTCGCCGTCCACACGCAGCAGGTCGTGGCCGTGGAAGGTGACGGGCCGACCCTCGTAGCGTCCACGCCCCACCCAGCGCGCGGCGACGAGGTCGCCGTGCACCACCGGGCCGACGACCAGCTCGAACTCGCTGTTCTCGATCATCTCCCGGCCCTGACGCACGATCGCCGCGAGCTGACCGGGGCCGTGCGCGAGCCCCGG
>JACYYK010004010.1_pt1 | contig 20818 bp, 17 predicted proteins | sample 8236871 | NCBI WGS metagenome assembly JACYYK01 (sample SAMN14103087, study PRJNA606662) | landfill metagenome | isolation source: landfill solid waste inoculated with endophyte fungus Paravalsa indica | place: India:New Delhi, Okhla landfill site | collected 2017-11-05 | reverse complement strand
TGTCTTAAACACGACATGCAATTTTTTCATCATCAAGCTCCTTCCCTACTAGGGTTAACCGGGAATGCAAGCAGGCCTTGATTTAATTGTTGACACTTTTCCAATAATTGTTTTGGATTCTGCTGCTCAGAAACAAGATATAATTGATAGTCAAACTCATAGAAACCTGATAAATCAACCTTGAAATTTGTTTCCCAGAAATTATTCATAATCCAAGAATAAACGGGTTGTCGATTCTTGTCATGCTGCTGATCATTTGCTAATTCAATAGGATGATGTGCTAAAGAATCTAAGGTAATCAGTGGTGTATCTTTGATTGCTATTAGAAGTGAACTGTCTGTTCCTGTAAAGGCAAGCCCATTCTGTAAGCAGAAAAACTCCGTATTAGTTCCTGGCAGTTGATCAATTGCCGGTCGAAGCACAGCACCAGTCTTTTCAATAAATAATTCACCATCTTTGTCCGCACTAAATGGCAGTGGAATATAAAGATTTTCCGGTGCCCACTCATTCTGCTTTTGAATTCTAACCGTTACAGCAATTTTCGGCAGTTCTTTATAGACCTTAAGGATCACCGTGTACATCTGTGTACCTTCTAGTTCAAAATCCATTTGAACGGTAGTAAATAAATCTCCGTCTTTAGTTATATCGATATGTTTTAGACTAGCAGTATAACGATCTACCAATCTCCCTTTACGATTTCGTCCCATCAATCTTCTTTCAGTACAGGCATCCGTTGTAATTGGTGTCTTCTCATATACTCCTGTAAAAGGTGCATATAGTGCGTCTGGATGGATCAATTCTTTTTTATTTTTCTTATCTCGTAAGGATGTAATTCCTGATTGCTGATCAAAAGCTAATCGATAGTGTTTGGTTTCTACTACATGAGTATCCGGTACACCTTCATAACCCGGATAAGGAGCAATATCTTCTACTCTGTCAGTGCCAATATGTGCATGGTTAGCGTGTCGTGGATTCTTTGGTGCTTCACCTTTCACTAATTTCAACAGCTTCTCTTCCTTTGTCGCTAAAGAAATGGCAAATTCAATGACATTACCATTTGGTATTGGTGTAAGCTGGGCAGCAAGTTTCTCGTTTGTTTCACAATCGATCACATCAATATAATTGTCTCGATCCCATGCTAAATACCTGCCATCGATATGTTCCCAATGTTTTATCGGTACAGTAGCATAATCTGTCACTGGATAATCATGGGGATTGACTACTTTAAAATACTTTTCCCGATCAATTGTTGGTGGCACTTCTCCCAAGTGACCAAGTATCTGATCCAAATGTTGTGAAATAAGGCGATTGGCGTTAATAGCATAGGCTGCCTTACGATAGTCTAAATCATTCACAAGCGTATTCCACGGTTCACTGACGGAAGAGGCATAACCCCATGTATGCTCTGCATATAACATCAATTGATACTCCGCTTCTTGCAAAAGAGATTCACGCCCCCATTTACCTTGTGGATCTAGTTTCTGTGATAAGTGATACTTCTGTTGAGCATCCCGATAGATCTTAGTTGGGGCAGGGGTGGAGCCAACTCCATCTGACCACCAGTCTGTCCAGTCACCTGCATACACTGGAAGATCAAGCTCCTGTTTACGTAGAAAATCAAAGAACTGATGTAGAGTAGTTAATTCAATCTCCACTTGACCGCCATGCTTATCATTCCATTTATGAATCATTTCAATTAGCCGAGGATTAGGTGGTGAATTATCGGTTACAATCCCTGAAATCATATTAGGAACAAAATCGAAGGGATAGTCTTCTGCTTCCAGGTTCTCCAAATATTCGAAAATACGCTGCTCTGCAATGGCCATTTGATCATCTGATGTAACTATCTCTGTCCCATTATCTATGCGATAGCTATTTGGAATCAACATAAAATCATTACCAATTTGATAATGGTCACCATTCCAAACTAAAATCTTGTTTCCATTTGGTGTTTCCCACCAGAAGGGGATCTGTTTCTTATAGAGCGGGAACATGCCATGATGAGTATGTAAACAGGAATAGAGATTTACAATGCTGTTCTGATGCATTGTTTCTGCATATCCCCATGAAAATCCATTGATATCTGCTGTCATAGCTGAATCCAAGTCAAGCTGATGTTCATTAGAGAATTTTCTTCCTTTTTTAAACATAGCATCTAAAATGTCATTATCGACAAGGTCAGTCATATTCAAATAGGTTAAAGAGATATCAATCTGACCTGACTGTACATATTGGATAAATTTCTGTTTGTCACTATCACTACTTTGCTCAAAGAACCGCTCAACCTGCCAATAGTTTTCACATGTCCATTTATACCCTTTCCATTCCGGTCTAGAGCCATTCTCACTCGCTTCTAATATATCAAGGACCGATTTGATATATTCTACATGGTGACGTTCAATCTTTTCTTGTCGATCGGTATAGCCAATATCAGTGTGCGAATGATGGATCAGTTGTAATTTCCACTTTTTCTTCATCTTTCATCCTCCTATTATTTACAGTTGCTTTAATTGGTGACATAAACCTTTATATGTACTCCTTGAACCATACGGGCTTGCGATCATATCCAGTGATTTTTGATAATCCATACCTGCTTCAATACCTTTTTCCATCCAGGTAAAACTCTTCGAAATTTGTCCACCGAAGACGATACAATCTGGCGCAAAGGCATGTACATAAGGGTGGAGTGCTATTCCAACCATTACTCCAAATTGGTGAAACACCTGCTGGGCTTCATTAGAGCCAGCAGCTGCTGCCTTTGATACGCTTAATCCATCCCAATCTTCCAACGAAAATTGCTGAGCAATGCTAGCTAGACCATTAGCCGATAAGTAATTCTCAATTACACCATCTAAGAAGGGCTGTTGATAAAGCATACCACTGTCTGGCAAACCATACTGACTGCGAACTACTCGCCCCTGCTCAATAAAAGTGGAACCAAATCCTGTCCCAAGAGTAAGGCAGATCATTTTCTCTGCTTGCTTGGCAACACCTTCCTGATACTCTCCGATGGCAAAAGCAACCGCATCATTTTCAAAGCAAATTGGAAACCCACTTGTGTATCTTTGAGATAGCAGCCATTGTTGAACAAAGTTAGCTATATTTACTTGATAGAGCGACTCAAACTTCCCTAATCCTTGCATTAAACTAACCCCATGGAAATAATCAAATGGACCAGGGAAGGCAAAGCCAATTCCTTCTATCGAGCCTTTGAAGTTCTGTAATTGTTCCTCCAAAATTACTGTAAAATGTTTGAGAATCTCTTGTTTGCTAGATTGTGCCTTAGATGGGTAATGATAATCTTCTGGATAGAAACATTGATAATTTTGATCTAGTATATTCACCTTTATTTCGGTACCGCCTATGTCTAAACATAGATAAAACATTTGAGACACTATTCCCCCTCCTATGATTTAGCGCACAAATGCCTTAATTGTCATTAATTGTTTACCTATACTCCTGCCATACGGCTGGATCGTATATTGTTTCACTGATTCCGGAATAATAAAGGTTTCTCCATAGTGCACCACAAACGGATCAAAACTGTGATCAAGGCTCTCAATAATTGCCTCTTCCCCTTCGACCAAATTCAACATATTGACGCTGCCATGAGTTTGATGCAAAACCTTGCCAGTAAAGGTATGTCTTCTCGTTTCAATAAATTCCGTTTTATGAAGCCCTGTACGTTCTTCCTGCCATTCTGGATATTCAGCGATAAGCTCCATTTGATTGCATAATTCTTGTTCTACCCAGTCTTGATCACGTGATATCACAATATTAGGCTCTCCATGATTTAAATGGACAGGACGAGGCAAGCCATCTAAACCAAGCCGACCCCAATCCCAAAGTTTAAAGGTAAAACGATTAGGAGTAGCACTTATTTCTAATACCACGGTGTTCGCACCCGCACTATGAATAGTTCCTGCTGGAATGGAATAATGATCATGTTTTTTCACTGGACGCTGATAAATATATTGTTCATCAGGAAAACGCTCACCGCTTGAAGCTGAATGTTGCAACGCTTTCATTAATTCTTTTTTATTGGTACCATTTTTAACCCCTAAATAGAGTGAGGCCTGATCCTTCGCCTCTATAATGTAATAACTCTCATCTTGCGTATAGGTCATGCCAAATGTCTTCTGTACATACTCTACTAATGGATGCACTTGCAGGCTGAGATTACCGCCCCCTACTGTATCCAAGTAATTAAAACGGATTGGAAATTCTTTGCCTAATTGATCATAGACTCGTTCGCCCAATAAAGCTGCAGGTTGATAGAATACAAGATTATTAGCTGGGATTTCCATCTGAATTGTATTTGTTGCCAGCAATAAGCTGTTCTCCTCTGGAACACCATCAAAACTCCATGCCAAATTGTCCTTATACTGTTCCACTTCAAAGGTTTCCTGCATCCAGTTACCACCCCAGACTCCAGGATCAAAGAATGGCACTAAACGAAAAGGCTGTCTGGCAATCTGCTCTAATGCTTCAAAATAAGCCGTTGCCTCTAACATTACAGGTTGATTAGCTTGATGAGTGTCCAGGAAATAATCAATCGAATTAAACAATTGCTGTTTGAGCCTGTCCGCCACACGCCACTCAAAGAAGTAACCACGTTTGATCATACGTAAAGGATCTTCTCCAGCATTATTGGCTTGCCAATTACTATAGGTGCCAGATTGATATCTTTTTTGAATTTCCCATCTGGACAGATCTGCATAGATCAATAGATCAGCTGGGTAGAGCAAAGAAGCTCCAACTCCATATACCACCACAGATTGATTACTTGCCAAAACAGTTTGGATTTTTTGTTGTAATATCTCTTGTTGTTTTCCATCTATAAAGTCTTGCAATTGATGATGACTAACTACACCAAAAATTCGATCTTCTGTTAAGTTTTCTTCAATCATGGTTGTGACTTTTTCCACCGTATAGAACTGTTCTGTAGCTTGTATAATTAACCCCGGTTCTAGCGGTGCTATTAACCGCTCTAGAATTTCCTCTTCATTTATAGCAGGATAACATTCCACAGCTATAACATTACTCTTGGTTCGTCGTATTTCTGTCTGAATTGCTGAATATCCATTAAACCCTCCTTGTACTTTTACTCTTGTTTTTGGAAAAGCATCATACATAACATACCTCCTTTATTGTTCTTTTGTCATAACATTATAGCACAAGAAATGGCGCTAAATTGTCTTTTTCAAAGAGCGCTGTCTCTAGGGTTGAAGGGCTTTGTTATATAATTCAGCTTTGATGGAAGTCTAAATAATAACGATATTTCTTACCTATATAGAAGCATTCTGTATATTCATAAAAGTTTTCTGTAATTTGTGAAGTAAAGCGGACACGTTTTAATACTGGTTCTGATTCTTTGATTTTTAACTTTCGCTGAACTTCCCGATTCGGTGAGACAGCCTCCACATACTCTCGTTCTTGGTTAACGATAATATTTTTTGTACGTAAATAAGCATAAAATGAAGTATAGTAATCTTTCGGGTCTATTGAATAATCACGATCATAAGCAATATAGGTAATAAAGAAGGCAAATACAGCGTCCTCGTCTCCTCTAACACGTTTCAGGATCAATATCTGACTGCCTGTTTCAATATTAAGAAACTTTGCGATTCGTTTATCTGCATTAGCTAACTGAATTTCAACATCTACTGTTTTTGCATATTTTCCTCTCTCTTGTAATTCTTGGGTAAAACCTTTAATAACTGTAAAATGGTCTTCTTCCTGAAAAGCTTCTTTAACAAATGTACCTTTTGAACGAATGCGAACAAGCATATCTTCCTTCATTAGCTCATCGATTGCCTTACGTATAGTAATTCGACTGACATGATACATCGAACAAAGCTCCATTTCAGTTGGTATCCGCTCTCCCTCGGGCCACTTTTCTGTTTGAATATTTAAACGCATATCATCTGCAATTTGAGCGTATAAGGGATATGCATCTTGACTTTTTACCTTCATGCTTAACCTGCTTTCTTTTGCTAACATTCTTAAAGACAGTGTCCGTTTTTTTAGTAAAAAAGTCAAGAATTATTCGAGTCAAGAGCATGTTTAATTTATATATATCCTGAATTGTTTAACGTGGTGCTAATCATTCATAATATCATCATTATGATAAATCTATTGGATGATTCGACAGCCATTAACCTTACGTTCCCATGTTCAACTGTCTGGTTCATGTCTAAATTCCAAATAGATAATTTTTCAAAACCTAGTTGTAACCTTACCCTCTTAGTTTTTCCGGCAGGTAGTGGCACCTAGCTCTTTTTTCCTCAAATCGTTGCACTCTATTTAATTTACGAAACCTTTATTATCATTTGTAAGGAAAATACTAAAATTCTAATTTTTTAAGAAATGTATTTGTCTGCTACTGTTAATAGTACATTTTGATATATATTCTCCATTTGATTGTGATAACGTCCAAATATCACAATCATCTAAATCAAATTTCCATCCATACTCTAAAGTTGGTTCAGAGTCTAAAGCAAGAAATCAAAATCATACGCTACACGACCTTTAGCTAATTTGATAATAATATTTTCAAATCTCTCTTTATCAAAATACAAAACTTTTCCCTTTCCCCTTGCAAGCCCCATTCCACCGTATCAGTTAAAATAAAGTTTTGCTACGGAACCCCCATTATTAGACTTTTTCGGATCAAAAATGACCGTTTTTCGGACCTTTTTCGGCTGTTTTTTCACGTTTTTTTCGGAGTTGGAATAAAGTTTTGGTAATAGAATGAAAAAATAGGAGAGAAAAGATAGTGGAGTTAAGAGGGATAGAATAAAGAGAAAAATAGTGGATGAGTATTGATTTGTTATTGAAATGAATCATGGATGAGATATTGAAAAAACACAGTAATGACAAGAAATAACGGAGATAAGAATGATCGAATAAGATTCTTTCCTCCTCCCTCTTTACTCTATTATGAGCATGAAAAAACTCGGACTCCATTTGAGGAAAACCCGAGAAATTATTAGATTTCTTATTGGAAAAGCAAATGTTTATTCTTACAGAATTGGTGGTGAAATTAGCAAGAGTTTATTTTTGATCTACAAAATCCAATTCCAACCAAGCCACACATTCGATATGTGTCGTCTGCGGAAACATATCCACAGGCTGCACTTCCTTCGTCTCATAACCACCCTCATCCAAGATCTTTAAGTCTCTTGCCAATGTGGATGGATTACAGGACACATATACAATTCTTTTTGGCTTCATGTCAATCATTGCTTGCAAAAAGGATTCATCACAGCCTTTTCTTGGGGGGTCGACAACAATGACATCAGGACGTAATCCTTGTGCTTTCCACCATGGCATAACCTTTTCGGCTTGCCCTACAAAGAATTCGGCATTTTCTATCTGATTTAGCTTTGCATTTTCCTTCGCATCTGAAATCGCTTCTGGTACTACTTCTACCCCATAGACCTTCTTTGCATTTTTCGCTAGAAACAAGGAGATGGTACCTATTCCGCAGTATGCATCAATTACTGTCTCTTTTCCTGTTAAAGCTGCATATTCTAATGCTTTGTCATATAATTTTTTCGTTTGGACAGGATTGACTTGGTAGAAGGATTTGGCGGAGATAGCAAAACGAATACCACCGATTTCGTCATAGATATAAGGGTCTCCCCAAAGCACCTTTGATTTCTTACCTAAGATGACATTCGTCCGTTCAGGGTTGATATTTTGCACGACTGACTTTACTTCTGGATATGTTTTCACTATCTCATCTACAAGCTTTTCTAATGCCGGTATTTTTTCCTTCTTCGTTATAAGAACAATCATCGTTTGTTTAGTTTCTTGACCAGAACGAACCATAATATGTCGTAATAGACCACGATTTTTTTCTTCATCATAGGCAGAGATCCCCAGCCTGTTGGCAATCTCTCTTACAGCATCAATCATTCGATCATTGACTTCATCGGTAATGATACACCGTTCCATATCATCGATAATATCATGGCTTCTTTTGCGATAAAATCCTGTAATAAGCTCGCCATTTTGCGATCCAACAGGAATTTGCACTTTATTCCGATAACGCCATGGATCCTCCATTCCGATTGTTGGATGGATAGGAATATCCACTATATGCCCAATCTTTTTCAGTGCATTTTGCACCTGGTTTCTTTTCATTTCTAGCTGCATCTCATAGCTCATATGTTGTAGCTGACAACCACCGCATTTGTAATAAACATTACAAGGAGGGTCTACTCTTGCAGGACTTTCTTCGACCGTTTCTACCAATTTACCAAATCCAAAGTTTTTCTTTACATTAATCACCTTTACTTTGGCTTTTTCACCTGGTAGAGCGTATGGAACGAATAATGGATAGCCTCCTATCTTTCCAACACCTGCGCCTTCATGTGTTATATCTTCAAATATAAGCTCCACCAGCTCATTTTTCTTTACAGGAGGTGTTATTTTCGTCATTTTATCTACATCCTTCTTGGAGATATATTTGTTGTCTGATCGTATGCTGTCAAAATTTTATCATAGTAAGAAGTAAATAGGAAATTCCTTGTCTAAATTCATCATTTCCTGGGAAATAATTACCTCATTCGTAGAAACATTAGATGCGTTAGCTTTCCTTATCCTTTATAATTTCCTAACGTATAAAAAATACGACATCTATCTTATAGACATCGTATCCTTCCTATTCTGTAATTTGATCCTGTTTTTCGATAAACTCTTTCGAAACAAAAAATTCAATATGACGATACAAATTGACAAATTCACCAGGCAATAGCCCACCATACTCCCCATCTAAATTCAACTGCATTTTCTCTTCTGAGTGTACTTTAATTCGATTGGCCTTTGTATAGAAAATATGTTTGTCTTCTAAGTGAGCTCCTCTTGTCGCAAGGGTAGCAATACGAATAAATTCTGCTAAATTCGCTTTTTTAAGAATTACTAAATCAAAATATCCGTCATCCATTTTCGCTGCCGGTGCTAGTTTTTCAAATCCACCAACAGAGTTTGTATTTGATACTAAAAATAACATGATTTCTTCTTCTAAAACCTTACCATCATATTCAATTTTTACTTTCGTTGGCTTTAGTGAAGGAAGCATCTCAATTCCTTTTAAATAATAAGCTAGCTGACCAAGCATTGTTTTAAGTTTACTTGGCACCTCATAAGTAAGCTCTGTCAATTTACCTCCACCAGCAATGTTCATAAAGTATTGGTCATTCACTTTTCCAATGTCAAGTGACCTAACATTATGTTCTAAAATCACGTCAACCGCCTTCTGAATTTCCCTTGGGATCCCGAGCGCACGAGCAAAGTCATTCGTCGTACCAACTGGAATAATTGCAAGCTGAGGCCGATAATCCTGTTCAGCTATACCTTGTACTACTTCATTAACCGTCCCATCTCCACCAGCAGCTATGATTAGATCGAATTTTTGTTCCACGGCATATCGAGCAGCTTGAACCCCATCTCCTTCACATGTGGTGGCATGTGTCGATGTTTCATAACCTGCTTGCTCAAACCTTTTCAATACTTCCGCTAGTTCTCTTTTAAACACTTCACGTCCAGAAGTTGGATTGTAAATAATACGCGCACGTTTCATGTTCATATCTCCTCTTAAGTAAACCTTCTATCTTACATCATAAGCGATTTAATCATAATTGCAAAGAAAAACTACTATTTTTTGTAAGTGCCCAGACAAGTTGACGTTTATACAAGTATTATCTCTAAGGTTGTGTTCAATATTATTTTTGCTTCGATGAGTACTTTATCAACATGTAAAAAGGACTGAGCGACTATGCCACAGTCCTTCTTCTTTCGCTATCAGACATGGATTATCTTTTGTCGATTTCTTCTTTAATGATTTTATTTACCATTGGTGGGTTTGCTTGGCCTTTGGTAGCTTTCATTGTTTGACCAACTAAGAAGCCAAGTGCTTTATCCTTCCCATTTTTGAAGTCAATGATAGATTGCTCGTTCGCATCAAGAATTCCGACAATAATTTCACGAAGCTGACCTTCATCTGAAATTTGTACAAGTCCTTTTTCTTTGACGATTTTTTCTGGATCTCCGCCTTTGTCTACTAATTCAGCAAAGACCTTTTTAGCCATTTTGGAGGATATCGTTCCATCCGCAATCAACTGTATCATTTTCGCTAAAGCTTCTGGTGTCATCTTTAAATCTGTAATTTCGATTTGATGTTTATTCATATATGCTGAAACTTCACCCATTAGCCAGTTAGAAGCTTGCTTAGGATCTGCTCCTGCGGCAATCGACGCCTCAAAGAAATCAGACATTTCTATCGTACTTGTTAACACTCCTGCATCATAGGAAGGGAGATCTAATTCCTTCACATATCGTTCTCTACGTGCATCTGGTAGTTCTGGAATTTCTGCACGAATTCTTTCCTTCCATGCATCGTCAATATAAAGTGGTACAAGATCTGGCTCAGGGAAATAACGATAATCGTCAGAACCTTCCTTCACACGCATGAGAATGGTTTCTTTTGTTTGTTCATCATAACGGCGAGTTTCCTGTAGAATTTCCCCACCATTTAATAGTACTTCTCGTTGACGCTTTTCTTCGAATTCTAAACCTTTTTGCACGAAGGAGAAGGAGTTTAAATTTTTCAGCTCTGTTTTTGTACCAAATTCTTTTTGGCCAACTGGACGAATAGAAATATTGGCATCACATCGCAGTGAACCCTCTTCCATTTTACAGTCAGATACTCCTGTATACTGAATAATATTCTTTAATTTTTCAAGATAAGCGTAAGCCTCTTCTGGTGTACGAATATCTGGTTCTGATACGATCTCAACAAGTGGCGTACCTTGTCGATTATAATCGACTAATGAATAGCCATCATCATTATGTGTTAATTTTCCAGCATCTTCTTCTAAATGAAGGCGGGTAATTCCTATTTTCTTTTTCTCTCCATTCACTTCAATTTCGATCCATCCGTTTTCCCCAATTGGTTGATCGAATTGTGAAATTTGATAGGCTTTAGGATTATCTGGATAAAAATAGTTTTTACGATCAAATTTGGTATCTGTTGCGATTTCACAGTTAATCGCCATTGCTGCCTTCATCGCATAATTTACTGCTTCTTCATTTAAAACTGGTAAAACACCAGGGTACCCTAAGTCAATTGGGTTCACATTAGCGTTCGGTTCGGAACCAAATGCATTGGGACTTGGACTAAAAATCTTAGAATTCGTCTTTAATTCCACGTGAACCTCTAAACCAATGACTGTTTCGAAATTTGTCATGATAGGTCACCTCCTAGGTTAGGACGTCTATTATGATGATCGGTAGCTTGTTCAAAAGCATATGCCGTACGATAAATCGTGGATTCATCGAAATGTTTTCCGATAATTTGTAGTCCAATTGGTAATCCTTCACTTGAAAACCCACAAGGTATGGAGATGCCCGGAACACCTGCTAGGTTTACTGGAATAGTTAAGATATCATTTGCATACATGGTTAAAGGATCATCTATCTTTTCGCCAACTTTAAATGCTGGTGTTGGAGTAGTTGGGCCAACAATCACGTCATAGTCTTCAAAGACTTTTTCAAAATCATTTTTGATTAATGTCCGTACTTTCTGAGCTTTTTTGTAGTAAGCATCGTAATATCCAGAGCTTAAAGCAAACGTACCAAGCATAATACGACGTTTTACCTCATCTCCAAACCCTTCAGATCGTGAGTATTTAAACATATCTAACATATCAACACGCTTTTCTGTACGGACACCATAACGTACCCCATCAAAACGAGCTAAGTTCGCACTAGCTTCTGAAGAGGAAAGAAGATAATAAGCAGCTACAGCATATTTAGAATGTGGTAAGGATACCTCTTCCCATGTTGCACCTAATTCTTCGTATTGTTTTAAGGCTGCTAATACAGCTTCTTTCACCTCTGGATTAACCCCTTCTTGCAAATACTCTTTTGGTACCGCAATACGTAATCCTTTTACATCCTGCTTTAAAGCATCACTATAATTTGGGATATCCACATTGGCAGAAGTAGAGTCCATTTTATCTTGCCCAACAATGGCCTGTAATAAATGTGCATTGTCTTCTACCGTACGAGTAAGTGGTCCAATTTGGTCTAGTGAAGATGCAAATGCAACTAATCCAAATCGTGATACTAAACCATATGTAGGCTTTAAGCCGACCACTCCACAAAATGCAGCAGGTTGACGGATAGAACCACCAGTATCAGAGCCTAATGAAAAGAACACTTCACCAGCTGCAACAGATGCAGCTGAACCACCACTAGATCCACCTGGAACATAATCTGTATTCCATGGATTGCGTGTTTTCTGGTAGCTAGAATTTTCATTAGATGAACCCATCGCAAATTCATCCATGTTTAGCTTACCAACAGTTACTGTATTCTCTGCTTTAAGCTTTTCCACAACGGTAGCATCATATAATGGATCATTTAGGTTGTCCAAAATTTGACTAGCACATGTTGTACGCAAGCCTTTTGTTACAATATTGTCCTTGATTCCAATCGGAAGTCCGTATAAAATCGATGCATCAGAGCCTAGTTTTTCGTCTAGTTCTTTTGCTTGTTTTCTAGCTTCTTCTTCATTCAAAGTAAGAAATGCTTGGATTTTGTCATCTACTTCATGTATGCGAGTATATGACGCATCGACAAGATCGCTAACTGTAATTTCTTTATTATGTAGCTTTTCTTGTAATTCCTTTAATGTATAATCGAAAAGTGACACTAGCCTTCCTCCTTAATCTAAAATAGACGGTACTCGGAATTGACCATCCTTTTGATCTGGTGCATTCTTAAGTGCATCCTCTTTACTAATCCAATCTCTCGGCTCATCCTTACGCATCACGTTTTTTAAGTCTAATACGTGTGTTGTTGGCTTTACATTCTCCGTGTCTAACTCATTCAAGAGCTCTGCGTAATTAATAATATCACCTAGTTGTTTAGTCATTTTCTCTACTTCTTCGTCAGTTAAAGCAAGGCGTGCTAAATTAGCAACATGCTTTACCTGTTCCTTTGAGATATCTGCCAAAATATTCACCTCCAAAAAAAGTCCCATTTATAAATTGATTGAAAAAATCCAAAGCGCCAATGATAGGCGCTAAGAATCTACAAATACTAAAATCCATAAGGTCTATTTTACCATTAAAACACTAATTTCAAAACAGATTTGTATCATAATTTAGTTATAGATATGAACAAACCCTTCCTCTTCACCAGCTTCACGAACAATTAGTGCCTCTTGATTTTGACCTGAGGTAATATTGATCTCCAAATTATAATGATTCGGAAAGCCAGATAGAACCAAGCCATAAACATATTGGGTAAAACCGATTAACTCTGACTTCCCATAGAAGGAGACTGGTATATCAATCGTTAAATCTCTCAATTCTTCACCTTGATAGAAGCCTTTTCCTATCACACTTACATAGTTAGGAAAATAGGAAGCAACATCTGCTTCAAAGTCTGATAAGGTTGCGGAAGTATCTGAATAATTTTTCTCGGCATTGTTTGAAGGAAACAGTACATAGTTCTCATCCACTTCCTTCCAATCTCCTATTGATGATTCATCTCCAGCTATATTCGTTTTGGCGACAAAGTTACCTGGTACGAGTGAGCTTTGTGGAGCTTCCCGATAAATCATCATCATGACAGGAACCTTCTCCAACCCTTCTATCTCTCTAATTCTCTTCAACACTTCATCCGCTATTTTATTTGCTTCACTTAACATTTTGTTCTTTGATATCTCCTGGTAGTAATAAGGTCCGCCGACTTCTGTTTGAAATCGGTAAACAGATTTCATGGCGATCGCAATCGAAATCCCGGAAAGCTTCACCATTTCACCATCTGTTTTCGTCAAGTAATTTTGTTCCACAATATGTGATAAGTATTTAGGATTTTTTCTTTCCGCTTCTTCTGATGTCTCACCCTCACCCAATGCAGGATTTAAACCAAGTGGATGCTCTTCTTTATCATAGCGTTCTAGCCATGAATAAAGTATATCCTCTGTCAAATATTGGCCTTCTTGAAAGAAATACTTGTCTGGGTCATAAACACTAGTGGAATGTCTCCGCAATCCTTCCTCTAACTCATCAATATCTAATCGATTGGATACTTGGTTGGTGATAACCCCTCGAGCCTGACTAAGACTTGAATCGACTAAGACACGATACGTATCTTCTGATAAATTATGTGTCGGAATAATCGCTGTTTCCTGTTCCGCTTCTTCCGTTGAATCATCTACTATCGTTTCCTCAGGATCTTCTCCAAATTGTGGCGCACAACCTGCCAGAAGAAGCACGATGATTAACAGACTATACTTGATTCTATTCATTTATGCTTCCCCCTCTAAAACAGTTTGTAGCTTTTCCTCGTCCCATACCTGAATCCCGAGCTTATTCGCTTTATCTAGTTTTGATCCTGCATCCTCACCGGCAATGACAATATCTGTTTTTTTACTAACACTTCCTGTTACATTTCCTCCGAGGGACTCAATCTGTTGTTTTACTTCCTGACGAGTATAGATCGACAATTTTCCAGTTAAAACAATCGTCTTACCAGCAAATACTGCGTCTTCTCCAACATCTGTAGCCTTTGGTCCCTTATAGGTAAGATTCAATCCTAGGTCCTTTAGCTCTGTTAAAAGATATTGTACCTTATCATCTTCAAAGTAACGCACAATAGAATCAGCCATTTTATCTCCGATTTCATCGACAGCTGTTAATTCTTCAAAGGATGCTTGTTGTAAATTCTCCATTGTTTCAAAATGTGCTGCTAATGTTTTGGCAGCTTTCGATCCAACATAGCGAATTCCAAGCCCGAATAACAACCGCTCCAAGGAATTTTCCTTTGATTGTTCAATCGCTTGAAGCAGATTCGAAACGGACTTTTCTCCCATTCTTTCCAGCTGGAGTAGCTCTTCTTTTTCTAATCTGTATAGATCTGCAATTGTATGAATGAGCTTCTCACGGAAAAGCTGTTCCACCACCTTTTCTCCAAGCCCATCAATATTCATAGCAAGTCTTGAAACGAAATGTATCAAGCCTTCCTTCAGTTGGGCAGGACAATTCGGATTGATACATCTTAAGGCAACCTCTTCCTCTAATCGAACAAGCTCATTACCGCACGACGGACATTCAGTTGGCATCGCAAAAGGTTTCCCTTCCTCTATTCGTTTATCCATCACAACACGAACAACTTCTGGAATGATGTCACCAGCCTTTTTTATAACCACTGTATCCCCAATACGAATATCCTTCTCTTTAATTAGATCCTCATTGTGTAAGGAGGCCCTTTGCACAGTAGTACCTGCAACTTTCACTGGTTCAAGGATTGCCGTCGGAGTTATCACACCAGTTCTACCGACACTCAATTCGATATCGGTTAATTCCGTTACCGCTTCTTCTGCTGGAAATTTATAAGCAATAGCCCAGCGCGGACTTTTCGCTGTAAACCCTAGTTGCTCTTGTGCTTCTAAGTTATCTACCTTGATAACAATTCCATCTATATCATAAGAGAGTTCTGCTCGTTTTTCTACCCAATTCTCAACATATTCTAAAACCTCTTCGATGCCCTCACATTTTCGCCATTCTGGGTTTGTCTTAAACCCAAGCTGTTGTAAATAAGTAAGACGCTCACTATGTGTGCTAAGCTCACCTGATTCCCATTCTCCTACTGCATAGAGAAATATATCAAGGTTTCGTTTGGCTGCAATTTTAGGATCTAGCTGTCGAAGCGATCCTGCAGCAGCATTTCTAGGATTAGCAAACGGTTCTTCCTCCATCTGTTCTCTTGCTTCATTCAATGCTAGAAAGGATTTTTGTGGCATATAGGCTTCCCCGCGTACTTCAATCGGATTGTCATCCTTAATTTTTAACGGAATACTACGGATAGTTTTTAAATTATTCGTAATATCTTCACCAGTTGTTCCATCACCACGTGTTGCTCCTTGAACAAAAAAACCATTCTCATATCTTAAAGAAATCGCCAGACCATCAATTTTTAATTCACATACATATGTTACTTTGTTTACGTCTAACCCTTCACGTACTCGGCGATCAAAATCCTTTAAATCCTCTTCGTTAAAGGCATTGCCTAAGCTAAGCATCGGCACACGATGAGTCACTTTTTGAAACCCTTCTAACGGCTCACCTCCGACACGTTGGGAAGGAGAGTCTGGGGTGATCAAATGAGGGTATTGCTCTTCTATTTGTTTCAATTCTTGCATTTTTTGATCATATTCGGCATCAGGCACACTAGGTTTGTCTAAAACATGGTATTCATAATTGTATTGTGCTAACACCTCGCGTAAGCTTTCTAGCTTTTTTTTCGCCTCTTGTTCGGTCATTGAGACACCCTCCTTCTTATCCTTTCGTAATCGGAGCGAATTTTGCCAATAGTCGTTTAATTCCAGTTGGTGCTGGGAAAGCAATATCTAACTCCAATCCTTCCCCTTCCCCATTCACTTTAACAACAGTTCCTTGTCCCCATTTGTTATGCTTTGCTTTATCGCCAACCTTCCACTCCTGCTTCTCGCCACCACTTGTTTGTTGTACGATTCTTCTTGGTTTACGTTTTGGCTGATCAAACGGAAGCTCACTATCCTGGATATCTACTCGGTTAAAGCCAAACATAGAATCTTCTACTTGTTCTTTTCCTTCTAACAGTTCTTCAGGAATTTCATTAATAAAACGACTAATAGGATTCATATTGGTTCTACCAAATAGTGTCCGCATTTTCGCATGAGAAACATGCAGTAATTCTTCTGCTCTGGTTATCCCTACATACGCGAGCCTACGTTCTTCCTGCATCTCCTCTTCATCCATCATCGATCTACTATGTGGAAAAACATTTTCCTCCATTCCGATTAAGAACACGGCCGGGAATTCCAAACCCTTCGCTGCATGTAATGTCATCATAGTGATTTTATCATCTGCAGTTGGGTCATCATCCATACGGTCAATATCAGAGATTAAGGCTAAATCGGTTAGAAAATTAACTAAGGTTTTGTCTTCATTTGTCTCTTCAAAGTGCTTCGTAACTGTTTTAAATTCCTCAATATTTTCAAGTCTTGTTTGGGCTTCAATACTTCTTTCATTGATTAGCATTTTCTCGTAACCTGTCTTCTCAATTACCTCTTCCACCATATCTGTAGCAGTCAGAAATTCCTGCTGTTGTTCCCAATTTTTAATCATTTGACCAAATTCTATTAAAGATTTTGCCGCTTTGGCACTAACACCGACAAAGTCTACCTCCTGCACAGCTGTATATAAGGAAATATCATTTGCCGCAGCATATGCTTGTAATTTATCAATCGAGGTCTTGCCTACTCCTCTTTTCGGTTCATTGACTACCCGTAAAAAGCTAATATCATCTTCAGGATTGACGATGAGACGTAAATAAGCGAGCATGTCCTTTATTTCTTTACGATCATAGAATTTGGTTCCCCCGACCATCTGATAGGGGATATTTGCTTTCATAAAGGTCTCCTCAATCGCACGGGACTGTGCATTTGTTCGATAAAGGATCGCAATATCCTTATGGGAGTATTTCCCTTCACGAATATATTCTTCGATCTTTTCTGCAACAAACAATCCTTCCTCACGTTCTGTGGAAGCATGGAAATAATGAATCTTATTTCCTTCCTGGTTGTCCGTCCATAAGTTCTTCGGTTTTCTTCCAGTATTATTTTCTATCACTTTATTAGCAGCTTGCAAAATAGATTTTGTCGAACGGTAATTCTGCTCCAACATGACTACTTTTGCAGTTGGATAATCTTTTTCAAAGGAAAGGATGTTCGTGATATCTGCCCCTCTCCATGCGTAGATAGATTGGTCAGAATCCCCAACAACACAAAGATTCTGAAAACGTGCTGCAAGTTGTTTTACCAAATAATATTGGGCATGGTTTGTGTCTTGATATTCGTCCACATGAATATATTGAAAGCGTCGTTGATAGTACTCTAGAACTTCTGGAACACGGTTAAATAGATGAATAGTTTGCATAATCAAATCATCAAAATCTAATGCTTGGTTTTTCCTTAATCGTCTTTGGTATTCTGCATACACCTCAGAAATTTGTCTACTGTAGAAATCTGCAACTGATTCTGCATATTTTTCTGGTGTAATCAGTTCATTTTTCGCACTGCTTATCGCTCCTAGAAATGCTCTAGGCTCGAATTTCTTCGGATCTAAATTCTTCTCTTTTACGATATTTTTTATGACGGTTAATTGGTCACCACTATCTAAAATCGTAAAGTTTCGACTGTAGCCGATACGATCAATATCTCTTCTTAAAATACGGACACACATAGAGTGAAAAGTGGAAACCCACATATCATTACCAACAGGGCCCACTAAAGCCTCCATCCTATCCTTCATTTCCCTTGCTGCTTTATTCGTAAAGGTAATCGCTAATATACTTCTGGGGGATACTTCTTTTTCATCCAATAAGTATGCTATCCGGTGTGTCAATACTCGGGTTTTCCCACTTCCTGCACCTGCCATGATCAGTAATGGGCCCTCTGTATGCTTGACAGCCTCTTGTTGTTCTTTATTTAAACCATTGAGTAGGTTATGCTTGATCGGACTCAATGTTAACACCATCCTTTTATTTCAGAAAAAATTACTTCTTAACTGCTTTGACTGTCTTTAATGCTTCTTTTGGGTTTTCATAGATGGCATTTCCAACAACAATCATATCGGCAAATTGACTCATTTCTTCTGCCTGGGATTTTGTTGAAATACCTCCACCATAGATAAGCTTGGTATTTGATAATTGATTGCTTATCGCTTCAACGAGATTGGGATCTCCATATTTGCCACTATACTCTACATAATAAAAAGGTAATCGAAATAAATGTTCAGCCATCCTCGCATAAGCAATCGCCTCATCTTCTGTAGGGAGACTACAATCTGTATGCTGAAATACCTTTGATTCGGGGTTCATGATACAATATCCTTCTGCATACATTTCCTCCCAATTAATGACATCTCCATATTCCACAACAGCTTCATGCTGTTTATCCATCAGCCATTTTTTATTTTGACTGTTAAGCACCATTGGCACAAAATAGTAATCAAAGCCTGGAGTTACAGATTCTAGATTCGAAATCTCTAAAATAACTGGAACGGAGTAGCGACGAATATAGCTGAGCAACTGTAGTACTCCATCTAATGTCACTTCATCTGTTCCACCAACTATAATCGCATCTGTTCCTGATTCACAGATTTGATCCAACACCTCATCTGAAATATCCTTTGCTGGATCTAGTTTGAACACATGCTTCCACTCATCCATATTATACACAATAATTAATCCTCCAATAATGACGATTCTATATCCATTATTTCATTATAGCAAAAATCCCGTCCATTTCAGAGTGATATAGAGAAGAAAGAAGGAAAAAATCTGAGGATCCAGGCTATAGGAAACCCCCACTAGTAAAGTGAGGGCTTGAAAAATTATCCTATTCTACTGGAGAAAGCTCGTCTTCCGTCACCCATTTGTGATTTTTGACTACTTTCTTCGTTTCTGTATCTTTATAGCTAACCATATAAACAGTGGTATTTTGTGCAGAGTCGATTGTAGCATTCGCTCCATCCATGCCATTCATATGATCTGCCTCGAGAACCACCTCATCTCCTTCAGCGTATGGCGCTTCCTCTGCATTTTCAAGTTCTTCATGGATCACCCATTTGTGATTTTCTACTTTTTCACCACCAGTCGTTGGCTTGTAGGTTACTGCATAAACTGTAGTGTGATAGGCACCTTCAATTGTTGCTACAGCTCCATCCATTCCTTTCATATGTTTTGCACTCATTATCGCTTCACTTCCAAGAGGATATGTCGGATTATCCTCCTTCGCTAGATTTTCTGGAACTTCTCCTGAGCTAGAATGATCCATACTAGCATGTTCAGTAGAATCTGATTCCTTTTCCTGCTGGGATTCTTCATTCATATTAGAATCATTCTTTGTGTCACTAGGCTCTGTCTCATTATTTCCACCACAACCTACTAGTAAAAATACCATAAAGGTAACTATCGTTATTAGTATTTTTTGATTCAAAACTATACCTCCATTATTATTGACTTATATTAATTGCATAGTGGTGATGCAAGTATTGTCACCATCGAAAGTAGTAATTTTAGATTCCGCCATTTTTCCGTTATGTTCAATTTTCACCTCGTATGTCTTATCCCTCTTCAGCCAAAGATCAAGGAATCCATTTTCCAAAGATGTCATTCTTTCATTTATGATTACATTTCCATCTTCATCCATAATATGTACTTCGAATTCTTCTTCCTTCAGCTCTCCTTGACAGCCAGTTAAGCTGTGATTTTCACAAGGATGAGTGTTTTGTATAAAAGGAGCAATCGAAACAAAAAATTCATCATTAGGCAGTTCATAAGTAGCTTGGTTTTTATTACCATTTGTCACAATAAGCTCCTGGGAGGTGATAGAAGCGGACAGATCTTCAAAATCTCCTGCACTATAGCGTTCTACCATTTCTTTAATATCCCGTGGTTCTTTTTCCTTTGAAGCCTTATCATCACATCCCACCATTGCCAAACTAAGCAACATTATCCACATTATAACCACTATACTTCTTTTCATATACTTCACCCCTAATGTTTCTTATTCTCTCCTACTATTATCCGGTCCATAGTTGCTTTGGTCAATCTATAGGGGGCTATAGCTATTGGGAATTAATAAGGACTTGCTGTCTGTTATCATTTAGATGAAAAACATTTTGTGGGTCGGACTGGCCGGAGGTGTGCATTATCCCTTGGATAAAGAATATTTCGGACAGGCGGTAGCTTA
>JACYYK010000453.1_pt2 | contig 21032 bp, 21 predicted proteins | sample 8236871 | NCBI WGS metagenome assembly JACYYK01 (sample SAMN14103087, study PRJNA606662) | landfill metagenome | isolation source: landfill solid waste inoculated with endophyte fungus Paravalsa indica | place: India:New Delhi, Okhla landfill site | collected 2017-11-05 | reverse complement strand
CTGTCCCGACGACGTCTGGTGTCGGTGGCACTCATGACGGTCTTGGGGATCGCGGTGTTCGTGTTCGCGATGGCGACCACCGAGCCGAACTGGATGATGTGGTTCTTCGGCATCCTCATGCTGGTCTCCGCGCTGGCGTTCTGGGTGACCTACGCCTTCTACCGGCTGAAGCGGCGCGACCCCGGGCACTGAACCGTCGCGCGTCAGCCGGAACGCCGCCGCGACACCCTGTGGCGTATCCGGTCCACGACCTCGCCGGGCGGTGAGGTCGCCAGGACCGACCGCGCGGCACGCGCCACCGCACCCCAGCCCGCGGGGGCATCGTTCGTCTCGTGCTGGTCGGGCACCCGCTTCGCCAGGCGGGCGAGGGTGTCGACGGCGGCGTCGAGCACCTGCGCGTCGGTGACCTCGCTGGTCGCCTGGTCCCCCGGTGGCTCGGGCAGCAGGTCGTCGAGGTCGCCCGCGACGGTGTAGCCCGCGGTGGTGATGTCGTCGACGAATCGCCGGGCGGTGTGCGCCGCCCAGTCGTGCGCGTCCGCGGGCAGTGTCGGCCGGGCGGAGCGGCCGTGGGCGAGGATGCCCGCCGCCAGGTCGTCCTTGACCACGGCGGCGTAGTGGGGCCAGTCGACGTCGTCGCCGAGGGCGAGGTTCACCCGGCGCAGCAACTCCGTCTCCACGTGGCCGAGCGAGTGGTTGTGCCTGCCGAGTTCGACGGTGACCGCGGCGGGGTCGAGCCCGAGGACGCACGCGAAACGCTCCCACAGCAAACGCGTCGAGCCGCGGCCGCGGGGCACGGTCACCACGTGCACGCGCTCGGGCGGCAACGACTCGCCCCAGGTCCGCAGCACGCGGGGCAGGTCCTGGTAGTCCCAGAACACGCGGCCCGTGTGGTCGAGCTCGGGGGCGCGCACGGCCTCCAGCAGTTCGGCGAAACCGGTGGTGTGCCGGGTCTTGACGTTCTCCTGCCACACCGACGGCACCTGACGTGCGAAGTCCCGCGCCGTGCACACCACATGGATCTCGGCGTCGAAGGCCGAGGTGACCCGCCGGGCTTCCTCGGGGGAGGCGGCGGCCAGCAGTTCCGAGGAGAACACGGCGTCGCCCGGCCAGGCCTCGATCGTCTCGACCAGGTGGGACCACGAGCCCGCCACGCCGGGCTCGTGCCACTGGCCGTACCGCTGGGCGTGGACGTCCATGGCCGCACGGTGGTGCAGTCCGTCGTCCTCCCCCGGATACAGCAACCCGCGCGCGGCGAGGCCGTCCCGGTGTCGCCACAGCAACGCCTGCAACGAGGTGGTCCCGGTCTTGGGCAGGCCGAGGTGGAGGTAGACGCGCCGGGGCGCGGTGGGCGGCGTGGAGGAGATCATTGCCACCGCATCGTAGTCACGCGTGTCCCAGCACATCACCCGCCCGAACGAACCCCTATAGTGCCAATCTCAACCGGATCGTGTGCGGATCGTTACGTCGCTCCGCTGTCGTCGACGAGGAGGAACCGACGCATGTCCCCCAGTCCGGCCGTCGCACTCGACAAGGGCGCCACCGTATGGCTGACCGGTTTGTCCGGGGCAGGCAAGTCGACGGTGGCGTGCACCATCGCCGAGGCGGTGCGCACCAGTGTCGAGGTGGACGTGCTGGACGGCGACGAGCTGCGGAAGACGATTTCCGCCGAGCTCGGGTTCTCCGCCGACGACCGGCACCGGCACGGCGTCCGCGTCGGCTACGTCGCCGAGCTGCTGTCCCGGCACCGCGTGCTGACGCTCGTGCCCGTGATCGCGCCGTACACGCGGACCCGGGAGGCGGTGCGAGCCCACCACGAGCGACAGGGCACCCCCTTCGTGGAGGTGCACGTCAGCACCCCGCTCACCGAATGCGCCCGACGTGACCCGAAGGGCCTCTACGCCCGCGCGGACGCCGGCGAGATCCGAGGACTCACCGGCGTCGACGACACCTACGAACCGCCCGCGTCACCGGACCTGCGCGTGGACACCACCACGGTGACGGCCCAGCAGGCGGCGGAGTCGGTACTCACACTGTTACGCCACCGTGGCCTTCTGTCCACATTGCACACCCCTGTCGGGGGTTAGCCTGCGTCGGTGCCCCACACCGACCTGCCCGACCACACGATCGACGCGCGCTCACTCGGCTACGTGCCCTCCGACGGCGCCCTGGTCCGCGACACCCCGTTCCTCACCGACGTGCTTCGGCAGACCCGGCGCAGCTCCCTCTGGTGGGCGTGGGGCGCTCCGGTGTTCGCTCTCCTGGCACTCGGCGCTCTCGTCGACGACCTGTGGTTCCCTGCTCTGCTCGCGCTGGTCGGCCTGCTGCTGCGCTGGGGTTGGGTGCTGTGGCGTCTGCCTTACCACCCGAAGCTCGCCGCGGTGGCCGACGTGCCGATCCGGTCGGTGCCTCTCGCCGGCGACGACATCGTGCTCACCCGATGGGTGACCGCGGTGCGTGTCGACGCGCCCGCGGGCGCGGGATGGGCCTACGGACTGTTCCCGCGCGCCCACCGGAAACTGCTGTTGCGCCACCGGCGCGTCCACCTCGTCGCCCGGCCCGGCTCGCGGCGGGTGCTGCTCCTGATTCCCGGCTCGCTCGCCGTGCTGGGTGCGCGACTGCGGGACGCTCCACCCGCTCGGGCCCGCGGTGCCCATCCCAGCGCCCCTCCACGGGATCACCTCGTGTCCGCCGTCCCCGCCTCCGACGAGGTGTTCTCGCTGTGGGTCCGCGCCGCCGCCCGGAACACCCTGGTACTGGCCGGACTCGCGGTCGCGCTGGGTGCGGCGGTGGGGACGTCGTCGCTGCTGCCGTTGCTCGACTCCCGACCGGGCGGCGATCCCATCTGGAACGTGCTCGGACTACTCGCCGCCGTGGCGAGCGTCCTCTGGAGTCTCCAGGTGGCGAGGACGACGGTCCGCCTGAGACGGCGATACCGCCGGGCGCGGGCGTGGGTGTCGCTCCCCGCCCGCGTCGACGCACTCGACGTGGACGGCCCCGGCCGGTACACGATCACGGCGACGGTGTGGCATCCCGATGGACGCGCCGAGCAGATCTGCGCCTCCGGGACTCCCGTGGACCTCGCCGCGGCCGTCGTGGACACCGGTCGCCTGTGGATTCTCGACTCCACCGTGGCCGGCTCGATGTGGGCCGTGGGTGTGCCCGGCCACCCGGTGGTCGCCCTCGTCGGACACGGGTGAGCCACCACCGGGGCCCGGGCAGCACGGGTGTCAGGCGCGTTGCTCGGCCTGGACCAAGGCCCGCTCGGCGAGCACGCGGGCGAGATGCTTGCGGTACTCGGCCGTGGCGTGCGGTTCGTCGGCGGGGCTCGTGCCCTCGGCGGCCAGCGCCGCGGCCTCGGCGATCGAGGCGCCGTCGGCGAGGGCGCGTTCGGTGGCCTCGGCGCGCATCGGCGTGCCGGCCAGGTTGATCAGGCCGACGTTGCGGCCCTGCACCGCGACGCCCACGATGGCCCAGTCGATGGCGCGGCGCGTGAACTTCTCGAAGCCCCACCCGGCCTCCGCGCGGGGCAGCCGGATCTCGGTGAGCACCTCGTCGGGTTCCAGTGCCGTGGTGAACGGGCCGAGGAAGAACTCCGTCGCCGCGATCGTGCGGTCGCCGTCGCGGCCGCGCACCACGAACGACGCGTCGGCGGCGAGGAGCGCGGCGGGCAGGTCGGCGGCGGCGTCGCCGTGAGCGACGGAGCCCCCGATGGTGCCCCGGTGCCGGACCTGCGGGTCACCCACGACACCCGACACGTGCGCCACGAGCGGCGCGTGCTCGGCGAGCACGGGATCGCGTTCGAGGTCGCTGTAGCGGGTCATCGCCCCGATCGACACGGTGTCGCCGTCGAGCCGCACGTACGACAGCTCCGCGAGCCCGGCGATGTCCACGACCACCTCGGGCGCCGCCAACCGCAGCTTCATCAGCGGCAGCAACGAGTGCCCGCCCGCCAGCAGTTTCGCCTCGTCGCCGTGTTCGGCCAGCACGGCGAGCGCGTCGTCCACAGAGGACGCGCGGTGGTAGCGCAGGGACGCGGGGATCACTGGTCGACCTCCTGCCCGGACGCGTCGATCACCGCATCGACGATGTTGTGGTAGCCGGTGCAGCGGCAGAGGTTGCCCTCCAACCCTTCCCGCACCTGCTCGCGCGTGGGCTTCGGGTTCTCCTCCAGCAGCGACGCGGCCGCCATGATCATGCCTGGGGTGCAGAACCCGCACTGGAGCCCGTGCTGCCGGGAGAACGACTCCTGCAACGGATGCCGCTGCCCGTCGTCGCCGTTCAACCCCTCCAGTGTCGTGACCTCGTGTCCGTCGGCCTGGGCCGCCAGCACCGTGCACGCCTTCACCGACCGGCCGTCGAGCAGCACCGTGCACGCTCCGCACGAGGTGGTGTCGCAGCCGACGTTGGTGGCGGTGAGCCCGGCGACGTCGCGCACGAAGTGCACGAGCAGAGTCCGGTCCTCGACCTCCTCGGTGACCGTCCGTCCGTTGATCTCGATCGTGACGCGCAACGCTGTCAGTCCGCCTTCCGTACTCGCGTGGTTGCCTCCTGGAGCGCTTCCCACACCCGCAACGGCGTCGTCGGCATGTCGACGTGGGTGACACCGAGGTGTGCCAGCGCGTCGACCACGGCGTTGTGCACCGCGGGAGTGGAACCGATCGTCGCCGACTCGCCGATGCCCTTGACGCCGAGCGGGTTGCGGTCGGTGGGCGTGACCATCTCGACCAGCTCGAAGTCGGGCAGCTCGGCGGCCGTGGGGAACGAGTAGTCGGCGAACGTCGCGGTCGTGGGGTTGCCGTCGGCGTCGTAGTGCATGACCTCCAGCAGTGCCTGCGCCGCGCCCTGCGCGAGCCCGCCGTGCCGTTGCCCGGTGAAGGTGACGGGGTTGAGCACCGGACCCGCGTCGTCGACGGCGACGATGCGCCGCAGCGTGACCTTGCCGGTCAGCGTGTCGACCTCCACCACCGCCAGGTGCGCGCCGAACGGGAAGGTCGGCGACACCTCGTCGGCCCACACGTCGGCCGACAACTCACCGTCCCCGGCCCGGGCGGCGAGCTCCGCCCAGCTCACCCCGCCCGCGGACGCCGCGCCTCGCACCCGCCAGGCGCCGGTCGCCGTGTCCAGTTCGAGATCGTCGGGGGCGGCTTCCAACTCGTCGGCCGCCCACTCGCGCGCCTTCTCGATCACCGCGTCCGCGGCCTTGCGCACCGCGGTGCCGCCGAACTGCAACGACCGCGACCCCATCGTGCCGACGCCCTTGGGCACCTCGTCGGTGTCGCCGTGGCGCACGGTGATCTTCTCCATCGGCACGCCCAGCCGGTCGGACAGCAGCATCGCGAACGTCGTGTGGATGCCCTGGCCGTGCGGGGACACGCCCGTGTACGCGGTGACACTGCCGTCGCGGTGGATCACCACCCGGCCGCTGTCCCCGCGCCCGTCACCACCGGTGATCTCGACGTAGGCGGACATGCCCAGGCCGAGCGCGACCGGATCACCCGCCGCGCGGCGGCGCGCCTGCTCCTCCCGCAGCTCCGCGTACCCCGCGGCGTCCAGGACCTTGTCGAGCGCGGCGGCGTAGTCACCCGTGTCGTACGTGGCGCCCGTCGGGGTCGTGTACGGGAACGCGTCGGCCGGGATGAGGTTCTTACGGCGCACCTCCGCCGGGTCGACACCGATCTCCGCGGCGAACAGGTCGATCGCCCGTTCCACCGCCGCCGTCGCCTCCGGCCGGCCCGCACCGCGGTACGCGCCGATGGGCGTGGTGTTCGTGACCACCGCCCGACTGCCCGCCTCCACCCGCGGGAACCGGTACACACCGGGCGCCATCATCTCCGTCAACGTCGGCAGATAGAGCGTGCGCGGGTACGCGCCCGCGTCCTGCACGACCTCCAAACGGAACGCCAGCACGGTCCCGTCGCGACGACCTCCGATGGTGACCGTGTTGCGCTGGGCTCGACCGTGGGTCATCGCGGTCAGGTTCTCGTAGCGGGTCTCCGACCAGCGCACCGGACGGCCACTACGCCGGGCCGCCCACGCCAGCACCACAGCCTCGGGGTCCGCCCCGATCTTCGCCCCGAAACCACCACCGACGTCCGGAGTGACGATCCGGACCCGCGCGGCGTCGAGGCCGAGCCCCTTGGCGACCGCCGAGCGGGCGAGGTGCGCGTTCTGAGTGGACAACCACAGGGTCACGCGACCGTCGTCGCCCCACGCGCAGGCCGCCCCGCGGGCCTCCAACGGCGCGGGCGCCACCCGCTGGTTGTCGATGGTGCGGGTGACGACCACCTCGCAGTCGGCGAAGGTGTCCTCAGCGAACTCACCACCATGGGTCTGGACCACGTTGGTGCCCAGGTCCGGATGGAGCACGACCTCGTCGGTTGCCGCGGTGTCGACGTCGGCCACGGCGTCGAGCGGCTCGTAGTCCACGTCGACGAGTTCGGCCGCGTCCGCGAGCTGGTACCGGTGCTCGGCGAGGATCACCGCGACGGGCTCACCGACGTAGCGCACCACGCCGTCCGCCAGCCACGGTTGCGCCACCGGCCCCGCCTTGCCGGGCGCCAGGTCGAGGTCGGCCGCCGTGTACACGGCGACGACCCCGGGCGCCGCCTCGGCCTCCGAGGTGTCGATCGAGGTGACGGTGGCGTGCGCGATCGGGCTCCGCACGAACGTGGCGTGGACGGCGCCCGTGAGCGCGTCCTCGCGAAGGTCGTCGATATAGGTGCCGCCCGTCGTGATGAGTTTGTCGTCCTCGACGCGGACCACCCTGGTGCCGACGATGCTCACAGAAAGCCTCCCACTACGACTCCGCGACGATCATGCCGAAGAAGTGGTGAGCGCGCCAAGACGATGTTGACAAGTCACATGAAAAAGGTTCGCGACTACTCCGTTCGCCGGATCACGCGAAAGCAGCCTCCGCGAACCGGTCGTGCAACCGCGACGCCGTCTCCCGCTGCCGGTCGGCCCGCGCGACGAGTTCGTCCAGTTCGGCCGGGTCCAGCCTGCCGTCCCGCGCCGCCCGCACCCGCAGACTCCGCCACAGTCCCGCCTTGCCCGTCACCTGCATCGCGATCAGCTCCGACTCCAGCACCGGGCTCGACGGAGACGACGCCACCAACCGGCCGTTCAACTTGAGCCGACCGAGCTTCTCCACCGCCCACGCCGCGGTCGCCTTGTACGCGCGGACGGGAACCTCCAGATCCGCCATCACCCGCCGCACCGTGCGGAGATCGTCGGCGAGTTCCTCGGCCAACGCGCGGAGTTCGGACGCGTGCGCGGAGGAGCGTTGTTCGGACGCCAGCCGCCGGGCGAGTTCCGCCCCGCCGACAGCGGCCGCATGGTGATCGTTCAGGTAGGTCGCGAAAACGAGGTCAGCGGTGTCGGTGCCGAGCATGGCCGCCGAGTACCCGCTGCGGACGTTCCGACACCCGCCACCACCCGAGACCCCACCCGCGCCCGGATCAGTCCCGGTACAGCCTCGCGTGCAAAGACCGCATCAGCCGCCCGTATCCCACGCCGGTGAGCCGGCCGGTACGCGCGAGCGCGGCCTTCGCCGCGTTGGCCCCCGGTCCTCCGTGGACGGCACCACCGGGATGCGCTGACGCCCCCGCCAGGAACAGCCGGTCGATCGGCGTGTCCGAGCGGCCGAGCCCGGGCACGGGACGGAACACCAGCTGCTGGTGCAGCGCCGCCGTGCCCGCGTTGATGGCACCTCCGACGAGACCCGGCTGCTCCCGCTGAAGATCCGCCGGGCCCATCACGTGCCGGCGGCGGATCCGCCCGGCGAACCCGGGAGCGTGCCGCTCCACGATGCTCTCCATCCGATCGACGAACCGCCGCAACCGGTCATCGTCCCACTCCACTCCCTGCGGCACGTGCGTGTACGCCCACGCCAACTCGGTGCCCTCCGGGGAGCGCGTGGAATCACTCGTGGTCATCTGTCCCAGCACGAGCATCGGCTCGGCGGGCACCCGGCCCGTCGACAGCTCCGCGCTGTACCGGGCGAGACTGTCGAGATCACTGTCGAGGTGCACCGTCCCCGCGCCGGCGGCCTCCGGGTTGCTCCACGGAATCGGCCCGGAGAGCGCCCAGTCCACCTTGACCGTCGAGTCGTCCCAGTGGAACCGATCCAAATCGGACACCAACCGGGCCGGAAGGTGCTCCTCCCCCACCAGGTCCCGGTAGAGCAGCGGCGCGGGCACATCCGCCAACACCGCCCGCCGCGCCCGCACCAGCGTTCCGTGCGCGTCCCGCACCCCGAGCGCCCGCCCACCGGCCACCACCACCCGGGTCACCGGCCGCGAACACGCGATCCGGCCCCCACGCGTGCGCAACCGCGTGGCCAGAGCATCGGCCAGACCCCCGGCCCCGCCCTCGGGCACCGGGAACCCCATGTCCTGACCGAGCATCCCGAGCAGCCAACCGAACACCGAACTCCCCGTGGCGTGCGGGCCGAGATCACTGTGCAACGCGTTCCCGGCGAGCAGCAACCGCGCACCGTCACCGTGGAACGTCTCCATGCCGAGCGTGCTCACCGGAGTCGCGAGCATCCGCACGAACCGCAGCCCGTCCCCCAAGCCCAGGACCCGCGCCAACCGCGCCGCCGCGCGCACCGGCGGAAACGGCGTGAACAGCAGATCGAGGAACGGCTCCCGGATCCGCAGCCACTCGTCGAACTGCCCACGCCACGCGTCACCGTCCCGCACGTCGAACGACGACACGGACTCCACCGTCCGCTCCAGATCCCGGGACAGCACGGCGACCCGGTCGTCGGGCAACACGTGCGCGAGCACGGCGGGCGCGTGACACCAACGCAACCCGTACTGCTCCAGGTCCAGTCCACGCATGATCGGCGAGGCCACCGACATCGGATAGAACGCGCTGAACACGTCGTGCCGGAAACCGGGCTCGGTCAACTCCGCGGTCCGAACGGCTCCCCCGACGAACGGTGTGGCCTCCAGCACCAGCACGTCCCAGCCCGCGTCGGCCAGCAGATTCGCGGCCACCAGACCGTTCTGCCCGGCACCCACGACCACGGCGTCCACCGTGTCCTCGACGCCGCCGCTCGACCCCGCTGCCTCCACGGCCTCTGGCGTACCCATTGGGCGGGACCCTACACTCGCCCGCCCCCCGACCTCGGCGTCTCGCCGGGCCCGTCGCGGCGAGGTCCCCGGTGCACGACGATGTCCTCCAACCGCGACAACGCCTCGCTGTTGCGCGGCTTCAGATACAGCGCCTGCACCGGCACCGGAAGCAACCGCGCCGGCCCCTCGATGGCCTCCTCCGAGATCGTGACCTTCGTGCGCTCGTCACCCGCCGGCTCCAGCTCGACCCGGACGCGCGCCCGACCGAGCACCCACAGCCGCGCTTCGAGCTCGATCATGCGCCCCGGCTCCACGGCGGTCACCCGCGAGATGTCCGGCACCTGCAACGGCCACGCCCCAGCCTTGTGGTGAATGCGGCTGCCCTCGGCAGGCCACGACTCGTCGACGTCCCGGATGTGCGCGTTGCCCACCACCCAACCCGCGTAACTCCACCCGTCGGCGAGCACGGCGAAGACCCGCTCCGGTCGCGCGGGCATCACCCGGCTCGTCTCGATCATCCGCTCCACCTCCACGACAGCGCAGTACCCACGGCGGCGCCCGTCGACTCCTGTCGGAACACCTCCGGAGTCTTCGGCCGCGGCTGTCACCTCCGCGCGCGCTCCAGTTCGTCCGCCGCGACGCCACACCCCGACCCGAGCCGTCCTGACCGGTCGGCTCGCCGCCGTCCACCAGGAGCTCGTCGTGCGCCCGACGGTGTTCGTCCCACGGCATCCCGCCCTCGCCGCGTGGCCGGGGTGATCCACACTGCACGGGGTTCACCGCCCGTGCCGGGCGCCGTAGAGTGTGGCTNNACGCCAAAGGGGGATCATGAGCACCCGACGTGGTCCGGTGGCGACACTCGCCGACCTCGCCGGCCGATGGTTCGCCGTCCTCGTCGTGATCGGTGGCCTGGTCGGGCTGGCCCTGCCCGACCAGACGGCCGTCCTCGCCGGTTCCGTGCCGATCCTGCTCGGCGTCATCATGTTCGGCATGGGCCTGACCCTCAGGCTCAGCGACTTCGCCCTCGTCCTCCGCCGCCCCTGGGCCGTGCTGCTCGGCCTGAGCGCGCAGTTCGTCATCATGCCGCTGCTGGCGCTCACGGTGAGCTGGGTGTTCGGGCTGACCGGACTGCTGCTGGTCGGGATGGTGCTGGTGGGCTCGGCCCCCGGCGGCACCGCGTCGAACGTCATCGTGTACCTGGCCCGCGGCGACGTCGCCCTCTCGGTGACACTCACCTCCGTCGCGACACTCCTGGCGCCCCTGCTCACCCCGCTGTGGGTGCTGTGGCTGGCCGGTTCGGACCTTCCCGTGGGATTCGGCGACCTGTTCTCCTCGATCGTGCAGGTGGTGCTCGTGCCCGTGGTCGCGGGCGTGGTCGTCCGCGCGCTCGCGGGTCGCCTGGTGCAGCGGGTGACGCCGTACCTTCCCCTCGTGTCGGTCACCGGCGTCGTCCTGGTGGTCGCGGGCATCGTCGGCGCCAACGCCCCCGTCGTCGCCACCAGCGGACTCCTGCTGATCGCGGCCGTCATCGTGCACAACGGACTGGGACTGCTGCTCGGCTATCTCACCGCGAAGGCCGCACGCCTCGACGAGACCGTCTGCCGCGCGGTGAGCGTGGAGGTCGGGATGCAGAACTCCGGCCTGTCCGCCAGCCTCGCCACCGCGCACTTCGCCCCACTCGCGGCCCTGCCCGCGGCGCTGTTCTCGGTGTGGCACAACGTCTCCGGCTCCGTGTTGGCGAGCTACTGGGCGCGCCGACCGGTGGACCGGGCGCACGAGCCCTCGTCGCCCTGAGCCGCGCACCCGCGGAATCCGGCTATTCGGCGGTCTCATCGGCATCGAAGTAGGAGAACTCGAAACTCAGCTCCTCGTAGCGCACGTACGTCCGCAACACTCCCGCCGCACCGTCCCGCCGCAATCGGTGCAACCTGCGCGCGAGTTCCTCGGCCGCCTGGGCCGGATACACGTCGGTCTGGGCGAGCGTGCGATGCAGGTGGGAGACCTCCCAGCTGTCCTTCGTGCCGCTGCCCGCCGACACGGTGAGCGTCACGTCGAGAAGCCAGCGCGAGGGTTTCCCCGTCAGCGCCGGCGTCTGATGCGTCTCGATACCCGCGATGTAGTCGGCACGAATCAGGCCGTCGGTGAGCGTGGCGACCCAGACATTCTCCAGCCCCATGCTCCTTGGCATACCCGTCGAGAAACAGGGCAAGCGTAAGCAGCTCACCGGATGCGCGGCGGCGCCCACGGCCTGGCGTATAGGGCGTTATACACATCACTCGTTCCGGTCATTCCCGCTGCGTGATCGCCGCACCGCCACCATCACCGGACCGGCCGAACCTCGACCCCGGTTCGTGACCGCCGATTGACCACCGCCGCAACGGGTACCACAGCGGGAATGATGCTCCCACGACTTCTTCGTGCCTCCGAATCCGTCGACCGACTCGACGGTGTGGCCGAGAAACTCGCCCACCGCCTCCGCCGCGTCCTCCGGGGCAACGTCCTGGACAAGGCCCTGCGCGGCTCCTGGATCGGACACCCCACCCATCCCCTCATCGTCACCGTGCCCATCGGCGCCTGGGTGTGTTCCGCCGCATTCGACGCCCTCGGCGACCGCGAAGCCGCGCGCCGACTCATCGGAATCGGAGCACTCACCGCTCCGGCCGCCGTCGTCACCGGACTGGCGGAGTACTCCCGCCTGTCCACGGTGCAACGACGCGTCGGCCTCCTGCACTTGACGGCCAACGTGGCCGCTCAGGCGTGTTACGTTACGTCGCATCGCTGCCGGTCACGGGGCTCCCACAGCGCGGGGATGCTGTGGAGTGCACTGGGACTGGCCGCGGTCGCGACGGGCGGCGCGCTCGGCGGTCATCTGTCCTACGCCCTCGGTGCGGGCGTGTACGAGTGGCAGGAAGGCCCCGAGCACTGACCCCCGCGGACGTGATCTGGAACGACCACGCCGAGGAGGTCCTGGCATGGCGGTGACCCTCGTCCACGGAACGTCGTTCTGCGTGTGCGGCGACGACGGCGAGTTCGGCGGCGGCATCGCCGAGGGGACGTTCTACCAGGACACCCGCATCCTGTCCGGTTGGAACCTGCGCATCGACGGCAGACCCGTCGAACCGATCACCGTGCAGGTGCCCGAACCGTTCCACGCGCGGTTCGTCGGGCGCGCCCACTCCGGCGACGGCGAAGCCGAGAGTTCCCTGCTGGTGCGCCGCGAACGCTACATCGGCGGCGGCATGCGCGAGGACCTCATCCTCCGCAACTACGGGCGCACCAACGTGACGTGCACGGTGAGCGTGCGCGTCACCGCCGACTTCGCCGACGTGTTCGAGGTCAAGGCCGGCCGGATCCGGGACAAGGGCCACCACGCGGTCGAGGTCACCGGCACCGGCCTGCACCTGGCGCGCTACCTCGACTCCTCCAGCCGCGGTGTGCGCATCACCGGGCAGACCCTCGACGGCAGCGCCGCCGAATACTCGCGCGACCGCGTCACCTTCCGCGTCGTCGTGCCGGCCGGGCAGGAATGGTATGCCTCCGTGGGAGCGCTGCCCGTGATCGACGGAACCCCGATCGTCCCGCTCTTTCCCCGGGAACGCCCCGTCGAACACTCCCGCCCCGCCGTCCTCGCCCGCCGCTGGCGCGAGGGAAGCCCCGTGCTGCGCTACTCCGACAACCGCTCACTGGCCCACACCCTGCAACGCAGCCGCGAGGACCTCGGCGCGCTGCGCATGTTCAACCCCGACCGGCCCGACGACGTCGCCATCGCCGCGGGCGCCCCGTGGTTCATGGCCCTGTTCGGCCGGGACTCACTGCTGGCGTCCCTCATGTCACTGGCCATCGACCCCGCCCTGGCCCTCGGCACCGTCCAGACCCTCGCCCACCACCAGGGGTCCACCGTGGACCCGGACAGCGAGGAGGAGCCCGGCCGCATCCTCCACGAGGTCCGGTTCGGCGCCGACGCCTCCCTCGCCCTCGGCGGAAGCCACATCTACTTCGGCACCGCGGACGCCACACCGCTGTTCGTCATGCTGCTCGGCGAACTCAGCCGCTGGGGAATCGGCAGGGACCGCGTCGAAGCGCTGCTCCCCAACGCCGACCGCGCACTCGACTGGATCGACCACTACGGCGACCGCGACGGTGACGGCTTCGTCGAGTACCACCGCGCCACCGACCGCGGCCTCGTCAACCAGGGCTGGAAGGACTCCTGGGACGGCGTCAACTTCGCCGACGGCACCATCGCCCGCTCCCCCATCGCGCTGTGCGAGGTCCAGGGTTACGTCTACGCCGCTTTCGTGGCGAGAGCCGAACTGGCCGAGAACTTCGGCGACCACGACGGAAACCGCCACTGGCGCGAACGCGCCGCCGAGTTCAAAAAACGATTCAACGAACAGTTCTGGATACCCGAACTCGGCCGCTACGCTCTCGGACTCGACGGCGACAAACGCCCCATCGACTCCGTTGCGTCCAATATCGGTCACTGTCTGTGGACCGGAATCGTCGACGACACCCGCGCCGCGTCCGTCGCCGATTCTCTGCTGTCCCCGCAGATGTTCAACGGCTGGGGAATCCGCACGCTCGCCTCCGACATGGGCGCCTACAACCCGATGAGCTACCACAACGGATCGGTCTGGCCCCACGACAACGCCATCATCGCCGCCGGACTCATGCGCTACGGCTTCGTCGAGCACGCCCAACGCGTCGCGGTGGCCGTCTTCGACGCCGCCCGCGCCTTCGACGGACGGCTGCCCGAACTCATGTGCGGCTTCGACCGCAGCGAGTACGACACACCCGTCCCCTACCCCACCTCCTGCTCCCCGCANNCGCAGACTCCGCGTTTCCCCTGCGTTACCGGAATCATTCGGAGCGTTACTGATCGACGACGTTCCACTCGGGGGAAGCCGCATTTCCATCGAAGCGAAGGGAAGCGACGTCCGGGTCGGACACCTGCCCTCGGAGATCGAAATCGTTCATTAGGTCGAAGGACTTTCGACACCCCACCGTTTGCCCCCACGCCCCACGGGAATTGGGGCCAACATGAGTCAACCCAGAATTGCCATGATCGCGCCCCCCTGGTTCGAGCTCCCCCCGAGCGCCTACGGCGGTATCGAAGCCATGGCCGGCGATCTCATCGAACAGCTCGCCCTCCGCGGAGTGGACCTCACGCTCGTCGGCGTGGGACGCAACGGCACCCCCGCCGACTTCGTCCCCACCTACGACACACCCAACGAGGACCGCCTCGGCCAGGTCCTTCCCGAGGTCACCCACGCCGCGGAACTGACCGACATCATCGAGAAGATCGACCCCGACGTCGTCCACGACCACAGCCTCGCGGGCCCCCTCATGGCCCGCGGCCGCAGCATGCCGACCGTTCTCACCGCCCACGGACCCGTGAACGGCGAGATGGGCCGGTACTACCGCGGACTCGGCGACAGCGTGCAGTTGGTGGCCGTCTCCGACGCACAGCGACGGCTCGCCCCCGACCTCAACTGGGTCGGCACCGTCCACAACGCCGTGCGGGTCGACCGGTTCCCGTTCCGCGAGGACAAGGAGGACTACGCCCTCTTCCTCGGCCGCGCCTGCGTCGAGAAGGGCATCCCCCAGGCCATCGCCGCCGCCCGCCGCGCGGGCATCCACCTCAAGATCGCCGCGAAATGCCGCGAACCCGAGGAGAAGGCCTACTTCGAACGCGAGATCGCGCCGCTGCTCGGGCCCGGCGTCGAATGGCTCGGCGAAGCCGACCGCGCCCGCAAGGCGGAACTGCTGCAGAGCGCCCGGTGCCTCGTCTTCCCGGTCAGCTGGGAGGAACCCTTCGGCATCGTCATGGTCGAGGCCATGGCCTGCGGCACCCCCGTCGTCGGCTTCCGCCGCGGCTCGGTGCCCGAGGTCGTCACCCACGGCCGCACCGGCTACGTGTGCGACGACGTCGAGGGCCTCGCCGACGCCATCGGCCGGGTCGGCGAACTCTCACCGCACGACTGCCGCCGGGAAGCCGAGCTGCGGTTCGACGTCGAGATGATGGCCGACCGCTACGCCCGGATCTACCAGTCCGTGCTCTGAGGCGCGTCCTCGGTCTCCTGCACGACTCCCACCACCGGATACCGCAGCCAGGTGTCCATCAGACCCTGCTGCTCCACACCCGGACGGGAGTAGTCGCACACCCCGTCGGAGAAGATCGCCCGCAAGCGCCGCCACTGCCGGTCGGTGAACTCGACGTCGTAGTCCGCCGGGTCCACGGCCTTCACACTGCACTTGACGAGGTCGGCCTTCACACCCTCCCCCGCGACCTCCCGCGGGAAGGACGCCGACGGGTACCACTGCTCGCACTCGCTCGCCGGGTCGCGATCCAAGGGCTGCGCAACGAAAACGGGCTCCTCGTCACGGGAGTAGCAGCCCTCCCGCAGTGACGCGGGTTTCGCCTCGGCGATCTCCTCGACGTCGAAAGGAGCCGAACCCGACTTCCCCAACGCAGTCAACCAACGATCCATGTCGACGACGGCGCTGCGCAGCAGCGGACTGCGGGTGCTGAACCCGCCGTAGCGGTTGTCCTCCAGCAGACTCACGTGGTTGGCGGCCGAACCGTTGGCCTCCCGCAACCGCTCCCGGATCGAGAACGTGTGGTATCGCACGTGGATGTCACCGTTCGGCAGGTCGTCGGTGTAGGCGCGGTAGTCGATGATCGGCACCGTGCCGAGCCCGCCGCCGCCGTTGGTGAGCCGACCGGTCCGGTAGGCGATGCGGATGGCCTGCCGGTCCCCTTCCGTCCGCCTCGGCACGAGGTTGGCGTCGTCGTCGAAACCACCCACCCGCGCGTTGAGGTCGAGGAACTCCTCGACACTGATGGCGCCGTCGTTGAGTGCCTTCAATCCGTACTGGACACCCACGTTGTCCAGCGGACGCCGGGCGAACCCGGTCTCCGGGTCCCGCCCGTACACGTTCACCGCGTGGTCGTACACCCCGCAGCGCACACCGCCGGGATTGGTCTCCGGGTGATACCGCTCGGCGACCGGCACCATGTCGCAGAAGGCCGTCGGCGAGATCCGGCGCGCGCCCACGGCGACGTTCGGCGCCGTCTCGTACCGCAGGAAACCCGTGACGGCGCGCTTCTGCTCCTCCGTCCACTCGAGATCGCTGCCGGTGAAGTACTCGTGCAGCAGCCACGCGTCGGTGATGAAGTTGACCGTCCCGAACCCGACCTCGGGGAACGAGCAGCCCACCACGATGCCGTCGAAGATCCCCGGGTAGTTGTCGACGATCTGGTGCGCCTGGTACGCGCCGCCCGAACACCCGAAACCGATGGTGTGCTCGATCGGACCGTGCCGCTCGGCGAACCGCTCCTTCACCATCATCGCCGTCTCCGCCGCCGTGACGTCGGCGCAGTTCGCACCGTAGACGTTGAGCGACGACGACATGACGCCGTAACCGCGGCTGAGCATGAAATCGTCGGTGACGCCGCCGGTGGTGTTGCCCTGCCGATACCAGCCGCGGGTGCAGCCGCCCCCGAGCGTGTAGATCACTCGCCCGTTCCACCCCGCCGGCCGCGCGGCCGGGCCGGGCTCCGACTCCCGCAGCGGGTCGTGCAACACCGTCATCTGGTAGATGCCGCGGTTCAGCGTCCCGGTCTCCATCCGCACCACGTAGGGCACGCGACGACCCACCGACGTCGTCGTCCGGACCAGGTCGTCGGGATACGCGGTCGCGTCCTCGGGCCACGGGGCGAACGCGCCACCCGTGGTGCGGTAGAAGTAGTCGACCCTGGTCTCGATCGAACAGTCCTCGTCGATCGGCTCCCCGAGCGTTCCGCCGACGACCGGCAGCCGGAAGGTCGCCGTCTCACACGCGAACGGCTGCTGGTGCGGACCGGAGAACACCGGCCCCTGCGCCGGGTGGTTGGTGAGCACCAGTTCGGCGCGCGGCCGACCCCGCCCCGGCACCGACGCCACCAGGGTGTTGTCGCCCTCGCGTAGGCCGGTCACGTGGCCGGTGAGTGTGCGAGCCCGCCGATCCACCGCGAACCGGCCGGTGACGTCCGCCCCGTTGAGGCGCACCCTCACCGCCGAGGGCGGCACGCCGCGCGAGCCGGTGACCTGGATCAGCGCGTCTCCCGCGGTGACCATGTCGGCACGTCCGGACAGGACCCGCACCGACAGCTCCCCGCGCGTCGCCGCGTCGCTCTCGATCGGGGTCAGCATCATCACCGCGGTGGACAGTGCCGCCAGCAACGCCGCCGAGACGGCTCTCCACCCCGTCGCACCTCGCCTCATCGGACCTCCCCCTCGATCGCGCCGGAGCTGTACTGTAATCGAGTCAATCCGCTCGGTAATGATGCTTTCGGACGTATCGCGCTACCGCCATCAGGCCCCACACCCGAACGCCGGACACGCCGCGATCGGTGGTCACCCTGGCCGGGACGTACGGGTGCGGCGACCCCCGGGCGGGCCGAGCATGAGGGAATGGCACTGCCCCCACCACGTTCGCCCATGCTCGCCGTGTCCGGCGACGTACCGGAGGGCGACGACTGGGCCTACGAGTGGAAATGGGACGGTGTCCGCGCGATCGTGGGTGTCGCGGGACCCGAGGTCCGCGCCCACTCGCGCAACCTCCGCGACATCACCCCGAGCTATCCCGAACTGCACTCCCTGACCGGCCTCACCCGGCAGACGCTCCTGCTCGACGGCGAGCTCGTGACACTCGACGAGGCGGGCCGCCCCGACTTCGGGATGCTCCAGTCGCGCATGCACGTCCACGCCCCCACACCGCGGCTGCTCAGCGACGCGCCCGTGCACTACTACGTCTTCGACCTCCTCGTCGTCGACGGCGAGGAGCTGCACGAGCTGCCCTACCACCTGCGCCGGGAACGGCTCACCGCCCTCGGACTGTCGGCGCCACCGACGATCCGCACCCCGGAGTACTACACACAGGTCTCCGGTGCCGAACTGCTCGCCGTCGCCGCGGAACACGGACTGGAGGGAGTGGTCTCCAAACGGTTGGGCTCGACGTACCGGCCGGGCATGCGCTCCCGCAGCTGGATCAAGACGCCGCTGCGAGTCACCCAGGAAGTCGTCATCGGCGGTTGGGTGCGCGGCGAAGGCCGTCGCGCGGGCACCCTGGGGGCACTCCTGCTCGGCGCCCACGACGCCGACGGCGACCTGGTGTACGTGGGCCACGTCGGCACCGGGTTCACCGAGGCCGCGCTGGCGGACCTGCTCACCCGCCTGCGCCCGCACGAACGTCCGACCAGTCCTTTCGCGACGCCCGTCCCGCGCGACCGTTCCCGGCACACGCAGTGGGTGGAACCCGTGTTGGTGGGCGAGGTCGAGCACCGGCAGTGGACCGGCGACGGGAGACTGCGGCACCCGTCGTGGCGGGGACTGCGCCCCGACCGCGAACCGAGCGAGGTCAGGCTTCCCCCGAGCCGCTAGCCCCCGCATCGGGCCGGATCGCCGCGTACAGCAGCATGTCCACGCGCCTGCCCCCGATCTCCTGGTGACTGCGGAGCAACCCTTCACGCTCGTAGCCCGCGAACTCGGCCGTGCGGACGGACGCGACGTTCCACGGTTCGATGTAGAGCTCGACCCGGAACAGCTCGGGCAGTGTCCAGGCGAACCGGGTGAGGGCGGTGAGCGCCTCCCCCGCCACGTTGCGGCCCCGGCTGCGCGGAGCGACGCTGTACCCCGCGCTCACCCTGCCGGCGGCGGGCGCCGTGAAGTTCAGGCCCGCGGCACCGAGCGCCTCGTCGGTGTTCCGGTCCGCGACGCAGAACGAATACCCCGCCCGCGTACACAGGCGCTCGTGCTGCCGGGCGATGTAGGCGAGGGCCTCCTCGCGGTCGGCGTGACCGGGCAGCGTGCCGATGGTCGGTACGTACGGATCGGTCGACAGATCCCTCAGCATGTCGACGTCCCGGTCGTCGAACGGCCGAAGGCGGACAGCACCGAACGTCGGCGCGATGGACGGCAGGACCAGGGGAGAACAGTTCACGTCGACCAGTCTGCCCGTCGAGGCCGCTTTTCCACAGAGCGCTGCTCACTCACCGCTGCCACCCAGGACGGCCTCGGTGGCCCCGCGCACGAACTCCCTCACCCGCGCGGTCGCTCGGGACTCCGACCAGACGAAACCGCGTTCGATGGGTGGAGCGTCCTCGATCGGCACGTACACCAGGTCCGGTCGCGGGTGGTAGCGTCGCGTCTCCTCCCCGACCGGCAGCACTCCCTGACCGAGCGCGACGAGCGACAGCATCTCGGAGAAGGTCGTCCCCTCCGGACCCCGGGGAACCGGCCGTCCCGACGGCGTCCGGTCGGGAGTGCGGTCACGCTTGAACGCAGCCGACGTCACGGCCGGGTACTGCACCACCGGGTGATCACCCAGCGTCTCCAGCGACACGGCTTTCCGACGCGCGAGCGGGTGGTGCGCCGCCACGGCCAGCAGCCTGCGCTCGGTCAGCAGCACAGGACCGTGCGCCATGCCGTCGAACGGGTACGACGCCAGTAGGAGGTCGACCGAACCGTCGACCAGGCTCGACCTGCTGGTGGAGAGCTGCACCTCCACCACGCGCACGGCGCAGTCCGGATGCCGCCGCAGAAACACGTTCGCTGCGGCGCTGACCACCGGCGCTCCCCATTCGCCCAGGAAGGCGACCGTCAACTCTCCCGACACGCCGCGGCCCGCGTCGGTGGCCCGGCGCAACGCCTCCTCGATGCCGTCGACCAGCGGGGTGAGGTCGTCGGCCAGCCGCTGCCCGATGGGGGTCAGCCGCACCCGACGGCTCGTGCGCTCGAACAGCAACGCACCGATCCGCCGCTCGAGCTTCTTGACGACATGGCTCACCCGGCTCGTGGTGACGTGCAACCGCTGCGCCGTTCGGGCCGAAGTGCAGCTCCTCGGCCAGCGTCAGGAACGTCTCCAGCTCGTGCCGTTCGAGCATGTCACCCCACATCGTTGAATCAAGATCAACGATCGTAGCGCGATCACACCTTGGTTCGGATCCCCGCACAGACCACCGTCGACACCACAGAAGGCACCGGCACAACGCCGGAATCACCCGATTCCCGAGGAGTTTCCATGACCACCGTCTCCGACTACGTGAGCGCACTGCCGTCGCCCCTGCGGCCGATCGCCGAACAGGTGTGCTCGCTCATCGACGACACACTGCCCGAGACGACGGGTGCACTCTGGCACGGCCACCCGACGTGGAGCCTGGGCGAGCGCCCCGGCCGCAAACCCGTGTGCCTGGTGAAGGCGCACTCCTCCTCCGTCACGTTCGGACTCTGGCGGGGCCAGGAGGTGGCCGACCCCTCGCACCGGCTGCACGCCGGTGCGCGCACCATGGCATCGGTGAAGCTCGTCGACGTCTCCGACATCGACCGGGCACTCTTCACCGACTGGCTCCGCCAGGCCGTCGCCCGGGAGACCCGATGAGTGCGGTGCGGGTGACCGGATTCGACCACCTGGTGCTCAACGTCGCGGACGTCGAACGTTCGCTCGCCTTCTACGTCGGGGTCCTCGGACTGGCACCCGTGCGGGTGGACGCGTGGCGGGCCGGGGAGGTCCCGTTCCCCTCGGTGCGGATCGACCAAGGGACGATCATCGATCTGGTGCGCGGTCCGCGTGGCGAGTCCAATGTCGACCACCTGTGTCTCGTCGTCGCACCGATCGACTGGCGAGAGGTCGTCGGCTCCGGGATCTTCACCGTCGACGAGGGCCCGGTGCCCCGTTTCGGTGCCCGGGGCACCGGACAGTCGATCTACGTGCGTGATCCGGACGGCAACGTGGTCGAGCTGCGGCACTACCCACAGGACGCGTGAGGAGCGGTCAGGCGGGGATGACGACCGCCTGACCGCTCACCCGCACTCGCGCGTCGTCCGGATCGACCGTGACACGCAACTCGCTCGGGCGTCCCATGTCCTCGCCCTGGTGGACGAGGAAGGTCGTGGGGGCGGTGACGAGTCCGAG
>JACYYK010002558.1_pt1 | contig 21112 bp, 18 predicted proteins | sample 8236871 | NCBI WGS metagenome assembly JACYYK01 (sample SAMN14103087, study PRJNA606662) | landfill metagenome | isolation source: landfill solid waste inoculated with endophyte fungus Paravalsa indica | place: India:New Delhi, Okhla landfill site | collected 2017-11-05 | reverse complement strand
CGCGGGCGAGCTGCTCCGCCGCGGGGATCTCCTCCGTGACGCGGCGACGCAGCACGTGCACGGCCTCCTGCTGCGCGTCGATCGCGTCCGCGAGCGACGTGACCCAGCCGGGCAGCGCGCCCAGCGCGCCCTTGAGGGTGCGCACGACGACGGCGCGCGACCGGTCCGGCCCTGCGAGCATGGTGAGCCAGCGCCGCACCGGCTGCACGACCGACGGGTCGAGCAGGCCCTCGTGCGGGCCGACGTCGGGGATCACGAACAGGGGGACGTCCGTCATGCCGTGCTCGCGCAGGCGCTGCAGCAGGTCGCCGCGCACCGTGGTCAGCGTCTCCTTCGGCACCCGGTTGAGCACCATCGCCACCGACGCCCCGCGCTCCGTGGCGCGGGCCAGCGCCTGCCAGGGCAGCGCGTCGCCGTAGCGCGCGGCCGTGGTGACGAAGAGCCACAGGTCGGCGGCCTCGAGCAGCTGCTGCGCCGTCGAGCGGTTCTGCTGCACGAACGAGTCGAGGTCGGGCGCGTCCAGCAGCGCCGTCCCGCGCGGCACGCCCTCGTGCTGCACCACCCGCGACAGCTCCGTGACGGGGCCGGTCGCCATGACGTCGGCGTCCGCGGGGTGGTGGGCGAGGACCGGCTCGCGGGTGGTGGGCCGCAGCACGCCCGCCTCGGAGACGGCCTCCCCCAGCAACGAGTTGTACAGCGTGGACTTGCCCGCGCCGGTCGAGCCCGCGACGACGACGACGGCCGGCGAGGACAGCTCCTTGAGGCGCGGCAGCAGGTGCTCGTCGAGCTGCGCGAGCAGCCGGTCGCGGGACGCGGCGGCCTCCTCGGCCCCGTCGATCGGGAGGGGGAGCTCGACCGCCGCGACGTCACGACGCAGGTCGCGGGCGACGTCGTGGACGGTGACTCCGATCTCCTCGCCCGCCCCGGCGTCCTTCCTGCTCGCGGCACGGCGCGAGGCACGGGTCTCCAGGGAAGGTGTCACGGGCACATCCTTCCCGCTGGGGCGTTCCGTGCCAAACGCGCGCGCCGGTCGCCTGCGGGTTCAGCGGCAGCGCAGGCACTCGTAGATCCGCGCGAAGCCCTCCGCCCCGTGCCCGGCGTCCACCTGGCGCCGGCGCAGCGCCTCCACCACGGCGATCGGCGCTCAACGCCGCGCTCGCCGCGCTGGGGCAGTGGGGCTCCGACCACATCCGGCGCGAGAGCCGCGAGCTGCCGGCAGAACGCGCCGTCCGCGTACGCGACGAGGTCGAAGGGAGCATGTTCCGTGGCGGGGAAGTGCACGACGTAGCCCTGGCTGACCATGTCGGCATGAGCCTTTGCCACACCAAGATCGCCCTTGTCCTTGGTGTGATGCGACGCCATCGATCCAGACCAAGAGATGGGTGCTCCCATGCTCCACCCCTGGGGCCCGCCCTCCACGGTCGTGACCAGCACCGGCTGGGCTAAACTCTCGTCGCTTGCCTCCGTAGCTCAGCTGGATAGAGCGGGTCACTTCTAATGACCGGGTCGCGGGTTCGAATCCTGCCGGGGGCACCGATCTGCGGCCGCGGCACGTGGCCGACACAGGCGTCGTGCCACCCGCCGACCCGATGGCGTGATGACCTGGGAAAAAGCCGTGCGCCGGACGACGACGTCCGTGCAGACTCGTCCATGCACCGCGGTGACGCGCGGCCGGTCCGACACCGGTCGCACGGGTGGTCCCTGGCCCGGACCGACGACCCCACGTCACGAAGGACACCATCACCATGTATCCCCCGGAGAACCTGCTTCTCGTGCAGGTCATCCAGCGCGAGCGCCTCGAAGAGGCCGAGCGCGAACGCACCGTCCGCCGACTGCGGTCGCAGCGCAAGCTGCGCCGGCAGCCGCACGCCCGTCGCCAGCGCACCGGTCTCTCCCGGACGCTGTTCGACCGGCTCACCGCATGACACCCGCCGGGCGAGCGCCCGCCGGGTACCGACCCGGCGACGACACCGCCACGAGGGCCCCGCGGCCCGGACCGTTCCACGAACCGTCCGGAGCAGCGGGGCCCTCGCCATGTCCTCGGCCCCTGCCGGGAGCCGGCGCCGGGCGCGCGGACCGTAGGCTGACCCCGTGAGCCCCGCGAACCCGAACGAACGCATCGTGTGGATCGACTGCGAGATGACCGGCCTGGACCTGCGCGCGGACGCGCTGGTCGAGGTGGCCGCCGTGGTCACGGACTCCGAGCTGAACGTGCTCGGCGAGGGGGTCGACGTCGTCATCGCGCCGCCCGCGGCCGCCGTCGAGCAGATGAACGACTTCGTCCGCGACATGCACACGACGTCCGGCCTCATCGAGGAGCTGTCCGGGGGCATGACGCTCGCCGACGCCGAGCAGGCCGTGCTCGACTACGTGCGCGAGTGGGTGCCCGACCCGGGCAAGGCGCCGCTGGCCGGCAACTCCGTCGGCACGGACAAGATGTTCCTCGACCGGGACATGCCCGAGCTGGTCGGGCACCTGCACTACCGGATCGTCGACGTGTCGTCGATCAAGGAGCTCGCCCGCCGCTGGTACCCGCGCGTGTACTTCGCCTCCCCCAAGAAGGACGGCGGCCACCGGGCGCTCGCGGACATCCTGGAGAGCATCGACGAGCTCCGGTACTACCGCGAGGCGCTGTTCGTGCCCCAGCCGGGGCCGGACACGAAGACGGCGCGGGCGGTCGCCGAGCGCGTCAGCGAGACGTCCGTCACCCGGCACCGCACGGAGGCCTGAACCGCCCCGCGGAGCATGTACACTTTTCGACGGCCCGGTGCTTCGGCTCCGTCGCAGTCGCAGGGCCGTGGTGGCTATAGCTCAGTCGGTAGAGCGCCTGGTTGTGGTCCAGGAGGTCGCCGGTTCAAGCCCGGTTAGCCACCCCAGCACGAGAGGCCCCGCAGCGTCCGGTCGGACGCGGCGGGGCCTCTCGCCGTTCCCGGGACACGCATCGGGCGCACGGGAGAGGACCGGCGGGACGACCGGGACGACGTCGCCGCCATGCTGAACGCCCTCGCTCCCCCCGGTGCGGGCCGTCACAGAGCGACTGCGCGCGCTCGTGGCGGAGGCGCTGCCCGCACATCACCTTCCGCTCCGAGGCGGACGTCGACCGGCCCGGCGTCCGCGTCCTCCTGCACGCCGCCGCGGCGCGCACTCCCCCGACCCTGACCTCGACGGCGACGTTCCGGTATACCATCGTCCCGGCCGCGGGACGCGGTCCCCCCGCGACCCGAAGGAGACACCGCCGCCGTGGCACGACAGGCCGCCCCCGCCCGACCGAGCGGGCCCTCCGGCGCGTTCTCCTCCCTGCGCGGCAACCGCCCGTTCCAGCTCCTGTGGGCGTCCAACCTGTTCTTCTTCGGCGGCGTCTGGACGCAGACCCTCGTGCTCGGCTGGCTCGCCTTCGAGCTCACCGGGTCCGAGCTCCTCGTCGCGGTCTACACGGCGGCCCGCCTGGCGCCCATGCTGCTGGGCCCGGTCGCCGGGGCGCTGGCCGACCGCTACGACCGCATCCGGCTCCTGCTCGTCGCGTGCACCTGGGCCACCGGCGCCGTGGCGGTGGTCGCCGCCCTCGCCACCGCCGACCTGCTGCCGTACTGGGCGCTCGTCGCGGGCGGCTTCGCCATCGGCATCGCCCAGTCGCCGTCCCAGCCGGCCCGGATGTCCCTCGTGCTCGACCTCGTCGGCCGCGAGAACCTCTCCAACGCGAACGCGCTGAACTCGATGGCGATGAACATGACGCAGGTGGTCGGGCCGGCGCTGGGCGGCGGCATGATCGCCGCGATCGGCGCGCCCGCGGCCCTGTGGGTCTCCACCGCCTGGTACGTGGCGTCCCTGCTGCTCATGCTGCCGCTGCGGCGACTGCGCACGCGGACGGGACCGGGCGGGCACGCGTCGACGTCGGTGCTCGCCATGGTGGCGGGCGGGTTCCGCACCGTCGCAGGAAACCGGCTCGCCGTCGCGGTCCTCCTCGTCACCCTGGCGGCGAACGTCTTCCTGTGGCCGGTGTTCCAGTCGTTCATGCCCGTCTTCGCCGCCAAGTCGTTCGGGCTCGACGCCGCGGGGCTCGGCGCGCTCCTGACGTGCGCCGGCGTGGGCGGCCTCGTGGGCTCGCTCGTCATCGCCGCGCTGGGCGACTTCCGGTTCAAGGGGGCGCTGTTCGTGCTCGGCACGACCGTCTGGGGGCTGGCGTGGGCGGCGTTCTCGCTGGCCACGTCGCCCGCCCCCGCCTTCGTGCTCATGGCCGTCATCGGGCTCGCCAGCGCGGCGTTCGGCGTGCTGCAGACCACGCTGCTGCTCATGGTGACCGAGCCCGCCGTGCACGGTCGGGCACTCGGCCTGCAGGAGCTCGTCATCGGCGTGATGCCCGCCGCGACGCTCGTCATCGGTGCGGTCGCCGAGCGCGTCGGGGTGCCGCGCACCGCGCTGGGCGCCAGCCTGGCGATGGTCGCCTGCCTGGTCGTCCTCATGCTCGCCGTCCCCGCCCTGCTGCGCCTCGGGCGCGCGGGGAGACCCGTCCGGCACGGTGCCCGAGACGACCGGAAGGCCCCGATCCGCGACATGACCGGCCGGCACCCTCGCGTCCAGGGCAGGGATGTGGTCGGCTAGGGCGTCGGAGCACGTCGGCCTGCGCCCGTGCTCCTCCATCCCAGGACGGAGGCGCCCCGCCCATGATCGAGTTCCGGTCGGTCACCAAGACGTACCCCGACGGCACCGTGGCGGTCGCGAACTTCGACCTCGTCGTGCCCCCGCACCGCACGACCGTGCTCGTCGGCTCGTCGGGCAGCGGCAAGACGACGCTGCTGCGCATGATCAACCGGATGGTGGACCCCACCGCCGGGACGGTCGAGATCGACGGCACCTCGGTGCTCGACCGCGACCCGGTGAAGCTGCGGCGCAGCATCGGGTACGTGCTGCAGAACGGCGGGCTGCTCCCCCACCACCGGGTGCTCGACAACGTCATGACGGTGCTGCGCCTGGAGGGGACGCCGAAGGCCCGGGCACGGGAGCGGGCCCTCGAGGTGCTCGACGTGGTCGGCCTCGACCGCTCGCTCGCCGAGCGGTACCCGAGCCAGCTCTCGGGCGGNNCAGCAGCAGCGCGTGGGCGTCGCGCGCGCCCTCGCGGGCGACCCGAACATCCTGCTCATGGACGAGCCGTTCGGCGCCGTCGACCCCATCGTGCGGGCGGAGCTGCAGACCGAGACCCTGCGCCTGCAGCAGGAGCTCAACAAGACGATCGTCTTCGTCACCCACGACATCGACGAGGCGTTCCTGCTGGGCGACCAGGTGGTCATCCTCGAGACCGGGGCGCAGGTCGCCCAGGCGGGCAGCCCGAGCGAGATCATCGAGGCGCCCGCGAGCGACTTCGTCGCCAGCTTCATCGGCGTCGAGCGCGGCACGCGGGCGCTGCACACGAAGGAGACCGACCGCGGCACGGTGCTCGTCGACACCGCCGGCCGCACCCAGGGCGTGCTGGTGGAGGGCACCCCATGACGTGGGTCGCCGACAACCTCGACCTCATCGGTCGGCTCACGGTCGAGCACCTGCGCCAGAGCGCGCTGCCGATCCTGCTGGGGCTCCTCGTGTCGATCCCCGCGGGCTGGCTCGCGTTCCGCTTCCGGCTCACCCGCGGGCTGGTGCTCACGCTCGTCGGCCTGCTGTACACGATCCCGTCGCTCGCCCTGTTCGCGCTGCTGCCGCCGCTGCTCGGCATCAGCTTCCTGTCCGAGGTCAACCTCGTCATCGCGCTCACGATCTACGCGATCGCGATCATGACCCGGTTCGTCGCCGACGCCCTCGCCTCCGTCGAACCCACCGTGCGGCAGGCGGCCGTGGCCGTCGGCTACGGCCCCTGGCGCCGGTTCTGGCAGGTCGACCTCCCGCTGGCCGGGCCCGTCGTGCTCGCCGGGCTCCGGGTCACGGCGGTGTCGACGATCTCCCTGGCCACCGTCGGCATCCTCATCGGCATCGACAACCTCGGCTACCTCTTCACGAACGGGTACCAGCGCCAGATCGTCGCCGAGATCCTCGCGGGCGTCGTGGCCGTGGTGGTCGTCGCCCTGCTCGTGGACTGGCTGCTGGTGCTGCTCGGGCGGGTCCTGCTGCCCTGGACGCGACGGAGGGCGGACGCATGAACCTCTTCTCCGACGCCATCGCCTGGATCTTCTCCCCCGACCGTGCGGAGGGCGCGCTGCCGCTGTCCGAGGCGATCGGCACCCACCTGGCCTTCACGTTCGTCTCCGTGCTCGTGGCCGCGCTGCTCGCCGTGCCCGCCGGGTGGCTCATCGGCCACACGGGCCGCGGCCGTGAGGTGGCGGTCGCCCTGTCGGGCGCCGCGCGCGCCGTGCCGTCTTTCGGGCTGGTGCTGCTGCTCGTGCTGGTCCTCGGGGTCACGCACAAGGTCGCCGCGTCGACGACGGCGTTCGTGCTGCTGGCGATCCCGCCGATCCTGGCCGGCGCGTACGCCGGCATCGAGGCCGTCGACCGGCGCGTCGTCGACGGCGCCCGCGCGATCGGCATGACGCCCGGGCAGGTGCTGCGGACCGTCGAGGTGCCGCTCGGCCTCCCGCTGCTGATCGGCGGGCTGCGGTCGGCGACCCTCCAGGTGGTCGCCACGGTCACCCTGGCCGGGTACGTCGGCAACTGGGGCCTCGGCTTCTACATCGTCCAGGGGATCCAGCTGCGGGACTTCTCCCAGATCCTCGGCGCCGCCCTCGTGATCGTCGTGCTGGCGGTGGTCCTCGACCTGCTCTTCGCGCTCCTGGAACGCGCCGTCGTCCCCCGCGGCGTCGCGGCCGGCCGCGCGTCGCCCGACGCGCCCACCCGTTCCCGCCGGGGCTCGCACCACGCCCTCGGCGCCGACCCGACCTGACCTGAACTGAACTGAACTGTCCTGACCTGACCGAGAGGCAGCATCATGCGCATCACCCGACGCACGACCGCGACCGTCGTCGCCGCGACGGCGCTCCTCGCGCTGACCGCGTGCGGTGGCGGCTCCGACCCGCTCGAACCCGACTCCGACGGGGGCGGCACGGCCGCCTCCGGGACGATCGTCGTGGGGTCCCAGGCGTACTACTCCAACGAGATCGTCGCCGAGATCTACGCCCAGGCGCTGGAGGCCGGGGGCTTCACCGTCGAGCGCAACTTCAGCATCGGCCAGCGCGACGCCTACATGCCCGCGCTCGAGAGCGGCGAGGTGCAGGTGTTCCCCGAGTACACGGGCAACCTGCTGCAGTTCTTCGACCCCGAGACGACCGCGACGTCGACCGACGACGTCTACGCCGCCCTGCAGGAGGCGCTCCCGGACGGGCTGACCGTGCTCGAGCAGTCCCCCGCGACGGACCAGGACTCCTACACCGTCACGTCGGCCTTCGCCGAGCAGCACGACCTGACCACCATCGCGGACCTGGCGGGCGCGGGCGACCTCACGCTCGGCGGCCCGGCCGAGCTGGAGCAGCGCCCCTACGGCCCGAAGGGCCTCAAGGACGTCTACGGCGTGGACGTGAAGTTCGAGGCCACCGGCGACACCACCGTGCAGGACCTCGTGGCCGGCACCGTGGACGTCGCGAACGTGTTCACCGCCGACCCGCGCATCCAGACCGAGGACCTCGTCGTCCTCGAGGACCCCGAGGCGCTGTTCCTCGCCTCGCACGTCGTCCCGCTGGTCTCCGAGGACGTCGCCGACCAGGTCGCCGACGTCCTCGACCCGGTGAGCGCCGCCCTCACCCCCGAGGGGCTCGTGGAGCTCAACGTCCAGTCCACCGAGGAGCAGAGCTCCACCGAGGACATCGCGGCCGGCTGGCTCGAGGAGAACGGCCTCGGCTGACCCCGCCGCCCGACGCGAGCGCGGCGCGCCGGCTCAGGCCGCGCGCGCCGCGATGGCGTCGGCGAACGCCCCGAGCGAGGCGCCGTCCCCGTCGTGCTGCAACCACAGCGACGGCTCGGTGAGCTCCAGCTCGATGACCATCGGCGTGCCGTCGTCCCCGGTCACGAGGTCGACGCGCGCGTACAGCAGCGGTCGGTCGAGGTCGAGCTGCTCCGCGGCGACCGCTAGCGCCCGGCGGGCCACCGCCACCTGCTCCTCCGTCGCCTGCGCGGGCATCATCCGCTCGCGCAGGAACGGCTCGTCCGACTCGCTGCTCGGGCCGGTGAGCAGGGCGTCCTTGCGCACGGCGTGGCTCAGCTCGCCGTCGATGAAGACGAGGCAGGTCTCCCCCGCCGTGTCGACCGACGTCACGTAGGGCTGGATCATCACGGCGCGCCCGGCGTCGAGCAGGCCGACGGCGTGGCTGATCGCCAGGGCCCGGGACTGCGCGCTGACCGGCTGGTAGCGCCCGGCGTCCTTGGCGCCGGCTCCCACCACGGGCTTGACGACGAAGTCGCCGAAGGCCGGCATCCGCGTGTGCACGGCGCGCTTGGACAGGTGCCGTGCCGGGTCCAGCCAGATCGTGGGGATGACCGGGATGCCGGCCTCCTCGAGGACGCGCAGGTATCCCTTGTCCGTGTTCCAGGCGAGGACGTCCGCGGGGTTGAGGAGCCGCGGCACCCGCCGCGCCCAGGCGACGAACTCGTCCCGCCGCGGCGAGTAGTCCCAGGTCGAGCGGACGACGACGAGGTCGAAGGCCGACCAGTCGATGTCCGGGTCGTCCCACACGAGGGGCTCCGCGCGGAACCCGCGGTCCGTGAGCTCCTCGATCAGGGGACGGTCGTCGGCGTCGAGGTCGGGAAGGGCCCGACAGGTGGCGAGTCCGATGCGCTGCGTCGTGGTCACGCGCCGAGCCTAGTGGCCGACGCGCGGGCGGGCCCCGCCGAGACGGGTCTCGGCGGGGCCCGCGGGTGCGGCGCACCCGGTCCGGCGTCGTCGGTGCTTGTCAGTGCTTGGCGACGGCCTTCTCGGCGCCGGCGCCGGTGAGGGAGCGGACCTCCATCTCGGCGAACTTCTCCGGGTGCGGCTGCTCCTTCGACAGGAACGTGCCGATGATCCCGAGCAGGAAGCCGAGCGGGATGGACACGAGGCCCGGGTTCGTCAGCGGGAAGATGTCGAAGTCCGCCGACGGGAACATCGCCTTCTCGTTCCCCGACACCGTGGGCGACAGGACGATGAGCACGATGCAGGAGATCAGGCCGCCGTAGATGCTCCACAGCGCGCCCGAGGTGTTGAACCGCTTCCAGAACAGCGAGAACACGATCGTCGGCAGGTTGGCCGACGCCGCCACCGCGAACGCGAGCGCCACGAGGAACGCCACGTTCTGGTTCTGGGCGAAGATGCCGCCCACGATGGCGATGATGCCGATCACGACGACGGTCCAGCGCGCGATCCGCACCTCGGCGTCGGGCTTGACCTGCCCCTTCTTGATGACGTTCGCGTAGATGTCGTGCGAGAAGCTCGCCGCGGCCGTGATCGTCAGCCCGGCCACGACCGCGAGGATCGTGGCGAAGGCGACGGCGGAGATGAGGCCGAGCAGGATCTCGCCGCCCAGGGCGAAGGCCAGCAACGGCGCCGCCGAGTTCACGCCTCCGGGGGCGTTGTTGATCGTCTCGGGCCCCACGAGCGCGCCCGCGCCGTAGCCGAGCACCAGCGTGAACAGGTAGAAGATGCCGATCAGCCAGATGGCCCAGACCACCGACCGCCGCGCCTCCTTGGCCGTCGGCACGGTGTAGAAGCGCATGAGCACGTGCGGCAGGCCCGCCGTGCCGAGCACCAGGGCCAGCGCGAGGGACAGGAAGCTCAGCTTGGACGTGCCGTCGATGCCGTACTGCTTGCCCGGCTCGAGCAGCGCCTCGCCGCCCGGCCCCGCCGCCTCCACGGCGCCGCCGAGCAGGTCGGAGAGGTTGAAGCCGAACTTGGCCAGCACCCAGAAGGTCATGATGGCGGCGCCCGCGATGAGGAGCACGGCCTTGATGATCTGCACCCAGGTGGTGCCCTTCATGCCGCCCACCAGCACGTACAGGATCATCAGCGCGCCGACGACCGCGATGACGAGGCTCTGCCCGGTCCTGCTGTCCACGCCGAGCAGCAGCGCGACGAGGCCGCCGGCGCCCGCCATCTGGGCGAGCAGGTAGAAGAAGACCACGAGGAGGGTCGCGAGGGCCGCCGCCATCCGGACGGGCCGCTGGCGCAGCCGGAACGACAGCACGTCGGCCATCGTGAACTTGCCGGTGTTGCGCAGCAGCTCGGCCACGAGCAGCAGGGCGACGAGCCACGCGACGAGGAAGCCGATCGAGTAGAGGAAGCCGTCGTACCCGTTGATCGCGATGGCGCCGCAGATGCCGAGGAACGACGCGGCGGACAGGTAGTCGCCCGCGATGGCGGTGCCGTTCTGCGGCCCGGTGAAGTTGCGGCCGCCGGCGTAGAAGTCGNNGCGGACTTGTTCTGCCGCGACGCCCGGAACACGATCACCAGCGTGACCAGCACGAAGGCGCCGAAGATGCCGATGTTCACCCAGGGGTTGCCGACGTCCGTGGCCTCGGCGGCGGACACGACGGGGGCGCCCGCGAGGGACTCGGTCAGGATGCCGCTCACAGCTCGCCCTCCTCGATCTCACGACGCAGCGCGTCGGCCCGCGCGTCGAACTTCTTGTTCGCCCAGCGGGCGTAGAGCATGGTGATGACGAACGTGGAGACGAACTGACCGAGCCCGAACAGCAGCCCCACCGTGATGTTGCTGCCACCCAGCCGGATGCTCATGAAGTCGTGGGCGTAGTTGGCGAGCAGGACGTAGACGAAGTACCAGACGAGGAACAGCGCCGTCATCGGGAACACGAAGTTCCGGAAGGCGCGCCGCAGCCCCTGGAACTCGTCCGACCGCTGCACCCGTTGGTACTCGGTCTCTCCCGGTGGTGGTTCCGCGGTGGACAGGTCGCTCATGATGCCTCCGTTGGCTCAGGCGTCCGGCGGGGCCACGCTGCCCCGCTGGATAACGTTTCGCGTGGCACACCTTGCTAGAGCCGGGGCGTGTGGCGCAAGTCACTCCGCAGGCGCGTCCCAGGTCAGGCACCGAGGTCGACATCGAGGTCGGTGGCAGGCCGACCCGAGACCGGGGCTCAGCGGCGGACGTACTCCAGGTCGGTCGCGCCCCGGCCCGCCGCGGAGCCCTTCTTCTCGAAGCTCGTGAGCACGCGACCGTCGAACCGCGGCGCCCGCTCCCCCGGCCCGTGGGCGTTGCGGAAGTCGTCGCTCGCCTCGAGCACCTCGAGCATCTGGTCGGCGTAGTGCGACCAGTCGGTGGCGAGCCGCCACACGCCGCCCGGCCGCAGCACGCGCGCGGCGAGCGCGGCGAACGCGGGCGTGACGAGCCGGCGCTTCTGGTGCCGGGACTTGTGCCACGGGTCCGGGAAGAACACCCACAGCTCGTCGACCGACGCCTCGGGCAGCGCCGTGGCCAGCAGCTCCGCGGCGTCGGCCTGCACCAGGCGCAGGTTGTCCAGCTCGTTCCCGGGCGCGCCGCCGTCGCGGCCCGGCTCGGCGCCCGCGTGCCCGGCACGCACGATCGTCTGCGCCAGGCCGGGCGTGTACACCTCGACGGCGAGGTGGTCGCGCTCGGGGTGCGCGGCCGCGGCGGCGACGATCGCCTCGCCCTGGCCCGACCCGATCTCCACCACGAGCGGCGCGGTGCGCCCGAACACCTGCGCGGCGTCGAACCGCCAGGCGGGGTCGACCGACGTGACGGCGACGTCGCGCGGGACGTCCACGAGGTACCGGTCGCGCCGGGTGTCCCAGGCCTTGCGCTGCGCGGTCGTGAGGCGCGCGCTGCGCCGCACGAAGCTCACGGGCTGGCGACGGTAGCGCGGGTCGACGGGCTCGGAGGTCACGGGTTCAGGCACGCGTCAAGGGTAAGCGGGGTCCTCCCGCCGTGGCTCCTCTCCCCGTGTCCCCGCGCCCCGCTCCGTCCCGCCGTGCTCCCCCGCGCCCGGCGTCGTGCGGGTCAGCCCGCGGAACGTGGAGCGCAGCAGCTCGCGCAGCTGGTCCTCGCGCGGGAGCCACAGCGCGTCCTCGATGGCGACGGAGTCGAGCGCCCACTCGGTGGTGCCGTTGAAGCCGAGGATGGTGCCGGTCGGGTAGTCGCGGGCCTCGATGGTCATCGTGCTCACCGTGAAGACCTCGTCGGACAGCTCCGGGGCGTCGATGCGGAACCGGTCGCCGTCGGCGGGGCGCCACACCAGCCCCGCGTCGCGCAGCCGGGTCGCGAGCTCGGTGGAGATCATCGACCCATCCTGGCCCCTCACCCGAGCCCGAGCACCCGCTGCACGAACCAGACGAGCCCGACGACGGCGACCCCGCCCGCGACGGCCGCGGTCACCCACCGCGCGGCGCGGGGTGCCCGCCGGCGCAGCAGCGCGAGCAGCGGGAAGAGCACCGCGATGATGCCGAGCTGCACCGCCTCGATGCCCACGTTGAAGACGAGCAGCGACCCGAGCAGCCCCCACGACCAGGGGTCGTCGAGGCCCAGGGCGCCGGCGAACCCCAGGCCGTGCACGAGCCCGAACCCGAACACGACGGCGAGCCGGACGACGTCCGGCCGCGACAGGTCGTGCCAGCGCCGCCAGACCTGCTGACGTGGCTCGGTCGCGACGTCGACCAGCATGTCGAGGCGGGGCGGCGCACCGGGCCGCACGGCCCACAGGTGTCCCGCGGCCACGACGGCGATCGAGAGCGCGATGACGGGCTCCACCACCGCGCCGGGCGCGCTCACGGCCCCGGTCGCGGCGAGGAGGAACGTCACCGAGTGCGCCACGGTGAACGACGTCGCCACCAGGACGACGTCGCGCAGCCGGCGCGAGCCGACGATCAGCGCCAGCAGGAAGAGCAGGTGGTCCGGGCCGAGCAGCAGGTGCTCGGCGCCGAGCACGAAGAACTCCCCGAGCCGGTGCCACGCGCCCTGCCCACCGGTCGTGACCGTCGGGTCGGCCGGCGAGAGCACCGCCGAGCCCTCCTCGCCGTCGAGGTCGTAGGTCACCATCGTCTCGGTGGTGTGCACGAACGACTCGGCGTCCGGGAAGAGCGCGCTGAACAGGGTGTGCGTCCCACCCTCGTCGCCGGCGGGGCACGCGTAGTCGAGCACGACGGTGGCGTACGGGGTGCCGCCGCGGTCGCCCACCGTCGGGTCCCCCGCGAGCGCGGGCGCGCAGAGCTCCTCGCCGGCCGCCACCTGGAACCGCTCGGTGACGTAGGCGGCGACCTCGTCGGCGTGCTCGGCGAGCTGGGCCTCCTGCGCGGCCTCGCCACGCGCGTCGTAGGCCTCCGCGGTGAGCCACGCGGACTTCATGAGCAGGTCGTACTCGAGGTCCAGCTCGACGTGCACGCCGGCGCCCGCTCCGGCGGTGGCCCGCGCGTACGCGTCGGTCGTGGCGTCGTGGGCCGCGGCCGGGCCCGCCGTCCCGACGGTCGCGGCCGCGGTGACGACGAGCCCGAGGGCCGCCAGGACGGCGCCGCGACGCGACGCCGTCCTGGCCGGGTGGGAGGACGTCACCGCGCGCCGCCCCGGGTGGTGAAGAAGGCCGGCTCGGCGGCGGTGACGCCGCCGCCGCGCGTGGTGGCCGTGACGATCCACGCGTACTGCGTCCCGCGCTTCAGCCGGTCCCAGCGGACCGAGGCCACGTCCCCCGACGCCACGGCCGTCGTCCCGATCACCCTGGTGGGTGCGTAGACCGCCAGCGAGTCCGTGACCAGCGACGTCGTGCGCGTGGTGAGGTCCACCGGGAGCACCAGGTTGTCCGCCGTCGAGTCGTAGCGCGCGTCCGGGTCCCACTCGTCCGCCCCGAAGTCGTCGAGGAACGGCGAGTAGGTGTCGACGCTCATCTCCGCGCGGTCCACGTCGAACTGGAGGAGCCGGAAGTACGACGCCCCGAACCGCAGCCGCTCGGCCGGGTCGTACCCGCCGATCGTGCCGAGCCCCACCCGCCCCGCGGGCACGGTGAACGCCTGGTAGTCCGCGAGCAGCTCGACGACGCCGTCCGCGATCTGCCCGACCTTCGGCTTCACGTTGGTCGTGACGCCGTGCACGTGCCCGGCGAGCACGAGGAACACGTTGTCGTTCGGCTCGACCACGTACTTGTACAGCGGCGAGCCGTCGGGGGTGGCGAAGCCGGCGTTCCGGCCGTCCTTCTGCGTGCTGGCCGCCAGGTACGCGTGGGTCATGAGGATGCCGTTGCGGTCGGGGTAGCGCTCGAAGATCCCGTCGGCCCACTCGGCCTCCTCCCGGGTCACGCCGTACCCCATGCCGACGGCGACGAAGTCCAGCCCGCCCGCGGAGAACAGCACGTAGTGGTTGGAGTTGTCGCCCTCGCGCCAGGCGCCGTACTCGGCGTTCTCCCAGGACTCGGCGGCGGCCTCGTACCGGTCGGGGCCGAAGTACCGGTTGTAGGTGTCGGCGCCGCCGTCCGCCCCGGACCAGTTGTCGTGGTTGCCCGCGACGGCCGAGTTGGGGATGGAGTCGATCTTCGCCTGCTGGCGGGAGGAGACCTCGAACTCTCCGGTCACCTCGTCGCGCATGGCGTCGTCCTGCGGCTCCCGGATGTTGTTCTCGATGAGGTCGCCGGTGTGCGAGACGAACGCGATCTTGCGGTCCTCGGCGTTCGCCGCGATCCACTCGGTCACCCCCGCGTACGCCGACTCCCAGATCTCCCGCTCCTCGGCCGTCTCCTGCTCGACCGCGCCCTCGGACAGGTACTGCGTGTCGGTGAGGTGCGCGATGGAGAAGTCGTAGTCCGCCGGGTCGGCGAAGCCCTCGGGCCCGGCGTCGAGGTCGTCGGCGAACGGGTCCGTGGCGGCCACCATGACGTGCACGACGCCGCGGTCGCGGTGCTCCGGGCCGGCCGGCGCCACCAGCACCGTGTCGCCGTCGGCGGAGCCGCGCGACGCCGCGAGGGTGTCCCACGCCCGCGCCTTCGTGTCCCACGCCAGCAGCGCGACCTCGCGCGCCGGGTCGGCGGTGCCGCTCCAGCGCACCACCGGGTGCTCCTCGCGGCTCTTCACCCGCACGTCGAAGCGCTGGTAGGAGACGGCGTCCGCCCGCGGGGAGGCGAGGGTCTTCCCGTCGCCCGCGGCCAGACCCTTCGCGGAGGCCTTCTTCGCTCCGCGGGGGTTCAGCTCCGTGGGGACGGTGTCGGCCGTGCCCTGGCGGACCTCGCCCGGCAGCAGCACGTCGGCCTGCGCGAACGTGGCGGTGACCTTGCCGTCGTCGGGGCCGTCGTCAGGCCCGGCGACGCGGGCGGAGAGCGTCACCGGCGAGGCGACGTCGGCCGCCCCGCGGGCGGGGGCGAGGTCGGTCGGGACGTCGGGGACGCCGGCGCTGGTGAACGTGATCTCGCGCGTCGCCGTGTTGCCGAGCGAGTCGGCGGTCGCGACCTCGAGGGTGTGCTCCCCCGCCCCCAGGCCCGGGCCGACCGGGTCGCCGAGGACGGCGGGCTCGCCGTCGAGCGTCACCTGCGTGTCGCCGACGACGCCGTGCGCGTCGTCGAGCTCCACCGCGAGAGGCACGGCGGACGTGATGCGTGCGCCGTCGGCCGGGGTGGACGCGGCGACGCGGGGCGCCGAGTTGTCCGTGTCCAGCACGCGGGTGGCGGCCTCGCCCGTGGTGGACGCCGCGGCGAGCTCGTGCTCGCCGTCCTCCAGGTCGGCGGTGTCGAGGTCGGCGCGCAGGCCGCGGGCCGGGGCGTCGACCAGGAAGTGCAGGTCGACCTGGCGGAAGGAGTTGAGGTTCGAGCCGCAGGTGCCGTCACCGAGCGCGTACGAGGCCGCCGCGTTCTGCTGCTGCGCCGTGCCGCCCGCGGGCGTGAGCACGACGTCGGAGACCGTGAAGTCGTCGAGGTTGCAGTCGTTCGCGAACGCGCCGGTGACGACGTCGATCTCGTTCCAGCCGGGCAGGAGCCACTCGTTCGGGAACGTGATCTCGCCGCGGCCGCCGACGATCGTCTGGTCGATGCGGCGCTCGACGCCGTTGATGCGCAGGGTGTTGTTCGCGGACCCGTCGAGCGAGTTGGAGCCGACGACGAACGAGACGGTGGCGTCGCCGTGGCCGAGGGCCGGGAACGAGGTCTCGCCCGGGGCGTCGACGGTCCACACCAGCTCGATCTTCGGCAGCGCCGTGCTGGACGAGCCGCAGCTCCCGTCGCCCATGGCGTAGGACGGCCGGAGGTCCGCCGGCGGGGTGACGGTGCCGTCGGCGACGCTCAGCGCCAGGTCCGACGCCGTGAAGTCGTCGAGGTTCGCCCCGCAGGACGACGAGACGTCGCCCGCCACCAGTGCGATCGTGTTCTCGCCGGGGTGCAGCAGGCGGTTCGGCACGCCCACCTGGACCCGCTCGGAGACGAGGTCGCGTCCGCCCTCGCCGCGCAGGTCGAGCCGGGCGCCGTTGACGAGCAGGTGGTTCTGGTAGCGCGTCTCGATCGCGTTCGTGCCGACGTCGAACGAGAGCACCGACACCCCGTCGCCGAGGGTCGCGGGCCCGGCGACGGGCTCGCCGTCGACCGTGAGCGAGGCGGTGCCGCCGTCCCCGTCGGCCGGGGCGGACGCCGTGACGGTCTGCACGCCGCGCGTGAGCGTCCCGTCCTCCGGGGAGACGGCGGGCGCGCCGACGGGCGCGTTGTTCACGCGCACCGTGTGGGTGGCGGTGGCGCCGGACCGGGTGGTCGCGACGACCTCGTGCGTGCCGTTCGCGAGGGCGGTCGTGTCGACGTCGGCGGCGAGGCCCGTCGTGGCGCCCGGCTCGGACCCGACCTCGAACGTGACCGTCGCCTCCTTGACGTAGGAGGTGTTGCTGCCGCAGGACCCGTCGCCCATCGAGTACCCGAAGGCGTTCCCGGCGTCGCCGGCGGTCGCCCCGAGCAGCTCGAGCTGGAGCTCCGAGACCACGAAGTCGTCGAAGTTCACGCCGCAGGACGCGTCCAGGCCGCCCGCGTGGATCTCGACGGTGTTGGTGCCCTGCACCAGCCACTCGTTCGGCACCGGGAGCGAGACCCGCTCCGACACCCAGGTGCGCTCCTGGTCGACGCGGTGGCCGTTGACCACGAGGTAGTTGCCGAACGCGACGTCGGCGGAGTTGCTGCCGACGTCGAACGTCAGGGCGGAGGTGCCCGTCGTCGCCTCGAGACCGGGCAGGTCCGCGCCGTCCACGGTGACCCGGCCGACCGGGTCGCCCGCGGTGGTCGGGTCGGCCGCGAACCGCACCGTGCCCTCGAGGTGGGCCCCGTCCTTCGGGACCAGCGTGGGCGCGGTGCCGGGCTTGCCGGGCTTGCCGGGCCTGCCCGGCTTCTTCCCGCGCTCGGCGTCGGGTCCGACCTCCGGCCAGCCGGGGAACCCGTCGAAGCGGCCGTCGTCGGTGTCCTCGGTGGCCGCGGGTGCGCTCGGCGGCGGATCCGTCGGGGCCGCGGACGCCGGCGCGAGGCCCGCGGCGGGGAGCGCCAGCGAGGCCGCCACCACGCCGGCGGCAAGGGCGGACGCGCGCAGGCGTCCTGAGGGGTTCGGCCGCATCAGCGTGCCGTCCTTCCTGTCGTCGATGAGGGAAGGGCGCTCCCGCCAGGCAGCCCGGGCTCACCCGGAACCAGAGCGTGGCGGCGGCGGGTGAACGCGACGGTGCGCCCGGGCAGCGACCGGACGAACTCTGGACGACGTCTGGACGGCACGAGAAAGCCCCGCCCGGCGCTGCCGGACGGGGCGTGCTGGTGCGCCATCAGGGACTCGAACCCCGAACCCGCTGATTAAGAGTCAGCTGCTCTGCCAATTGAGCTAATGGCGCATGGTCGTGCATCGTCAGAGGACACCCGCAGGTTCGCACCGGGAGGGTCCTCACGCGACGAGGTCCCCGCGGTACGGGGACCTCGTGCTGGTGCGCCATCAGGGACTCGAACCCCGAACCCGCTGATTAAGAGTCAGCTGCTCTGCCAATTGAGCTAATGGCGCCGGCGGGGAGAAACATTACCAGCCGCGCGCGGGTGCCGGGAAACCGTCGTGGCCGGTCAGCGCTGTGACCTCCGCGACAGGCGGCCGCGCCGCGCATGGCGGGTCACCGGAACGCCTGGTGGCCCGTCAGGTGCCGCCCGAGGATCAGCGTGTGCACCTCGTCGGTGCCCTCGTACGTGCGGACGGACTCGAGGTTCGCGGCGTGCCGCATCGGCGAGTGCTCCAGCGTGATGCCGTCGCCGCCGAGCACGGTGCGGGCGGTCCGGGCGACCTCGATCGCCGACCGCACGTTCGCGAGCTTGCCCGCCGAGATCATGTGCGGCTCCAGCCGCCCGGCGTCCTTCAGCCGCCCGAGCCGCAGCGCCAGCAGCTGCGCCTGCGACACCTCCAGCGCCATGTCCACGAGCTTCGCCTGCGTGAGCTGGAACGCCGCCAGCGGTCGGCCGAACTGGACCCGCTCCCCCGCGTGCCGCAGCGCGGCGGCGAGGCTGTCGCGCGCCGCGCCCGTCGCGCCCCACGCGATGCCGTAGCGGGCCTCCGCGAGGCAGGCGAACGGCCCGGCCAGGCCGGGGTGCTCCGGCAGGATCGCGTCGGCGGGCAGGCGGACGTCGTCGAGCACGACGTCGCACTGGACCGACGCGCGCAGCGACAGCTTCGGCTCGATCGGTGTCGCGGCAAACCCGGGCGTCGTCGTCGGGACGAGGAAGCCGCGCACCCGCGGCCGTGCTTCCTCGACACCCTCGGCCGGGTCCGAGGCGCGCGCCCACACCACGGCGACGTCGGCGATCGACGCGAGCCCGATCCACCGCTTGCGCCCCGACAGCACCCACTCGTCGCCGACGCGCGTCGCCGTCGTCGTCATCGAGGCCGGGTCGGAGCCGGCACCGGGCTCGGTGAGCGCGAAGCAGCCGATCGTCTCGCCCGCCGCCATCCCCGGCAGCCAGCGTTCGCGCTGCGCGGCCGACCCGTGCTTCGCGATCGCCGTCATCGCGAGCGAGCCCTGCACCGACACGAACGTGCGGATGCCCGAGTCGCCCGCCTCGAGCTCCGCCATCGCCAGGCCGTACTCGACCGCCGACCGCCCCGCGCAGCCGTGGCCGTGCAGGTGCATGCCGAGCAGCCCCGCCTCGGCGAGGCGGGGCACCAGGTCGAGCGGGAACACGCCGCCGGAGAACCAGCGCGCGACGTGCGGTCGGACGTGCTCGTCGACCAGCGCGCGCACCCGGTCGCGCGTCTCACGCTCGGTCGGGCTCAGCTCGTCGTCGAGCGCCAGCAGGTCCAGGGGGTCACCCGTCATGACGCCACTGTGGCAGACGCCACGGCGTCATCGCTGCAGAGCGGCGGCGCAAGGTCAGAGGTACAGGCCCGTCGCGCCGCCCTCGTCCGCGGTCTCGGTGACGCCGTGCACGTCGCGCTCGCGCAGCAGCACGTAGTCGGTGCCGCCGAGGTCCACCTCGGCGCGGTCCTCGGGGTCGTAGAGGACGCGGTCGCCCACGGCGACCTGCCGCACGTGCTCACCCTTGGCCACCACCTGCGCCCACGCGAGGCGCTTGGCCCCCGCGGCGGTCGCGGGGATCACGAGGCCCGCCGTCGACTGCCGCTCCGCCGAGTCGACCTCCGGCTGCACCAGCAGGCGGTCGTGCAGCATGCGTATGGGCAGGGGCTTGCTGTCGGGGGTGCGGGGCGCGCGGTCGTTCACGGGCTCCACGCTAGACGACGGAGGCGTCTAGGCTCGACGCCGAGTGCGCACCCGCGAACCCTGTCGCGAACCTGTCGCGACCCGGTGGCGAACCGGGTGCGGCGCACCGCACGACCTCGACACCTTGGAGCACCCGTGACCCGTCTCGCCGTCGGCGACACCGCCCCCGCCCTCGAGCTGCCCGCCGTCCTGCCCGAGCCCACCGGCACCGGGCACACCACCGGCACCTACTCCCTGGCCGACGCGCTCGCCGAGCCCGGCCGCAAGGGCGTCGTCGTGTACTTCTACCCCGCCGCGATGACGCCGGGCTGCACCACCGAGGCGTGCGACTTCCGCGACTCCCTCGCCTCGCTGCAGGGCGCCGGGTACGGCGTCGTCGGCGTCTCGCCCGACGACGTCGACAAGCTCACGAAGTTCGCCGAGCGCGACGCCCTGACGTTCCCCCTCCTCGCCGACACCGAGCACGAGACGCTCGAGGCGTGGGGCGCCTGGGGCGAGAAGAAGAACTACGGCAAGACGTACGTGGGCGTCATCCGCTCCACCGTCGTCGTCGGCCCGGACGGCAAGGTCACCGTCGCGCAGTACAACGTCAAGGCCACCGGCCACGTCGCGCGGGTGCGTAAGACGCTCGGCCTCGACTGAGCCCTCGCCCCCGGCGGCGGCCACGGCCAGACCCGCCGCGACGCGCCCTCGACCGGTCAGCCCGCCGGCTCGGCCGGCGGACCCGGCACGCCGTCGAGCATCGCGCGCAGCACGCGGAGCGTGGCGTCGACGTCGGCTCCGGTGAGCCCGCCTGACACGCCCTCCAGCAGGTGGCGCTCGCGGGCGACGACGGAATCGATCGCGGCACGCCCGGCGCCGGTGAGCCGCACGAGCAAGGAGCGCCGGTGCCGCGGGTTGTCTACCAGCTCGACGAAGCCTGCGGTGCGCGCGTCGTGCACCATCCGCTGCACGAACTGCCGGCTCAGCTCCTGCTCGGCCGCGATGGCCGGCACGGTGCGCTCGCCCTCGCGGTGGAGCTGCTCGAGGACGGCGCGGACGCCGACCGACATCCCCATCGCCGGCTGGTCGCGCTCCACGGCCCGGGAGACCCGGCGGTAGAGGGGGCCGACGACGAGGTAGACCTCCGCGAGGCGGGCGGCCAGTGTCTCCGGCGGCAGGGGTGCGCTCATGACCGCCATGATGACACTGTGGTTGTCATCGTCCCGAGATAATGACACCTTAGTTGTCATGATGCGCCGACGGATTCCCCTTCCCGACCAGATCGTCAGCGTCGTCGACGTCGCGCCGTCGGCCGGCACGGCGTCGGGGGCGGCCGCGCGCGCACCCCTCGTGCTCCTCCACGGCGGCGCCGTCGACCACCGGATGTGGGGGCCCCAGCTGTCGGCGTTCCCGGAACGACGCGTCCTCGCCCCGGACGCCCGCGGGCACGGCGCGTCCTCCGACGCCGACGCCCCGTACCGCCTCGCCGACGACGTGGTGGCCCTGCTCGACGCCCTGGACGTCGAGCGGGCCGTGCTCGCC